>Ga0209006_10002441_pt1 | contig 16951 bp, 13 predicted proteins | sample JacPin_JW_Ref_O2_FD_188567 | JGI IMG/M metagenome (GOLD analysis project Ga0209006, IMG submission 188567) | Forest soil microbial communities from Algoma, Ontario, Canada - Jack Pine, Ontario site 1_JW_Ref_O2 (SPAdes) (version 2) | ecosystem: Environmental > Terrestrial > Soil > Boreal... | reverse complement strand
TCTTCAAGCGATGCGAGATGTCGAGATCGGTGTCGTCGATACGCTCCGGCACCGACTCGGGGAAGCTCGGATCGTCCTGGGTGTAAACCTGAAGCCCGACACGCCGTGCCAGCTCGCCCAGCACCGGCGCGGTCAACTCGCAGGTCGGGCAGTCGCGCTTGACCACCGCTACCAGACCGTCCTGCGGCGTGATGCTCATGCCGATCCCCTTGGTGTGCTCGACACAGGATGAGCCGAGGGCCGTCGATCGGCAAGTCTTGCCGCGGCCGACGCAACCACGCACAAATTCGCAATCGAGGCCGAAGCCGATCCGGGGGAGCACAAGCACATGCAGACCTATGATTACATCGTTGTCGGCGCCGGCTCGGCCGGCGCGGCGGTGGCGCATCGGCTATCGGCCGACCCGCGCAACACGGTGCTGCTGCTGGAGGCGGGTGCGGCCAGTCACCCCTGGTCGTTCATTCCGGTCGGTTCCGCCCGGCTGATCAAGAATCCCGCGGCCAACTGGCTCTATTCGGCGGAACCCGAGGCAAATACCAACGGCCGCAGAATCCCGGTGCCGCGCGGCAAATTGCTCGGCGGCTCCAGCGCGATCAACGGCATGGCCTTCGTGCGCGGCCAGTCGCAGGATTTCGATACCTGGGCGCAGATGGGGAACCAGGGCTGGTCCTACGATGAGGTCTTGCCCTTCTTCAAGCGCATGGAAAGCTATGCAGGCAGTGGCGACGACACGTATCGCGGCCGGGAAGGCCCGCTGCGCGTCACCAACCCCGAGCCCCGCGACCCGATCTTCGCCACCATCATCAAGGCGGCGGGCGAGGTCGGCATCCCGCACAACCCGGATTACAACGGCGCCAGCCAGGAAGGCATCGCGATGAGCCAGGCGACGATCGCCCGCGGCCGCCGCATGAGCACGGCCCGCTGCTATCTCGACCCGATCCGCAACCGACAGAACCTGCATATCGAGACCGGCGCCCTGACCGAGACTCTCGTGCTCGACGGCAAGCGTTGCACCGGCGTCCGCTATTCTGTGGGCGGCGAGGCGCGCGAGGCCCACGTGACGCGTGAAGTCGTGATCAGCGCCGGAACGATCAATTCCCCGCAGCTGCTGGAGCTCTCCGGCATCGGCCAGCCCGAGCGCCTGCGCGATCTCGGCATCGAGGTGCGCCAGGGCTTGCCCGGTGTCGGCGAAAACCTGCGCGACCACTACGCGCCCCGGACACGGTGGCACGTCGGCAAGAAAGGCATCACCTTCAACGACCGTGCCCGCGGGCTGGGCATGGTGCATCAGGCGCTGCGCTACGCGCTCTTCCGCAAGGGCTTCCTGGCTTCGGTGGGGGCGCCGATGCGTGCCTTCGTCTGCTCGCGCGAAGGCCTGGAGGCGCCCGACCTCTTGCTCGGTTGGGTCCCGATGCTCACCGAGCCGGGCCCAAAGGGCCCGAGGATCGCGCGCCAATCGGGCTTCACCTGTTACGCGCACCCGATGCGCCCGGAGAGCAAGGGGCACATCCACATCACCGCGGCCGATCCGCACCGCCCGCCCGCGATCAACTTCAACTTTCTGTCGGCGCCGCCCGACGCCGAGCTGACCGTGCGCGCCATCCGCATCGCCCGCGCGGTCATGACCGCCCCCGCGATGGCGCCCTTCCGGGTGACGGAAGTGGCGCCCGGCGCCGACCGGACCACGGACGACGAAATACTCGACTGGGTCAGACGAGCGGCGGAGACCACCTATCACCCGGTCGGGACCTGCAAGATGGGCTCCGACGCAATGGCGGTGGTCGACGCTCAGCTTCGCGTGCATGGCATCGAAGGATTGCGGGTCGCCGACGCCTCGATCATGCCCACGCTCACCTCGGGCAACACCAACGCGCCATCGATCATGATCGGCGAAAAGGCGGCGGACATGGTGCTGAAACACGCCGCCGCCTGACAGGAGGTAGATTTTGCGCGACGTTGGCGGCGTGAAGGCCAAAAACGGAGAGGACCGATGAGCGAACACCGCGGCGGCTGTCATTGCGGCAATCTTCGGGTGAGCTTGCGGCTGACGCAGCCGCCGGCGGAGGTGCGGCTGCGCGCCTGCGGCTGCTCGTTCTGTCGCGCCCACAACACGCGCACGACCAGCGATCCGCAAGGGTCGGTCGACATCCGGGCCGACGATTGGGCGCTGGTCGAATTTTACCGCTTCGGCACGGGCACGGCCGAGTTCGTCATCTGCCGGCGCTGCGGCGTCTATATCGGCGCGATCGGCGAGAGCGCGGCGGGCGCCCGCGCCGTGATCAACACCACCTGCCTCGATGATAGGGCCGCGTTCACCCGCGAGCCGGTGCCGGTCGACCATGAGGGCGAAGCGACCGGCGACCGGCTCGCGCGCCGCGCCGCCAGCTGGACGCCCGCGACGATCCACCGGGCCGCATGCCAACCTTGAAGCGCCCGCTGCTGGTGATCGACGGCGATTCGTTCGCCCACCGCGCCTATCACGGCCTGCCGAAATCGATACGGCGAGCCGGCAATCGCGGCGGCGGTGCGATCGTCGGCTTCGCGAATTTCCTGCTGCGCCTCTTCGAGAGCGAGCGGCCGCGCGCCGTGCTGGTCGGCTGGGACACGCTCGGCGTCCCGACCTACCGCCAGAAGCTGTTTCCGGCCTACCAGGGCGGACGGCAGTTCGACGACGAGGTGGTCGACCAGCTCGATGTGCTGCCGGAATTTGTTGCCTCCTGCGGGTTTGCGAACGCCAAGGCCCCTGGATACGAGGCTGACGATTTCCTCGCGGCCGCGGTCGCCGAGGAGAACCGGCGACAGGGACGCGCGCTCGTCGCGAGCGGCGATCGCGACGCGTTTCAGCTCGCGTCCGACACGACAACCATTCTGCACCCGGTCCGTGCCGGCGAGATGGCGAGGATCGGGCCGGCGGAAGTGCGCGAACGCTATGGCGTCGAGCCCGCGCAGGTCCCGGACTTCATCGCGCTGCGCGGCGACCCGTCGGACAAACTCCCGGGCGCCCGGGGCATCGGCGCGAAAGGCGCCGCCGCCCTGCTACGCAATTATGCGACGCTCGAGGACGCCCTTGCCGACGGCCGCTTCCCGTTGCAGGCCGACGACCTGCGGGTGTACCGGCGGATCGCGGCGATGGATGCCACAGCGCCGCTGCCACCGCTCGACGACCAGGCGCCGACCTGGAGCAAGGCCGCGGCACTCGCGCGGGAGTGGGAGTTGAACCGCCTGGCCGAGCGGTTGGCGGAACTTGCCGCGGCAACGACGTAGGTCTCGCCTGAGGCGTCACGCCTCGCGGAATCGGCGGCCCTTTTCCGACAGGCTGCGGAAGGTGATCGACCAGCGCCTCACCTCCAAGGCGGCGATACTGTGCTCCCACTCGTGCCGCGCCGCGCCGGTGAGATGGTAGAGCGAGCGCGGCGTCAGGGGCACCGCCGCGCGATCGAAACCGCCAGGGCTGCGGCGCCGGAACCGCATGGTCGCGGACGCTCCGAGCGAGATGCCGACGACGTGCTCGAACACCGGCCGGTCCCGGTGCCAGCCGATCCCGGCGCCCGGATCGTAGCGGATCAGCAGGGCCTGGACGAGTTCCACCGGTTCGAGGCGGGCGAACCGCGCCGCCTTCTCGCGCAAGGCCAGCAGCCATTCAGGGATCGCGTCGGTCGGTGCGAAACTCGCATCGTCGAAATCGTAGCGCCAGCCGTAGGAGACGGTCAGCCGCTTCCCCAGCCACCCGTGGAAGCGAAACGGCGAGAGATCCTGCGCATCGATCGCCGCGATCAGCCGGCGCTCTTCGCTCGGCGTGACGATGTCGCTCGCCTGGGAGAGTCCGGCGAGGGCCGCTTCACCAAACAGATCGGGCTGGGTCGTGTCGGCGTTCATGCTTCGGGGGATGTTGTCTCGCCCCCTGTATATGGGGAGGCAGGTGCCCGACCTCGACCCTCTCAGATCATGATTTGTTCTGGCGTCCCGACCGGACTCTGAGCCCAGCTATGACGAGGTGCAGCGATCCGATCCGACTGAATATCGCGTCTTATCTTGTAAGCCGCGGTGGGGTCAGCGGGTTGGGCGGCGGTGTGCGGAGCACCAGGATGAACAGGAGTCCGGTGAGGGAGGCCCAGGCGATCAGCCAGAACGCGTCGATATAGGCCAGCACATAGGCTTCACGCTGCACGAAGCGGGCCAGCAAACCGAACCCTTGCATGGTCGGATCGCCGAGCCCGGTCGCGCGGCTGCCAAACGGAACGGCGAGGTGCGTCGCCGCTCCCTCCGTCGCCGACGAGCCGCTGAGGACGTGCAGCCCGATCAGGTTCGAGTAGGTCTGCTCGCGCGTCCGCACAAAGGTCTGGATCACGGCGCTGCCCACCTCGTTGCCGAACAGCCGGGCGATCTGGATCGTCGCGGCGATGGCGGCGGCTTGCGCCGGGGTGATGTGGGCGACCGCGTAGGTGACGAGCGCGGTGATCGCGAAGGCCAACCCGACCGCCTCGACACATTGCGAGGGGAGAAAATCGCCGCCGGCCCAGTCATGAGTGAGGCCGGTGTCCATCCAGCTGCCGAGCGATATCATCGCGAAGCCGAACATCAGAGGCACCCGCGCGTCGATCCGCTGGACGAGCAGCGCGACCAGCGGCACCAGCACGAATTGAGGCAGCGCGATCCAGTTCAACGTGTCGCCGATCTGCAAGTCGCGCAGCCCTTGAATGCGGGTCAGATAGTCGGGCAAGACGAAGCTGGTCGCCGTCGAGCCGAAGCCATAGAGCGAAATCAGCACGGCCGGTACCCAGACACTCCGTTGGATCAGCACCGGTAGATGGATCAGCGGATATTCGGCATACAGCTCCCGAATGACAAATGCGACGACGAGGATCGCGCCGCTCAGCAAGAGCCCACAAACCAAGCCGGAACTGAGCCAGTCGAGCCGGTTGCCCTGGTCGAGCCCGGCATAGACCAGCCCGAACCCGATCCCGGAATAGACAATCCCCACCCAATCGGTGCGAGGCAGCAGCGCCCGGTCGATGGGACGATGCGGCATCGCAATCCAGACCAATGCCAGCATCAGCACGGCCAGCGGAACGTTCTGCCAGAAAATCCACTCCCAGTGCCCACTATCCGCATACCAACCCTCGGCTGCGCCGGCGATGTTTTGCGAAAAGACGAAGCGGAACGAGTAGGCGGCGATGCCCCAGATCCACCATTGCGGCGTCAGGCTGCGCAGCACGAAACCGAGCGCCGCCGGGATGAAGGCGCCCACCGCGAGCCCGCGGATCAACTGCACCGTCATAAGCGTGCTGTAGTCGTGCACGAACGGCGGCAGCAGCGAGCCGACGGCGAAGATCGTCCCCGTCCAGAGCAGCACGCGGCGCGTGCCGAGCACCGTGCTCATCCATGCCGCGGCGGGGGTGACCACCATCTGCGATGCACCAAACACCGTGGTGATCCACGAAGCCTCGTCGAAGCCAAGGTCGAGCCCGCCGCGAATATCGGCCAAGCCGAACGTCGTGATCCGCGTATTGAGGCTGGAAATGAAGGCGCCGATGATGACCGCCGCGACGCCGACCACCGGGTATTCAGTGCGCCCGATCGCCGCCATGAAGCCAGGCGCGGGCGCCGCCGGTGCCGTGCCACTCATGGCGGCGGTGGCGTGGTGTCGGTGAGGATGGTCGCTTCGACCGACATTCCCGGCCGCAAATGGCCGGCTAGCGGATTGTCGGGAGCGATCCGCAACTTGACCGGGATGCGCTGCACCACCTTGGTGAAATTGCCGGTCGCGTTGTCGGGCGGCAGAAGGCTGAATTGCGAGCCGCTCGCCGGGGCGATGCTGTCGACGGTGGCGTTGATCGTGATCCCCGGAAAGGTATCGACGCGGATCTCGGCACGCTGGCCGATCGCGACATGGGTGAGTTGGGTTTCCTTGTAGTTCGCTACGACCCAGACATTGTCGAGCGGCACGACCACGATGACCTGGCTTCCGCTGTGGACGTACTGGCCGTCATAGACCCCGCGTTCGCTGACCTCGCCCGATACCGGGGCCGCGATGCGGGTGTAGCCGAGGTTGATCTTCGCCAGATCGAGCGCCGCCTGTTTCGCTTTGGCTTCGGCGCGCAATTGAGATTCCTGCGTATCGAGCACGGCCAGTTGGCTGCGCTGGGCGTTCAGCCCGGCTTTGTTGCTGGCGAGCGTTGCGGCGAGACGCTTGGCGTCGGCATCGGTCTGCTCGACCCGTTGCTCGGTGCCGAAGGTAGTGGCGAGCAGCTTGCGCTGCCGCTCCGCTTCCAGCTGGGCCCGCTCGGCATCGGCAGCCGCCCCGGTGATCGTGCTTTCCGCCTCGCTCACCAGCGCATGCTGGGCCTCCTTGTGCGCCTTGATATTCTCGATTGCCGCCTGAGCGCCGAGCAGGTCCGCCTCGGCGAGCGCCACCTTCGCGCGGTAATCGGAATCATCGATCTCAACCAGGAGGTCGCCGGCCTTGACGCGCTGAAAATCGTCGACCGCAACATGGCGGACATAGCCGTCGACCTGGGCACTGAGCGGGGTGACATCGCCGCGCACATAGGCGTCGTCGGTGGTTTGCCGGATATTGTCGCCGACCCAGCGATCCCATTGCGTCGCGAAGAGAACGGCAATTGCCCCCGCGGCGGCAACCACCGCGAGTCGTACGAAGGTATCGCGCCACCGGTGCCTCGATGGCAGCGATGGCGCCGCCACCGGAACGATCGGTGGCGCGGCAGCCTTGGCGGTAGCGGTAGCGGGCGGCAGTACCGCATCCGGCATAACGATGCATCTCCCCTCGGTCTCGGAGGGGCGCATCTTACCAGTATGGCGCCATGCTCGCGACCTGCGACACCCTGCCGCTTCAGCCCACTCGGCGCAGCCCCGCACCCGCGCTTTGAGAAGACCGGCGGGCGCGGATACCCGCCGCGCGGCGTTCGAGATCCTCGGCGGTCCGCAGCCGGGCTTCCCACACCCAGGCGCTGCCCGCATGCTCGGCGTTGGCGCGATGCCAGGCGGCGAGCTGCTCCAATCGTTCGACCGTGCCGCTTTCGATTTCAGTCATTGGCGAAGCTCCTTCACCGCCTATACGCGCCATCGCCTATACGCGCCGGGCATCAGCCGGGTTGCCCGGCTTCATAGAGAAACCAGATGCGGCCCTCGGCTTCGTCGATCCAGGTTTCGAGCAGGCTGGCGCTGGCGACATCGTCATGCTCGTCGCACAGCCCGTGCGCATCGCGCATGCGCGCCGCCAGCTGGGCGTTGTCTTCGCGCAATTCCGCCAGCATGTCCTGGGCCGTGACATAATCCGCGTCGTTGTCCGAGATGCGCTGCAGCCGTGCGATATGCGCGATCGAATGCAGCGTCGTCCCGCCGAGCTTGCGGACGCGTTCGGCGATCGGGTCGGTCGTGCCGAAAATCTGCGCAGCCTGGTCATCTAGCAATAGATGGTAGTCACGGAAATGCGGACCGGAGATGTGCCAGTGAAAGTTCTTCGTTTTCACGTATAATGTGAACATATCCGCAAGCAGCCCAGTGAGCGCGCCGGAAATGTCCTTGACGGCATTGGGGCCCAGATTGGCAGGCATGCTGCCGATCGATTTCGGCTTTTCCATGTTGTGTTACTCCTTTCGAAATACTTGCGATGGGGCGATCGAAAAAAGGCCGCCGCCGCGCTCGTGACTGAGAGTTCACATCCGCATCAGCCAGGGTTCGCAGACTTCGATCCGCAGGCCGTCGCGCGGCGAGCCGACATAATCCGGCCAGATCTCGGTCATCGGAATGGCGAGTCGGTAGGAACGCGGCTTCGGCTCTCCGTTTCGGCCATGACCTGCCTCTGCAAGGCGGGCGGCGTGCGGTTCGATCAAGGCTTCGACCGTGCCTCTTTTGCCGCGCAAGTAGAACGGCATGCGGTAATCGCTGATCGGCGAGCGGGTCGAAATCCGAATGGGGTCGCCGGGGCGAAAGCTTGGCTCTTCGCTGTACACCGATAAGAGGACGGACGGGATTCTTGGGGATTCTGCAGCGGTCACGAGCGCACCTCCGGGGTAATCGCGCGTAGATAAGTTTGACCCCGGGGCGCCAATCGATCTTCCCGGAATGCCGGTCCGATTTTCAGATCGCACGCCGGTGGTCGCCGCTGCTGCGTGGCGGCGTTGGCCACGATGGTGAAGCACGAGCCGCGCCCTTCGTCCGAGCGAACCTCGATGCGGTGCCCGAGCAGATGCGCCGCGCGCTTCACAATGAAAAGCCCGAGCCCTAGGCCGTCCGACCGACTTTGATCGAGGCGCCGGAAGGCGTCGAAAACCATCGACAACGCATTGCCACGGATGCCGACGCCGGTGTCGCGCACCGCGATGCGCAACGCGGCGCCGCAACGACGAGCGGTGACGAATACTCCGCCGCCGGAGGGCGTGTAGTCGATCGCGTTGCGGATCAGGTTCCGCAGCATGCCGGTCAGCAGAGCCGGGTGACTGAGGACTGCCCCGCGCGGTGCGGCGACCAGAAACGTGATCCCTTTAAGACGGGCCGACTCCTCGAACTCGGCCGCGAGGACTTCGAGCACCGGCTTGAGCGGCACCGCGACGGGAAGGTGATGGCCCAGCCCCTCCTGCAGCCGCAGCGCCTCGGCAAGCTGGGCCAACATCGTGGCGAGCTGCGCGGTCGCATCCTCGGCCCGCGCGAGCTCTTCGCGCTGGTCGTCGCTGCTCAGGATTCGCGCCAGCAGATCGTGCGCGCCGGTGATGACCTGCAGCGGCTGGCGCAGGTCGTGGGCCGCCATCGCCAACAGCGTGGCCGCAAAACCGCCATCGACTTCGCCGCCCCGACGGGCATAGTCGGGGAGCGATATTAACGGGATGGGACGATCGAAACGTATCGGCTGCATTGGAGGGTGCTCCTGCGTTGCGTCGAGCGCTGCTAGGCGGCGGCTTGCGAGCGAGCCTGTCCGCAGCGGCGCCAGGTAAATTGCGGCTCGCGCATCGGGATCGTACGGGTCTGCGCCTCGCGCCAGGCACGCGGCGGCTGTCCGGTGAAGCGCTTGAAGACGCTGGTGAAGTGCGACTGCGTCTGAAACCCGACGGACAGGGCGACATCGACCAGCGTCGCGTCCTCGGCGGCCAGCATCTCCTGCGCGCGCTCGATCCGGCGGCGCAGCAAATATTCGTGCGGCGGCAAGCCGGTCGCGGCCCTGAACTGGGCGGCGAAATGCATGCGCGTCAGGCCGGCGACCGCAGCGAGATCGGCAAGGCTCAGCGGCTCCGCGAGACTGGCCTCGATGTATTCGGCGACGCGCTTCAGCCGCCACCGTGCGAGCTCGGCGACCTTCGATCGCTCGGACGGCGCCGCGCGCCGCGCCGAAGCCAGCAGCCGAACGACGATCGAGGTGCTGATGCAATCCGCATAAAGCTGGCCGTACGAGCCGTCGATCTCGTCGGCGGTCAGCAAGGCGCGGCCGAGCCGCTCGACCGTCGAATCCCGGCCCAGAGCGGGTCCTGAGCCAAGCGCCGTTGCGCGACGATCGGGCAGATCCTCGCCGCATTCCGCGATCAGGCTATTCGGCACATGCAGGTGGATGACGTCGTACGGGCTGCGAAAGACGCATCGCACCGGAACGGCCGGCTCGGCAACGTGCAGCATTCCAGGCACCGCGAGCCCATCGTGGACGACCCGTCCAGCGACGGAGAACCGGACATCCTCGTTGCGCAATACGATGGCGACGACATGGCTGTCCGCCGCCGTTTCGGCGCTGACCTCGCGGATCCGCTGATCGAGGGCATGCCAGCGGGTCGCAACCACTTTGGGTTTGGACAAGGCATCGGCGGCGTTGGGCGACCGAGCGCGCCAGTCGGACTCGTTTTCGACAATGCCGGCTCGATGGGCGGGGCGCCCCTTGACCTCGAATTCCGGCACGGCAGCTATCGCGAGAAGGTTTGAAATGGCCATGGCTCACCTCCAGGATGAGCCGTTATAACTCCCCCGGCAGAACCGATTCCTTGGGGTGTTGCTGAATAGTTGTAAAAATTGCGGCGGTGCTGAATAGTTGTGAAAATTGCTTGAACCATTACGACTAGATGACAAGACCCGCGCTATAAAGGCGATCGAGACTCCTCCGGGTGTTCATCGACGTCGGGCTCGGGGATCGCCTCGGTCGGGCTCATTCACCCGGCCGGCACACCAATTCATCACGCGGCCCCGACTGCCGCTTCTCGTTGTCGAGAAGGCGGACCGGGGCTCCAGGGCCAGATTTGTTGCGCGCGGCCGGTTTTCTGAATAAACCTGAAAAGCCCGTAACCGGGATCGCAAAGGATGCCTGCACAGGACCGACGGCCGATTTATGAGTCGGGGGAGTGCGAGGTCGATCACGCTCGGCGCGAGCTCAGGATCGGCGGAGTTTCTGTCCCCGTCGGGGGTCGCGCGTTCGAGATCATCGAAACCCTGGTCCAGTCCGCCGGCGAGCTGGTCGCCAAGGACGAGCTGATGGAGCGTGTCTGGCCGGGCGCGATCGTCGAGGAAAACACGCTTCAGGTCCACATCTCCGCGGTCCGCAAGGCGCTCGGTTCCCACAGGGAGATGCTGAAGACCGAGTCGGGTCGCGGCTACCGGCTGCTCGGCAACTGGTCGGTCCGCCAGAACAGCGCCCCAGCGAGCGCGAGCGATTTCGAACCCGTACGGGCGCCCGCCGAGCGGTCGCTGACCAGCTTTCCTGCGCCGGCATCCGATCTGATCGGCCGGGATGCGGCCGTACATCAACTCCTTGACCTTCTCTCGGCGTATCGGGTGGTGACGCTGACCGGACCCGGCGGGATCGGCAAAACCTCGTTGACCCTGGAAGTTGCCCGCAATCTGCTCCCGGGCTTTGACGGTGACGGCGCGCTTGTCGATCTGGCCGTGCTGTCGGACCCCGCTCTCGTGCCCTCCGCAGTCGCGGGGAGCCTCGGCCTGACGCTCACCGGCGGCGCGATTTCCGCCGGGGCTGCCGCTCGCGGCATTGGCGGAAGGAAGCTCTTCCTCGTGCTCGACAATTGCGAACACGTCGTCGACGCGGCGGCCGCGCTGACGGAAACCGTCGTGCGCCTGTGTCCGCACACGACGGTGCTCGCCACGAGCCGCGAGGTTCTGCGGATCGACGGCGAGTACGTCTATCGCGTTCCGCCACTGGATGTGCCGCCCGCGGACCAGGACTTATCGAGCGATATCCTCGAACGCAGCGCGGTAAAGCTTTTTGTCGCCAGAACGCGGGCGCTGCACTCGGATTTCTCGGCGTATCCCGAGAACCTGCCGATGATCGCCGCGATCTGCCGCCGGCTCGACGGCATTCCGCTCGCCATCGAATTTGCCGCAGCGCGCGCCGCGACGCTTGGCCTTGCCCCGGTCGCCGCGCGCCTCGATGACCGCTTTAACTTGCTGATCGGCGGGCGTCGTACCGCCCTGCCACGACACCAGACGCTCCGCGCGACCCTCGACTGGAGCTATGAGCTGCTGACTGAAACCGAGCGGCAGCTGCTGCGCCGTTTGGCGGTGTTCTCGGGCGGCTTTACGCTCGAAGCGGCTATCGCCGCAATGGGCGACGGGGATCGCACGGCTTCGGTTGCCGACGGCATCGCAAATCTTGTCGCCAAGTCGCTGGTAACGCGCGACGGCTCGGTGTCCGGCGGGCGCTGGCGGTTGCTCGAGACGATCCGGGCGTATGGGTTTGAGAAGCTCCGCGAAAGCGGCGAAGCCGACGCGATCGCGCGACGCCACGCGGAGTTCTTTCGCGACCTTCTGGCGTCACCCGCCGGCGGCTCGGCGGCGGAGGACGCCGACGAGGACATGACCGTCTGCGCCGGGGAGATCGACAATATTCGCGCGGCGCTTGATTGGGCGTTCTCCAGCGAGGGCGACGCGGACATCGCCATGTCGCTGACGATCGCCGCCGTACCGCTATGGGTCCAGTTGTCGCTGATGGAGGAGTGCCGCGAACGCGTCGAGCGCGCGCTGCGCCGCCTGGCGGACCTGCCGGAGGCACACCTCGACCATGAGATGAAGCTCTATGCCGCACTGGCCGCAGCGCTGATGTTCACCAAGGGTATCGTGCCCGAGGTTGCCGCGGTATCGACCCGATCACTCGAGATTGCCGAGAGCCTCGATGCCCCCGAGTACCAGCTGCGCTCGCTGTGGCGCCTATGGTCGTATCAAATAAGCACCGGGCAATGCCGCGTCGCCTTCGGGCTGGCCGAAAAGTTCAGCGCCGTAGCCGCCGAGAGCGGCAATACAGCCGATCGGCCGATCGGCGATCGGATGCTCGGCGTTGCCCTGCACTACCTAGGCGACCAGCCGAGCGCGCGCCGCCATATCGAGCGGATGCTCGCCCGCTATGTCGCTCCTCTTCACCCGTCGCAGATCATTCGTTTTCAGCGCGACCAGGGTTTGGCAGCCCGGGCCTTTCTGGCACGGGTCCTTTGGCTGCAAGGCTTTCCCGATCAGGCGATGAGCATCGCCCGCACCGTCGTCGAGGAGGCGCAGGCGGTCGGTCATGCGCTGTCGCTCTGCACAACGCTGGCCGAGACGGCCTGCCCGATCGCGCTCGAGGTGGGCGATCTGGCCGCGGCGGCGATTTACGTGCGGATGCTGCTTGATCATTCGGCAAAGAATGCGCTCGACTATTGGCGCGCATGGGGTCGCAGCTTCGCGGCCGAGCTTACCGTCAGAAGCGGGGACGCGGTTTCCGGATTGCAGCTGATCCGCGCCGGCTTCGCCGAACTCGGCGATGCGCCGATTTCCTCGCGGTTTATTCCGACGCAGGGCGTTCTGGCCAAAGCTTTCGGCCGTGCCGGACGGGTGGCCGACGGGCTCGCGGAGATCGACGCGGCACTCGACTGGTGCAGGCGCACCGAGGAGCGGTTGGCGATTGCCGAGCTGCTGCGTATCAAGGGTGAGCTTGTCCTGCTTCAGGGCAAGGCCGAAGCCGCGCCCGTGGCGGAGGATCATTTCCGGCACTCGATGGATTGGGCGCAGCGTCAAGGAGCACTGTCCTGGGAATTGCGGACCGCCCTGAGCTTGGCTCGATTGAACATAAGCCAAGGCCACCCAGACGGCGCGAGACAAATCCTCGGCCCGATCTACGGACGCTTCACCGAGGGCTTCGAAACCGCGGATTTGCGCGCGGCGCGGGCGATACTCGGTTTGCCGCCAAGCGCCGTCGCGCCTGATGCGTGATGCTCACGAATTAGTGAGGCAGGGGAGAAAGATAGAAGCTGGCGCGGCGGCGCTGCTAGCGTAAAGGGGCCCAGCGACCAGGGATCGCGAGAATGCCAGCGCGGAGCTACCGACCAGTTTACGAGTCGGGTGAGTACCAAGTCGATCTTGCGCGCCGTGAATTGCGGGCAGGCGGCGTTTCCGTCCCCATCGGGGGTCGCGCGTTCGAGATTATCGAGGTCTTGGTCGACGCGGCCGGCAATCTCGTCACCAAAAACGAATTGATGGATCGCGTCTGGCCCGGCGCGATCATCGGGGAAAACACTCTCCAGGTCCACATCTCGGCGGTGCGCAAGGCGCTTGGTCAGCAAAGAGGCATGCTAAAAACGGAATCGGGCCGAGGCTATCGGCTGGTCGGCGGCTGGACAGCCCGAAACGATGATTTTGCGGCCCCCGCGATCGATCTCGAACCGACGCCGCCCTCCCCGTCCCGGTCATACCAGACCAATTTCCCGGCGGCGGCGTCCGCGCTGATCGGCCGAAACGGTGCCGTGAAGCATCTGCGGGACCTGGTGTCGGCCTACCGCGCGGTGACGTTGGCCGGGCCCGGCGGGATCGGGAAGACCGCATTGGCCTTGACGGTTGCCCGCAGCCTGATCCCGGGTTTTGACGGTGACGGCTGGCTGGTCGAGCTCGCCTCACTGTCCGATCCCGGTCTCGTAGCGTCCACAGTGGCGGGCGTCCTCGCGCTCAGGCTGGCGAGCGACGCGATTTCCGCCGAGGCCGTGGCCCGCAGTATCGGCGACAGGAAGCTCCTCCTGGTTCTCGACAATTGCGAGCACGTCGTCGACACCGCGGCCAATTTGGCGGAGACGATCTTGCGCCTGTGTCCGCGCACGACACTGTTGGCGACGAGCCGCGAGGTTCTGCGGATCGACGGGGAGTACGTCTACCGCGTCCCGCCGCTCGACGTGCCGCCGCAGACTCAAGACCCATTGGAACATGTCCTGGGGCACAGCGCGGTGGAGCTGTTCATCGCCCGGATGCGCGCCTCGGATTCGGATTTTTCGGCGCGCGGCGAGGACCTTTCCGCGATTGTCGCGATCTGTCGACGCCTCGACGGCATCCCGCTCGCCATCGAATTTGCCGCGGCCCGCGCCGCGACGCTCGGGCTGCCGCAGGTCGCCGCGCTGCTGGACGACCGGTTCGAGTTGCTGACCGGCGGCCGCCGGACGGCGATGCCGCGGCACCAGACGCTGCGCGCGACGCTCGACTGGAGCTATGACCTGCTGCCAGAATCCGAGGCGGCGGTACTGCGTCGCCTCGCCGTATTCGCTGGAGACTTCCCGCTCGAAGCGGCGATTGCCGTCGCCGCCGATCTTCGCCTGCCAATCGTCGACCTTATCGCCAACCTCGTCGCGAAGTCTTTGGTCGTCGCCGACCTTCGCGACGAGACCGCGTATTACCGCCTGCTCGATACGACGCGCTTATATGCGTTGCAGAAGCTGCGCGGCGCCGGCGAGCACCCGCAAGCCGCGCGGCGTCATGCCGAGTTCTATCGAGACTTCTTCGCGCAAGCCGATGTCGAGAGCGAGACGCGCCCGCAAGCCGAGTGGCTTTCCGTCTACGGTCGCCACATCGACAATGTGCGCGCCGGCCTCGATTGGTCGTTTTCGCCGACCGGCGACCCGCAAATCGGGGTGACGTTGACTGTCGCCGTCGTGCCGCTTTGGATCCAGCTGTCGCTGCTGAGTGAGTGCGGCGAGCGGGTCGAGCGGGCGCTGGCGAGCCTCGACAGCGGCACCGCAGCAACAGCGCGCCCACACATGCAGCTTTCCGCGGCGCTCGGCTGGTCGCTGATGTACGGGGTCGGTCGTGCCCGAGAGGCGGGGCCCGCGTGGGCGACGACGCTCGAGCTCGCCGAACGGCTCGACGATACGGGCTACCAGCGGCGCGCCCTCTGGGGCTTGTGCATCGACCAGTTCAACAACGGCGAATTTCGCACCGCGCTCGAATTCGCCCGGCGTTTCGCCGGTCTGGTAGCGGATTCCACCGATGCGGTCGATTTGATGATGGCCGACCGCATTCTCGCCACCTCGCTGCATTACCTGGGCGACCAGAACAGCGCCCGCCATCACATCGACCGCGTAGTCGCGCAGCAGGCGGCCTTGGCGCAGCAACCCCAGATCATCCGCTTTCGCTTCGATCTGCGGGTGTCGACGCACTATTTCCAGGCCCGCATCCTGTGGCTGCAAGGATTTGCCGATCGGGCACTGCGCGTGGTCGAGCACAATATCGAAGAGGGGCGTGCCATCGGGCATGCCTTGACGTTTTGCAGCGTGCTCGGGCAGGGGGCATGCCCGCTCGCCTTCCTGGCCGGCGATCTCGACGCCGCGGCGCGTTACGGCACGTTGCTGCTCGACCATACCGAGCGCAACCCGGTGCGGCTGTGGCACCTTTGGGCGCGCGCCTTCCACGGGTTGGTGACGATCAAGCGCGGCGACGTCGCCGAGGGGTTGCGCATTCTTGGCGACGAACTCGACCAGGCGGGCGACGCGAAATTCCTGCCGCGCTTCCTGCTGCCGCTCGGTGAGCTGGCCGCGGCTCTCGGCGAGGCCGGGCGGGTCGCCGAGGGTCTCGAAACCGTCGACGAGGCGCTGGTGCGTTGCGAAAGCCGCGACGAAGGCTGGTATCTGGCCGAGCTGCTCCGCATCAAGGGCGAGTTGCTGCTCCGGCAGGCGAGCGATCCGCCCAGTCCGACGGCGGAGGATTGCCTTTATCGTGCGATCGACGTCGCCCAACAGCAGGGCGCCCTGTTCTGGGAATTGCGGGCGGCCTCGAGCCTCGCGCGCTTGCGGGTAGCGCAGCACCGGCCTGACGATGCCAGGCGAATCCTTGCGCCGGTGTACGAGCGGTTCGCCGAGGGGTTTGGAACAGCCGATTTGCGCGCCGCGAAGGCGATGCTTGAAACGCTGCCATTATAGCCGTCTTCGACAGCGTAGCGAGATAACCGGGCCGCGAAGGCGTCTCAGGCCTCGTGCGGCGTGTCCGCTTGGGCGAGCGCCCAGCGCGCGATCTCGTCCTTGCGCAGGAAGCTGACGCCGGGGTGTTGCCGTGCATAATCGATGAACTCGCCCAACCCGCGCACCCGCGCGGGCGTCCCGGAGATGCGATCATGGGTGCTGACCGACATTATGCGCCGCCGCGCCGTGGCCTCCGCGTAAAGCTGGTCGAACTCGGCCTTGAGTTCGGCCGTGTAGGCCTCGACCGTCAGCGCCGGGTTGTCGTAGCGGACGATGTCGTTGTTGCGCAGCGTGTAGGGGACGACGGCAAACGGCCGGTCCCGCACCGTGACGGTGAACGGCTCGTCCCGGCTGACATCGTCGATGTGATAGAGAAACCCGAGCTCCTGCAGGATCTCGAGAGTGTGCGGCGTGCCGCGCAGCCAGAACGCGTTGAACCCGACGGGGCGGGTTCCGGTCACCCGCTCGATGGTGGCGATGCTCTGGGCGTAGCCGGCGCGTTCTTCGTCCGGAGTCATCGAATATTGCGGGGTCCAGGTCTGGCCGTGCCCGGCTGCTTCATGGCCGCGCGCGACGATCTCCCGCGCGAGCTGAGGATGCCGCTCGGCCGCCTGCCCGACCATGTGCGAGGTGACCTTGACACGCTTGGCATCCCACAGATCGAGCAGGCGCGGGATGCCCTCCTTGACGCCGTACTCGTACCATTTCTGCATCGGCAGGTCGGGGTAGCGCGGATCGAGCGGCGGAAACGGACCCTGAGCGCC
>Ga0209006_10002440_pt1 | contig 16956 bp, 18 predicted proteins | sample JacPin_JW_Ref_O2_FD_188567 | JGI IMG/M metagenome (GOLD analysis project Ga0209006, IMG submission 188567) | Forest soil microbial communities from Algoma, Ontario, Canada - Jack Pine, Ontario site 1_JW_Ref_O2 (SPAdes) (version 2) | ecosystem: Environmental > Terrestrial > Soil > Boreal... | reverse complement strand
TCGGTCATTACGACTCAGGTGCAACTGCGGATCAATATGGGGGACCAGTACCGGATATTCGTCATAGGGTCCTAGCACCTCCGCATCCTTGAACGTATCAATCATGCGCTTCCTATGCATTTGCCGCACTCCCCACAGACATATTTGCGGTCGTGTTGGCCGGCTCTTCCTGCAGTCCCGGGTAGGCTTGCAAGGCCTTGCCTACGGCCCGGCACTGCTCAGCGTATTTTTCCCAACCCCACTCTCGGAATGGAAATGGCCCACTGACGTGCCCGCAATGTGTACATCGGCGACCTTGCTCGTCGCCGTTGAATTGCTCTGCGGCACGCCAAGCGCCGATGGGTGATTCAAATCCGCGCGCATATTCCGGATTGTCACGGAGCCCTGCCGAGGCGCCTACGGGAGGTTGTGATTGAAATGGAAACTCCCTTAGGGGCTTCTTGCATTGTTCGCAAACGAACGTGACGACTTCTCGCTGATCGTCACGATTCTCCGATTGACGCTGGATTATCGCGGCCAGAAAGTAATTGTCCGGGTCGTTGAAGTCGCTGAGCGCGATGTTCACGAAATGCTCGCGTACGTCGGCTATCGCATTACCGGCTCTAAGACGCGATCCTTTGGCTCCAAACACCACAAGCACCTCGTCGACCGTATTGAAGTGTTTGAACATGCCCACTGCACGACCCGGCGCGCCGCTGTACACGGCGACGGCGGGGACAAAGCAACCTTCGTCGAGATAAGGGAACATCGGACACAGTGCAGTGTTCGACATCCGCATATGACGGAAAACATTGACCTTGAGCGGCATTCGTGCAGATGAGGGCGCGGGAATCGCGAGAGACGCTCGGCCGTTCGCAATGGTCTTGGTGGCGGGCATTGATGACCTCTCCATTTGAAAGCTTGACGGGGCGGTATGATCGGTATAATTTCACTTTGACAGGGGCCTGTCAATATGTCGGCGCGACGGATCCGAATGATTTGAGGGGACATACGATGGACTATTTGAGAGATGCCTGGTACGTCGCAGCATGGGAGGATGAAATACCCCGTGACACGCTATTCCATCGAACCATACTGTCGGAACCCGTGTTGTTGTACCGCACTCCTGGGGATGACATCGTTGCGCTGGCTGATCGGTGCCCGCATCGGTTCGCTCCTCTGCACCTAGGGCGATTGGTGGGCGACGTTGTTCAATGTGGATATCACGGGCTCTGTTTCGGTCCCAGCGGAGAGTGTGTAAGCAGCCCACACGGAGACGGCAAGATTCCTCGCGGTGCGAGGGTTAGGCGCTACGTTACGGTGCGAAAGCACAAGGCCGTGTGGATTTGGCCGGGTGATTCCGGCCGCGCGGATCCCGCGATGATCCCGGATTACTCGTTCTTGACGCAACTGAACCCGAATACCGTGTTCACCGGCTATCTGCCGACTGCGTGCAATTATCAGCTCGCGACCGACAACATTATGGATCTTAGTCACGCAGATTATTTGCACGTCGGCTCGCTAGACACGCAAGGCGCCATCGCCAGGACCAAGGCAAAGGTCTGGGAACAAGGGCTATCAGTGCATTGTGACTGGTGGCTGGCGAATAGCCGTGCCATTGGGGTGTTTAGGCCGGACCTGGCCGACCCTGATGGTCCCGTAGACCAATGGTTTGAGGTGTGTTGGGATCCTCCGGCTCTTATGTTGCTGCGGGCCGGTGTCACTGCGGCTGGGCGACCTCGGGAGGAAGGCGTCGATGTTGCCGCGGTGCACATCATGACGCCGGAGTCGCCAACCACCACTCACTACTTCTTTGGCAGCGCGCGCTACAAAAATGGCGTCAGCGTTGAGTTTAATGAGAAGGTCCGCGCTGGAGTAATCGCAGCTTTCACTCACCAGGATAAGCCGATGCTCGAAGCGCAGCAGCGCTCCATTGGAACGGCCGACCTACTATCCCTGAAGCCGGTGTCGCTTCTCGGAGATGCAGGCGGGATGCGCGTTAGACACGCGCTGGAAAAAATGTTGACTGCCAAGCAACAGGCATCGGTGGCGGATAAAATGCCGGAGCCGTTACACAGTGCGTAATATTCTCGCCTAAGGACTTCTCGTTCTCGCCGGCTCAAGTTTCCCGCGCAGAAAACGCAAGCTCTGCAACGCGCTGTTCAGTTCCGACTCTGGTAAATCAGCAGCCGTCTTGTTCGCCCAATCGACTTGGATTGCAATAGTATCCTCATACGCCGTCCTGCCCTTTTTGGTAAACGACACCAGACGGGCCCGTTGATGGTTGGGGTTTTCGTGAGTCGCCACCATGCCGGTGTCAACAAGCATATTCACCGTGCGCTGCACACTCTGTCGCTGCAGTCCCATATTCCGCGCAATTTCCGCCACTGTGAGGGGTTTCCCTGCCAGCGCCATGGCGCCCAGGATCTGCCATCGCGCCGTCGATAGCCCGAGCGCTTTGGTCATGCGATCACCCACGAAAACCAAACGGCCGTTAAACCGGAAGACCTCCAGAACCAGTTCGGTAAACACCTTGCCGCTAGCGCTATGCGCAACGCCCGATCGTTTCTTAACCTTCGTCACGTTTCTACTTGGCTCGGCTTTGAAGGCCTCAGGAAAAGGAGCCGGCCTATTTCCAAGCCCCCTTTTGGCACCTTCCGGGTAAAGAAGTTTATTGTAATATAGTTGCCGCTCGCTTGCCGCAATGAGCGTCTTTTGGTTCTTGCCCCACCGTATTTCTTAGATTAGATCGATCCACAGATTCCAGGCGCGGTCTATGCTTGCGGAGATCGTGGCGACACATGCTGCTGCTTCCTGTGCCGTCAAGAAAACGGGCGTCCCCAGCGCCGCGGCTTCGCGCTGGAGGCGCGCATTGATTTCAGTGTAAATGGCTTGAAAGACTGCTTCGCGAAGGGTGGCGCCGACAACGGTTGAGCCGTGTCCTCGCATTAGCACGACCGACCGAGGACCCAGTGTCGCCGCGAGCGCTCGGCCCAATTGCGGCGTGCTGATCAGCAGATCGCTGCCATCGCCGGCTACCTCGCGTATCTCAAAGACCGGCGCCCCCGAATAAAGGAATCCAGACATGTGACAGATGGGACGCAGCTGTGCAGTGGGTACGACACTGAAGGGCAAAACACTGGGCGAGTGGCTGTGCACCACGGCTCCGACATCAGGTCGTGCTCGATAGATTTCGGCATGTATAAAACGCTCGAGATAGAGCGACTGAGGGGTTCCTCGAATCTCTCGGCCGTCGAAATCCAGTTCGACAATATGATCGGCTGAAACGAGCGCGGGTGCCTTGCCGGAGGCAATCAAGAAAGCCTCGGGTATCTGAGGATGACGCGTGCTCACGTGTCCATAGGCATCTACGACCCCTTGACGGAAAAGAATGCGATTTGCCGTAACAAGCTCGTTGATGACCTCTACGAAATCGGACGCAGGGCCGCGTTGCTCTCCCAATTCGGCTCCGGCCGACGCTGGCGATGGCAATTCATCTGATTTCACTCTACAACCTCCGACGCCTTGTCCTCGGCGGTCGACGCAGATCGAAGCAACGAGTCAGAAACTTTGTGCAAAAGCCGCATGAGTTCTTTCGCCTCGGCGTCACTCAGCTCAGCGAGTGCAATATCGTTCACCTCCGTTGCAAGTGGACGGAGCTTCGCGACTAGATTCCGTGCGCTTGCGGTAAGATAGATATGTCGTTTGCGCCGGTCCGAGCCGTTCAAGCGCCTCTCGACAAGGCCGCGCTGCTCCAGATTGTCGAGTGTGGATACCGCAGTTGGCGGCGTTAACCCCAGCGCATCCGCTAATTCTTTTTGGGTAAGACCATCTTCGTCCCAGAGCCGGCGAAGAAATGCCCAAGTACTGGGCAGGATTCCGTGCTCCGACAGACGTTCCTCGAGCCGGGCAACGATTGCGTGATGCGTCTTTCGAACCAGATAGCCCAAGCTCTCATCCAAGCGCGAATTCTTGCCCCGTCGATTTCCCACCGAGGCCATACCCTTTGGTACCGTAAAGTCTTGTAATACCTTGATTTTGCGCACGTTATTGCCTTACCTCTCAAATTTACGAAGCCTTCCCAGCGCCGATTCCCGCGCCCGCCAGAGCCTACATTGTCGTGCGGCCACTAATAATGCAAGGCCATATCATGTTTGGCAATATCAGTTGACGGGAAATGATTCGGCGTCTAATCTGTTTCTGAGTTGGTAGTGGCAGTGACCGTAGGTACGACAGCGTAACGAGCGATCGTGAACTGAGTCGCCGCCGGCACATAAAAAGATAAACCCAAGGGGGGAGCATGAGACTTCACGATATTAGGGGTGCTTCTGGCCGGCAATTCGGAACCTCCCAGGTGTCCTGCGCCGCCCGGCGCGTCCTGGTGCTCATGGTTCTGAACGCCGGCGTGGTCACTACCGCTCTTGCGCAGGTACAGCCCCCCGCGCCCAATTCAACATCGGACGCGCTCGCTGAGATTATAGTCACCGCACAAAAGCGCTCTGAAAATCTGCAAGACGTGCCCATCGCGATAACCGCCGTGACGCGCGATCAACTCCAGGCGGCAAATCTGGTTACGGCCAATGACCTGCCGACACTGGTCTCAGGTCTGTCGATCGGCGATACGGCCCTCTATTTTCAGCCACACCTTAGAGGAATCGGTACAGCCGCCTTTGGCCCCGGCGTCGAGAATCCGGTGGCCCTATATGTCGACGGAGTCTATTACCCGTCGCAATTGGAAGCGCCCACGGATCTTGTCGATGTCTCGCAAATCGCCGTCTTGAAGGGCCCTCAAGGGACTCTCTTTGGTCGAAACTCCACGGGTGGCGTCATTCAGATGACCACAAGGGATCCGCAGCAGAGTTTTGGGGGCGAAGCCCAGACTTCCCTCGACAACTACATTACCAGCCGAAACTCTGTATATCTAACCGGCGGCATTACCTCGGATTTAGCCGCCAACATGTCCCTTCGATATACCACCCAGGGAAATGGATGGGGGCGGAATATCTACAACGGCGAAGAGGTCGAGCGGGATAACAAAGATCTTTCGGTACGCACCAAATGGGTATATACGCCATCCGACAGCACGACCGTTCGGCTGAGCATGGACTACTCCAACATCTCCAACAGCCTGGGCGGCAACTTCGCACCCGCCCCCGGTTCTAAGCCCTTTTTTCCGGGATATGTTGCAAGCTCGAACCCATATGACGTTGACACCTATCAGACGGGACGAAATGCTGAGCAAAGCGGGGGCATAAGTCTGGTACTGCAGCAAAGCCTTGGGTTTGCCGACTTCGTCAGCATCTCCTCATTCCGCTCGTACGACTTCCATGACAACCTGGTGGTATCGCTTACTCCTGTCCCGGGAATCGATATCAACGACGCGGAAAATGGCAGAGACATTACCCAAGAACTGCAATTGGTTTCGAAGAACAATGAATTCATTCAGTGGGCGACCGGCGTTTTCTACTTCCGCAACGAAGCTTCCATCAACCCGGTCAACACCGCGCTTCACGGGCTGCTCGCGCCGACACCCTTTTCATTCGGCGACCAGGAGGTTGTCGACACGGTGACCACCGAATCGGTGGCTCCTTACGCGCAAGCGACCATCGAATTGACTCCAAGCGCTCACGTCACATTAGGCGTGAGAGATACCTGGGAGGAACGGAAACTGAATGGATCCGTAAACGGCTTTCTCGCAAACGGCTTTCCCATCGGCTTGCTGGCGCCCTATTTTGACGAGACGACTCGTCTCCAACTTCCAAGTTACCGCGCCGCATTGGACTACAAAATAGCGCCCGATGTACTGGCTTACATCTCCTACAACCGGAGTTTCAAGAGCGGCGGCTTCAATGGCAACAACCCCAATAATTTGCCCTATTTGCCGGAGATTCTGAACGCCTACGAGATTGGGTTAAAAAGCGAATTCCTGGACCACCGCTTGCGGGTAAACCTCGCCCCCTTTTATTACGACTACAAGAACATTCAAGTTACCAACTACATTGGCGCCTTGGTGAATTTCTATAATGGTGCGGCGGCGAAGCTCTACGGAATCGACCTCGATGGCAGCTTTCAGGTGACGAAGTCCCTCAGGCTCTCTACGACCGCCGAAGCGCTTCATTCCCGGTTCGCCAGCTTCCCAGGGGCCGACTTCAGCACTCCCATACCAACAGGAGGGATCGTACAGTACACCGCCAGCGCGGCGGGTAATCGGCTGCCATACGCGCCGCAGTTCACGCTGGATATCAGCGGTGATTATGTCGTGGACCTGCCGACGGGCAAGCTCGATTTTAACCTCACCGACGCCTTCAATAGTGGCTACTACACCGAGGCGGACAACTACCTGCATCAGGCGGCGTATGATCTCCTAAACGCGTCTGTGAGCTGGACTTCTCCGGACGAACGACTAAATCTGAAGCTCTGGGGGCGCAACTTGCTCAACAAAACCGTCGAAAGTGAAGAAGTGACCGGGCCACCGGAGGGGTATACGGTTGACTATTCGAATCCCCCCCGTACCTATGGCTTTACCCTTCTGTACAAATTCGGTACTCGATTGTAAAGGGCTTAAGATGCTCGGCATCCAGGGCTCTGCAAGTCAGTTCACGGGTTTCATTGTGCTCGACTGCGCTCCGGTGCAGGCCGAGTGTGTGGCCCTATTCTCCGCGTCAGCGACTGAGAATCGCCTGAAGCATCTCGACGGGTTCGAGGGCGCAGTGTTCTTCGCCAGCCCCTGCGGTCGATTCGTACTCGAATACGTGGTCTGGAAGGGCCCCGCCGCTCTCGCTGCGGCAAGAGCAACCCCACTCTTTTCCGAGCATATGAGAATCGTTGAGCATCACTGTCGCCTTCGCCATGTCTCTTTCAGCCCGATATCCCAGACGTTCGGAATCGACGCCATCAGGTTCGAACGCGGAGATCGTTTCTCCATGCTGATGTATGAATGCCCGGTCGCTCAATCGGTTCCCAAGACCCTCGATCAGCTTAGTTCGGTTTCCGAACTGGCAAGGGTCCATTCGTTATCTCAAATGTCTGAGGACGGTACGCGCCTTGTACTACTTTCGCCCGGTGCCATAGATACGTCCGCCGCGCCGGCCCTGCGTGCAATGTTTGGCGAGCCCGCCTTTCACAATGAGTTCACCGTCGTCGAGAGTATTGCGCCGGCGATCGTCGGCGAACGGTTCGCCGCACTGTACCATCTCGCGCTTGTTCCCGAACAGTCGTCCGGGCATCACCAATTCACGTAGGATGGAGCGCATGTTTAACGATCAGGCGCTCATTTCACAGTCCGACGCGCTCCATACACTCATAATCCTACTGCACGGTACGGCGATTCACGGTCGTGGAATCGTCCTCTTGAATGCTTCCGAGACGGAAGCCCGGATCAGGCATCTAGACGGCTTCGTTTCTGTTTCCTTCTTTCTGAGTGAGGACCACGAGACGATCGGTGAGTATGTGCAATGGCGCAGTCCGGCGCATCTCGCGAATGCCTTCCGCCGGCCCGAGTTCTTCGAACACTTGCGGGTACTCGAAGGTCTTGCCTCGGCGGAGGTGGGATTTTATTCCGTTGAACGAATCATTGCGCAGGAGGATGTGACCATTGGGCCCTCGTTCTCCGGAATTGTGGATCTACAGGTTCTCAAGCTGCCTAGTGAGAACGCAGACGCCGCCATTGCGCGCATTGGTCAGTGGGGGGAAATGGTGCAAAACGAATCGAAGAACCTTCGCGCCGTTGTTGTCCATGCGGATCGCACCAATGGGAAGGTCGCTTTGTTTATTCATCGTGACGGCGTGGAAATCGGATCCGTATGGTATGCGGACACTGAAATGCCGGAGATCGACCGTGGTGAGCGAATGACGCGGTATACAACCGTAAGCGCGTCGCGGACCTCTGAACGTCCGATGCGGTACGTGTTGACCTCGGCCGTCGCACCCAAAGCGCACGAACACTAGTTTGCAATGGCTTTGGGTGAACTATGCAGCTGCTTGATACGGACATTCAAACTCGCGAAGTGCTGACCTGGAAAGGGGTGCATGTGTTTCATGCTCATCTTTCGTCGTGTTCGCAGAAATTGCGTATATTTCTGAATTGCAAAAACATCGCCTGGCACTCTCACCCGGTCGATCTCAATAAGCTTGAAAATCTCGCCCCCTACTACATGGGAATCAACCCGCGCGGCCTGGTTCCCTCTTTAGTCCACGATGGCCAAGTCCATATCGAGAGCAATGACATCATCTTGCATCTCGAACGCGCATTTCCGACACCCCGACTCATTGCCTCGGGCGAGGGAATGAATATTGAATCACTGCTGAAACACGAAGATGACTTGCATCTCGACATGCGTACAGTGACGTTTCGGTTCCTTTTTCCACCCTCACCCAAGCCCCGCATGTCTGCCGATGCGCTGACACGCTACGCGAGTACCGGCTCGGGCACCGTCTCAGGCAAAAAGGATCCGCAAATCGCCCGCGAGATCGCTTACTGGCGGGATTTCGAGGCACACGGCATTCCAAACGGGGCGGTCCAACAATCGGTTCACCGTCTCCGCGCCGCGTTTGCCGACATCGACACGACTCTGGCGAGCCAATCCTACATCGGCGGTGCCGCTCTGTCGGTGTTGGACATCGCGTGGTTTGTTTATGTTCACCGATTGACTCTCTGCGGCTATCCGATTGCACGGTTGCATGCTTCGCTGAACGAATGGTATCGGCGGCTTAGCGTGCTCCCGCAGATCGCCCGGGAAGTCGCAATTCCGGCAGACTTGGAGGGCCCGATGATCGGGCGGCAAACCGCTCTCCGGACGAGCGCTCAAGATCTCGAATCAATCTGTGGTTTGTGATGCCTCGGGAAGCGGATAGCGCCGTGTCGATACACCCGCTTTTACCACCTGGCCTGGCACATCGTGCCCGACGAGCTTAGGCAAATCCGCCGCGATGAGAAGCAATTTATCGAGATTGACGCCAGTTTCCAGGCCCATGGCCTGAAGCATGTGTACGAGGTCCTCTGTGCATACGTTGCCGGTAGCACCCGGGGCGAACGGGCAGCCACCCAGTCCGCCTAGAGAGGCATCGAACCGAGTGACTCCCACTCGCAACGCAGCGAGGACATTGGCCAGACCCATGCCACGCGTATTGTGAAAGTGCGCGGTGAATTGATTTGCCGGCCAGCGGGATCGTACCTCGGCAAATACGTATTCCACCTGTGTCGGATTGGCCACGCCCGTGGTATCGCACAGAGCGACTTGATCGATACCCATATCTGCGAACCGACCGACCAGATCAATGACGCGGCCAACATCAACGGCACCCTCGAATGGGCAACCGAACGCGGTGGATATTGACGCGCTAATCTGGATCGTGCTCTGTGCGCGCCGCGCAATGCTTGCCAATTGCACCAGCGACTGTTCGCATGTCATTCGTAGATTCGCGAGGTTATGACTTTCGCTTGCGGACATCACTAGATTGATTTCATCGATGGTGGTGGCCAAAGCGCGCTCGCATCCACGAAGGTTTGGAACAAGGGCTGTATAAACGACCCCCGGCAGCCGCAACAATCCCTTGATGACGGACTCCGCGTCCGCCAACGCCGGAATCGATGCCGGAGAGGTAAATGACGTCACTTCAATCTTCGAAAGACCTGTGTCGCTCAGGCGATTCAAGTAAGCAATCTTTTTGTCGGTAGGAATCGTCTGCGTTTCCATTTGAAAGCCGTCGCGGGCCGATACTTCCTGAATGTACAAACGCTGACTAGTTGATGTCACGGGCCGAACCTCGCTTAAATTACGCCCTTGGCCTTGAGCGCCTGTATCGCCTCAAGTCCAATTCCACAAGACGTCAGCACTTCGGTTGTCTGCTCGCCCAAGTCAGGGCCTAACCAGCGGGTCTGGCCGGGCGTGTTTGAAAGCTTGGGCACGATTCCCGGAATCGTGACCAGTGGCCCTCCGCGGGGAAGTGGATGCTTCTCGAGCATATGCCGCGCGGCATATTGTTCATCTTCATAAATGTCTGCAGCGGTGAAACTCTTGCCGACCGGCACCTCTGCGAGCTCCAGCTGCCGAATTACCTCCGCAACGTCACATCGCAGCGTCCATTCGCCAATTGCATGGTCGAGTTCGTCATTGCGGGCGACGCGGCCGTCGTTGTGAGCGAGCGCCGGATCCCCGGCGAGATCCATGCGGCCGATCGCCGCCATCAACCGTTGAAATAGCGCATCTCCATTGGCAGCGATAATCACATATCCGCCATCACGGCAAAGATAGGTATTGGATGGCGAGATGCCCGGGAGACTCGATCCCGTGCGCCCGCGCACCACGCCTTGAAGGGAATATTCCGGCATCAAACTTTCCATGACCGCGAATACGGCTTCGTAGAGCGCGACATCAACCACCTGTCCCATCCCGCCGTTCACTTTGACGTGATGTACGGCCATTAGTGCGCCGACTACTCCATAGAGAGAGGCGAGCGTGTCCCCAATGCTGACCCCGGCCCGAACCGGAGGACGATCCGGATACCCGGTAACGTGGCGCAGACCGCCCATACCCTCGGCTATCGCTGCAAATCCCGGCATATTGCGACGCGGTCCGGTCTGCCCGTAGCCGGAGATTCGGACCATCACAAGGCGCGGATTAATTGCCGACAATTCCTCCCACCCCAAACCCCATTTCTCGAGAGTTCCCGGACGGAAGTTCTCAATGAGCACATCGATCTCGGCGACCAGCCTGCATACGATGCTACGGCCCTCCTCGCACTTCAAATCGAGCGATACCGATTTCTTGTTGCGGCTTTGCACATACCACCAAAGCGACGTACCCTCATGGAGCTTGCGCCACTTACGCAGCGGGTCACCGACCCCAGGCGGCTCAATTTTGATGACCTCGGCGCCGAACTGAGCGAACAAAGAACCGGCGTACGGTCCCGCGATCAACGAGCCCAGTTCGAGGACCTTGACACCGCTCAACGGGAGCTTGGTACTCGGCCTATCCATCACCCGGTCCGAGCGCCGTGCACGGCAACCGTCATCCGCCCGATTCCGGCGAAATCGGTGACGATGACATCTCCGGGCACTACCGGCCCGACGCCTTCCGGCGTCCCTGTGAATAACACGTCACCCGGCTCCAGAGTGTAAAATGAAGATGCGAGTACCAGCAGGTCGACGATCCCCAGGACCAGGTCGCGCGTGTTGGCGCGCTGACGGATCTCCCCATTGACAGCAAGAGAGAAGTCGATTTCATGTGGATTGGTGAGCTCGTCGGACGTCACCAGCCACGGTCCGAGCACCGAATAGGTATCGATGGACTTGCGCAGGCTGCGTTCCTCCGGTCCCCTCGTGGTCATGTCCAATCCACTGCAGTACCCCGCTATGCAAGCCATCGCCGCTTCCCGCGATAGGTCGCGCGCCCGCTTGCCAATGACGACAACCAGCTCGGCTTCGTGGTCATTGCGGCGGCCTGGGTGACGAATGTACACGCCTTCGCCGGCCCCCACCAGGGAACTGTTTGCCTTGAGAAACAGCCCGACCCGTCGAATCTCCTCGATTCGATTGTTATGATGGATTGCCGCATGCTCCCGCGCCTCCTCCAGGTGTTTGGTGTAATTCACCGGCGCCGCCATGATCTTTCCCGGGTTCGCAACCGGACTTCCAAGCGACACGCTGTCAATGGGCAGTCTCGGAGCCGTCGCCATCAACTCTCGCGCGCGCGCTTTTACCTCCTCGAGGTGTTCGATGAACAGGTCATGCCGCGGCAGCGGATAACTGCAGTTCGGCAACAGCTCGAGCGCCGGTGTCACGTCGATCACCATCGCCCCTTCGACGACACCAAGTCGATCGATGTTGAACCGGCACAGTTTCATGGGATCGTCGGTCCCAGTGCCGTTCTCCCGCGATTCTCGAAAAGGCCAAGTTTGCGGTGCAAGGGGGCCTCGTCGGCTATGAAAACGAAGGCGGGTGATTTGTCGCTCCGATTGCGCAACACGACCTCCGAGTAGCCGGGCACGCAACAGGTATCGGCCTCAGCCAGAGAGAATGTTTGATCCTCCGCTCGGCACTCGATAGCGCCCTCGATCACATGGAATATGGCGGCGGGCGACCGGGCCGGCAGACTCAAGTTTTGTGCAGGGCGCAGCATCAACGCGTAGTAACCCAGGATGTTCTGAATGTCCGTGCCCGTGCTGGGGTTGACGTACGCAATTTGTATCGCCTGCAGATCGGGCCGTTCGATCGCCAACGTTTGTAGTGACGACCGAGCATCGCTCCACGCATAGCGCAGCATTGGATATTCCGTGATTTCACGTTCGAACAACGGTGTCGGCAGCAAACCGCGCCGTGGCGGACCGGAACCGTCTTCGCTCCTCCGAATAGCTTGGGATTCCCCGTTGATGTGATATGAGGCTTCCATGTAATACACCAGCGGCAAGTCGAGGACGTCCAGCCAAACCACGGGATCGACGCCGTCGTGCCCATGTTCGTGCCACAGGCCGGTTGGTGTGAGGATGAGATCACCGCGAGTCATGGCACACTTCACGCCTTCGACGGTGGTATAGGCGCCCTCCCCCTCGACAATCATCCGTACGGCGTTTGGCGTATGCCGGTGCGTCGGCGCCCGCTCACCGGGAAGAAGCAATTGCATGCCGAGATAGATCGCCGGCGTCGCCTGCAGCTTCGCGAGGCCGTGCCCCGGATTCGCGAGCACCAGTACGCGCCGCTCCGCTTTCTCGATCGGCGTAAGTTCGCCCGCCTTGAGCAATAACGGTCGCAAGGCCTCATAGGACCAATACACCACCTTCGTCTGCGGGCGCGGTTTATCAGGCGGCAACAGCGCAAGCAGCGTCGGCCACAAAGGTACCAGATTCTGTCGCGTCAGCGCCTTTACGTAGTCCGCCGGTAGATCCTCGAGACGGCCGAGATCATGCATCGCGTGCCCCCGCTAAACACCCGTCGACGTTCCACGCATAAATCCACTCGAGCGCATCGTAGTAGCGCTCCGCCGTCCGTCCCATCCAAAGATCATTACGAACCAGACGCTCAACACCCTTCGCATGGAAAATTCGGCCCATTTCACGCGCGGAAAGCACCACGCGTGCGGTGCGCCCGATGCGCGAGCGCTGATACAGCTCGAAGCCTTTCCCAAAGTCGTTACCGCTGACACGCAACGCTTCGCCCAACGTAGCCGCATCCTCGAGCGTCTGAGCCGCACCTTGTGCGAGGTACTGAAGGCTCGGATGAGCGGCATCACCCAACAGGGTCACGCGACCGAAAGTCCAATTGCCGATCGGATCGCGATCCGCCGTCGCCCATCGCTTCCACGACTTCGGCAAGTAGATCAGCTGTCTTGCGCGCGGACAGACCTCGGTAAAGTAGGATTGCACCTCTTCCCGAGTGCCTTCCCTCACACCCCATTCTTCCTTTTTCCGGCTGTGAAATGTCACTACCAGGTTGTACTGCTGGCCTGACCGAAGAGGGTAATGGACCAGATGGCAATCGGGCCCGGCCCAAACGCTCATCGCGTTCCGCGATAGATTTTTTGGAAATTCCGTTCGATCCACCACCGCGCGATAAACGACGTGGCCGGACACGCGGTGAGGGTCATTGACGTATTGTGAGCGGATGACCGACTTGATGCCGTCCGCGCCGATCAACGCCGAACCCCGGTGTGTACGGCCCGCGGCATCGACTACGGTCACTCCTGTCGTGTTTTGCTCGACGCGCTCAACCCGCGTCGAGGTCAGCACTTCGATGCGGCCGCTCGCTTGTGCGCCCTCAAGCAATGCACGATGGATGTCCACGCGATGGATAACGGCATAGGGATTTCCGAAGCGTTTGCGGAACGCCTCCCCCAGGGCGAGTTGCCCCACCACGCGCTCGTCCACCGCATCATGCATCACCAATTCATCGGCATAGACTGCCGACGCACGAGCGCTAGGCCCGACCCCGAGCGCATCGAAAGCAGCAAACGCATTGGGGCCCAGCTGAATTCCTGCACCGATTTCTCCGAGCTCTTGGGCCTGTTCGAGTACCTTGACCGAAAACCCGCGCCGAGCAAGCGCTAAAGCCGCCGCGAGACCGCCGATTCCACCACCGGCGACCAAGACCGGGGCTTCTGAAATTGTTGCGCTCATTTGTAAAACTTGATTTTTCGATCCGATCGTCAGTATACTGATGATCAGCATACACCGCTACACTTAATCTGTACACAGCGATCTCCCGGAAGGACGGACCATTGGCACAATCTTTACAAGCCGCAAGCCGCACGGCCGAGACGGCAACGGAGCTCGAGGAATTTCCGGGCCATCAGATTCGGCGCTTGCAACAGATTGCGGTCGCCATTTTCTTGCAGGAAACGGAGACCCACGGAATTACCCCCGTGCAGTGCGCCGCGATGATCACCGCGGGTAATGGCTCCGGCATGGATCAGCGGACGCTCGCGCGCACTATTGGATTCGATACATCGACGATTGCCGGAGTGATCGATAGGCTGGAAGCGCGTGGGCTGCTGCGCCGTAGCATGTCGGCCCTCGATGCCCGAGTCCGCTTGATCACATTGACGGAAAAAGGGCGCGCGTTGCTCGAGAGTCTGATGCCCTCGGTGATGCGCGCCCAGCAGCGCATGCTTGCACCGCTTTCGAGATCCGAGCGCGGGGAGTTCATGCGGATGCTGGGCAAACTGGTGGATACGAACAACGATTTGAGCCGGGCGCCCGCAGTGGCGGATGCCGCGAGCGGCTAGGGTCGGCATTGACGTGACCGTTTGAAGATTCTAATTATTGGGGCGACCGGCCGCCTCGGTCGATGTCTCGTAGAGCAAGCGTTAGCCGCAGGTTTTGCAGTAACGGGGCTCGCCCGAACGCCTGAGTTGCTTCAATTGGCACATGAGCGCCTATCGGTGGCTAAAGGCGATCTTCTCGACGTAGCCTCCTTGAACAATATCCTTCCCGGACACGATGCCATTCTCGTCTGTGTGGCGCCGAAAGTTATGTTTCGCCAAAAGAGCGAGCTGCTCTCGAAGGGGGCGCTGACTCTCTGTTCCGCGATGGGCCAAATGAAAGTCAGACGGTTGATCTGGGTCACCTCCGCCGGAGTTGACCCACAGTATGTAATGGGGAAACCTTTTGTGTACAAGCGGATCATAAAGCCCTTTTTCCTGGCGAATATTTATGCCGACTTCAGGCTTTCAGAAGAGATTCTAGATAGGAGTTCGCTCGATTGGGTTGTCGTGCGCCCCTCTCGCCTCACCGATGGGCCCCTTACGAAGACGTACCGGGTTCAAGCAAGCGGCAGCCCAAAAAGCGCCGCCAAAATCTCACGTGCCGATGTCGCGCACTTTATGCTTAAAGAGTCGGTCGAGCATCAGTATAATTTCAAAAAGCCGATCATCGCGTATTAGGCGATCGCACGCCGCCCTATCGCTCAGCGTGAGCGCGCCCAGAACAGGAACGCCAACGGCTGCAGCAAATACAGAAATGCAGCCACCACCAGAAGCGCAAGCAAGATCCGCGTCCACTTCCTCGCTTTGATGAGGATTTCTTGATTTGAAATCTGCCGATCGATGGCCTTCTGTTGATTGCTGAGCGCCGTTTCCTGATTTTTAATCGTCTGCTCCATCAAATCCACCTGCCGCCGCTGGAGGTCACGGATCTCGATCAAGAGCGTCATCTGTTCGGAATCACTCATGGCTACCTCCTTGAATCGCGTCCACCTCACCATCCGTCCCACACTATAAGCCGTTCGGCGCGCGCCTGTCGCATGGCCTGAGCCTCTTGGGTGAGGCTGCCGTGTTCCACCCATCGGAGACGGACAATTGTGAAGATGAGGCGCTGCGGCTAGAATTCCCACGTGAATCTGTTTCTGTCGCCATCGCCAGCGAATTGGCTTGCGCCGATGGATTCGCTACGCAAATGGGTCGAACTTAAAAAATGCGCGAAGCGAGTCCCCAGTTGATTCTAATAATGACGCTGACTTTCTTCCTCGCCGGAATGGTCAAGGGTGTGACGGGCATGGGCCTGCCAACCGTCGCCATGGGTGTTCTCGGAGCGGTCATACCGCCCGTTGCCGCGGCGTCGATGCTGATCATCCCGTCTTTCGTCACCAATGTTTGGCAATTGTACGCGGGGCCGCGCTTCGCCGACCTGGTGTCGAGACTGTGGCCGATGATGCTCGGCATCGTGGTGGGCACCATCGCCGGCTCATGGCTGCTAACAAGCGTCAACACCGGATGGACTACCACTGGGCTGGGAGTTGCGTTGGCGCTCTATGCCGGTTTCAGTCTTTTGGCCCGGCCGGTGTCGGTCCCCGCGCGCTTCGAGCGCTGGCTATCACCCCTCGTCGGCCTGACAACTGGAATGGTCACGGGCGGCACCGGCGTTTTCGTCATTCCCGCTGTTCCCTATCTTCAGGCGCTCGGCCTGAACAAGGACGATCTCATCCAAGCGCTTGGGTTATCGTTCACCATCTCGACAGTTGCGCTGGCGATTGGACTAGCAAGGGGCGGAGCATTCCATTTAGCGAGCATCGCTGTTTCTGCGCTCGCAATGGCACCCGCTCTGATGGGTATGTGGTTCGGACAATGGATCCGTCAGCACATTGCCGCGGCCACGTTTCGGCGCTGGTTCCTGATTTGCCTTGTCCTTCTTGGTCTCGAACTCACCGTTCGGCCATTTCTTTGATACAAACAGCGCTGGGCGGAGGGTTCGAGGCATGAGTAAAGTGTTGAGGATTGCCGGGGCGAGCGTCCTGGTCATTGTCGCGTTATGCATGGGCCTCTACACCCTCATCGTATGGGAGGGCTCGAGCGCTCGAGAGGATGCGCCGGTGCTCGAGAGCAACGTGGCGCAATGGCTGCTGCGCTACACGGTACCAGCAAGCTTCAGAGCGATGAAGAATCCCGTCGATGTCAAGGCGGGAAGCGCCGATGTCGAGGCAGGCCATGAGGTTTACACCCAGAAATGCGAGATCTGCCATGCCTACGACGGGGGCGGTAGATCCGAGAT
>Ga0209006_10002439_pt1 | contig 16962 bp, 11 predicted proteins | sample JacPin_JW_Ref_O2_FD_188567 | JGI IMG/M metagenome (GOLD analysis project Ga0209006, IMG submission 188567) | Forest soil microbial communities from Algoma, Ontario, Canada - Jack Pine, Ontario site 1_JW_Ref_O2 (SPAdes) (version 2) | ecosystem: Environmental > Terrestrial > Soil > Boreal... | reverse complement strand
AAGCAAGAGCCCAGGCCCAGCTGAGCCTCACCGAAATTAGGATTGAGCTTGGACGCCTGTGAGAATCGCGAGATGGCCTCATCCCAATTCTCGTCGCGCCGCGCAAGCTCTCCTAAAATGTAAGCAGCATCGGCATTGCTGGGATCGATCTGAAGCTCCTTCAGAAATTCCTGCTTAGCGCGTGCCGGAGCATCAGGGCCGGCATCCGGTCGCGAGAGCAACACTCTGCCGAGCAAGAAGTGAATGCCGCGGGCGTTGGGATCCTTCTGAAGGATCCCTTCATACTCAAGTTGCGCAGGTTCCCACTTTCCCTGCATTTCCAGCGCTTCGGCGTTCAATTTATGAGCGGCGATGGATTGCGGAGCGGTGCGGCCGAGATCCTGCGCCGCTCGCGTGGACAGATCGGAGTAGGCGTGGACAACGACAAAAAGTACGTCGGGGTCCCGAGCAAACTGTTTGTTGAGTAAGCGAAGGAAGTCGATGGTGGACTCGCGGTCGTCCACCGCCAAAGAGCAGCGGACTCCGAGCACGCCAGCTTGCTTCCGAATCTCGGCGGAGACGGTTGGGACCATCGCACGCTTGAGGCCAGAAATGCTCTCGCGGCAGTGTCCTTGCTCAGCAAGGCTGATTGCTTTCTCAGGGGTTAGAACGGGTCGGGAAGTGGCCGCGGCTTTGGATTGCTGAGCCAGAAGGATCGGACCAGACCACAGACACCCGATTACGAGAAAAAACGCTGCCTTCCCCGAGTATCTATACATCTTGGATTGGGCTTTTGAAGGTCCCTCTCTGAAAATTGGGCGCAAGAAAAATGATGCAGGCGATATGACTCGCCTGCATCATTATACGGGTTCGGTTTTCAGTAATAGAGTTTCAACGCCAGCTGTATGTTTCTTGGGGGCTGGGCACTTGTAATCTGGCCCATCGTGGAGCCCAAACCCATGGTCGGCGCGTTGTACTGTACATGGTTGAAGGCGTTGATGAAGTCAGTCCGGAATTGCAACCGGAATCGTTCCGTAATCGGAAAGTCCTTATGCAAGCTGAGGTCGACGTCACTGTAATGAGGTGAACGCAGATCTCCTAGTTGTGGCGAGCAATTGCCGAACGTTCCAATTGCTGGTTGCGTGATTTGTCCGGTATTGTTGAACCACTGCCGACCAACTCCTGGCAAGAACGTGTTCGTAATAGACGGAACGCCGCTGCAGTCAGGTCGAATTCCTCGGCTGTAGGTACCAGACTGGTCTTGGGCTCCTTGCGGCGGCAGTGGCCAGCCCGTGCGGAAGGAGACAATGGGGCTTACTTCCCAGTTGCCAATGACTCCATTGACTGCTCGATTGGCATTCTTGCCTAACATTTTGCCGCGGCCAAAAGGCAGATCGTAAATTGCATAGGCGGAAACAACGTGAGTGGCATCGTAATAGCAGGGCGCATACTCCGACCTCTGGTCGTAAACGTTCTGCCAGTACGCTGAGGCGCTGAGCGCATTGTTCCACGCTCCATAGTAACCAGTGCTATCGGACATGCACTTGGAGAGGGTATATGCGACCTGGTATTGCAAACCGTGGGTCATCTGCTTTTGCAACACGGCTTGCAGTGAGTTGTACCGCATGGTGCCGTTGGATTTAGTGCCCGAAACCTCAGCGCCCGGAGTGTCAGACGTCGGAGTGCCCCCGCCGAGGACGCTGTAGAGTGCTGGGTTAGCGGCGAAGTACGGGCTGGGCGCCGTACACGGCGGCTTGGCGCAAGACGAATTCGGCAGCAGGACTCTCTGCGCGTAGTCGAATGGCACCATCAAGTGAACTCCTCGCTGGCCGACGTATCCAACTTGGAAGGTGGTATTTCCGGCGAATTGGTGCTGGACGGTCACGTTCCACTCGTCGGCAATCGCAGGCTGAACCTTCGGATCCCAGACTCGCAGGAAAGCTCCTGAGTAGCAGGCGTACCCCGCCGAAGCTGCGCACGAGGCTGACGATGCACTGGTCGCAATCCCCTCCGTCGAGTTAGTGGGAGGAAGTAAAGCACCGGACGCCGTGGTCGAATTAATTTCCGCCGGAGTAAATGGCGGATTCAATGTCAGGCGGAGGTTTGTACCCGTCCCTTCCAAATAGGAGGAAATGGTGAACGCTCCGCGGATTACGGTTTTGCCGCCCAACGCTGCAGGAGTCCACGCCAAACCAATGCGAGGCTGGAAGTCTTTGCCTCCCCAGGTTCCGTCGTAAAGGCCGCGGCTGGCTCCATTCTGACCGGCAAGATCGATATTGCCGGTACCGATGTTGTAATTCGCCTGCTGATTGTTAGCTTCTACCCAAGGGCTGTGGGCATCGTAGCGCAGGCCGAGGTTTAGAGTGAGGCGATCGGTGAAGCGCCAGGTGTCTTGCGCATAGAACCCGAACACATTGCTGGACTGCTGCCATGTCTTTCCGGTGCTGACGCCGCGGCCGTATGAGTCGTTGAGGCCGAGCACAAAATCCGCGCCACCGTCACCGCCACTACCACTAATCCCGGAACTGGTGAATTGTCCGTTGAAGTCCAAGAAACCCAGTTGACCGTTGTTACCCGCGTAGAAGGTCTTGATGATCTGACGCCAGTATTGGCCGCCAAACTTGAAGGTGTGGCGCCCGTGATTCCAGCTGACACCATCCTCGACCTGCCATACATGGTCATCGAAGTTCTCGGTACTTTCTGTGGTGCCGAGATTAGTAAGAGCGGAATTGTGGAATTGAATCGCGAGCAAGCCAGGGAGAGTTCCTGGGTTGCCACTGCCGATGCCCAGCGTGTCGCCGAACTGCCCGACGTTGGATGCCCACGCTGTCCCATTATTCACCGTGACGTGGCTCCAACCGAAGCGGGCGTCATTCACCAGGTTGTTTCCAACCGTGCGACTCCAGTCACCGACGGTGTTGTAAATCGGCGTGGTCGCAATGCCATTGGACAACAGTTCCTGCGAATTATTCGACGGGTTGTTCTGATAAGCCCGAGTAAAACGGTACGAAATATTGTCCTTTTGCGTAGCCTTGAAGTCGATCTTCAAGTCGCCCTGATCTACTTTGAACGCAGAGTTGGTGACATTCACCGCGTTATTTTGGAGGTTACCGTTGACCACCTGAGGATAGAGCGGAGACGCAAACAGCGCTTTCGCCACCGGGCTGATCATGGAAGCAGGAATTACGTTGTTCGCGAAGGGAGCGCGGTTCCCTCCAATAAGCGGAGCAAAGGGGTTGTAGATCTGGTCAATGATCTTCCCATTCTTGTCCCTGTCGTTGCACACGCCAGCACTGAATCCGCCCGTACAAATGGCACCAAAATTACCGCCTCGCTCGGCTGTCGTAAACATCGTGTTCGCACCCGCCGAACTTGGGATGTCAAAGCGCTGCGCCTGGTAATCAGCGAAGAAGAAGAGTCTGTTCTTCACAATCGGTCCGCCCACGGTCCCGCCGTACATGTTCCAGCGGATCTTCTGTTTAGGAAGGACCGGGTACTGCAAGTTGTTCGACCAGCTGTTCGCATTCAGGATGTCATTGCGGAAAAATTCCCAAACATCGCCGTGATAAGAGTTCGTGCCCGATTTGATGGTCGCGTTGACGATGCCGCCTTCGTAGTTTCCGAACTCCGCCGGGGCGTTATTCGTAATCAGGTTGAACTCCTGGATGGCGTCCGGGGCAGGCGTGTAACCCAGCAGGTTGTCCGAGACCTGGTTGTTGTCCATGCCGTCGAGCAGGAAATTATTGGCCTGCTCGCGATTGCCGTTGATCAATGGACGCCCGCCATAACCGCCGGTGTTGTTGCCGTTATTGAAACTGCTGGGATCGGTCGATACTGCCCCCGGCGCGAGTAGAGTCAGTTGGACGTAATTGCGCGAGGCCAGAGGAAGATTGTCGTTTGTATTGGCATTGATGATGGTGTCGACCTGTGTCACGTCTGTTTCCAGGATGGGCGCGGCGCTGGTCACTTCCACAGTTTCACTGGCCTGTCCGAGTTTCATCGCAACGTCGACGCGGGCGACTTGATTCAGCGCCAGCACAAATGCCGGGTGCGAAACCGAAGAGAACCCCGACTTTTCAACTTTCAGGCTATACGTGCCTACGGGGAGTTGCGCGATGCGATAAAGGCCGGAATCGTTCGACACCACGGTATAACTTTGACCGCGCTCCTGTGACGTTGCCGTAACCGCGGCTCCGGTGACAGCTGCACCGCTCGGGTCCGTGACGGTGCCGGTGATGGAGGCAGTTACTTCCTGGCTCCACGCGCATTGGAATGCCCCTGTTACGGCCACCAAAACAAGGAGAAAGAAGCAAAGTGCAGTTGACGGTTGTCGCATCACAACGCCTCCTGAAACACGCTAAGAAACGGTGGGTCATGCTATATAGCACGATTCAACACATCGTCAAGAAAAAAATGCACGCCGACCACAAATTTTTTAATTGGATTGCATTAGCGAACCTGATATTTGAAAGACTCGCGCGCATTAGACTGCAATCCGGTAAACCAAATCCCATCCCCAGACTTAAGCAATTTCCAGCTAGGTTTATTTATAATGAAGGACTTACAATCGACGACTGCACACGGGTTCGGCGCGGTTACCAGATGCCGCCATGCCATCGAAGCCCAGGTTCGATCCTCCCCGCCTGAGGCCGTTTCCATCAAAACAGAGAAGTTTATGCTGGAGCTCTATAGCACTTTGTAGTATGGTGCAGGCAATTTCGTTAGAGGACCGCTCATGCCAAAGGTGCGCAACCACGGACTGCCTGCGTACATGCGGATTCAAGGAGGGATTCGCAAGCGGCTCGAGGCAGGCCATTTAAAGCCGGGCGATCTTGTCGACTCGGAGCGCGAGCTGGCAAGGATTCACGGCGTCAGCCTCATGACCGCCCGCCATGCTCTCGCCGGACTCGAACGTGAAGGAAAGGTGGTGCGCCGCCGTGGCGCAGGTACGTTTGTCGCTCCGCCCAAGATCCACTTCAATAAGTTGATGAGCTATACCGAACAGATGTCGGGCCGCGGGCTGGACGTTTCTTCCAAGTTGCTTTCTCTGAGCGTGATTGATACGGAACCGGAAGTTGCCGCGCGTTTGGCCCTGCCCGCTGGTAGCCGACTGATCAAGTTGGAAAGACTGCGGCTCGGTGGAGATGAACCTTTCGCAATCGAAACCTGCTACTTATCCGCCGACGACTTCGGTAGCCTGACTCAAACCCGGCTGGACCGGGTCTCGTTATTTTCCATTCTGCAGCGCGATTACGGACTCCAGATCGGGCATGCGGACGAAGAAGTCGACGCCACCACCGCCGACCCTCACAACGCTCGCCTTCTGCATATTCCTCTAGGTTCGCCGGTGCTTCGCATTCGCCAGGAGATTTATTCCACGAAAGGCAAGGTCGCCTTGTACGTTCTGGGGCTTTACCGATCGGACCGCCACATGGTGTTAATCCGCAGATTCCGTTAGTGCGAACTCACTCCCGTTGAATCGGAAGCATGCGCCGGTGCGACGCTCAGATACACACGTCCCGCAATCCGCAATTCGGGAATTACGAACTCCGTGAATCCGTTGTTCTTCACCGCCACGAGAGATTCGCAACATTGATGTTCCGGCGTCTCATATTGAATAGAAGCAAACGATCCTTTGACCTGTACTTGTACGGGAAGGGGCTCTTCAGCGTAGTTCACGAACTCCAGCACCTTGACGTTTCCACGGCGCTCCCCATAAGGTACCGCGATCGTCGTCAAGCCATTCCATAGACTCATCAGCGCGTGTTCCTTCCCGACCAACCGGCGGACATCTTGAGCAAACGTCTCGGGATCCGTAACAGGCTCCGAGAACTCCAGCACCTTTCCGCTTCCGACGTCGTAGGACACCGCGTGTTCGTTTACGCGGACGGATTGACCGTTCTGCCAGGGATAGGAGCCTTGCGCGTCTACGAGCACGACAGTCTTGCCATGAGTTGCAAGATCAGAGATGCGCTCAAGAACTTGTCGGTTCGGCCTTGCGAACACGAGGGCGACATCGAATCCTTCAATATCTTCAGATTTCAAGTCGGCAGGACGCAAGACTTTGAAAGGGATGTTGTGACGCGCCAGCAGATTCATAACTTCGTCACCTGGATCGAGTTCATTGACAACGACTGCAACATTGGCAGCCGCTTCCAGCTGTCGTTCGGCCGGGTCCGGGTAAAACTTCGCATAGGACCGCACCTGCTTCCAAAGTGTCCAAGCTTTGGAGTCATTTTCGGTGAGCGCTTTTTGGAGCGCATCATCGACGTCCAGAATTAAATCGGCATGAAACGCGCCTGCCTCAGCCACTGCTAACGCGTAATCCGTTGTTGCAGGCGTGTGTCGTTGCAGCCCGGAGTCTGATGGTTCCCATGAGAAGGTATAAAGCGGATTCTGCCCCGGATGAGATGTCTGTTCCATCTTGACTAGAGCGAGGTTCGTGTCGATCCACGGTTGGGCCGTGGGGCTCGACACTTCAAGGACGGAGTGACGCCTAATGACCAGACTGCCTCTCATTTGCGGCTGCTTACCATCAGGGTTGAGCACTAATAACCTGAGTTTGGGATGCGCCGAGCGGAGGCGTTGAAGAGCATTCTCCAACCCTACACGTTCCGATTGACGAACATTGAGAATGATGCCCGCAAGACCAAGTTCAATTCCCTTCTCCGCTGCGCCTGGAGCTTGCTGCAAGGACACTTCGATGTAGACTCGATAGCCTTGCTTGTGGGCTTGCTTCACGAAAGGAGAAGCGCCCTCGTTCCAGGAAACCACCAGATCGCTTATGCCGAGCGCCTGTGCCGGTGGCACAATAGAACTGCTCCACTTTACGAAGACGCTGCTCCATGCGGGTGTGGAGATCAAGAACATGGACAAAAGAAGAATCGGTTTCCGAATGTTCACGAGAATTTTGCCAGATTCAAGCAGTCTATGGTCCTTTGCCAAACAGAATCTGCGGCCCGCCGGTCACCAGGTCCATTTCCCCTTCAGGTGAAATCCAAACAGCAGAAACGCCAGGCATACCGTTGATCATCGCCTTGCCTTTTGCCGGACCCAGCAGCAACAAAGAGGTTGAAAGCGCATCCGACGCTGTCCCGGTCGTCGCAATGACGCTGACCGCGAACTTCGTTTTCAGCGGCATTCCAGTATTCGGATCAATGATATGCCCCGCTGAATCTTTTCCGAGCAAACTTGGCGCGGTTTGCTCCGAGGTAGAAACGCTGTCGCCTTGGAGCATGATCTGTGGATCAATCTTGTGCGAGGGATCTCTTAAATGCAGAATCCACCCTGTCTGACCCGGAGGAGAACCTATTGCGAGAATCGTACTGCCCCCGGCGTTAATAAGAGCCTTGCGAATTCCCCAGAAGCGTAGGACCGCAGCAGCCCTGTCCACGGCGTAGCCTTTGCCAATAGCTCCCAAGTCCAATTGCAGGCAGGGAGAACGAAATGTGATCTGATCAGGAGGAGTCAATTCGATCTTCTCGTACCCGACGCAATTCCGGGCTTGCTCTATCTGCAACCGGGAAGGCATGCTGTCGCCGAATAAAGCCGCCTTCCATAGATTCACCAGAGGCGCAACGGAAATGTCGAACTTCCCGTCCGATAGTTTGGAAAATTGCAGGGTCTGGTTGATCACAACGTATAAATCAGACGGAATTGTTTCCGTGTGAAAGTGAGCCGACCGGTTCACGTGGCTCAGGACGCTATCAGGTTTGTAGTTACTGAACAGATCATCGAGGTAAACAATTTCGCGAAACGCCTTCTCGATGGCATTCGAGGCACGTTCGGGTGATTGATCATAGGCAGCGATTTCGAACACCGTACCCATGACGTACTTCTTTCGATAAACAAGAACTTGGTTGACTGAGCTCTGGATGCTGGCAGCGATTGCTAGGAAGAAGATGACCAGCGCTGACGCCCGCCGTTTATCGCAGCGCATAGACCTCACCGCTCAGGCTCGCCAAATAAACAATGTCGCCGGCGAGCACCGGAACCGACTGGACTGTTCCTGCCAGAGCAGCTCTCCACACAACATTGCCGGTGGCGCTGTCCAGGGCAAATGTGCCTTCAGCCTGAATACAGACCACGCCATCGCCGATAACGGGTGGCGCGGTCACCACTTCGCCCACCAGGGTTTTCCAGCGCAAGCGGCCGGCCTGAGTGTCGAACGCATAAAGAAAACCATCTTTGCTGCCAACGACTGCCAAGTCACCCGCAACCGCTGGTGAAGACGATATGCCTAGTCCGGTTTCGTATTTCCACCGCACCTCGCCAGTTGCAGCCTTCAGAGCATAGAGAAAAAAATCTTCAGACCCGATCAGCAGGAGGCCATCAGCCAGGGCAGGCGATGAGTCGATCCCGTTGCCTGTGGGTGTACTCCATAGTATTTTTCCTGTGGAGGCCTCGAGGCTGTACACCTTGCCGTCTCCGCAACCAAGACTCAGTGAGTGTTGGTCAGCATAAATCGTAGAGTAGATCCTTCCGCCAAGGTCCTGGACCCATCGTGTCTCCCCACTCGCCGAGTCAACGGCGTGCACCTTTGCGTCTGCACTTCCGAAAAAGGCCACTCCGTTACGAACGACTGGAGATGCCCAAACCTCAGCTCCAGTCGGTGCTTCCCACAGTTTCTCTCCGGAACGCCGATCAATCGCGCACACCCGGCCATCGTCGCATCCGAACAGGACTCGATTCTCGGAAAGCGATGGTGTGGAATGAATCTGAGCCGCTGCCTGAAACTTCCATTTCAAGGCGCCTGTGACCGCGTCGATCGCGTACAGCACTCCATTCACCGAGGCCACATACAAGACCCCGTCCTCAAGTACCGGCGCGGAACGCACAGAACTTCCTGTACGAAATTGCCAAACGGCTCCTTCCGGCGATTTTGCTTGATGTAGCCCTTGACCTCCAGTGCGTGCGTTGTCTTTGAGCAGCGTGGGCCAGTCACCTGGAGCTTCGGGCTTGGCGGTTGGCGTCATTGTCAAATTCAGGAGAGGAGAAGGTATTCGATCTGCTCCAGGTCTGCGACTCCCAAGCCGAGCTTCCCAGCCGCTGCGATGTGTCCTGGCTGTCGGAAAAACAGGTTTTTCGAAGCGTCGTGATAAAACGCATCGTTGTCGGATGTGATGCTGTTCGGATCGTGCTGCCACAAGGAAGGCGCACCCCGTTCGCGACGTTTCTTTTCAATCGCATCCAGTTCGATGGTGTCCAAGGCTACGGGATCGGTCGCCACCAGGAGAATGCCAGTCTGATCGATGAAATTCTGGACCTGGGTGAGCGGCCCACCGTGCCATACCTGCCGCATGCCGTCCATAATATGCAGCACAGCTTTCGAACGCAGCGGTTCGACAGTACACATGAGGCCGATGAGCGGGTTGGTAAAGGAGTAGGGCGCGCGATGTGTGCGCGCGACATTATTAAATGTGCCGTAGGCGAGGTTCTTGAGGGATCCGGTGACACCTGACGCCGAGTGATCTTTCATCGTCGGCACATTGATGATCTTCGTTAACTCGTGAGCCACGATGCTGGCCATGTAAGAGCGTGTTTCCCACTCGCCGAAAAACTCGGCACTGCAATAGATCTTCGGTTCGTAACCAGCAGTACCCGTGAACGCCTCCTGGATGCCCACAATCCGAATTCCGGGTGGCAATAACGCTTGATAGCTGCCGATATCGATCTCATACGAGTACCGGTCATACACCACAATGTTCCGCGACGGGACTCCAACCGACTGAACGGCGCTGATAATCTCGCGTATGACTTCGGGAGAGGAGCAGCAAGCGGGTGCACCCGATGGATTGATCTTGATTCCCACAATGTCGTTGGGGCCGACAAACTTGGCCCACGCCGCCTGCACGGATTTTTCGCCCGTCAACTCCTTCATCGAGTGCTCCAGCATTTGGCGCACAATCGGCTGGGATACTCGATTCCGGACGATCGCGTTCGATTTGCGAACCGCAACCACTCGGCCTGGGAATAGTCCTGGCATACCGAGCGGCGAAGGCTTGTAATCGGACAGGCCCTGGAGCTCGATTGGCGGCGTTGCCTTAGGGGCCGCGTCCGCACGCATCATCGGATCGAGCCCCTGCATCAGTAACGACGCGCTTCCGATGCAACCGGCCTTGACGAAACTACGGCGATCCATAAGTCAGTTCCCAGCCAGTTTCTGCAGCTCTGGGTATTGGACCCCAAAAAGTGTGATCAGATTACGATAGCAGCTCGCTTGTTTACAACTCTGCTGGAGTGTACCCACGAGCAATGGTGACAATCTCATCCTCGCTGGGTACACTTTCACTTCAATGAAACAGAAGAAAGGTCCTATGCAGAATTGGATCAGGAGGTCGGTTGCAATCATTGTGTTCATCGCGAGCGCGCTCGGATCGCCCGTGAAGTTGTGCGCGCAAGCTCCTCGTTATGACTTGCTATTGAAAGGCGGTCATGTCATTGACCCCGCGAATCACATCGATGAAGTACGAGACGTCGCGGTTCTCCAGGGCAAAATCGCTGCCGTCGAAAAAAATATTCCGCCGGGCCAAGCCGGAAAGGTCGTGGATGTCTCGAACCTCTACGTCACGCCCGGATTGATCGATATTCACTATCACGTTGGCCATGGCGGAGCGCCGCTAGATTGGTTCGCCGTTGATGCGCGAGCCCATGCTTTGCCTCTCGGTATTCCGGCAGATCTGGCTTTACAGTCAGGAGTGACAACCATAGTGGACGCAGGCACCTCCGGTGCGGAGACGTTCCTCCAGGAAAAGGAAGAAGTCATCGACCGTGCGAAAGTGCGAGTGTTGGCTTTCCTCAACGTCGTGGCCAATGGGATGAGCGGTGGACTCGAGCAGAGTCTGGACCAGATGGATTCGAAACTTTGCGCCGCCACGATCAAGAAATATCCTGACCTCATCGTGGGAGTAAAGACTGCGCATTACTGGACGAAGGAGACTTGGGATGCAGAACACGTGCCCTGGGCTGCAGTGGACCGCGCGATTGAATGCGGCACGCTTGCCGGTGTTCCGGTGATGTTCGATTTCTGGCCGCGACCGGAAAGAACTTACGCCGACCTGATTCTGAACAAGATGCGGCCCGGTGACATCCACACTCACGTCTTCGCCCAGCAATTTCCCATTATCCTTCCCGACGGGAAACTCAATCCCATCATGGCGGAAGCTCGTGCACGCGGCGTCATTTTCGATGTGGGGCATGGCAGCGGCAGTTTTTGGTTTCGCAACGCAGTCACCGCTCAGAAACAGGGATTCGTACCCGATTCCATGTCCACGGATTTGCACAGCGGCAATTACACTGTCGTCAGCATGAATAACGTGATGTCGAAATTCTTAGCCATGGGTGTGCCGCTGGACGATATCATTCGACGCTCGACCGTCAACCCTGCCAGCGAGATTCACCGGCCGGAGTTGGGAACATTATCGCTAGGCAAAGATGCGGATATTGCCGTGCTGGAGGTGATGAAGGGGCATTTCAGCTACATTGACAGCGGCGTTGCCCGGATGGACGGAAACGTAAAGTTGGCTGCCCGCATGACCGTGCGCGCGGGTCACATTTTGTACGATCCTTCGGGTCTCAGCATGGTGGAGTGGGACAAAGCGCGTCCACAATATTTCACGGTTCCCGATCGCGGTGATTCGTTGCCGGCGAGGGCGGATGATTATCCGCGAGACTGAGGTTGGTGTTCCGAAATATTCGTGAGGGGGACTTCAGAATGGGACAAGTGAGCCGGCGAAAACTCTTACACAAGGGGGCGCAGGCGGTTGTCGCGGGAAGTGTCGCTGTCTCCGGAATCGCTACTTTAGAACCTCGGGCGTTTTCCAAATCGGCGCCTCAAGCGGTGGACTACTACCAGAAGCTGGGAGTCACTTCGTTCATCAATGCTGCAGGCACCTATACAGTTCTTTCGGCTTCCACGATGCCTGATGAAGTGCAGGCGGCAATCGCGCTGGCGGCGCGCCATCCCGTCAACCTCAACGAGCTGCTGGATGCGTCAGGAGCATATCTGGCCAAGCGACTACGCTGTGAGGCAGCTCTGGTAACGTCCGGCGCTGCTGCGGCACTGGTCGTGGGAACCGCAGCTTGCGTCAATATGGGAAACGAGCAGGCCATTCTCGGCATTCCAACTGACACGGCTGGACTGAAGAATGAAGTCGTCGTGCAGAAATCCCATCGTTACGGTTACGACCATGCCCTGCGCAACTGCGGAATTCGGTTTGTGGAGGTGGAAACGCTCGAGCAATACCAGCAAGCATTCACCGATCGCACGGTCATGGCGCATTTCTTCAATGCCGGTTCAGGCAGAATCAGCCGCGAAGACTGGGTGCGAGTGGCCCATCAGCATGGAGTCCCTTGTTTCAACGATGCTGCTGCCGATGTCCCACCGATTTTAAATCTATGGAACTATACGCAGATGGGATTCGATCTCGTGACATTCTCCGGAGGAAAGGGTCTCCGCGGACCGCAATGCACTGGCTTGCTGCTGGGGAGAAAAGATCTGATCGAAGCCGCTAAAAAGAACAATTCACCAAACTCGAATACGATTGGTCGCGGAATGAAAGTAGCAAAAGAGGAAATTGTGGGCCTGGTTGCCGCGGTCGATTGGTTTTTGAAGCAGGATGATGCGGCGATGGAAGCCGAGTTCCGGCAGCGGGCTGATCGCATTGCCAAACACTTGAGCGTCGTTCCAACGGTGCAGACCCAGATCTTTATTCCCGAGGTAGCCAATCATGTTCCGCACCTGCTCATCACTTACGACCAGAGCCGGATCACCATTACGGGCGCGGAAGTCATGCAAAAGATGCGAGCGGGCACGCCGCGCATCGAACTGAATCCATCAACCGGAGGTGCCCCGGCGAGCGCGGGATTACCAGGTGGTCCCAACACGATTGTCGTCGGTGTTTGGATGCTGCAGCCCGGGGAAGACATGGTTGTTGCGAAGCGTTTACGCGAAGTCCTTCAGGAAGCGGTCAGGGCGTAGGCCACTCGCATCACATCGTTTCTTAACTTACGGTTCGACGACCAGACTTTACGGCGCACCTGGAAATATCAGGTTTACGACAACTGGTAAGTTCTTGAAAAGATGACGGTCGTGTCGTCGCACGACTTCTAGCATGGAATAATCTCCGACTGCTTGTGTGTCCAACGTGCCAACTGCACAAGGCGGTCATCTACAGGATGAGCCGGGGACGCGGCTGAGTACGCAAAGCTTGCGCGTCGATTGCTCGGCGACAAAAGCTTACCGGAAATTCTTTACTAGCACGATATTGGATTCTGCGAATTCGTTCTGGACGTAAACAATCGACTTACTTTCGCGCGATATGCTTAGTCCCCAACCCGGTTCTCTCTCGAGAGTCCAGATCGGTATACTTTTGCGGGTGGCAAATTCAAAGAACTGGATCGTTACGCGAGGGAATTTATCGAATTTCAGGAAATAGATTCCGTCTGAGGTGATTGCCCAATTTGGCCAGCTGTCACCATCGACCTCCGGCAATACTTCAGTCTCATCCCCGCCCTCGACGGGCATTCGCCAGATGCCGCCTCGTTCATATTTGGAGTAATAGAGGAAGCGCCCGTCAGGCGACTCGACGGGAGAGATTCCGCCGTTGTTCGTGAGTTTCGTTGGAACACCGCCCTGCACAGCTATTCTCCACAGCTGGAAGGCTTCCAAGCCACGCTTCGAAGCAAAATAAAGCCATTTGCCATCTCGCGACCAGCTGGGTGAGAGATTGTCAGCGCCGGGAATCGTGGGCAGAAGACGCGGAACTCCACCCGGCACCTCGGCAAGATAGATCTCGCTTCGCTCTTTGGGATGAAATTCGAAGGCGAGGTAGCGTCCGTTGGGAGACCAACGGGCGCGTCCTGCTGTTCCGTGCAGAGAAGTGATCTGCTCACAACTCGAGCCGTCGCTGGCGCATGTCCAAATATCCCAAAACCCTAAGCGATTCGACTCGAAGGCAATCTTCCTGCCGTCCGGAGACCAATCCGGACGCATCTTGTCGCCTTTCTCTGAGATCATGACGGAGGGCGATCGGTCGTGGTGTTTCGGGTCCTTCAGATCCAGTCGCCAGATATTAAACTTCGAAACTGACTGCTCGTATACCAGTGCGTTTCCTTTTGGGGGGATCGAAGGCCAGATTGCTGCGCCGACAGGCCCTGCAACCGGACGTGGGATGCCACCGGCGGCCGACACGCGCCACAAACCCGTGGCAACCCCCCGGTCGGACGAGAAGACTATTTCACGGCTGTTCCCAGTCCATGTCGGGGGCCCCATGATCGGACGATTGTCGAAGGTGAGGCGGCAAGCTGCGCCGCCGGTGGCAGGAATAACAAAGACGTCATTGCTCACACCGGCCACAGTCGAACGGACAAAAGCGACATGCAATCCGTCCGGTGCAAACGCGGGTTCCTGATCAAGCGAGCCACCCGGCGGCGAGGTAAGAGCGCGCGTGGTGCCGTCGAGAAGCGACAGTACGGATATCCAGGAACGCGGCGGATCTGTGGCACTGCTCTCTGGAAAAGCGAGAAACCTGCCATCGCGTGACCATGCGAGGCCCGCCCCCATAGGGGCGGATCCGCGGTATACGCGACGTTCCGTGCCTCCCAGAGCAGGCACGGTATAGATCGAGAAAGTTCTGTGCCGATAGCGTATGAAGGCGATCTGTTGGCCGTCTGGGGAATAGGTTGGGCAGCAGTCGCCAGCGTCACTCGTGAGTTGGACCGACTTCTCTCCGCCAACCAGCGCCGTATAAATTCCCGTGTTATGCGCACCGTCGCTTTGACGGAACGCAACCAGGCTGCCGTCGGGTGAAAAAGCGGGTGTGGCTTGGAACCCACGCATGCCGACCAGGGGCGCTACTTCGATCGATGCCAATGCCGCCTCTTGAACTTGCCGGTGTGACGCCCAAACCCCCACGCTGCAAAGCAGAGCCAAGAATCCTGCAGCGCTGATCCAGACTTTTCCCGAAGCATAACCTTTGAACTGTGTTTTGTTCTGAGGTGGGATGGCACTGGGTATGGACATCTCGGGCGCGGCCACCTTCAGAGCAGCGATGAGCCGATATCCCCGTTTGGCAATTGTCTCGATGAAGCGCGGGTTATCGGCCGAATCACGCAGGGCCTCCCGCAATCTGGCGACCGCGCTATTCAGTCCGTGATCAAAATCGACAAAAGTGTCAGCCGGCCAGAGCTTCTCACGCAACTCCTCGCGCGTGACCACTCCCCCACCCCGTTCCACGAGCAGAGACAGAACACGGAAGGGTTGTTCTTGTAACTTGACTCGTCGTCCTTCCTTGCGCAGTTCCCCTGCCCGTAGATCGATCTCAAAAACGTCAAAACTGACCACCCTCGAAGGCAACCCAGGTTCTTGCATGTCTCACCCATTGATTGGACGTGAATCAATCACCGAAGTTAGTGATGCGGGTCGAAATCGCTGGCTTCGGCCTGCGTGATCTGCCCTAAGCCCCATCTCACCAGCGAGTATCTCCGTTACCCAGGCGTGTGGCACTCGTGAGAGCTGTTGCATTGCCGCCCGAGTTTTTTTCCGTGAAAGTCGGAACGGAGAAAAGACATGGTGATGAACTCACGAACATCTTTCCAAGTTACGTTGCTGGCGCTAATTTGGTTCGCCACTTTTGCAAAGATTGCAGAAGGACAGGAAAACGCGGGGCGGTACCCCGACGGAAAGACAGGCCAGGTCGACATTGCTAGCCTCATGCAGCAGGCCCAGAATGGAGACTTAAAGGCGGAATACCTGCTCGGTCGTTCTTACATGACCGGAGCAGGCGTTCCGCAGAATTACGAAGAAGCCTTAAAGTGGTACCAGAAGGCCGCCTCCGGTGGTTCGGCTCCCGCTGCCTTTGGATTGGGCTACCTGTACGAACAAGGGAAAGGAGTTGCCCGCGATTATCAACGAGCGGTGATTTATTACACGGCCGCTGCAAAGCAGGGACACCCGACTGCGGAAAACAATCTTGCCTCAATGTACGAGCATGGCCAAGGTGTGCGGAGAAATCCTCACGAGGCCGAGCACTGGTATCGCGCCGCAGCCAAACAGGGAGAAGTTACTGCGCAGTGCAATCTGGCCTCGTTGTACTTTCGCGGGCGAGGTGTGCGACGAGATTATGCACAGGCAGCGACGTGGTTTCAGGCCGCAGCCGCGGCTGGTTATACGCCCGCCGAGGAAAATCTGGCGTGGATGTACTACACCGGCGCCGGGGTGAAAGTGGACTATCGAATAGCGGCAAAGTGGGTCCAGCGGGCATCCGAAGAAGGATATGCTCGGGCGCAGCTCGATCTGGGGTACCTTTACGAGCAAGGCAAGGGAGTACCTCTGGACTATGTGAGCGCCTGCATGTGGTACCAGTTGGCGTTGACCGGAGGAGAAGAGCGGGCTCGCTCGAAACTTGAGAGCCTCACCCGACTGATGACGCGCGCACAGATCAGCGAAGCCGGTGACAAAGCAGCGCAATTCCATCGATCTCGAGCAACCGCAACTGCGAGCACCGCAGACGCAATCGGAAGCCCGTTTTCTGAGCGGCATTGACACCGTCCGAGTAGGCGAGTCCCACCAGACCCGTCGCCGATCAACTCTTGAATCGCCCGTCACGCGCCCAGAATCCGGCAGCAACGGCAGCGCAGCTTCCAAATCTCTTGAAAACGACCTCTGGCCGGAGTGTTCTCGCCCAGAACCTCCTCTGTTGCCGTCTCCAATCACTCTCGAAATCAACGCGGGAGACAGAAGAAAGAAAGCGCGTGGATTTCTATCGCGATTCTGCGCCTGTGACTTCGCGGCGTTGACTCAGGTTGCCGTCTGGAATGACCACGACCACCCATGGCGTTGTCGGCGAGAGTACATTGCCGTGCCACACCGTTTCCCGGACACTTCCAGAAGTCACATCGATTTCCTGCTTTGCTTGTTCGGTTAAAACCAGATTATCGGTGCGAAGGGTAAACGTGTGAGGGCCAGAGCCTTCAGCGGAAACT
>Ga0209006_10002438_pt1 | contig 16963 bp, 14 predicted proteins | sample JacPin_JW_Ref_O2_FD_188567 | JGI IMG/M metagenome (GOLD analysis project Ga0209006, IMG submission 188567) | Forest soil microbial communities from Algoma, Ontario, Canada - Jack Pine, Ontario site 1_JW_Ref_O2 (SPAdes) (version 2) | ecosystem: Environmental > Terrestrial > Soil > Boreal... | reverse complement strand
AAGAGGCCGCTCCGGCCGACGAGGTCGTCGAGGAGCCGGAGGGCGAGGTTGAGCCCGCTGAGGCGGAGGCCGCTCCGACGGAACAGGTCGTTGAGGAGCGGGAGGGCGAGGTTGAGCCCGCTGAGGCGGAGGCCGCTCCGACGGAAGAGGTCGTTGACGAGGCGGACGCTGGCGAAGACGGGCCGGGGGAAGCGGCCGGGGAACCGCAGCCCGAGACCGAGGACGGCGCGGACGGCCGCGATGCCGAGGAAGGCGAGGAGGCGGAGGAAGCGCCGAAGGCAGACTCCGCCGCAGAGTCGAGCGAAGAGCGGACTAAAGAGGTGGATGCGGCCGAGGAGACGGCACCTCCGCCGCCGCCGGACATCGCCGCAGCTGCGGACACTCAAAAGCGACGGTGGAGCTTGCCGAGGTTCAGAAACCGCCGAACGTAGCTCGGAGGCAAAGCCCGATCCCCGATCTGGGGACTGCGGACAGACCCCTGCCCTCGCCGTAGGTGCTCAAAAGGCTCCGAGATGTTAGCTCACCAAGAACGGCGACTCCTACAAGATCACCGGCACCGCGACCGGCATTGATACACGCAAACCGCCGACTGAGGGATTTTAACTGCACCCTCAACATAGGCGAGAAAGCTTGCACCAACTAGAGCGTGTCGAATATCTGGCTGGGGTCGAGTCGTCGGAGGGATGCTGCGTAACCATCGCCTGGCCCAAGGCATCTCCGATGCCAGCTGGGCCGAGTTGGCCCGCCTGCTGCGCTACAAACAGGCCTGGCGCGGCGGCACGATCCTGATCGCCGACCGCTGGTACCCGTCCAGCAAGCTCTGCCCGGCCTGCGGTGCCATAAACGGCGATCTGGCGCTCGCCGATCGGGTGTTCACCTGCGGATGCGGACATTGCGCCGACCGCGATACCAACGCCGCAGTCAACGTCGCCCACTGGGGTCAGCGCCACCATGATCTTCACCCCGAACCCCGGACCCCCAAGCAACGGGGCCGGGCCAAAAACGCCCGCCGACGGGACGGCGCTGACCAGCACCCCACGTGTGCCGGTGAAACCAGCCCGGTTGAAGCGGGAACCGACGTTCACACCACACCAGCGGCCTGAACCGACGACGCCCGAGAAGGGCGGTGCCCAACACTCAACACAGTTGTTCGACACGCTTTAGCACGGGTCGCCATCAGGCGTGAAATACGGCACCCCCTCAACCGTGTAGCACGGCACCTCGCCCGGATAGTACGGGTCGGTGGCCGCCGCAACGGCTACGCCGGTCGCCACGTCGCCGGCAATGTTGGTGCAGCCACCCACCCCGACATGGCGTCCGTGTGCGCCCGCGCAGATATCGGCGTGCGCTACCGGTGCTATTGCGACCGGCACTACGGCCATCGCCATTGGTGTCAATAGCGCTGCTGCTAGCTTCTTCATCTCACACTTCCTTTTGCTCGCCGGCCCGCCGCCATTATCGCGCCAGGGCTGCTCCCGGGCGTGTCTTTGAACATTGTCGTGATCAACTCACGACTTGCGGCTGCGCCACAGATCCGTATCCCGAAAGGTTGCCCGATGGGAATGCGGTGTTGTTTCCCACGTCGTGTACAGGGCCGCCACTTCGATGGCGCCGCACCACCGCCCGAACAGGACGCCGAGCCGCCGCGCTTCTGGACGTGAGTGGCATGCTGAGTGTGTGAACCATCCCGGCACCGTATTCACGAGACGGGGAAAGACCTACGCCGCACTGGCAGCCGGTGCTGCGGCTGCGGGCGCTGTCGCCTACGTGGGCATTGTCGACCCGCACAACCGCGGCTCGCTGTTCCCACAGTGCCCGTTCAAACTGCTCACGGGCTGGAACTGCCCTGCCTGCGGTGGCTTGCGAATGGCCCATGATCTGCTGCATGCCAACGTGTCGGCAGCGGTCGTCGACAATGTGTTCCTGCTCGCCGGAATCCCGGCATTGCTTGCGTGGTTCTTCTGGCGACGTCACACCGGAAGACCGCTGGTGACGCGAGCAGCTCTGGTCGTGGTGATCACGGCCACAATCGCGTGGACCGTGATCCGCAACGTGCCAGGATTTCCGCTGGTCCCGACGCTTTACGGCGGGTAGTAACGGCGCCGCGCTGATACACTTGATGTTCGGCGCGCGACCATATGCGCGCGCGCGAATACGGGCCGATGCAGTCCCACCCAAAAACCGTGGACTGCGGCCGAACCTCCCCCACCACGTCGGTGCCGCAGTCCTGCTGCGGAGGTGTGCAAATGCTGTTCTCGGCGCTGCCCGAGCCGCAGGGACTCTACGACGCTCGGCACGAACATGACTCATGCGGTGTCGCCGTGGTCGCCGATATCCGTGGCCGGCGATCCCATGCCATCCTCGCCGACGGTCTGCTGGCTCTCGAGCATCTCGAACACCGCGGTGCCGCCGGCGCCGAGACCAACAGCGGTGACGGTGCCGGCGTGCTCTTGCAGCTACCGGTCGAATTGTTCGAAGCTGTCGTCGAATTCGAACTGCCACCACCGACCCCGGACGGCTGCAACACGTACGCCGCCGGACTGTGCTTCATGCCGCAGGATCCGGTGGCGCGTGCGACAGCACGCAGCCGCATAGAAAGCATCGCCGACGATGAGGCCCTCGAAGTTCTCGGCTGGCGCGACGTTCCGGTGGACCCGGACGGCGCCGAGGTCGGCATGACGGCGCTGGGTTGCATGCCCTACATGTCCCAGCTTTTCGTCGCTGCACCCGAACACGACGGCGTCCGGCCCGCCGGCATCGAGCTCGACCGCCTGGTGTACCCACTGCGCAAACGCGCCGACACCGTCACACCCGAAATCGAAGCGTCCGGCACCGGCGTCTACTTTCCGTCGCTGTCCAGCCGCACGATCTCCTACAAGGGCATGCTTACAACCGCTCAACTGCCCAAGTACTTTTCCGATCTGCGCGACGAGCGGTGCATGACCGCGATCGCAATTGTGCACAGCCGGTTCTCCACCAACACTTTCCCGTCGTGGCCGCTGGCCCACCCGTTCCGCTTCATCGCGCACAACGGCGAAATCAACACCGTGCGCGGAAACCGCAACCGAATGCACGCCCGCGAGGCGATGCTTGCCAGTACCCGCATCCCCGGCGATCTGAGCCGGCTGTCGCCGATATGCCCCCCCGAGTCGTCCGACTCTGCGTCCTTCGACCAGGTCCTCGAGCTGCTGCATCTCGGGGGCCGCAGCCTGCCGCACGCGGTGATGATGATGATTCCCGAAGCGTGGGAGAACAACGACGCGATGGACCCCGCTGTTCGCGCGTTCTGGCAGTTCCACGCGTCGGTCATGGAGCCCTGGGACGGGCCCGCATGCGTCACGTTCACCGACGGCAACGTCGTCGGAGCCGTGTTGGACCGCAACGGATTACGGCCGGGGCGGTGGTGGCGCACCATCGACGACCGGGTGATCCTCGCCAGTGAAAGCGGTGTGTTGAACATCCCGTCGGCAGAAGTCGTCGCGAAGGGGCGACTGGAGCCCGGCAAGATGTTTCTGATCGACACCGTCGCGGGCCGAATCGTCACCGACGACGAAATCAAACACGAAGTGGCGCAAGCCCACCCGTACGGCGAATGGCTGCACGCGGGTCTGCTCGATCTCATGGCTCTGCCGAACCGTAGTCGTGTGCAGCCCAACCATGAATCAGTGGTTCATCGCCAGATCGCGTTCGGCTATACAGAAGAGGATCTGAGAATCCTGCTCACGCCGATGGCTGCGGCTGCCGCGGAACCGTTGGGCTCCATGGGCACCGACACCCCGTCGGCCGTCCTTTCGCAACGCCCCAAGCTGTTCTATGACTACTTCGTCGAGCTGTTCGCCCAGGTGACCAACCCACCATTGGACGCCATTCGCGAAGAGATCGTCACCTCGCTGGCCCGGGTCATGGGTCCGGAGCAAAACCTCCTCGAGCCGACGGCCGCGTCATGCCGCCAAATCCTGCTGCGCTGGCCCGTGCTGGACAACGACGAGCTGAACAGAATCGTCCACATCAACGACGACAGCGACCATCCGGGCCTGAAAGCCACAGTGCTACGGGCCCTTTACGACGTTGAGCGGGGCGGCGAAGGACTCGCCGACGCGATCGAAAACCTGCGGAACCATGCCTGTGAGGCCATCGCCGACGGTGCGCGCACTCTGATCATCTCCGACCGCGATTCCGATCACACCCGGGCTCCGATCCCGTCGCTGTTGGCCGTCGCGGCCGTTCACCATCACCTGGTCCGCACCAAGCAGCGCACATCGGTCGCGCTCGTCGTTGAGAGTGGCGACGCGCGGGAGGTCCACCACATCGCGCTGCTGATCGGGTACGGCGCGGCGGCGGTCAACCCCTACCTGGCCTTCGAATCGATCGAGGACCTGATCCGCGAAGGCGAGCTCACCGGCATCGAGACCGGCGCCGCCGTCCGCAACTACCTGATGGCGCTCGGCAAGGGCGTGATGAAGGTGATGAGCAAGATGGGCATCTCAACCGTGGCGTCTTACACGGGTGCCCAGGCGTTCGAGGCGATCGGTCTGGACACGGCGGTCGTTGCCGAATACCTCGCGGGCACACCGAGCCAGCTCGGCGGCGTCGGTCTCGACGTCATCGCCGAAGAGGTCAGGCAGCGCCATCGCCGAGCATACCCGGACAACCCGACCGAACTAGTGCACCGTCGGCTCGAGGTCGGCGGCGAGTACGCGTTCCGGCGTGAGGGTGAGCTGCATCTGTTCACCCCTGAGACGGTGTTCCTGCTTCAGCATTCGACCCGCACAGGGCGAGAGGACATCTTCCGGCAGTACAGCGACGAGGTCGACCGGTTGTCCCGCGAGGGCGGCACGCTGCGCGGATTGTTCGAATTCAGGAAGGGATTGCGTCCGCGGATCCCGCTCAACGAAGTTGAGTCGATCGAGTCGATCTGCAGCCGGTTCAACACCGGGGCGATGAGTTACGGATCGATCTCCGCGGAGGCCCACGAGACGATGGCCGTCGCGATGAACAACATCGGCGGCCGGTCCAACACGGGCGAAGGCGGCGAGGACGTGGACCGCCTCTACGATCCGCGGCGGCGCAGTGCAGTCAAACAGGTCGCGTCGGGAAGGTTTGGCGTCACCAGCGACTATCTGGTCAACGCCACCGATATCCAGATCAAGATGGCGCAGGGCGCGAAACCCGGCGAGGGCGGCCAACTTCCGGGCTTCAAGGTCTATCCCAGTATCGCCAAGACCCGGCACTCTACGCCGGGCGTCGGCCTGATCTCGCCTCCGCCTCACCACGACATCTACTCGATCGAGGATCTCGCGCAGCTCATTCACGACCTCAAGAACGCCAACGACATGGCTCGCATTCACGTGAAGCTGGTCAGTTCGGTCGGCGTGGGCACGGTCGCTGCCGGGGTCTCCAAGGCCCACGCGGACGTCGTGCTGATTTCCGGCCATGACGGCGGCACCGGCGCGGCACCGCTGACGTCGCTCAAGCACGCAGGAGCGCCGTGGGAGATCGGGTTGGCGGATACGCAGCAGACGCTGGTGCTCAACGGGCTACGCGACAGGATCACGGTCCAGGCAGACGGTGGCATGCGGACAGCCCGTGACGTGGTGGTGGCCACGCTGCTGGGGGCCGAGGAGTTCGGGTTCTCGACGGCCCCCCTGGTGGTCGCCGGCTGCATCATGATGCGGGTCTGCCACCTTGACACCTGCCCGGTGGGGGTGGCTACCCAGAACCCCGAATTGCGGGCCCGGTTCAACGGCAAGCCCGAGTTCGTCGAGAACTTCTTCCGGTTCATCGCCGGGGACGTCCGCCGTGACCTCGCCGAACTGGGCTTCCGCAGTATCGATGAGGCGGTCGGTCACGCAGAGATGCTCGACACCGCCAAGGGAGTCGCGCACTGGAAGAGCAAGGGATTGGATCTGACGCCCATCTTCACCGTTCCCACGGACGCGCATGGCGCGCGGCTGCCGCAGCGGCGCAAATTGCGCGACCAGTACCACGCACTCGATCAGGCGCTCGACCAAACACTCATCGCGCTCGCCGAAGGGGCCCTGGAGGACGCGCACTCCGTGCGGCTCGAGCTGCCGGTCCGCAACGTCAACCGCACCGTCGGAACTCTCCTCGGTGCCGAGGTGACCCGTCGATACGGCGGGCAAGGGCTGCCGGACGACACGATTCATGTCACGCTGACCGGCTCGGCGGGGCAATCCCTGGGCGCGTTCCTACCGCCGGGCATCACGCTCGAGCTGACCGGCGATGCGAACGACTATGTCGGCAAGGGACTTTCAGGTGGACGAATCATCGTCAGGCCGCCTGAGGACGTGCTGTTCCTGCCGGAGGACAACGTCATCGCGGGCAACACACTGCTCTACGGTGCTACCTCCGGCGAGGTATACCTGCGAGGCTGCGTCGGAGAACGCTTCTGCGCCCGCAACTCCGGAGCGCTGGCTGTCACCGAGGGTGTCGGAGACCACGCGTGCGAATACATGACCGGCGGGCGGGTGGTCGTGCTGGGCAGCACGGGCCGCAACATGGCTGCGGGCATGTCGGGAGGCATCGCCTACGTCCTCGGGTTGAACCCGACCAGGGTGAACACCGCGATGGTGGAGCTGCAAACCCTCGATCCGGAGGATCTGCGGTGGCTGCGCGAGGTCGTCGCCAAGCACGCTCACTTCACCGGAAGCACTGTCGCGCAGTCGGTGTTGTCCGACTGGCCGAGGCGCAGTGCGCAATTCACGAAGATCATGCCCACCGACTACCAGCGGGTGCTGACGGCGACCCGGATGGCGAAAGCGGAAGGCAGAGACGTCGACACCGCGATCATGGAGGCCAGCCGTGGCTGATCCGACCGGATTCCTGAAGGTGCCAAAGACGGAGGCTCCAAAGCGGCCGGTCGACGACAGACTGGGCGACTGGCACGAGGTGTACGAACGTCAGAGCCCGCAGGACCGCGCCGCCGAGGTGTCGCAGCAGGCGCGCCGCTGCATGGACTGCGGAGTCCCGTTCTGCCACTCCGAAACTGCCGGCTGCCCGCTCGGTAACCTCATTCCTGAGTGGAACGACCTGGTGCGACGCGGCCGCTGGAATGCCGCTAGTGAGCGCCTGCACGCCACCAACAATTTTCCGGAGTTCACCGGCCGGCTGTGTCCGGCACCGTGCGAGGCGGCGTGCGTGTTGTCGATCGGCGAGGACAAGACCGGCGGCAGCGTCACAATCAAGCGCATCGAGAACACGATCATCGACCAGGCCTGGCAACTCGGCATCGTCGTACCCCAGCCCGCCGCGATCACGACGGGCAAGAATGTCGCCGTGGTGGGTTCTGGGCCCGCGGGACTGGCAGCGGCGCAACAACTCACGCGCGCGGGCCATGCGGTCACCGTCTACGAGCGCGACGATCGGCTTGGCGGTTTGCTGCGCTACGGCATCCCCGAATACAAGATGGAGAAGGCGACGCTGAATCAGCGGTTAGCCCAGATGCGCGCGGAGGGAACGCGTTTCGTCGCCGACTGTGAGGTCGGTGTGGACCTGTCGGTTGAGGTGTTGCGCGAGAAACACGACGCGTTGGTCCTGGCCGTCGGAGCATTGCGCGCTCGGGACTACGACGTGGCCGGACGGCACCTCAACGGGGTGCACCTGGCGATGGATCACCTCGTGCCAGCCAACAAGGAGTGCGAGGGCGACGGTCCGTCGCCGATCTCGGCGGCCCGCAAGCACGTGGTGATCATCGGCGGCGGTGACACCGGGGCCGATTGCCTCGGTACCGCCCACCGGCAGGGTGCCCTGTCGGTGACCCAGCTCGACTACAACCCCGAGCCGCCGGAGGTTCGGGACGAATCGCTGTCGCCATGGCCGACCTGGCCGCTGGTGTTGCGCACGTCACCGGCTCACGCCGAGGGCGGCAAGCGTCGGTATGAGGCCGCCGTGCAGCGGTTCTGCGGTGACGAGCACGGCAACCTCCGGGCGATTGAGATCGCCGAGGTGCAGGTCGTCCGTGACGCGGACGGCCGCCGCACGATCACCCCGGTCGGCGAGAGTCTGGAGTTGCCCTGTGATCTGGCGTTGCTGGCCATCGGTTTCGAGGGCGTCGAGCAGATGCCGTTACTTGACGGACTCGGGCTGGACCTCAATCGCCGCGGCGCACTTGGATGCGGACCGGACTGGCAGACCACCACGCCGGGGGTGTTCGTCTGTGGCGACGCCCACCGCGGCGCGTCGCTGATTGTGTGGGCGATCGCGGAAGGCCGCAGCGCGGCGCACGCGGTCGACGCCTACCTGATGGGGGAGTCGGATCTGCCGGCGCCGGTGCGGCCCTCCGCGCTGCCTCTCGCCGTGGTGTAAAGGTCATTGGGCACGACTATGCTCGCTATCCGTGAATAGACGCGCAAAGATCGTCTGCACAATGGGCCCGGCCACCAGTTCCGACGAGATGGTGCGGGCGCTGGTCGAGGCGGGCATGGACGTCGCCCGCATGAACTTCAGTCACGGCGACCACGCCGACCACAAGGCGGCTTATGACCGGATCCGCGTCGCGTCGGACGTCACCGGTCGCGCGGTCGGTGTACTCGTGGACCTTCAGGGACCCAAGATCCGGCTTGGCCGGTTTGCTGCCGGGCACGCGTTCTGGCAGAGCGGCGACATTGTGCGAATCACGGTGGAGGACTGCGACGGCACCCACGACCGGGTGTCCACCACCTACAAGAACCTTGCCCACGACGCAGTGCCGGGGGACCGTCTGCTCGTCGACGACGGCAAGGTCGGGCTCGTCGTCGAAGCGATCGAGTCCGACGACGTCGTGTGCAAAGTCACCGAAGGCGGCCCCGTTTCCAACAACAAGGGTCTGTCGCTGCCCGGCATGAACGTGTCGGTGCCTGCGCTGTCGGAAAAGGACATCGACGACCTGGAGTTCGGGCTGCGGTTGGGCGTCGACCTGGTGGCGCTGTCGTTCGTTCGCTCGCCGGCTGACATCGAGTTGGTGCACGATGTCATGGACCGCGTTGGCCGCCGGGTGCCCGTCACCGCCAAGATCGAAAAGCCCGAGGCGATAGACAACCTGGAAGCGATCGTTCTTGCCTTCGACGCGGTGATGGTCGCACGCGGCGATCTAGGCGTGGAGCTGCCGCTCGAGGAGGTGCCGCTGGTTCAGAAACGCGCCATCCAGATGGCAAGGGAAAACGCGAAACCCGTCATCGTTGCCACGCAGATGCTGGACTCGATGATCGAAAATTCCCGGCCTACCCGTGCCGAGGCGTCTGACGTCGCGAACGCGGTGCTCGACGGCGCCGACGCACTGATGCTGTCGGGTGAGACGTCGGTGGGCAAGCACCCGCTCGAGGCGGTGAAAACGATGGCGCGCATCATCGTGGCCGTCGAGCAGAACTCGACCGCCGCGCCGCCGTTGACGCACGTGCCGCGTACTAAGCGCGGCGTTATCTCCTATGCCGCCCGTGACATCGGCGAGCGCCTGGACGCCAAGGCGCTGGTGGCGTTCACCCAGTCGGGTGACACGGTGCGCCGGCTCGCGCGGCTGCACACTCCGCTGCCGTTGCTGGCGTTCACCGACCTCCCCGAAGTCCGCAGCCAGCTGGCGTTGACCTGGGGCACCGAGACGTTCATCGTGCCGCACATGCAAAGCACCGACGGCATGATCCGCCAGGTGGACAAGTCGCTTCTCGAGCTGGGCCGGTACAAGCGCGGCGACCTGGTGGTCATCGTGGCGGGTGCTCCGCCGGGCACAGTAGGCTCGACCAACCTGATCCACGTACACCGGATCGGAGAGGAAGACCTCTAGGGGAGCGGTTATTGGGTTCCGACTTTGAGCAGCTGCTGAGCACGCTCGACCTGCAACGCATCGACGAGAACACCTTCACCGGCACGCACCCCGGGAAAACCCCCATCCGGACGTTCGGCGGTCAGCTGATCGCGCAGTCGCTTGTCGCCGGCAGCCGTACCGTGACCACCGAGTTGCCGCCCGCCGCGCTGATGGTGACGTTCATCAACGGCGGTGACCCGACGGCCGACATCGATTACCACGTCGTGAACCTGCGCGACGAGCGCCGATTCGCCAACCGGCGCGTCGACGCCATGCAGGACGGCAATCTGCTTGCGTCGGCCATGGTTTCGTATCTGTCCGGCGGTCGTGGGCTCGAGCATGGCGTCGACGCTCCCGAGGTCGCCGAACCCGAGACGCTGCCGCCGATCGGGGAGCGGCTGCGCGGCTACGAGAAGACCGTTCCAGGTTTCGCCAACGCGTTGCGGCCCATCGAATGGAGGTATGCGAACGACCCCGCGTGGGTACTCCGTAACAAGGGTGAACGGTTGCCCTACAACCGGGTGTGGATCAAGGCCGACGGGACGATGCCTGACGATCCGGTGCTGCACACCGCAGCGATGGTCTACTCGTCGGACACGACGGTGCTCGACTCGATCATCACCACGCACGGCCTGTCCTGGGGCTTTGATCGAATCTTCGCCGTCACCGTGAACCATTCCGTGTGGTTCCACCGGCAGGTCGATTTCAATGATTGGGTGCTGTATTCCACGACGTCACCGGTGGCGGCGGACTCCCGGGGGCTTGGCACCGGGCACTTCTTCGACCGAAGCGGTGCGATTATCGCCACCGTTGTACAGGAGGGAATCGTGAAGCATTTCCCCAATAAACGTGAAGCATTTCCCCAATAAGGGCGCTGATCGGGCCTAAACTCTCGAGGATGCCGGACCGGGTCAAGGTCGCGAAGGTCCGCGCCCGCGAGCGTGTTGTCGTCAACGTCGACGGGGCAGCGGCCCGGTTGATTGGCGCCCTGGCCGTCCTGGGCGTTTTTTGCTGGCTCGTCGCGCTGTTCGCCCGTAACCGTGAACACGCGGACTGGGACGCCGCGAGCTGGCTGGCCTGGTCGCTGACCATCCTGACCTCTGTCGCACTGATTGCGCGCGGCATCTTCCTCGGCCGCCCGGTGACGGCCGCTCACGCGACGGCAGCAATGACGGTGCTGCTCGCGGGTCTCGGTGCGCACCTGATGTCGTACGACCTCATCGGCTGCGTGCTTATCGCGGGCGCGGGCTGGGTGTTGATGTGGCCCACGACGTCCCGATCGCGCCCCGATGACCTGCCGCGGGTATGGGGTCTGGTGAACGCGACCCGGGCCGACCCCGTCGCGCCATTCGCAATGCAGTCACTGAAGAGTCACTTCTTCAATGCCGAGGGAACGGCGGCTATCGCCTACCGGACACGCATCGGTTTTGCGGCGGTGAGCGGTGACCCCATTGGCGATGAGACCCAGTTCCCGCAACTCGTTGCCGATTTCGTTGCGATGTGTCACACCCGTGGCTGGCGCATCATCGTGATGTGCTGCAGTGAGCGGCGGACAGCGTTGTGGCGCAACCGTGCCGTGGTGGGCCAGACAATGCGCAGGATCCCGTTCGGGCGCGATGTCGTCATCGACGTGCGGACGTTCGAGATGGCTGGACGCAAATACCGCAACCTGCGCCAGGCGGTACAGCGAACCCACAACTGCGGGATCACGACCGAGGTGATCGCCGAGCAGGACGCAGACGATGTGCTGCAAACGGAGCTGGTTCGCGTCCTGTACGCCTCACCCAGCGGCGCACACACGGAGCGAGGATTCTCGATGATCCTCGACGGCGCACTCGAGCGCCGCTATCCGGGGATTCAGTTGATCATCGCCCGCGACCGCTCCGGGAAGGTGCAGGGCTTCCACAGGTACGCCACCGCCGGCGGCGGCTCGGATATCACCCTCGATGTGCCGTGGCGGCGACCCGGTGCGCCCAATGGCATCGACGAGCGGCTCAGTGTGGACATGATCCGGGAGGCGAAATCGGCTGGCGGACAACGCTTGTCACTTGCGTTTGCAGCATTTCCCGAAATCTACGACAACAAGAACCGCAACCGGCTCCAAGGTCTGGCCTACCACACGACTCACCTGATCGACTCTCTTGTCGCGCTGGAATCCCTGTACCGGTATCTACGCAAGTTCCACGCGCTTGGCGACCGGCGTTATGTGGTGCTGTCGCTGCGGCATCTGCCTTCCGCGGCCATCGTGTTGTTGTCGCTGGAATTCATGCCACGCCGACGGCGCCTCTGAATTCGCTACGGCGCCTCGCCTGAATTCGCGCCTACGGCGCGGTCGTCAGCGTGACGCTGAACTTGGTTTCGACGTGCTGGCTCCACGAAGTCTCGCACTGCTGTTGGGCGGCTTGGTCGTTGCCGGCCTTCGTCATGCAGTCATAAAGGTCGACGACTCCCGTTTGGCTGACGAGGTAGTAGTAGATCGGGATGAACACCAGGCCCGCCACGATCGACAGAAACCCCAGCGCCACTCCAGCGATAGCAACCCCGCCGTTGTTGGCCTCGCCTCGCTTTACTCGCCCTCGACCCGTGAACCCCATCACCACCGCCGCAATGCCGAGAACCACGCCACCCACGACGGTGAAACACAACAGCAGTCCGACGATTGCGATCACTAAAGCCGCCGTGCCCAGCCCGTTGCGGGGGGCGATCGCAGGGGGCGACTGGGTTGCATACGGCAGCGGCGGCGGCGCAGGATAACCGGCACCGGGTGGCTGACTCGGCGGAGGTAGTGGGGGCTGCGGCGGGTTCGTCGGTTCGCTCATGCGGGTTATCCTCCCGCTGCGGCACGTCCTTCTACAAAGTCGTCCACCTTCTTTGACCCCCGGCGGATGCTGAAGGACGACACGATCTCGAACACGCCCATCACGATGAGCCAGATGCCGACCACCCACGCCAGCAGCACAAGCGAGTCGATGGGTGAGGCCATCACGACGATGCCCGCGAGGATGCTGATGACGCCAAAGAAGATCGCCCAGCCACGGCCCGGCACGCCGGGGTCGCTGATCGCCGTTACCGCTGTGCTGACACCCCGGAAGATGAAGCCGACCGCGATCCAGATCGCGAGCAGCAGGATCGCCATCGGGGATTCGTCGCCCAGGTCCTTGAAACACAGCACGGCAAGGATCAGCGAAGCCGCGCCGCTGATGAACAACATCACCCGTCCGCCGGCGGATACGTGCAGGCTGAACGCGAAAATCACCTGCGCGATACCGCTGACCAGCAGATAGGCGCCCAGGAATATCGCCGCGACCCAGACCGCATTTCCCGGCTTAAGGGTCACGAGGACACCGAGTATCACCGACAAAAGTCCGGACAAGAGCGTGTAAATCCACAGGTGCTTAAGCAGCTTCGGCCGTTCTGGAGCAGTCATGTGAAAAGTGTTTCACAGCGCCACCGAGTCGGCGAGGTTTTTGCGTCCGCGTCATTACGGCTTCTCGGCCGTACCAGAGCGTCAACTCCGGACTAGTGTTCCGTTACCGGGAGTGCGGGCTGGTTTACGGTCGTTAACGTCAGCACGTCGACGGCCCCGATGTGAGAAAGAATGAGGCAATGAGGACATCACGCGGGTTGATGATCGCCGGGGCGATCGTCATCTCAGCCGCGCTGGCGATGTCGGGTTGCACAAGCAACACCGAAGGCTCCGGGCCGAGTGGATCGACAACCGCGGTGAAGCCGACCAAGGTCGACCAGATCGCGAACCTGTTGCCCGACAAGATCAAACAGTCCGGGAAGTTGATAGTCGGGACGGACCCCACGTACAAGCCCAACGAGTACAAGGATCCCAACGGGACGATCATCGGCTTCGATGTTGACCTTCTGAACGCTGTCGCCGGAGTGCTCGGTGTGACATCCGAATACCGGCAATCGGGGTTCGACAACATCATCCCGTCGATTCAAGGGGGTTCATTCGACGTCGGGATGTCCTCCTTCACCGATAACAAGACACGTGAGGAACAGGTCGACTTCGTCGACTACTTCCAGGCCGGGTCTCTATGGGCTCAGCGCCCCGGTCCGGCGATCGATCCCAACAACGCGTGCGGGCTCAAAGTCGCGGTGCAGTCCGACACGACCCAGGACACGGAGGAACTGCCCGCAAAGAACGACGCTTGCCTGAAGGCCGGCAAGCCGGCGATCAATGTCCTCAAGTTCCCGGGGCAGGACGCGGTGACCGACGCGGTGACGGTCGGCCAGGCCGACGCGATGACGGCCGACTACCCGGTGACCGTGTACGCGGTCAAGGACAGCAAAGGCAAGCTCGAAGCCGCGGGTGAACTGTTCAAGACGGCACCGTACGGATGGGCAGTTCCCAAGGGATCACCACTGGGCCAAGCGCTCCTGCAGGCGCTGCAGCATGTGATGCAATCTGGTGACTACCAGACGATTCTCAAGAACTGGGACGTGCAGAACGGGGCGATCGACAAGCCCGCGATCAACGGCGCCGTCAACTGATCGTGACGGCTGACACCTCGCTGCCACCCCGCATCAATGCCGTTCCCCTGCGGCATCCCTGGCGATGGGTGTCGGCGGTCATCATCATCGCGTTGGTGGGGCTGTTCCTGTACGGGGCAGCCACCAACCCGACCTATTACTGGGCGACCTATTCCAGATATGTCTTCGATAGAAGAGTTTCGCTAGCGGCGTGGAACACAATCCAACTCACTGTCCTGTCGATGCTGATCGCGGTGGTGCTCGGTGTCGGACTCGCGGTCATGCGGCTGTCTCCGAACCCGGTTCTGAGATCCGTGTCGTGGGTGTACATCTGGATATTCAGAGGCACGCCTGTGTATGTCCAGCTGGTGTTCTGGGGCCTTTTCCCAGTCATCTATAGGAATATCCAGCTCGGGATTCCGTTTGGGCCTAGCTTTTTTCACTTCAGTCTGCAGAATCTGTCGTTATTCTTCATCCTGGCCGTGATCGGTCTTGGGCTGAATGAAGCGGCGTATATGGCCGAAATCATCAGGGCCGGAATCAGTTCGGTGCCAGAAGGTCAGACCGAGGCGTCTACGGCCCTTGGGATGTCGTGGTGGATGACGATGCGACGCACCATACTTCCCCAGGCCATGCGTGTGATCATTCCGCCCACCGGGAATGAGATCATCAGCATGCTGAAGACCACGTCGCTGGTCATCGCGGTGCCGTACAGCGGGGAGCTCTATGGTCGAGCACACGATATAGGCGTGGCGTTCTTCCAGCCGATTCCGTTGCTGATGGTCGCCGCGACTTGGTACCTCGCCATCACCAGCGTCCTGATGGTCGGGCAGTACTACCTGGAACGGTATTTTTCGCGGGGCGCGTCGCGGAAACTGACGTCGAAACAGCTCGAAGTGCTGGCCCTGGCGCAGCGGGCGGTGGAGGAACACCAATGACGGCGATGGTGGTCGCCGACCGGGTGTGCAAAGACTTCGGCGCGCTGAAGGTGCTCAAGGGCGTCACGCTGACCGTCGAGCCCGGCCAAGTGATGTGCATCGTCGGCCCGTCGGGCTCGGGTAAATCGACGTTTCTGAGGTGCATCAATCACCTGGAGAACATCAGCGCCGGCCGACTGTACGTCGACGGAGATCTGGTGGGTTACCGCGAGAGCCGCGGCAAGCTTCACGAATTGCCCGCCCGGGAATCTGCGAAGCAGCGTCGCGGCGTGGGCATGGTATTCCAGCATTTCAACCTGTTCCCGCACCGCACCGCGTTGGCGAACATCGTCGAAGCGCCCATCCACGTCAAGAAAGTGGCGAAAGCCGCTGCGCTGCAGCGGGGCCGTGATCTCCTGCAACGGGTGGGGATGTCGGAGAAGGCCGACGCCTACCCGGCGCAGCTGTCGGGCGGCCAGCAGCAACGGGTTGCGATCGCGCGGGCGCTGGCGATGGATCCCAAGCTGATGTTGTTCGACGAGCCCACGTCGGCGCTTGACCCCGAGCTGGTCGGCGAGGTGCTGAACGTGATGCGCGACCTGGCGCGTGCGGGCATGACGATGGTCGTGGTGACCCACGAGATGGGCTTCGCCCGCGAGGTCGCCGATCAGCTGGTGTTCATGGACGATGGCGTGATCGTGGAGAGCGGTAAGCCGCGTGACGTGCTGAGCAACCCCCAGCACCAACGCACGCAGGCGTTTCTCTCCAAGTTGCTGTGAGCGGCGTGCTCTGCGTCAGGCGCGTGTACCGGCTGCGGCACAAGCCATTTGGACGTTGTGCGAGTCGGTGTTGAGGTCGTTTGCCGCCGAGTTGAGGGTGTCGCCACCGCCGCGCACTCCCATGATCAGGAGGAGCTTCGCCGCGTTCATCGACCACGACTGCATCGGCCCCGCGATCTCCGGTTGTAGGCCCGGTGTCGCCGCCGCGCTCATCGCCACAGAGGCAGCTTGCCGGAGAGCCGTCCTGCCGACGACGTTGGAGTTCGAAACCGATGGATCTCCATAGTTGACGACGTCGCCTTGGCCGGCGGTCGCATACGCGAAATCTTCGTAATTGGTGGCCGCATAGTTCATCGCCGCGGAGAACTGCTTGCACGCGTCCGACGCGGCAGGAGTCTCGTCAGTCGTGGTCGCCGTGAATCTCGTCGGCGCGGGAGCTCCCGGAATGGGATTCGGCGCCGGGGTTTGATCACCGTCGGTGGGGTCTGCGGATGCGGTCGGGACGACAGCTAGCCCGATGCCAAATGCGATCAGTGAAGTGGCCAGCGCCCGCCCACAAACGTGTGATGACCTCATCGTTTCCCTCCAGGTAATCGGTTCCTCCGAACGCGTCAGGCCTGACACCGCGGGTCCCGAGCGACACCGGTTGGTCTTCCCCTCACCCGCCGCCGACCTTCCACACGCCGACCCCGACATAGTTCTGCCAACACAAGCCGTGGTCAAGCGACGAGGTCTCAACGCCAGGTCGAAACAGAGTATCGACAGATCAGCTGACCCGATCGTGAACGAACCCCCAACAGTTGATGACCAGGAGCAAACCACTGCATGTCTTGACGCCGGAACTCCGCACCATGGCGTCTCGGTGTGGTAGCTGGGGCCGCAGGGCGAACGGGGGGGCATGCCGGGACTGGAGACGCCCAGTAGATAGGTAGACGGCGCGAACTGTTGTCGGTCCGTTTACCGTCTGGACACCCGGCCCATCAAAG
>Ga0209006_10002437_pt1 | contig 16963 bp, 16 predicted proteins | sample JacPin_JW_Ref_O2_FD_188567 | JGI IMG/M metagenome (GOLD analysis project Ga0209006, IMG submission 188567) | Forest soil microbial communities from Algoma, Ontario, Canada - Jack Pine, Ontario site 1_JW_Ref_O2 (SPAdes) (version 2) | ecosystem: Environmental > Terrestrial > Soil > Boreal... | reverse complement strand
AAGCGGTTGTCGAGAGGGTTGCCGATGGCGGGTGAGAGTATCCCTACAGATCTATTGGTCAGCATTCTCCATCATGGCGACAGCAGCTTCCCGTCCGGCGGATTTGCTTTCTCGTCCGGTCTTGAAGGATTTTTCCTCGATCAGACGATCACAAATGCCGCTGAACTGGAAAGCTTTATCGCGGATTTGCTCATCAATCGCTGGATCAGTTTTGACGCGGTTGCGCTCCGTCGCAGCTTTGCAGCCGCATCCGACATTGATCTTGCCGAAATCGACCGTTGCGTCGAAATCGCCACGCTTTCCGCAGCGCAACGCGCAGGCTCCAAACGCGCGGGCCGCGCCGTGCTCGCGGTTTACGCCAAACTCGGCTCGAAGGCCGTCAGCCATTACCGGGATCGCACAACGGCCGATGAGGAACTGGGTCACCTGCCAGTGGCGCAGGGCCTGGCATGGCGGGAAGCCGGCCTTCCGATCGAGGCAGCCCTCGTCATGAGCGCCTGGACCATGGTTCAGGGACTTGCCACGGCAGCCATTCGCCTTGGGTTGATCGGGCATCTGCAGGCCCAGCACGTGCTGTTCGGGATGCGCGCGCAGGTCGTCGCCGCGGTCAAAAGCGGCGCGGACTATCCGCTCGATGCACCGCTATCGAGCTTTACCATCCTCTCCGATATCGCGCTGGCGCGGCATGAGCACCGCGACGCGCGCATGTTCATCACTTAAAGCGGCTGGAGGCACCATGAACCTGACCCCCACGGAAATCGATCGACTGATCATCTTCAACGCCGCGGAGTTCGCCAGGCGCCATCAGAGGCTCGGCATTCGCTTGAGTCGTCCAGAGGCTGTTGCCTTGATTGCCGACGAGATGCTGCTCGCTGCCCGCCGCAATATGCCCTATGTCGACATTGTGGACATGGCCGGCCGGCTTCTGACAACCGACGATGTGGAGCCCGGTGTCGGTGCGATGATCGATCTTATTTCGGTTGAAGGTAATTTCGAGGAAGGCACCAAACTGATCGTGGTTTTCTCGCCGATCGGTCCGGGCGCGAGCAAAGTGCCTGCTCCAGTACCGGGCGAAATCATAACACCGGATGAGGATATCGAACTGAACGGCGGGCGGCAGCGCTGTTCGATCAAGGTGCTGAACATGGGCGACCGCGATATCCAGGTCCGCTCCCACGCGCACTTCTTCGAAGCCAATCCGGCTCTCCAATTTGACCGCGCCGCTGCCTTCGGAATGAAAATTGACAAGCCTTCCGGGGTCGGCGTCCGCTTTGAACCGGGTGTTTCGAAGGTCGTCGATCTCGTCGCCCTGGGCGGATCGCGGATCGTCTCCGGGCAGGCGGGCCTTGTCGAAGGCCAGCTCGACGCGCCCGATGCCCTGAACCGGGCTCTGGAGGCTGCTCGCGCCAAAGGATATCGCGGATGCTGACTGGACGCGATTGTCGAAACGTAACGACGGAGAATTCGACATGGTGATGATCAGCCGCAAGGCCTATGCCGAAATCTACGGTCCGACCAAAGGCGACATGATCCGCCTCGGCGATACCGAGCTGATGGCCGAGATTGAACATGATTACGCGGTCCCCGGAGACGAACTGACAACGGGCGCCGGCAAGTCGATGCGCGACGGCGAGGGTTTTCAAACAAGCGGAACCTATGCGTCGGGCGCGCTGGACATGGTGATCCATAACGCCACGATTATCGATGCTGTTCTGGGGATCGTGAAGGGAGACATCGGCATCCGCGATGGACGCATCGTCGGCGTCGGGAAGGCCGGCAACCCTGATATCATGGATGGCGTTCATCCAGACTTGCGGACCGGCCCCAACACCACTTGCGTCCACGGCGATTTCTACATTGCTACCGCCGGCGCCGTGGAGGGCCATGCGCATTTCCTGTCGCCGCAGCAGTGCGACCACGCGCTCGCGGGTGGCTGCACGACCATGATCGGCATGACGCCCGGCCCGCATTTCGATACCAGTTGCGCCGGGCCCAACATCCTTGGCGCCCTGATACGCGGGGCCGACCAATATTGCCTCAATTTCGGCTTCCTGGGGCGCGGTTGCTCGGACCCCGGCGCCGTCGCGGAAAGTGTCGCCGGTGGCGCTCTGGGCGTTAAGATTCATGAGGATCTTGGGGCCTCGCCCGCGGTGATCCATGGTTCGCTCACCGCCGCTGACCGGAGCGACTTCGCCGTCCATCTCCACACCGACACCATCAACGAATTCGGGTTCTGTGAGGACACGATGGCGGCCGTCGCGGGCCGCACCATTCACATGTACCACGTCGAGGGCGCCGGCGGCGGCCATGCGCCGGACCTGCTCAAGGTGAACTCCTGGGCCAACGTCATCCCGTCCTCGACCAATCCAACCAATCCTTTCACAGCACTTGCGCTGGAAGAAGGCGTGCCGATGACGATGCTGGCGCACATCATGAATCCTCGGTTGCCCGAAGATGTCGCTTTCGCCGAGGCCCGCATCCGTCCGCAAACAATGGCCGCAGAAGATTTTCTGCACGATATGGGGGCGATCTCCTGTTTCGCGACGGATACGCAAGGCATGGGACGGCTCGCCGAGAACGTCGCCAAATGCTGGCAGCTCGCCAGCGTCATGAAGCAGCGCGTGGGCCGGCTTGCAGAAGAAAAAACACGATCGGCCGACAACGAACGCATCAAGCGTTACGTCGCCAAATACACGCTGAACCCGGCCATCGCGGTCGGCATCGACGATCATGTCGGTTCGCTTCAGCCGGGGCGCCTCGCTGATATCGTTTTGTGGCCCCGCGCCTCGTTCGGCGCCAAGCCCTGGATGGTCATCAAAAGCGGCTATGTGGCCTGGTCCGCCATGGGCGACGGAAACGCCAGCCAGATCGGTTCGGAACCGATTTTGCAAAAGCCGATGTGGGGGTCGCTCGGCACCGCCAAGCACCACCTTGGCGTTACGTTCGTTTCGCGTCTCGCGGTCGAGGCGGGAACGCATGCGCGGCTGGGCGTTGCCAAGCGGTTTGTTCAGATCAAGGGTGTGCGTTCCCTTCGAAAATCCGACATGGTGCGAAATTCCGCGCTGCCAAAGATCGAAGTCGATTCGCAGACCTTTGAAGTCCGGGCCGATGGCCGGTTGCTCACCTGCGAGCCGGCGAGCCAGGTTCCCTTGAATCGACGGTACATGCTGCGATGAACACGACGGCGGCGGCACGCGTTGGTGGTGCCGGTCCAGTCGGATCGATCGCGGCCGTCACTCCGCATCTGGATCTGGCTTTCATGCATCATCCGGTTGTCGGCACACACCTCTCGCGCCGGTCGGCACGCTACCCCTTCGTCCTGACGGGAGCCTTCAGGATCGACGAGCGGCCCGCCGACATGGTGACGACGATTTTGCAATCCGCCAGCGGTGCCATTCTTGGTGCCGATCGCCTCGTACAGAAAATCCTGGTCGGTGCGGGTGCATCGGGGCACGTCACAAGCCAGGCCGCTCTTTCCGTGCATCGCATGGATGAGGCAATCACGGCGGAGGATCACATCACGCTTTCGGTCGAGGCCGGCGGGTTTCTGGAGTACCTTCCGGCACCACGCGTGCTATTTCCCGGTTCGGCCCTCAATCAGTCCATGGCCATCGATATTGCGGAAGACGGCACCGCGGTGATCGGCGACAGCTTCATTGTCTATGATCCGGAACACCGAGGCGCATCGTTTCGGCATTACAAGGGCGCGGTTGAGATACGTCGCCCCAGCGGTCGGGTGCTGGCGGTCGATCATTTCGACCTTCGAAGGCTGCCTTCGGGCTACGGCAAATCGTTCAGGGTAATCGCTTACGGTACGCTTCTCATCCTGATCAAGCAAAACCCTGAGGGTTTCGCTGCGTTAGGCCGCTCCATCGAGACCGCGGCACAGGGGAGTGGCCGAATGGCCGCGGCTTCCCTTCTCCCTCGTCGCGCGGGTCTTTCAGTTCGGATCGCGGCAGAAGACGGTCAGGGATTGCGTGAAGCGATGACTGCCGCATGGGCAACGACCCGATTGCACCTCACCGGCAAGCCACCCAATCGTCGCCGCATCTAGCGCCTTGATCGATATGGCGTCGTCGTCCGGCAAATCAGCTTGATGACGCGAGCAAAGTCTTCAATGGTCTAGGGTTTATAACGAAGCGCTGCAATGAGCGCGGCCAATGCGGGAGGCGTCTGCCGCCGACTGGGGTGATAGAGATAGTAGCCGGGGAAGGTCGGGGACCACTTTTGGAGAATACGCCTGAGGCGCCCGGCCCTGATATCAACCGCCACCTCATCATCGTAGACATAGGCGAGCCCTTGGCCCGCCAAGGCCGCGTCCCGGATGAGATCGGCGTTGTTCAACACAAGGGGACCTTCGACCCGAACCTTAAACGGCCGGCCCTTGTCCTCGAAGTCCCAGGCGTAGAGTCCCCCTGACCTGACGTGCCGGTAATTGATGCAGCGATGGCCGGATAGTTCACGGGGTGTGCGGGGCGCCGGATGGTCAGCGAAATACGACGGCGCGCCGACGACGGCCATCCGTATGTCCGGCCCGATCCGAATGGCAATCATGTCCTTTTCCACGATATCGCCAAAGCGGATACCGGCATCCACCCGGTCGGCGACAATGTCCGTCAGGTTGTCATCGACAATGACGTCCACTTGGATGCCGGGATGAGTCCTGAAGAACCCTGGCAGGACAGGCATGAGGACGGACGTTGCTGCGTGCTTCGTCGCGGTGATGCGGACGGTGCCGGACGGTTGCCCACCGGACACGCCGACCGCATCGACCCCCGACGCTATCTCTTCCAGTGCGGGACGCACGGAGCGCAGCAGCGTCTCGCCCGCTTCGGTCGTCGATACCGAGCGCGTAGTCCGCGAGAGCAGCCGTACCCCGAGCCGCTGTTCCAGAGCCCTTATGGCGTGGCTCAAGCCCGACTGCGACATACCGAGTTCCGCCGCCGCGCGCGTGAAGCTGCCTTGCTCCGCGACAACCGCGAACGCGGCGAGGTCGTAAAGATCGTCTCGTTTCATTCATGCACCATATGCATAAACCCTAGTGGATTATAGGGGCTAATGGAAAGCCGAAACCGGAGCTATCTGCTCGCGTGGGAGCGCCGAGATGATCCAGCGGCGGCCGCTGCGGACATGCGAAATGTCGACAAAGAGATTCAAGAAGGACAAGGCAAAATGAAAACACGAAAACTCGGGAATCTAGAAGTCTCCGAACTGGGTTTTGGATGCATGAGTATCAGTGCCAATTACGGGCCCTCCGCTGACAAAACCCAGGGCATCAACGTCATCCGCGCAGCGCATGAAAAGGGCGTCAGGTTCTTCGACACAGCCGAGGTCTACGGTCCGTATACCAACGAAGACCTGGTCGGCGAAGCGCTCGCGCCAATCCGCGACAAGATCGTTATCGCAACCAAATTTGGCTTCGACATCGAGAATGGCGGCACGCTTAACAGCCAACCAGCGCAGATCCGTAAAGTGGTTGAGGCATCGCTGAAGCGCCTGCGAACGGATCGCATCGATCTTTATTACCAGCACCGGGTTGATCCGGCGGTGGCCATCGAAGATGTCGCGGGTACGATCAAGGACCTCATCCGTGAGGGAAAGGTTTTGCACTTCGGTCTTTCCGAGGCGAGCGCGAAAACGATTCGCCGCGCGCATGCCGTTCAGCCGGTAGCAGCCATTCAGACCGAATATTCGCTGATGCAAAGAGACCCCGAACGAAACGGCGTTCTCGCAACGTGTGAAGAGCTGGGTATCGGCTTCGTGCCGTGGGGACCGGTCGGGCAAGGCTATCTTACCGAGAAAATAGATGCGCAAACGACGTTCGACCCGGACACGGATTTGCGATCCGGGTTTCCGCGCTTCTCGATTGAAAATATAACGGCAAATATGCCGATCGTAGAATTCCTCAGGCAATTCGCGGAAAGGAAAAAGTCATCGCCCGCGCAAATTTCCCTGGCATGGCTTCTGGCGCAGAAACCGTGGATTGTCCCGATCCCGGGAACGCGCAACATGGATCATCTCAACGAGAACTCAGAAGCAATCCATGTTTCCCTGACGGCAGCCGATCTCCGCGAGATGAACGCCGTTCTATCTGACATGGTAGTGCATGGCGGCCGCATGAATGAAGAACAGATGAAGGCAGTCGACCAAACAACCTAGTGCCTCAATGTTGGACGCTGTCGACGACAAAACTTCGGCTTTTGACCCCGAAACGGACCATCGCAGCTTGCATCGTGCAAACCAATCACCGGCTCCAGAAGGCCGGCGTCGCCTTGAACCGCCGCCATCTCCTGCGCAGCGTTTTGGCGACCGCAATCCGATCGCGGGCCTGCCAGCCGGCGACCGCGCCGATCGCAAGCTGAAGCGCGGGCTGGTCGTCCTGCCTGATCGCATCGAGCAGGATGCGGGTGCTTGCAATATCGCGCACGCGTCCCAGACTGCCCTTTAATCTAGCGAGCCGCGATACATAGCGCTTCGCCGGCGCCTGGGCGGCATAAAGCGGCGACAACAGCTCCGCCGCATAGTGCAGCTTCTTGAGGTCGATCCTGAGATCGTGTTGCGCACCGGGGTCGAGTTGGCGGAAATGCGCGCCGCGCTTGAACGCCTTGCGATGCAGCCGGTTGAGAATTTTATCTGATAGCGTCGCCATCGGTTGCGAGAGCACGGCCAGCGCTTCGCTGTCGATCTCGTTGCGCCAGCCGCGGCGTTCTACCAGCTGCCCCAGCGACAGCAGGAAGCGGCTGCAACGGGGATCGGCGAGAACCGCATGCAGCGCGGCGTAGCTCGATTTGCGCTGCCGTTCGACCGCCTGGCGCAAGACATCGAGGTCGACATCGGGAACCGCCCTGACCAGGCGCGTGACCGTCGTCTCGACGAACGCGTCCCAATCCCGCGCCGGGCCGAGCTGCTGCATCAGCCACCGCGCTTCGCCGTTGACGGCCTGGAATGACGGCGAGGGAATATCGCGCCGGAACAGCGCACAGATCGTCCGCAACCGGCGCAATGCGACCCGCATCTGGTACACGCCTTCGGGGTCCGAACCCTGCTCCGCCACCGCATGATTTTTCAGAAGATGGTGCCAGCAGGATCCCAGCAGGCGCGCGATGACGTCGTCGACGACATGCTGCACGGCAATGCCGGAAAGCTCGGCTTTCGATGCCGGCTGCACGATGTCGAGCGCAAGCGCAAAGCCGCGTTCCGACTTGCTGCGCGTGCCGACCCGTAGCGGCGCAGCGTCGAGCAACTGCGCTCCGAGATCGAACAGGACGCCGGCATTGCCGCTCTTCAATTCGAGTTCGATTTCGGACAGGACTTCCTGACGCGCACCGGCCTCGATCATGCCCTCGTCGAATGCGATCTCAATCGACGCGTCGGGCAGATCAAGCTGCCGCGCGTGCCTGCGAAATTTCGTCGCGAAAACCGGCACCAGCGCGTCGTTGGTCAGCGTCGTCACCGGATCGCCGATCTCCCCGGCGGGAAACCGGGCCAGATCGGGGGCGACACCGTCAACGGGTGCCTCCCACTGCCGTCGCGTCAGAGGTTGCCCGATAGTGGGGAGAAGCTTCAATGTCTGAATGAAGTGTTTGCCGCTGCGTCGCACCCGTAGCGACATGCCATGTTGGAACAACAGCTGCTCCGGCGTGTCAAAATAAACGGTTTCCAGCCGGCGAAACGCGCCCCGGTTGCGCGCATGCTGCACGATGAAAGGCATTTCGCGCAGTTTTTCGAGGGCTCCTTGCGGCGCAAGCAGCTTGAGTTCGATTTCCACCTGCTGGCCCGGTTGCACAGCAATAGCGGCGCCGGACTCGCTTACGACCGACTGCCGCGCGTTCTTCGATATCTCCATTGGGATGTCGTATGAATATTTTATGACAATGACAAGGCTATATCTAAATTATTCAGGCGGTCAGTCCGCGAACTGCCACCAAAACCGCGCTGTTTGAAATGCAATTCAAGGGTAAGGAACGCCCCACTGAGGCAAGGCTAGACATCGAGCATCCGGCGGAGCCGACCCCGGAGCGAATCACTGAACGCAACCGTTCACGGACGCGCATCGTTGGTCCGCCGAGTTTGAAGGAAAAGTGACAGAGCCATTTTTTTCAATAGCTCAGTGCCGACATTCACGATCAAACGACAGTGGCGGCGGAGGTGAACAGCGGATACGATGTCGAAATTATTCGGCCGCGGTTGTTTGGCGTCGGCTCGTAGCGTGAAGGCGTTCAGGAGTTGATGGCGTAACCAAGCTGAATGGGGAGACGCTCGTGCTTTATTATTCCCACTTTGTGATCGCAAGCTCGGTGACAACCTTCAGGTTTTTAACGGATTTGCAGCTCCTCTATCTGGATGCGGTCGATAATTTCCTCAATCATGGTTCGCTCGATCGTGGTCCTGCCGGTCAGGACGTTGTCGATCATGGCCTCCGAGATCCTGAGCCGCTTGATCTTGGACATCGCGGTCTTGAACCTCTCGATCTTGAGTCGATTGGTCTTGAACCGATTGGTCCTGAACCCCTCGATCATGGGTCCATCGATCATCGGCCGGCGCCTTTGCCGGTTCTGGTCGATCAGGATAATTTCGCAGCTGCGGTCATGGCCACGACAGTAATTCCTGTGATGTCGGCGCCCCGTCTCGCTTTGATCGATGGCGGCAAGATCGTCGGCGGAAAGTCTGATTCGCTGGATGGTCGGAACCGCGAGGACGAACCGGAACCGACCCAGAGCGGCCGAACAGATGCGCCGGCAAGCGATGGACCCGATGAGCAGGACGACCGGGAGCAAAACGGCCAGGAGACAGCCAGGAGAGAAAATGGCTGGATCAACAAGACCGCGGCGACCGTTGTCGCCGTCGCGGCAGGAGCCGCACTTCTCGAAGCGGCTCTTTTGCCCGGTCTCGCGCTGGGCGTTGCCGCCATAGCTGCGCCGAAATACGTGTCCAGGCTGGCGCGGGCGATCAACCCGCTGTTCAGATCGACCGTCCGTGCAACCTACAAGCTCGCCAAGAAGCCGGGCGAGGCATTTGCCGAGGCGCAACACCAGATCAATGGCATCATCGCCGAGGTGCGGGCCGAGGATGCAAATCACGCCGGCATCCGTGCTGCGGAAGAATTGCGTGCCGCGGCTTAAGCCTCTCGCCCGATAGGCGGGTTTGCCCATTCGCGCGACCCGCTGGCAGCGCACCAGCCATCCCAATACATGGGTTGTTGCAACGCAACATGGCCGATAGAACTGCGTTTCCAATGAGGTACGCAGTGTGACTGATATCAATGCCGATACTTGGGTTTCATCGAGACATCGGCCGATGGGATTCCGGGAATTTGTCGTCGTGATCGCTTCCATCATGGCCCTGAATCCGCTGGCGATGGACATGATGCTGCCGGCGCTGCCGCACATCGCCTCGGCATTCCAAATCACCATCGCCAACCGCCCGCAGGCGGTGCTGTCGACGTTCCTGATCGGCTTCGGCGTCGGCCAATTCATCATGGGACCGCTTTCAGACCGTTTCGGGCGGCGAGCGGTCCTGATCGACGGCATGGCGCTGTATTGCATCGCCAGCGTCGTTGCGATTATGGCGTCGTCGTTCGAGACATTGCTGCTGGCGCGCGTGCTGCAGGGTCTCGGCACCTCCGCTACAAGGGTGATCGCGACGTCGATCGTTCGCGACTGCTACGCCGGCCGCCGCATGGCCAGCGTGATGTCGCTGGCGATGATGGTCTTCATCGCCGTGCCCGTCATCGCGCCGTCGATCGGTCAGGCGGTGATGTTGCTGGCGCAGTGGCGCGGAATCTTCATCGTGTTGATGCTGTACGGCGTGCTGGCGCTGATCTGGAGCGCGCTGCGGATGCCGGAAACCTTGCCTATGTCCGAGCGCAAGTCGCTGGCCATCCGCGACGTGCTCGGCGCCTTTCGCCAGACCGTGACCAACCGGCAGACGCTCGGTTATGCGCTGGCGGCCGGCGGCGTGCAGGGTTCGCTGTTCGCATTCGTGTTCTCGTCGCAACAGGTGTTCACCGAAATCTACGGGCTCGGGCATACCTTTCCGCTGGCATTCGCCGCCATCGCGATCGGCGTAGCCGTCGCCGGCTTTCTCAATGCCCGTTTCGTCGGCCGGCTCGGCATGCGGGTGATTTCGCACGGCGCGCTGGTCGGCTTCGTGGCGGTGGCGGGGATCATGCTCGTGGCGGTGAAGATGCACATGCTGCCGCTGCCATTGTTCATGGTGTTGGCGGCACTGATGATGTTCGCGTTCGGGCTGATGTTCGCCAATTTCACCTCGCTTGCGATGGAGCCACAGGGCCATATCGCGGGCACCGCTTCGTCATTGTACGGGTCGATCACGACGCTGCTCGGGATTGGCATCGGCATCACGATCGGCCAGGACTATGACGGCACGCTGTTGCCGTTTGCGACCGGGTTTTTCCTCTGCACGCTGGCTTCGCTAGCGGTCGTGCTGGTGGTGGAAAAGGGCCGGCTGTTCAAGCCGCACACGAGGGCGGTGGCGCCCGGGACCAACGCTGGCACCTAGAGCATGGTGGGGAGGGCTTTGACACCGCGTGGTGGACTGCTACTTTAATGGGCAGCTGCTTTAGTGTCTTGACCGCGTGATGCCAGGGAGACGGCAATGGGCCTGTTTCGAAGAAAGGCGCCAAGTCATCTGATCCGGGTCCATCCGGATAATGCCACCAGCAAGGACTGGATCATCCTGCTCGAGGCCGGCACCATCATCGGTCCGTCACCTGAAAGACTTCGTGTTGCCCGGGCGACGCAAGAACGAAAGATTCTAAGGAAATACAATCTCTGGCTTCGAGCCGAGCACTTCCTCGTGGTCGACGGATATGATCGGCGGATTCACGCCGTGTATTTTTGTCCGCAGCTTTACAAATATGATTCCGAGAAGAAACTTGTGCCGCTGCAAGGCGACGAAATCGGCAGGCTGATCGCGAACGCCCTTGAGGGCGGAATTGTCGACCGGCGACCATGGTACGATCCGGCAGACAAGCTGCCCGATCAGCCCATCATCAATATTCCCCTGCAAACCGATTATGACTCGCTCGTGGTTGACATGCCGGCGAGGAGCTCCAGCCCAACGCCGTTAACGCCTGACCACAAGCCGCCACGCTCAAGCGACAAGCGCGGCAGCTAGAATTCCCCGTGACCTTGCGGATCGATGAGCCGGTTGATGCGCTGCGCTGCAGCCATCGCAAACCGCACCGTCATCAGCTTGCGGGTCGGCGCCGGCAGACGATGCTCGGGCGCCTCGCGATGCAGATGAGCGCCATAGGCATCGGCGACGATCAGGCCGGTTTCGTCGGGGAAAATCTCGCGCGGCAAATCCTGCGTGAAGGCAAACAACAGCCGGTCGCAATGCGCGCGGTAGTCCGGCCATTTCTGATCGGCGCGCAAATCCTCGATCGATGATTTGATCTCGACGATCCAGATCTCGCCGCGTTCGTTCAGCGCCACCAGGTCGGCGCGCCGTCCCGACGGCAGCGGCAATTCGCTGACGCAGGAAAATCCCAGCGATCGCAGTAGCCGCGCGGTGCCACGCGCGATCGCCAGCGCCGTCTCCGACTGCCGTCGGTCCGGTGCGGGTACGAGCGTGACGGTGCGGGCGGGCGATTCCATTGCAGCCAGCATAGAGTGCTGCCGGTAAATGCGGAACCCGGTTTTGCCACCCGTTCTGACGTTAATTTGCACGTATTTTTCCCTTGGCGTGCTGCAAAAAATCGGCATTGTTCTGGCATGACCCAGAAAACCGAGACCCAGGAAACCGAGTCCAAAGCAAAGGCCGGCGCCGTGATCATTCCGGTGACGCTGTTTGAGCAGAACTGCACCCTATTGTGGTGCGAAGCCACGAAAAAGGCCGTGGTGATCGACCCCGGCGGCGACGTGGCGAAGATTCAGGCCGCGATCAAGCAGACCAATGTGTCGGTCGAAAAAATCTGGCTGACCCACGGCCATATCGACCATGTCGGGGGTGCTGCCGAACTGCGCGAGGCGCTGAAGGTGCCGATCGAGGGCCCGCATATCGCCGACAAGTTCCTGCTCGACAATGTGGTGACGAGCGGCGCGCGCTTCGGCATGACGGGCGTGCGCGACTTCGCGCCGGACCGCTGGCTCGACGAAGGCGCGCAGGTCAAGATCGGCGAGTTGACCTTCGATATTCTGCATTGCCCCGGCCACTCGCCGGGCAGCGTGGTGTTTTTCAACAAGGACATGCGCTTTGCCCATGTCGGCGACGTGTTGTTCAGCGGCTCGGTCGGGCGCAGCGACATCCCCGGCGGCGATCACGCCACCCTGATCAAGTCGATTACCGCCAAGCTGCTGCCGCTCGGCGACGACGTCGGCTTCATCTGCGGCCACGGCCCCGGCTCCAGCATCGGCCAGGAGCGGATGACCAATCCGTTTCTCACCGGCGCGATGTGACGGCCACGAGCGCCGAAACCACCAGACATGATGGCTTCGAATTGAATCGATGCAGGCGTTTGGTTCACCTTTCCCCACTTGCGGGGAAAAGATTGCTGTTGTCGGAAAGGCTGTCGCCGAAGACGGCAAGGGTGGATTGACGATGACGATCGATATCATGTGGCGAGCTTGATCTCCCTGGCTACGCCGTTGTTGGTTTGGTACAAAAATCGACTTCGTTGAATGGTCCGGATTTCGCGAAACCTTCGATCTGCACGGGACGGTCATGAATTCGGCGGCTCAAAGACGCAGAGGACCGCCGGGTTTTCGGCGGCGCCGTAGCAGACGTGCCATCGGCCATCGCGCGACGGCCGTCGTGCCTTCGACGGAGTCACGAACAGCGTGGCGCCATCGTCGGTCGTCATCAGCAGCCCGTCGGACCAGGCGCGAATGCGCGACACCGGATGACAATCGCCATCGTGGCAGCAGTCCATCGGATACCAGCTGACGGACGTGCCGCTGGGGCTGTGGTGAACGTGAGCGCAGATGGGCGAGACCGCCGCGATGCAGGCTGTCATGACGGGCACCGGCAGCGTCGCCAATACCGATCGGGGCAGGCTCACCGTGAGCCGGCGGGCAATGCGGAACATCGGCAATCTCACAACAGGGGTTTTTCGCTGGGCGCGCGTCCGAAAATTTGTGGAACGAAACGGCTCAACAAACCAGGTAGCGCGACGCAGAGCTTGACGATCAGGGGAAGCGCAAGCACCGGGATGACGCAGGCCGCGACGTAACCTTCGGCCAGCGGCGGCAGTCCAAAACTCGCTGCCGCCCATGCCAGCGTAACGTTGCGGTTGCCGCTGACGAGACCGACGGTGCCGGCAACTTGTAAGCCGAGCCCTGAAAACACCAGCGCGGCGAGCCCGCATAACCCGAAATTGGTGGCGATCGCGGCAGCGAGCATCTCCTCGAAGCGCAGCGGATTGCTGTGCCACTGCGTCTGTATGCCTTGCGAGGTTGCGAGGCCAACGATGATGAGCCCGATGACGGCGACTCCCGTTGCGGCGCGTTGATCGGGCAGGATGGGTGTCAGTGTCCGGCGAAACCTCAATGCCAGGAACGCCACCAGCGCCGCGACGCCAATGATGGCAAATAGCCGGATGGCAAGCGCGGTCATGTCGAATGCGACCCCGAGGCCCAACAATGTGGCAAAGCACGGGATCGATATCGGTGCGAGCAATGTCAATGCGATGGATACGAGCAATGCGAGGCGGGGTTGCAGGCCCAGCATCGCGGCAATCGCCGCCGCACTGCCGACCGGAGGCGCCAGCAGCGAAAGCAAGACGCCGGCACGCAGCGAAGGATCGAGAGGGACAAACGACAAAAGGGCCGCGGCAGCCAAGGGAAGCCCGACGCCGACCCATGCAAGCACAACAGCGATCAGAGACGCGCGGGTCTTGACTTCAGATGGCGAAAGACCGGCGGTCAGAAACGAACCCAGGGTCAACAGGAAAGCGGATAGAGGCAGGAGCTCGTATCCGAGGTGCGCGAGAGGATGAACTAAGACACCAGCGCCGAGCGAAATCACCAGGAGGATTGGTCCTTGTCCGCCAACGAGGGAAAGCAATTTTCCAAGTATCCGCATCCGTGCCTGCCCTTCTCGGTACGCGGTACGTTCGGTACATCCGCGTCGCATTATTCGAGGCACTTCGAAGATATCTCGGTAGCAGAGTGGACGCGTCACCCAGCTGGGGGAGATCGCAGCTCAAGCCATGCAAAAGATTTTGGCAGCTAGCGGCAAAGACGGCCCGCAACATTTTTTGCCGCAGATAAATTGCGGCCTCGCGATGTTGCGCATCAATGTTTGGCGCACAGCGCAGACTGGCAGTGTCGATCAGCTGAGACTCTTTGAGCAACTATTGATTTCGATGGTGGCCACGCTGGTGAACCCATCACCATCCAAATCGCGGCCGCGATCAATATCGACGAGATAATGCTCTGCGCAGCTAAGCGCCGCATCCGATTACATCATCGCACATGCTGCTTGCGAGGCGTCCGCCTTTCCCCATCGCGAGTTGCTTCCGGTAAAGAACGCCTCATGCGGTCGGCCCGCCAGCGGGTACGCGCGCGTTCTAGATCGCAAAGAACCGCAATAAAACTCGCGCCGAGGCAAATGCAGATCAGTAGAAGGAGCAGCACTTGGTCGAGATCGGAAAGAGGAACGGAAAGCAAGCTTCCGACGACTGTCATCCGCGCCCTGTCCTTTTCGCGCTGTTGCGATGTTTTACTGCCGGGCCTCGCGACATACGAGCTTCGAAGCAAGGTAGCAGCGATGAAAGAACCCGCGCGTCCCCCAACTAGGTGAGATCAAGACTGAGCAGCAGACAGAATTTGCGCCAGATCGAGAGCGGCTCCGCGAACATGGCATACGAAATTCCAGCAGACGCTCAAGTTTTGAGCATATGCGACTGCAAAAGGCTGGGCGGTGCTCGGAGTTGGTGTATCCTTGCTTACATATTGAAATCGATAACGACGATGAATTTGCAATGCTGGAATCTGAAATTCTGTCGGCGTTGATTGCCACCATCTATGACGCCGCGCCTGATCCTGAGCTATGGATACCGTTGCATTGGAAGGCATTCGCGACCTCGTCGGCGGTTGTGCCGCGAATTTCCATTGCAGGACGAGCGCGAACGCGCAGGAATCTTCTTTCGGTATCGACCGTCCGCACCCATTTGAAGCCGTTGTTTGAAAAACCAGCACACACCGGCATTGACCTCGTCAAGCTCGTCGCTGCTCGCAATTCGGTTTTACTAATTTTGTATGATCGCCCACTAACGGCGAATTAGACATTACGACATGCAGCGAGAGAAACGACTATGATCGAGCAGGGGCGCCTTTCGGATCATATCGGCGCTATCTACGACGCCGCGCTCGACCCCAGGCTTTGGCCGTCGACGATTGAAGCGAGTTGCCAACTGCTTAAATCCTGCGCCTGCGGGATTGCGGCCGTCGACGTCATGGATCCGAGCGCGAATATCAGCGCGCAGTTCGGGATCGATCAGGCCTATCTCGAACTGCTGGGCAACGGCTCGCGCCATCCTCTGATTAGAAATCTGATGCGCTCGAGCATCGGTGAAGTCGGCTCAGCCGTCAGCAAGATGACCGAGGAAGGCTTTCGTAACTCCGTGCTCTACCAGCGTTGGAACGAGCCGAAAGGATACGTCGTCGACCTGTTCAACGTGACACTCGAGCGCACCGCCACCGCGGTCATACATCTCGGTTTCGTACGCCACGAGACCGTCGGTATAGCCGACGCCGAGACGTTGCGTGATTTGAGCTTGCTGTTTCCGCATTATCGCCGTGCTGTTCTGATCGGCAAGACCATCGAACAGACGCGCGTGGAAGCGACGTCATTGTCGGATGCATTGGACGGCCTGGCGGCAAGTGTTTTCCTATTGGACGCCGCAAATCGGATCGTATACCTGAACCGGGCCGCCGAGAGCATGCTGGGCGAAGGGCTGGTCGCTCGAAAAAGTGGCGACGCCATTGTCATCTGCGACAAGACCGCCGATTCCACGCTGCGCAAAGCCGGCGCGGCTATCGTCGGCGGCGAGCTGCTCAATCAGGAAAGCATTGCCATCGCCGTCAGAGGCCTGGACGGACAGCCCTATATCGCACATGTCCTGCCGCTCACCTCCGGCGTGCGCCAAAAGGCGGGGCGGTCTTATCAAGCCATCTCGGCGTTGTTTTTACGATCAGCCCGCTTCGCACGACCGGCGGCGCTGGACGCAATGGCTCAGCTCTACAGCCTGACGCCGGCCGAGGTTAAGACGCTGGTTGGAGTTGTCGAACTGGGCAGTATTCCGGCCGCCGCCAAGACCCACGACGTCTCCCGGGAGACGATCAAAACCCATTTGAAACGCATTTTCGAAAAGACGGGCACATCGCGGCAAGCCGATCTCGTCAAGCTATTGGCCGGAATCATCAGTCCACTCGCCAGCGATCGAGAGTGATGGCACCGCCACGCCATCGTGTGGGTAGGGTTCGCCGTCGGCGTATCGCGACCCGATATGACAAGCTCGCGGCCAACTATCTGGCCTTCGTCAAGCTCGCATCAATCCGCATTTGGTTGCGTGCTAATGAGTCCACGCCCTAACTCGAAACCATCGCGCGCACGCAGCGCGACAGATTGCCGAGGTCGAACGGCTTGGTGATCAGTTCCATGCCCGGCTGCAGAAATCCCTCTGATATCGCGACGCTCTCGGCATAGCCCGTGATGAAGAGAATCTTCAGGCCGGGCCGGGTCTCCCGCGCCTGATCGGCGAGCTGGCGGCCATTCATGCCGGGCAAGCCGACGTCGGTCACCAGCAAATCGATCCGCTCCTGGGAACGCAGGATCCGCAATCCCGACGGTCCATCGACAGCCTCGTACGTCCGGTAGCCCTGCTCGGCGAGCATCTCCAGGATCACGGCGCGCACCACCGGTTCGTCCTCGACCACCAGCACGGTCTCACCGGTGGCGGCATGTTCGGCCGCCCTCGGGGCCGGCTCATGTTGAG
>Ga0209006_10002436_pt1 | contig 16968 bp, 10 predicted proteins | sample JacPin_JW_Ref_O2_FD_188567 | JGI IMG/M metagenome (GOLD analysis project Ga0209006, IMG submission 188567) | Forest soil microbial communities from Algoma, Ontario, Canada - Jack Pine, Ontario site 1_JW_Ref_O2 (SPAdes) (version 2) | ecosystem: Environmental > Terrestrial > Soil > Boreal... | reverse complement strand
ATCGCCATGAACTGCACCCAAAAAGGAGATGCCGCGCGCAAAGTCGAGCGTGAAATGTCGAAGCGTATAACCGCTATCGCCGTGGCAAATCGAGTCGGCGAAACCTTCGATGCCATGGTCACGGGCGCTACACCTAAAGGAACATTTGTTCGTGTCATCCAGCCCCGCATGGAAGGCTTATTGACCCAGGGAGCACAGGGATTGCACGTGGGCGACAAGCTGCGCGCAAAGTTGGTACGCACCGACGCGCAGCACGGGTTCATTGATTTCGTGAAAGCGTAAAAGCCGTTCCTCGGGCAACCGGGGCCGAGTTCCAGGTTCTTGGTGACACCGGACGGTGTACCGTCGGCCGTGTCTAGCCGCTCTTTTTCTCTAATTCGGCCCACCGCTCGTAAAGGCCGTCGAGCACCTCTTGGGCTGCATCTAGAGCGTTCTGCGCGACCATGAGATGAGAAGCGTCCATGGCATTAGCCGGATCTTCAAGTTCCGCGCGCTTCGCTTGCACTAACTGCTCGGCGTCCTCAACCCGTTGCTCAATGGCGGCGTATTCTCGTGCTTCCAGATAGGAGCGCTTCTTTTTGGAATTAGAAGCGGCCAGCGATGTAAGCGACGACGTTCCCGCCTCCGACTTCGTGGTGGGTTTCGACCGTTGGGCTTGCCAGGCTTCCCATTGCCCGTAGTCGGCAAAAGTGTCCGCACTGCCTTTTCCGTTCAATCCAAGCACGATACCCGATACCCGGTCGAGCATGTACCGATCATGGGTCACCAGTACCAGCGACCCCGGGAAATCGATCAGGCTTTCTTCGAGAATTTCGAGCGTGGGGATGTCCAGATCGTTCGTAGGCTCATCGAGTAGAAGGATGTCGGCGGGCTGCAACATCAACTGCGCGATCAGGACGCGCGCTCTTTCGCCGCCAGACAACCTTCCCACCGGCTGGCTAAGTTGTTCTCCAGTAAATAGAAATCTCGCGGCCCATCCTGCCACATGAATCACTCGATCGCGGTAAACCACGGAGTCGCCGTCCGGCGCAAGCGCTCGTCGCAGAGTTACATCGGGATCAAGCGTCCGGGTCTGGTCAAAGTAAACGATGCGGAGCCAGTCGGCTCGACGAATCTCGCCTTCCGTTGGAGGTAGCTCTCCCTGCAATAGCCGAAGCAAAGTCGTCTTGCCGCTGCCATTCGGGCCCACTAGTCCGACGCGCATTCCGGCTGTAAGAACAAAGTTGAGGCCTTCAAACAAATTGCGGTCGCCCATCGTACAGGTGACATTTTGCAGTTCGATCAGCCGTTTGGTTTTGCGGTCAGTGGCAGAAAAATCGATCTGCGCCGAAGTGGTCCGGGTCCGCATATTCAGATCGGCAAGCTCTCCCATGAGTTCACCAGCTTTACTGATCCGCGCCTTGGATTTCCGCGTCCGGGCTTTCGCCCCACGACGCAACCACTCGATTTCCCCATGCACCAGATTTTCCAACGCCTCCTGACGCCGCGACTGTGCGTGCAGGAATTCTTCCTTCTTTTCCAGGAAATTAATATAACTGCCGTGGACGCGAAGGGAGCCATCCGGATAAATGCGATTGAGCTCGACCATGTCTGTGGTGACATTTTCCAGAAAGTACCGGTCGTGGCTCACGATCACACTGGCAAAACCGGAACTCTCCAGCAACTCCTCCAGCCAAGTGATCCCTGGAAGATCGAGATGGTTGGTCGGTTCGTCCAGCAAGAGAATGTCGGGATGCTGCACCAGTGCTTCGACGATTGCGAGGCGCTTCTGCCAGCCCCCGGACAACTCCGTTGCGGGCGCGTCGAGATCGTCAAAACCAGCACGTCCAAGCGTCTCAGCAAAACGAGCACCACGTTCAGTGCCAGTGACGCCGCAACGGTCGAGAGCGCCTTCGATCACTGACCGCACCGTGGCTGCACGCTCGAATCTCGAGTCCTGCTCCACACATGCCAGCCGAGTTCGCTTCCGAAAGGATACCTCACCGCTATCGGCAGAAACCTGCCCCGCCAAAATACGCAGAAGAGTCGATTTACCCGATCCATTCGGACCAATCAGGCCAATACGATCGCCATCGGAGATTGTGAAAGAAACATTTTGAAAGAGCGGATTTGCTCCAAAAGCTTTCGTGATTTCCTGCGCATTGACAATAGGCGGCATGTTAAAGGGAAATAATCGCAGTGTTCATAAAATGAATGGCTTGTTTTAGGGTATCAGTTGTGAGGAGCAACAGCGCCCCAAGTCCAATCGGCGCTCACAGCGGCCCCTCTTGCACGATGACGCCTTCCCTTAAATCCGAGGCTGCCTGCGCCACGTTCCCGGGTCGTCCAAGATCGCGCCAATAATATTCGTCTGCACGAAAGGCAGAGATTTCTTCTCCCCTCGCGGCAAGGCGTAAATACTCAGTAATGATCGAGAAAGGCCCCTCCTGACTTAGCATCGCGAGCAGCCGTGGCGAAATAACGTGAATGCCACAAAAGGCCCACTGTCGCTCCTGCTGGCAATCGCGAACCAGTAGCGCTGGTTCTTTGCCGGTTTGTCGGCCACAAAGTCGAAGGCGGTTGTCAAACAAAAGGTGTCGGGATGACACACGTTCCTGCACCGCCAGAGTAGCCAGCGCCCGACTCTCGACATGAAATTCCACCATCCGGCCGAGATCAATCGTGCTCAGCACATCGACGTTATGCACGATGAATGGCTCGTCGGGGTCCACGGAATCTCCCAGAAAGAACCAAGCGGCTTTTTTCAACCCGCCACCAGTATCGAGCAACACCTCTTCACGCGAAATCTCGACGCGCATGCCGAAGTTGCCGCTCGATCGCAAATAATCGACGATCATGTCAGCGAAATGGTAAACGTTGACGACCACGTCGCGAATTCCAGCGCTGCGCAGGCGCAAAAGCGCAATTTCCAAAAGCGTTCGCCCATTAATTTCGACCAACGCTTTAGGGCGATCATCGGTGAGCGGTCGCAAACGCGTGCCCAGGCCCGCCGCCAGAACCATCGCCCTCATGAATTCAGCTGCTCCTGCTCCCGATGACGCACAAAGACATCGACTCCTTCGCGGCCTCGTAAGTGCTTCGCTAGCTGTTCCGCCAGATAAACCGAGCGATGCTGGCCGCCTGTGCAACCAAATGACACCATCAGATGTTTGAATCCGCGCCGCTGATAAGCGTTCACGCTGGCGTCAACCATTGATTTAGCGTCACGAAGAAACTGGTGCACGCTTTCTTGCCGATCGAGGTACTCGATCACTTGGACATCCTTGCCCGTGAGCGCCTTGAAACGATCTTCACGTCCGGGATTAGGCAGACTGCGGCTGTCGAAAACGAATCCGCCCCCGTTTCCGGAATCGTCTTGCGGCAAGCCCCGGTGAAAGGAAAAACTAAGAATCCGCACCGTCAGCTTGTCTGTCTTGGCCGACACTGCCGCGAGACTCTGGAGCTTGTCCGAGGCAACCATGCTCTTGAACGCGTCCATCAGCGTCGGCAATGCAATCGGCAACTCCACATGGTGAAGCAGCCACCGAAGGTTTCTTAACGCGTACGGCACGCTCTGCAAGAAATGCTCTTTGCGTTCGTAAAACCCTCGAAAACCATACGCGCCAAGAGCCTGCATCATTCGGACATAAACGTAAACATAGTAAAACCGCATGAATGCCGCACGATCCAGATCGAGGTAGCCGCCCAGGCAATCCAGATAGTGATCCAGCAATTGCTGCCGCAGGTCCGGAGGCAAATCTGCCTTCGCATCGTATAAAAGAGATGCAATGTCGTATTGCAGCGCGCCTTTGCGACCGCCCTGATAATCCAGAAAAAATGGCTGAACTTCACCTGTCAATATTCGCAACATAATGTTGCGCGACTGAAAGTCCCGATAGAGAAAATAATCGCGGCGGGTGCTGAGCAGAAATTCCGTCAGGCGATTGAAGTCGTCTTCCAACGCTTGCTCATTGAACGGAACCCCGGCAAGCCGCAAAAAGTAGTACTTGAAATAATTAAGATCCCATGCGATCGACTGCCGATCGAAACTATCGCGCGGATAACACACTTTATAGTTCAGGTCACGGCCTGCCTCAACCTGAAATCGAGGCAACACCTCGACCACTTTACGGTAGGCCGCAAGAGCCTCTGGAGCAATGGTCGTGCCTTCGCGATGTTCCGATAGAAACTCGAAGAGCGTGGTACCACCGAGATCTTCTTCGAGATAGGCTCCCTGGCTTAAATCTTCACCATAAATTTCCGGCACCGGCAGGCCATGCCTGCGGAAGTGTCGCGAAAACTCCAGGAAGGCCACATTCTCTTCTCGCACGTCATACAAAATCCCAATCGCGCTGATCTTATCTCCCGAAAGGCGAATGATCCTGCGGCCTGAACCGCCAAGTTGACCTTGCAACGGCCGTATGTGCCCGACGGGCGCGTGAAAATGCTGCTCAAAAAGTCTTTGGAGAACTTCCATGAATGTGAACTTCGCCGATGCGCTGCCCTTCGAACCGCCATTTAAAGATACCATCGTGCCACCCGCCGACTTTCGCGCCCGCGCTCAATCAAACCCAAGCTAGGGTAAAATGTCGGCCACGAGTATTTCTTACAATGAAAGCGCGGCTGCAGCGACCAAAATTGGAATCCTTTGGCCCCAAGGAGACACTCTAGTGCCGCGCCCTCCCTTGCCACCGTTCACTCGCGAAACCGCTATCCAGAAAGTTCGTCTCGCCGAAGATGGCTGGAATTCTCGCGACCCGGAGAAAGTCTCCTTGTCCTACTCACTCGAATCTCACTGGCGGAACCGTTCAGAATTCGTCAATGGGCGACAGCAAATCGTCGCTTTCCTGACCCGCAAATGGACGCGAGAACTGGACTATCGCCTGATCAAAGAACTCTGGACCTTCGCAGACAATCGCATCGCCGTGAGATTCGCCTACGAATGGCATGACGATTCCTCAAATTGGTTCCGCTCCTACGGCAATGAAAATTGGGAATTTGACGAAGACGGTTTGATGCGTCGTCGACTGGCCTGCATAAACGACCTGCCGATCCAGGAATCCGCGCGTAAATATCACTGGACCCTCGGCCGCCGACCGGATGACCATCCGGGATTAAGCGATCTCAATCTCTAGGATGTTGGAGGTGAATTCCTAGACGCCGGCAGAAGCGGCGCGGGCGCTCCGGTCGCTCGACAATAATTTCGATATCACCTGCTTATCCACCGGTCGGGAGAAAAAATATCCCTGCGTCATCTCGCAATTGAGTTGTTTCAGGAGATTAACTTGCTCCTCTGTCTCAGTTCCTTCGGCAACCACCTTCAGACCGAGATTGTGAGCAAGCATGATAATGATCCGAACGATTTCGCCGCTTTCCGGGTCGCTATCCATATTCGAAATAAAGGCACGGTCGATTTTCAAGGTGTCGACCGGAATTCGGCGTAACCGGCTCAATGACGAATAGCCCGTGCCAAAATCGTCAATGCTCAACCGCACGCCCAACGCTTTCAATTGCGCCAGTACATGACCGGACTTTTCTGCATCTGCCATGGCGATTGTTTCAATGATCTCAAGTTGCAGGCAGCTTGAATCGACGCCACTTTCCTTCAGGCATCCACGGATTTCGTTGGCTAGATCGGGCTGCGCGAATTCCTTTGTCGTAATATTCACACTCATTGTCAATGGTGGATCGCAGGGAAATTCAGACTGCCACGATCGCAACTGCCGGCAAGCCTCCCGCCGCAACTGCTGGTTCATCGGGATGATGAGTCCCGTCTCCTCGGCAACGGCAATAAATTCCGCAGGCGAAAGGATGCCTTCCGGACGCTGCCATCGCGTTAAGGCTTCAAAGCCGGTGATTTTGCCCGTCTGCAATGACACGACCGGTTGGTAATGAACGCGAAATTCACCTTGATCGAGCGCTTTCCGCAGATCCGTTTCCAGCCGCAACCGCTTTACGGCGTTCGCGTGCATCGCCGTGTCCGAAACTTCACATCGCGCTTTCCCCGCTCGCTTGGCGCGGTACATCGCGATATCCGCATCGCGCACCAAATCCTCGGCAAGCGTATGAGGACTGGTACTGGAGGCGATGCCGATGCTCGCTGAAATCACGATCTCCTGCTCGTTTACGACAAATGCCACCGATAGTTCCTGCTGCACTCGTTCTGCAACCCGTACCGCTTCAATCGGACTGCGTATGTCGTCCAGCAAGATTGTGAATTCGTCTCCACCAATTCTGGCGAGACTGTCGTCGCTGGTTAGTCTTTCTGGTACGTCGTTCGTCCGTGGACGCGAAACTGTATCAGCTCGCCGCACGGAGTCTTTTAATCTCTCACCGACTTGGATCAGCAGCTGATCGCCAGCGGAATGTCCCAGACTGTCGTTCACCACTTTGAATTCGTCGATATCGATCAGTAAAACCGCGAACTTGTAGTTCGGATGCCTTTTCGAGAGGGTTAAAGCGTGCTGCAGTCGATCGAGGAATAAAGCGCGGTTCGGAAGATTGGTGAGGCCGTCATGAAACGCGTTGTGGGCCAGCATCTCCTCGGCGCGTTTCCGTTCAGTAATGTCGCGGTTCACAATGACCAATTTGTCCGGCTGGCCCCCGGGGCTTCGAATCGCGCAGGCTGTCGACTCCAGTGTTCGCCAAGACCCATCTTTGTGGAGTATCCGGTATTCCACCCGCTCGCCCTGGCCGGTCTGCCGCGCTCTTTCCGCTGCCTTCGATACCCGTGGGCGATCGTCAGGGTGAATCTGCTCGTCCGCCGAAGTGCCCTGCAGATCTTCAGGCGAGTAACCGAGGACCCTCTGATAGGCTGGACTGTTGTAAAGGCGCCGGCCATCGCTGTCGACAAGTGCGATCATGTCCGCCGCGTTTTCGCTGATCAGTTGAAACAGTTGATCGCGTTCCGCCAGCTGGCGGCGAACTCTGTGCAATAGCAAATTCTGATAAACGGCATAAAAGTCGAAAAGTAACACGAGAGCCGCCAGCCCGCGCACCCATTCCTTAAGATCAAACCAGTAAGCTGAGTCTGTCTGTCGGGCGAACCAAGGGAAAGTGAAGGACACGATCCCCAGCGTCAGTGCCAGAGTGATTACAACCGCCAGACCCCAAAGCCACCATTCCCGGCCTTCTATCCGATTGATCTCGGCTGGAATGCCATTCGGGTTCCGCTGGTTAACTGGTTGGAATGACTGCTGATTCATGCCGCGGACGGGTTCCCCTGCAACCTAAACGATTCTAGTCTGCAAAGGAAATTGGTAAGAGTTACGAAAGCTTAAGCTTGGTGTTGTACTTGCGTCTGGTTGTACTTGCGTCTACAAGACCGGTTTTCCCATTTGCCGGGGCGTGAACCTTCGCGGGTAGTCCGTTTTCATCCATCGGACCCATTCTTTTCGCGGTCTAGAATCATCTGGTCGAAGGCGTGAGGCATGGTTTCACACTTTGAGTAAGGACCGGGTTTGTAAGCTCGCGACTTGATCCCAGCCTGCGAAAGTTCGGAGATCCCCCAATCTTCACGGTTGGTCTTGTCCCAGAACTCAATCGCATCCTCGGCCTCAAAATCGGGTTTAGCCATTTCATCAGGATGAAAATGCCATTCGCAAACGATGTCCGTGCGATCCACCGCGAGCGGCCAAAGAGTGTGCGTCATCACATAATCCGGATGCAGGCTGAGCAGCAGATTAGGAAAGATTCCGTAGTAGTACACTTTGCTGCGTTGCTTTGCGGTGAGGCCGGGAAGGTAGTCCCTTCTCAGCTTGCCATCTTCGCTCATCGTTTTGGCGCCGCCCTGAAACTCCATGGTGCCGCCAATGTAGCCCCGATGCGGCCGATCATTTTCTCCTGACAAGTAATCCGTTATCGCGCTGAGCGACGGATGCAGTATCGGACAATGCAGGCACTCGTTGTAGTTCAGCATGATCAACTTCCAATTGGCCTTCGCTTCATACTCGATGCGCCGGTGCATGCGCAACTCACCCATTCGCCAGTTCGCGAATTTCTCCGGTAAGTCTTCGATCTGGTTCCCAAGGGGAGCTGGATTCGTCGCTAAGTTAATAAAAATGTGCCCGTCCCAGACGTCGATATGCACGGGATTAAGCGGATAGTCCTCGCGGCAGAAGCCGTCAGGTGCATGAGGAGCGCCGATCAGGCTTCCATCAAGTCCATAAGTCCAGCCGTGATAGCCACACTGAATCCGGTCGGCAAAATGCCCCTGAGCCGTCGCGCAGATGCGGGTTCCACGATGCCGGCAAACGTTGAAAAAGGCGCGCAAAGCCTTATCCCGGTCGCGAGTAACAATGATGCTTTCGTCCGCAATCTCGCGCAGAAAATAGTCGCCCGCCGCCGGAATTTGGCTGGCGCGCCCAACGCAAATCCACGTTTGACAGTAAAAGCGTTCTACTTCGCCGCGGAACACATCCGGGTCGGTGTAGTAGCGAGCCGGGAGCGTCGTCGCAACCATTTGTGTCTCGGAAAGTGACATCTTTTTTACCTGACCCGGTAACGTCCAGATTTTATAGCAGGAATCGAGTGCGCCGCGCACTGCACTCTCGCCTCGTCCCTGATGGAACCGCATCCCGAATCGATTCTGTGAATTACAATACATCCATTGCTCCCTCACTTGCCGTCTTAGCTTCAGGAGGGGCCTTACCGTCGACTAACTTGGACAGAGGGCCCGTTTCTGCGGGCACCCACGCTAGGTCCAGTTAAGCTGCTTTGATTCTGAACCCTATGCTCTCAAGCCATACTCGGATGTTCGCCCCGGCAGCACTGTTTTTCCTGCTGGCCGGCGCAGGCATGGAACAAATTTCCGCACAGAGCACGCCAAAAATTACAACTCAATCTGCGACACCAAAGACCTCTCCGACGCTAATCACGTTAGATCAGGCAATCGACTTGGCGCTGGCCAACAACCACTCCCTGAAAGCCACTCGTACGACGATTCTTCAAAATCAAGCTCAGGAGATTACCGCGAACCTCCGTCCCAATCCGACCCTCGGCGCCGATACGCAATTCGTACCATTTTTCAGCCCCCAAGACTTCTCTGGCGAAAATCTGAACGAAACTCAGCAGTTCGATATCGGTCTCGGATATCTCTTCGAGCGCGGACATAAACGCCAGCGCCGTCTCCAGGCAGCGCGCGATCAGACCGCAGTCACACGCGCCCAGGTAACCGACGCAGAGCGCACCTTGGCCTTCAACGTCGCTCAGCAGTTTGTTAGCGTTCTTTTGGCGGAATCCAGCCTTCAACTTGCACAAACAGATCTCGACAGCTTTCAACAAACCGTCGATATCAGTGAGGCCCAATTCAAGGCCGGATACATCGGAGAAGGCGACTATCTAAAGATCAAACTGCAGCTGCTTCAGTTTCAGACCGACGTCTCCTCCGCCCGCCTCGCCAAGGTGCAGGCCTTAGTCGGACTAAGACAGTACCTCGGCTACCAGACCGTGCCCGCCGATTTCGATGTAGTTGGTGACCTCGCGTACTGGCCCCTGCACGGAAATTTAGAAGATTTGCAGATGAAGGCGCTGCGCGAGCGCCCGGACTTCCAGGCCGCACAGTTGGGAATTACCGCAGCCGAGAGCCAGATTCTTCTGGCGAAGGCCAATGCCAAAGTAGATGTCAACGGAACTTACGACTTCACCCACGTTTCCGGTGAAAATACTGCCTCGATCTTTGCCAACTTCGAGTTGCCGATCTTCAATCGCAATCAGGGGGAAATCGCCCGCACCGGTTACGCCCTGACGCAAGCGCAGGAGCAGCAACAAGCTGCCAGCGACCAGGTCCTTTCCGATGTCGCCAACGCCTACGGAGCGGTCAGGAGCAACGACGAAGTCCTGCAACTTTATACCTCTGGCTATCTCAAGCAGGCGCAGGATTCCCGTGACATCAGCGAATATGCCTACAAACGGGGCGCTGCAAGTCTGTTAGATTTCCTCGACGCCGAACGCAGTTATCGATCCATTCAGTTGGCCTATCGGCAGGCTCTGGCTTCTTATATGACGGCTCTTGAACAACTGAAAGAAGCGGTAGGAACGAGGTCTCTGCCATGAACCTTCCCAGTAAACGCTCGTCGTGGTTGGTTTCGTTAGCGATATTAGGAATCACCGCCTCGTTTATAGCGTGCCAGGGCTCAGGATCCGATGCCGCCAACTCCGAGATCGCACGTAATACCAACAATCCGGAGCTCTTTACCATCCCGCAAGAGCAGATGAGCCACGTGCAGGTGCTTACCGTCCAGCCAACCACTCTCACGCGGTCTCTTCGTCTGACCGGCGCGGTGGCCTATAACGGATTTCGCACCACACCCGTCATAACCCAGGTGAGCGGTCCAGTCAGCCGCGTCATTGTCGTCCCCGGACAAAAAGTCGTGCAAGGCCAACCAATGCTTTACGTGGCTAGTCCTGACTACTCGCAACTCCGCACCAATTATCTGAAAGCGAAAGATGCGTACATGTTGGCGCAAAAAAGCTACGCACGCGCCCAGGATTTGTACCAGCATCACGCCATAGCCGAACAGAATCTCGAGCAGGCGGAATCCGCCGAAGTGCAAGCCAGCGGCGACCTGGTGGCAGCGCAAGCCGCGCTCAAGGTCATGGGGGTTACCGATCCCGACGCGCTAGTCAAAGCGCCTCCATCATTCGAAGTACCCGTAAAGGCACCCATCGGAGGGCTGGTCGTCGAGCAAGACGTCGCCGCCGGGCAGCTGCTTCAACCCGGAACCACGCAATGTTTCATGATTTCCGACGTCAGCACCGTCTGGGTGCTGGTCAATGTCTATCAGAAAGATTTGCCTTACGTCCGTGCCGGAGATCAGGTCACCATTCAAACCGACACCTATCCCGAGACGTTCCACGGACGCATCGCCTATGTGGCGGCCTCACTCGATCCCAGCACGCGCACGCTGCAAGCGCGCATCGAGACCGCAAATCCCAGCGAAAAATTAAAGAAAGATATGTATGTGGTAGCGATCGTAAATGCGGGCCAGATTCCCAACGCCATCGCGCTTCCGGACGCCGCCGTCCTCCGCGATACCGAGAATCAGCCTTTCGTTTACGCCGCCGCTTCCGACAACCAGTTCGGTCGCCGCTCCGTAACCCTGGGAGAAAGTTTGAACGGCCAGACGCAGATTACCGGCGGGCTGAAGTCCGGAGACAGAGTCATAGGAAATGGCAGCCTTTTCCTGCAGTTTGCGAATTCGCTACAGAAGTAAGAAACAGTGGAGCGATGGGCATCGCGCCCGTCCAGCAAAATTGAATAAAGTGTCCACCACCAACGAATGATTCACCGAATAGTCCAGGCAGCGCTGCGACAAAAATTTCTCGTCCTCATGCTGACTGCCTTCATCACGGTCGGAGGAATTCTGTCGTTTCAGCGCATGCCGGTGGACGCCTATCCCGACCTCGCGCCTCCGCAAGTAGAAATCGTCACGCAATGGCCCGACCATGCCGCCGAAGAAGTCGAGCGGCTAGTCACGCTTCCCCTCGAACTCGAGATGAATGGCGTCCCGCACATGGTCGTGATGCGTTCCATCTCGCTCTACGGACTTTCCGACATTATCCTCACCTTTGAGGACAAGACGGACGACTACTTCGCGCGGCAAATCGTCTTCGAACGCCTCGCGCAAGCCACCTTGCCCACCGGAGTAACACCAGGCCTGGCGCCTCTTTTCAGTCCCAGCGGCCTCGTCTATCGCTACGTATTAGAAAGCCCTGACCGCACTCCTCAGGAATTAAAGACCATCGAAGACTGGGTCATCGAGCGCGCTTACAGATCTGTGCATGGCGTGGCCGACGACTCCGGATTCGGCGGCACCGTCATGCAATATCAGGTGCTGCTCGACCCTGCCCGAATCTACGGCTATCACTTGACGATCCCGCAAGTCACAGCGGCCTTAACCGCCAACAATGCGAACGCAGGAGGCGGTTTCTATTCCCAAGGCGGTCAGTTCTACTACGTCCGTGGCATCGGCCTCGTGCGCAACACCGACGACATAGGAAACATCGTAGTCGGCGCCAACAAAGGCGTGCCCGTCCGTGTAAAGGACATCGGAGACGTCACCATCGGCCATGCGCCACGACTGGGAGAATTTGGTTTCCAAAAAAATGACGATGCCGTCGAAGGCGTCATCCTCATGCTGCGTGGCGAGCAAACCCAGAATGTCCTCAAAGGTGTCGAAGCTAAAACCAAAGAACTCAACGAACAAATCCTGCCGCCCGACGTCAAAATTCACCCTTATTACGACCGCAGCGAGTTAGTCCAGCTCACTACCGACACTGTAGAAGCAAACCTGCTTCGCGGCATGGTGCTTGTTCTGGTAGTGCTGATTTTCTTCCTGGTCAGCTTCCGTGCCGCCGTAATTGTCGCCCTTACCATTCCACTTTCTCTTCTGTTTGCCTTCATCGTTCTCCACGCCCACGACGTGGCCGCGAACCTGCTCTCCATCGGCGCCATCGATTTCGGAATCGTCATCGACGGCACCGTTGTGATGGTCGAGAACATTTATCGCGAACTGGCTTTGCGCGAAGGACAGCAATACAACCTGAACGAAGTCATCCTGGCTGCGGCAAAAGATGTAGATCGCCCGATCTTCTATTCCGTGGCAGTAATTCTCGCCGGATATCTCCCGATTTACGCCTTAACCGGACCGTCAGGCAAACTCTTCCACCCGATGGCCGAGACCATGTCCTTCGCGCTTGTCGGTGCACTCATCCTCACTCTCACGCTAGTACCCGTGCTGGCATCCTACTGGTTCAAAAAAGGCGTGAAAGAAAAACAAAATCGCGCCTTTGAATGGATGAAGCAGAAATACGCCGGTCAGCTCGACTGGTCCCTTGATCGCCCCAAGACCACCATGCTGATCGCGACGCTCATCTTCGGAGCCTGTTTGCTTCTCGTACCCTTCATCGGTGGAGAATTCATGCCTCACCTCGACGAAGGCGCACTCTGGGTGCGAGCCACGATGCCTTACACCATCTCTTTCGAAGAGGCCAGTAGCATCGCCCCGCAGATACGCGACATTCTAATGTCCTATCCGCAAGTGACGGTCGTGGGTTCCGAGTTAGGACGTCCCGACGACGGAACCGATCCCACCGGATTTTTTAATTGCGAGTTCTATGTAGGATTGAAGCCCTACAAAGACAAATCGTGGTCTGGCGACATCAGTGAGAAAAAACAACTCATAGAATCCATCAACAAAAAGCTCACCGCTTTTCCCGGAATTATTTTCAACTACACCCAGCCTGCCGAAGATGCCGTAGATGAAGCGCTCACAGGTCTGAAGAGCTCGTTGGCCGTAAAGGTCTACGGAGACGATCTGAACATCCTGCAAGACAAAGCGATCCAAATCAAAAACACGCTTTCCCACGTCGCCGGATTCACCGATCTCACGGTAGTACGCGAACTAGGTCAGCCCAGCCTGCTGGTCGACGTCGATCGCGACAAAATCGCGCGTTACGGAATCAACGTAGCCGATGTAGAAGCAGTGATATCAGCCGCCGTTGGCGGACAGGCCGTCACTCAGGTCATCCAAGGCGAAAAGCTTTTTGATCTGGTGGTCCGCATGCAACCGCAATTCCGCAGCAGCGCACATGAGATCGGAAACTTACTGATCGGCGCCCCTGATGGCACTCAAATTCCCCTAAGCCAACTCGCAAATATAACCCAGGGCAACGGCGCTTCCTTTATTTATCGCGAGAACAACTCTCGTTACATCGGCGTCCAATACAGCATCGAAGGCCGCGACCTTGAGCGCTCCGTGCGCGACGGACAAAAGGCAGTCAAAAAGGCCGTGAACTTGCCTCAAGGCTATCGCATGGAGTGGGGAGGCGAATATAGCCAGTTCCTCGAAGCCGAATCGCAAATGTACCTTATCGGCCCGCTGGCAATCGTCTTGATTTTCATGATCCTGTTCGCTCTCTACGGAAATTTCAAATTCCCCGTCACTATCGCCCTGGGCGTGATCATGACAGAGCCAGTGGGCGCCTTGATCGCGTTGAAGCTCACTCATACTCCGTTCAGTGTTTCCTCGGTCCTCGGTCTATTGGCCCTGTTGGGGGTCTCCGTTGAGACAGCCGTCATTCTCGTCTCTTACATCAACAAGCTCCGCGGAGAAGGCATGCCAATCCGGCCAGCCGTAAGGGAGGCATCCCTCCTGCGCCTGCGCCCCATCATGATGACCGCTCTGGTCGCCTGCTTGGGTCTTCTACCAGCCGCGCTTTCCACCGGCATCGGATCTGACACACAAAGACCTTTCGCCATCGTGATCGTGGCTGGTTTGATTTCGCGTTTATTTATCGGCTTCTTCGTCAATCCCGTGTTGTACGAGATGGTAGCCCGCGATGGCGACGTGCTTCAGGTATAGACGAGGAAAGTTAAAAGTGGCTCAAAATTGACGTCACGCCCGCCCTCGGCACGCCACACGCTACTCCATCTCAAACGCTAGCCATCGCAATCCTCCTTGCCGCTCGACCTGCAGTACCGCTGAATCGTGCGGCTTGACCTGGCGCAAAGCGTCGCGCAGAGAGTTCAACGAATCGATTGGAGTCTGGTTCAAGGTGTGGATGACATCTCCAGTGTCCAGTCCATTCGGAGAGCTTCTGAACTCCGCTACTCTGGCCACAACCACGACGCCAGACGAAATACGTAGGGGGCCTAGCATTTTTTGCAGATCGGCATTCATGTTGAGCCCCAAAATCCCCAACCGCGTGACCAGATTGTCCCGCGACACGTTCAGGTCGGAGAGAGCATCCATCGAATCCTTCATCTCGAGGACGGGAATATAAAGGGTCTTATGCTCCGCGCCACGGAGAACTTCTAGTTTGAGAACCTCATCCAGCGGATGTAGATAGAGGGCAGAAGTGAAAGCGGGCAACGTTCCAATGGCTCGATCATCGGCCTTCACAATGATGTCGCCAATCTTCAATCCGGCAGCGTCGGCTGGACCTTCGGGCGTCACATCGTCGATCACCACTCCCCAATTTTGTGTAAGGCCCAGTCCCTTGGCGAGATTATCGGTGATCGTTTGCGCGCCCGCTTTGATCTCGATGCGGTGAACGTGTCCGTACTTTCTCAGGCTATCGTAGACGAAACGCACGACGCGAGCCGGAATCGCAAACCCAAGGCCCTCGCTTCCGCCCGCCTGCGAAAGAATAAACGTGTTGATGCCGATGACGTAGCCGTCCGTATCCACCAGCGGACCACCGCTGTTGCCAGGATTGATGGGAGCATCGGTTTGAATGTAAACCAAGGGACGATTGGGATCGGCCTGTCTAGCTACCGAACTCACTACACCCATCGTCACGGAATTTTCAAGCCCCTCAGGACTGCCCATGGCGAACACCAATTCGCCCTGATGCACCGCGCGACGGCTCCCCAGCGAAAGCGTCGGCAACCCACTCTCTTCGATTTTGAGCAGAGCCAGATCGGTATCTTTATGAAGACCGATCAGTCGCGCCGGAACCACGCGCTGCTTGCCCTCTGGCGCGATCTGGTCAGGAAACTCCACCGACGGCATAGGGAGCGCCACGTGTATGGTCTGCGCACCTTCCACAACATGCGCGTTGGTGATGATGTAGCCGTCGGGATCAACAATAACCCCCGAGCCAATGGCCTGCTCGCGCGTTACGAAAGCTGTTTGACTGTGACTGCTTTCCTCCGCCGCTCCGTAACCCGCAACCAGAATTTGAACAACAGCTGGAGAAATTCTGGCGGTGAGTTGCTGGATCGCTGAATTAAGTTCCTGCAGCACCGCAGGCGGCTCGGCGGGCTTGGTCCCAGCGACTTGCACCTGGTCGGCTCGGGATTTAGAGGTTCCCGCAGTCGTTTCACTCCTGGCTGGCGGAGTTTGTTGGGCAACAACAACGGCCCCTAACCACGGTAAAGTGGAGTACATCGCCAGGCAAAGAAGCCGCCTGCGGAGTCTGGCTTTCGAATCGCGAGCTGCGAGCATTGTGGCACTCCCTGAACTGTAGATCATTCGACTGCATACCGATTCCCTGTTATACGCTTCTTAATTCGCTGCCCCTTAGATTCAACTGCCATCCAAGCCGCTGAACTCTTTGTCGCTATTTCGCGAGCCTGGGTTACACCCGGGCCAGGGAGCAAAAGCTGCGAAACACAGTTGGCGATGTCCCGCAAAGTCGGTGTACCGCAAAACCTCCGGCTTGTTATCCTAATAGCGGGGCGTGGATGCAGCTGGGACCGCCAGAGTCGGCAGCCAGCGGCCAATTCCGGGATCATGCGGCATTTCTAAAGCGAGTCTCCGCCTCGCGAGTTGCAAGCCATGCAAATGGTGGTGGACGTTTTCGCGCAGATTTTCGGCACCCTTTGGGCGCACAAACTACGCTCGTTCCTCACTATGTTTGGTATCGCTTGGGGAGTTGGATCCTTGCTCCTGCTTGTCGGACTCGGCGAGGGCTTTCGCACTGGCAACAAGCGCAACCTTTCGGAATACGGCGAAAACATCATGATGCTCTTTCCGGGTCGTGCTCCGGCGTTCGTCGGCAGCATGAATTCAGCCCGACAGTATCGGCTCACCTATCAGGATTATCTCGACATTAAAAAGGAATCCCCGCATATCAAATCCATCACGCCTGTGATCACGACAAATGATGTCCATGCGGTGAGCGAGTTCGCGAGTGCCAGCGGCCAACTTACCGGTGCGGAACCGCAGTACAGCGGGATCCGGTTCCTACCCATAAAGCAGGGACGATGGCTCAACGATCTCGACGAGTCCCAGAAGCGCAATGTGGTTGTTCTCGGCGACGAGATGACCCGCAATCTTTTTCCGGGACGTCCCGCTATCGCCTCATTCATCCTGCTGAATGGCTATCGCTTCGAAGTAGTCGGCACTTTGAAACGTGTGGGACGCGGCGATGACAACTCGACAAACACTCGATGCTATATTCCTTTTCAGGTGATGCGCAGTGCGTTCCCCGTGACGGGCGAGGAAGCCTACGACGCGATTTCGTTTATCAACTATCAGCCTC
>Ga0209006_10002434_pt1 | contig 16972 bp, 10 predicted proteins | sample JacPin_JW_Ref_O2_FD_188567 | JGI IMG/M metagenome (GOLD analysis project Ga0209006, IMG submission 188567) | Forest soil microbial communities from Algoma, Ontario, Canada - Jack Pine, Ontario site 1_JW_Ref_O2 (SPAdes) (version 2) | ecosystem: Environmental > Terrestrial > Soil > Boreal... | reverse complement strand
ATCTGCTTTTCGAGCCCGTCGAGCACGGGATCGTTGTAGACGGACCACCAGTCGGTCCCGCTCGCCGCTTCCTGCGGTTCAGCCGGCTTCCAGCCTTCGGCCTCCTTGAAGCGCTGCGGCACGGGAGCCGCGGGCCGATGGTAATTCGGGCCGACCGCGCAGGCGGTGAGCGCGGCCACGGCGAAGCAGCACAGAATCCTGTGAGTATTCATTGCGGTTGAGCCGGCGCCGGCGGCGCACTCGGGGACGAGTAGGGATAAAGACGCGCCCACTGCCGACTACACCACGCACCGAAGCGCTCGAGATACAGATACATGACCGGTGTCGTATAGAGAGTCAGCATCTGGCTCACGATGAGGCCGCCGACGATGGAGATGCCGAGCGGCTGGCGCATCTCCGCGCCGTCGCCCGTGCCGAGCGCGAGCGGCAGGGCGCCCAGCATCGCCGCCATCGTGGTCATCATGATGGGACGGAAGCGCATCATGGAGGCGGTATAAATCGCATCGCGCGGACTGTGTCCCTCGTGGCGCTGCGATTCGAGCGCGAAGTCGATCATCATTATGGCGTTCTTCTTGACGATGCCGATCAGCAAGATGACGCCGATGAGCGCAATGATGCTGAACTCGGAGTGGAATACGAGTAGCGCAAGTACCGCGCCCACTCCCGCCGACGGCAAAGTGGACAGGATCGTCACCGGGTGGATGAAGCTCTCATACAGGATGCCGAGCACGATGTAGACGGCGGCGAGCGCCGCGAGGATCAACACCGGCTCGTTGCTCAACGATTGCTCGAAGGTGCGCGCCGTGCCCTGGAAGCTGCCATGAATGGTCGTCGGCATGCCGATCTCGTCCGCCGCGCGGCGGATGGCAGTTGTGGCCGTGCTGAGCGAGGCATTGGGCGCGAGGTTGAAGGAAATCGTCGTCGCGACAAACGTTCCTTGATGATTGACGGCGAGCGGCGTGTTGCCCGGCTGGTAGCGGCTGATGACCGCCAGTGGCACCATCTGCTCCGCCGTCGTGCTGTCGGCCGCGCCGGTCGAGACGGCTCCGTGCCCGGCTTGCGCCAGCGCATTGGTCGCCGCATTGATCGCCGTGTCGGTGGCGAGCGATGCCGCGGAATTGCTCGCGGCGTTCTGCGTCGAGGTGATGGTGCCGGCGACCGCGTTCGTTGACTGGCTGCCGCTCACCGTGCCGCCGGCGGTGCTGATCCACAAGTCCTTCAATGTGTCCGGGCTCTGCCAGAACTGCGGCGCGACTTCCATCACCACGTGATATTGATTGAGGGCATTGTAGATGGTCGAGACGTCGCGCTGCCCGAAGGCATCGTAGAGCGTGTTGTCAATCGAGGCGGGATTCAACTGCAGGCGCGAGGCGGTGTCGCGGTCGACCGTGAGATCGATCTCCTGGCCGTTCTGCTGCTGGTCGGAGTTGACGTCGGTCAGGGTTGGTATCTTCCCAAGCGCGTCCGCAAGCTTCGGCGCCCATTTGTAGAGCTCCGCCACGCTGTCGGCCTGCAGCGTGTATTGATACTGGGCGTTACTCTGGCGGCCGCCGACGCGGATGTCCTGCACCGATTGCAGGAAAAGCCGCGCGCCCGCGACCTGGTTCAACTTCGGCCGCAACCTCGCAATCACCTCGTCCGCGGAGATCTTGCGCACCGACTTCGCTTTCAAGGCGACGAAGATCGAGCCGCTGTTGGTTTGGCCGCCGCCGGCGGAGCCCCCGCCGGTGAAGCCGACCACGGTGTCGACCGCCGGATCCGCCTTCACGATGTTCATGAACTGCACGAGCTTCTTTGACATCGACTGGAATGAGATCGCCTGGTCCGCCTGGATGCCGCCGTTCAGCCGTCCGGTGTCCTGCTGCGGAAAGAACCCCTTGGGGATGACGATGTAGAGGTAGATGTTGAAGATGACCGTAGCGCCGAGCAGCACCATCACGAAGCCGCGATTGGCGAGCGCCCAGTTGAGCGTGCGCCCGTAGAAGTCGCGCATGGCATCAAATGCCCGCTCGCTCTTGCGGAACAGCCACCCCTGCTCGGAAGGGTTCTTGTGACGGATGAACAGCGAGCACATCATCGGCGTCGTCGTGAGCGAGGCGAGAAGCGACACCAGCACCGCCACCGACAGCGTGATCGAAAACTCGCGGAACAGCCGTCCGACGATGCCGCCCATCAAAAGAATGGGAATGAACACCGCCACCAGCGACAGACTCATGGACAGTACCGTGAAGCCCACTTCGCGCGCGCCCTGGATCGCGGCCTCGAAGCGCGGCATGCCCGCTTCGACATGGCGCGAGATGTTCTCGAGCACGACGATGGCGTCATCGACGACGAAGCCGGTCGCGACGATGAGCGCCATCAGCGAAAGATTGTCGAGGCTGTAGCCGAGGAGATACATCGCGCCGAAGGTGCCGAGAAGCGAGATCGGCACCGCCACCGCCGGCACCATGGTCGCGCGGCCGTTGCGCAGGAAGACAAAGACGACCAGCACCACGAGCGCAATGGCGACCAGGAGCGTGCGCTCGACGTCGTGCAGCGAGGCGCGGATGGTCGTGGTGCGATCGTTGGCGACGATCACCTGGATGTCAGTCGGAATCGAGGCCTTGAGCGCCGGTATGAGCGCCATCACGCGATCGACCGTGTCAATAATGTTAGCGCCCGGCTGACGGAACAGAATCACGAGTACCGCGGGCTTGCCGTCCGATAGGCCGAGGTTGCGCACGTTCTCGACCGAGTCGAGAACTTGCGCGACGTCAGACAGACGCACCGGCGCCCGGTTGCGGTAGGCGATCACGAGATCGCGGTATTCCGCCGCCTTGCTCGCCTGGTCGTTGGTGTAGATCTGGAAGCGCTGTCCGCCGATGTCGATCGAGCCCTTCGGTGTATTGGCATTGGCGGCCGCCAGCGCCGCGCGCACATCCTCAAGACCAATCCCGTATTTGAAGAGCGCGCTGGGATTGAGCTCGACGCGCACCGCCGGCAGCGAGCTGCCGCCGATGGTGACCTGGCCGATGCCGCTTACCTGCGAGAGCTTCTGCGACAGGATCGTATCCGCGGCGTCGTAGAGCTGCCCTGCGGTGAGGGTCTCGGAGGTGAGGGCGAGAATCATGATCGGCGCGTCGGCCGGATTGACCTTGCGGTAGGTCGGGTTGCTGCGCAGGGCGGTCGGCAGGTCGGCGCGCGCGGCGTTGATGGCCGCCTCGACATCGCGCGCCGCCCCATCAATATCGCGGTCGAGTCCGAATTGGAGCGTGATCCGGGCCGCGCCGGAGGAGCTCGACGAGGTCATCTCGGTGACGTCCGCAATCTGGCCGAGATGGCGTTCGAGCGGTGTTGCAACGGTCGCCGCCATGACGTCCGGGCTTGCGCCCGCCATCTGTGCCGATACCGAGATGGTCGGGAAATCGACCTGCGGCAGCGGCGAGACCGGCAGCTTGAAATACGCAATGCCGCCGGCGAGCGCGATCCCGAGCGTCAGGAGGGTGGTGGCAACCGGCCGCCGGATGAAGGGCTCGGAGAGGCTCATTGGGCCGGCGCTCCGCTTGCGGCAGGCGGCCCGGGTGCTGCGGGCGGCCCACTACTTGCGGCCTGCGTGCCGCGCCAGCCGGCGAGACGCCGCTCGAAGCGGTCGAAGTACAGATAGATGACGGGAGTTGTGAAGAGCGTCAGAAGCTGACTCAGGATCAGGCCGCCGACGATGGTGATGCCGAGCGGATGACGCAGCTCCGAGCCGGTGCCGGTGCCGAGCATCAGCGGCAGCGCGCTCAAAAGCGCCGCCATGGTCGTCATCAGGATGGGCCGGAAGCGCAACAGCGATGCGTGATAGATCGCATCGCGCGGACTCATGCCCTGCTGGCGCTCGGCGACGAGCGCGAAGTCAATCATCATGATCGCGTTTTTCTTGACGATGCCGATCAGGAGGATGATGCCGATGATCCCGATGACGCCGAGATCGCTGCCGGCGACGAGCAGCGCGAGAAGCGCCCCGACTCCGGCCGACGGCAGAGTCGAGAGGATGGTGATGGGATGCACGAAGCTCTCATACAGCACGCCCAGGACAATGTAGACCGTGATGATCGCGGCCATGATGAGGAAGAGCTCATTGCCCAGCGTCGCCTGGAAGGCGAGCGCCGCGCCCTGAAAGCTCGTAATCACACTCTCCGGCATGCCGATGTCGACTTCCGCTTTTTTGATGGCGTCGACGGCGTTGCCCAAGGCTGCGCCCTGGGCCAGATTGAAGGACACCGTGGTCGCGGGGAACTGGCCGAGATGATCGATCGACAAGGGAGAGGTGCGCTCCGAGACCTTGACGAGAGCCGACAGCGGCACCTGGCCTCCCACTGCCGTGGATGAGGGCAGATAAATGCTCCCCAGCGAATCGAGCGACGCCATGAGCGAGGAGTCCGCCTGCAGGATGACGCGATACTGATTTGATTGGGTGAAAATGGTCGAGACGATGCGCTGGCCGAAGGAGTCGTAGAGCGCGTTGTCCACCGTCGCCGGGGTAATGCCGAAGCGGCCCGCGGTGTCGCGATCGATGGTCAGATAGGCCGCAAGTCCCTGGTTTTCCTGATCGCTCGCGACGTCTTCGATCTGCGGCAGCTGCTGCAGGCGGTCGACGAGCTTCGGCACCCAGATGTTGAACTCATCCGGATTGGCATCCTCGAGCGCGAACTGGTACTGCGTGCGGCTGACGGTGTCGTCGATGGACAGATCCTGCACCGGCTGCATATAGAGGGAGATGCCGGTGACGTCCTGCGTCTCGCGCTGCAGGCGGCGAATGACTTGGCTGGCATTCGCCGAGCGGTCGTCGACCGGCTTGAGGTTGATCAGCATGCGGCCGCTGTTCAGAGTGATGTTGGAGCCATCGACGCCGATGAAAGAGGAGAGGCTGACGACATCCTTATCCTTCAGGATGGCTGCTGCGATCCTCTCCTGCCGCAGAGCCATATCTCCAAAGGAGACCGATTGCGGGGCCTCGGTGATGGCCTGGATGAGGCCTGTGTCCTGCACCGGGAAGAAGCCCTTGGGGATGAAGACGTACAGCAGGATGGTGACGACGAGCGTCGCCACCGCCACGATGAGCGTGAATGTTTGACGCTCGAGCACCCAGTTGAGCGCCTGACCGTAGCGGTCGATGAGAGCCTGAAAGCGTTCATTCGACCAGCGGGCGATGCCGGTTTCCTGCTCCGGCGGCCGATGCCGCAGGAGCTTGGCGCACATCATGGGCACGAGGGTGAGTGAGACGACGGCCGAGATGATGATGGTCACGGCGAGCGTGATGGCAAATTCGTGGAACAGCCGGCCGACGACGTCGCCCATGAAGAGGAGCGGAATCAGCACCGCGATCAGCGACACGGTCAGCGACACGATGGTGAAGCCGATCTCGCCCGCGCCGCGCAATGCCGCCTCGAGCGGCGCCATGCCCTGCTCGACGTAGCGCGAGATGTTCTCGATCATGACGATGGCGTCATCGACCACGAAGCCGGTGGCGATGGTGAGCGCCATCAGCGACAGGTTGTTCAGGCTGAAACCAAAGAGGTACATGGCGGCCAGCGTGCCGATCAGCGACAGCGGTACGCTCAGGCTCGGAATGACGGTGGCCGCAACACTGCGCAGGAACAGGAAAATCACGAGCACGACCAGGATGACCGCGAGGGTGAGCTCGAATTCGACGTCGTGCACGGATGCGCGGATGGTGTTGGTGCGGTCGGTGAGGATCGACACCTCCGCCGCGCTCGGCAGGCTGCTCGACAGGTCGGGCAGGAGCTGCTTCACCCGGTCGACGACCTGGATGACATTGGCGCCCGGCTGGCGCTGGACATTCAAAATGATGCCGGGGGCGTTGTTCACCCAGCCGGCAAGATAGGTGTTCTCGGCGCCTTGTTTGATGTCGGCGACATCGGACAGGCGCACCGGGCTGCCATTCTTGTAGGCTACGATGATGCTCTTGTAATTGTCCGCGCTATCAATCTGATCGTTGGCATTGAGGGTCCAGGAGCGCGCCGGTCCGTCGAGCGTCCCCTTGGGCGAATTGACGTTGGCATTGCTGATGGTCGTGCGCAGATCGTCAATATTGAGACCATAGGCGGCGAGCGCGAGAACGTTCGCAACCACGCGCACCGCGGGCCGCTGGCCGCCGCTGACGCTGACGAGACCGACGCCTTCCAGCTGTGAGATCTTCTGCGCGAGGCGGGTGTCGGCCAGATCCTCGAGCTGCGTGAGCGGCAAAGTCTTCGATACGATGCCGAGGGTCAGAATGGGGGCATCGGCCGGATTGACCTTGGCGTAGATCGGCGGTGCCGGCAGGTCCGATGGCAAAAGGTTGCCGGCGGCGTTGATGGCCGCCTGCACCTCCTGCTCGGCGATGTCGATGCTCAGATTCAAGCTGAATTGCAGCGTGATCACCGAGGCGCCGCCGGAGCTGGTCGACGACATCTGATTGAGCCCGGGCATCTGCCCGAACTGCACTTCAAGCGGCGCGGTGATCGCCGACGTCATGACCTCGGGGCTTGCCCCGGGATAGAAGGTCTGAACCTGGATGGTGGGATAGTCGACTTCGGGCAGCGCCGAGAGCGGCAGGAAACCATAAGCGACAATGCCCACCAGCAGGATGGCCAGCATCAGGAGCGAAGTCCCGACGGGCCGCAGTATGAAGATGCGGGACGGGCTCATCCGGCGGCTCTACTGAGCGGCGGGTTGAGGTGCGTTGGCGGCCGGAGCGTTCGGGTCGCCTTTGCGGTGCCGGTGCTGGGCCGGCGCTGCGGCGGCAGGGGTGGCGGGGGCGTTCGGCTGGCGCAGCAGCACTTTGGCGCCGTCTTTGAGTTTGTCGGCGCCGTCAACCACCACCATCTCGCCCGGCTTCAGTCCGTTCGTGATCACCACATTCGTGGCATCACCCGGGCCGAGCACCACTTTGCGCACACTGACGGCCTGCTGTGCATCGATCACATACACATAGGTGCCAGGAGCGCCGCGCTGCACTCCCGCCTGCGGGATCAGCGTCGCATTGTGCAGCGTGTTGAGGAGCAGCGCGATATTGACGAATTGATTCGGGAACAGAGTCTCATCGTCATTGGCGAAGATCGCTTTCAGCTTGACCGTGCCGGTCGTCGGATCGATCTGATTGTCGACCGTCTGAAGCGTGCCCGTCGCAAGCTGCGTCGTGTGGCTGCGGTCATAGGCGGTCACCGGCAGCGTTTTGCCGGCGTGCAGCTGCGCCTGCAGCGCCGGAATCTGATCCTCCGGCAGTGTGAAGACGACGGTGATGGGCTGCAGCTGCGTTACGACCACGAGGCCGTTGGGCTCCGCGGGCGTTACATAGTTGCCAAGGTTCACCTGCTGCAACCCGACACGGCCGCTGATGGGCGAGACAATGTGGCAGTAGACGAGATTGAGCCTAGAGGCATCGATCTGGCCCTGATCGGTCTTGACGTTGCCTTCGTCCTGCACGACCAGGGATCTTTGGGTGGCGAGCGTCTGCTCGGCGACCGAGTCCTCTTTGAAGAGCGTCTCGTAGCGCGCCAGATCGACGTTGGCATTGCCGAGCAGCGCCTTGTCGCGCACCAGTGCGCCTTCGGCCTGCTCGAGCGCGACCTGGTAGGGCCGCGGATCAATCTGGATCAGTGGATCGCCCGGCTTGACCGTCTGGCCTTCCTTGAACGAAATCTGGGTAATCTGGCCGCTGATCTGGCTCTGCACGGTGACGGTCGCGATCGGCGTCACGGCGCCGAGACCGTTCAACACGATGGGCATGTCGCCGCTTTTGGCGGGTGCGCCGACGACCGGCATGGGGCCACCGGCGCCGAACCGTCCCGCCGGCGCGCGTGTGCCCTTCGGCGTAAGGAGCCAGGCCAGAAGCGCCAGCACCACCAGCACCACGACCACGAGAAGAACCCGGCGGCCCGCAAAGAGGCGATGCCAACGGGACTCGGCATGCTCGCCGATGACGTCGGCGGGAGCCGCGGATATGCGGTTATCGTCGTTCATGATTCGCTAAGGTACTGCGCCGGCTTGCAATTACTGCAACACAATCAAACCCCGGGTCCCGTTGACGGTCAAGCTCACGATGGCAGTGGCCGTGACCTATGCAAGACCGCATCTTGCACGAAAGATTCAAGAAAGAGGGTCAAGATTCTAAAAGGGGCCGGATCGGCTTTCGAGCTTGCCTCGCGGGGTCGCCTTGAGAACTCGCTGAACCAGGCGCTCGTCGACTCCTTATAATCTTGCGCTTGCCGTCGTGTCCGAAGCGGCGCATCCCTTTCAGGCCCGGATCCCCCAGCACAGCGGATCGTCGGGATTGAGCTGCAGATGGGCCTCTGAGGTGATGTAGGCGGTGCCGGTGATGGTCGGCTCGATCTCGCCCTTGACGCGGTCGAGCCACCGATAGCGGCCTGTGAACGTGCTGCCGATGATGCTTTCCTGAATCCATGGATCGCCGGGAGCGAGCTCTCCGTCAGCTGCCAGGCATGCGAGCTTTGCACTCGTGCCCGTGCCGCAGGGAGAGCGGTCGTAGGCTTTGCCCGGACACAGCACGAAATTGCGGCTGTGCGCGGTGGCGTTGGATGCCGCGCTGAAGAGCTCGACATGATCGACTTCTGGAAACCCCTGCGCGTTGACTGCCTGGCGGATACGCCACGTCAAATCCGTCAGGGCCTCGATGTTGTGCGCCGCGATGCGCCATTGCGGCCGATCCTGTGCCGCAAGATCGGTCACCAGAAAGAACCAGTTGCCGCCCCACGCGACATCGCCCGTCACATCACCGACGCCAGGGACAGTGACCTTCACGTGCGCGGCGCGCCGAAAGCTCGGTACATTGTCGACTTCGATCGAGCCGTTCTCCTTGAGGCGCGCCCGCACCGCGCCGACCGGAGTGTCGATGCGAATATCACCCCGCTCGATGGCGCCGCGGTGAGCGAGCGAGGCAATGAGTCCGATGGTGCCGTGCCCGCACATGCCGATATAGCCGACATTGTTGAAGAAGATGACGCCCACCTGGCAGTCCACGCGATGCGGCTTGCACAAGAGCGCGCCGACGATAGTGTCCGAGCCGCGCGGCTCATTGACGATGGCGCAGCGATAGTGGTCGAAGTGCTCACGAAAGCGTTCAACACGCTCGGCCAGCGGACCCTCGCCCAGATCGGGCCCGCCACTTAAGACCAGGCGGGTGGGTTCACCGCCCGTGTGCGAGTCGATGACCTCAATGGTCTGCATCGCGACCGGTCATGCCGTGTGCTAATCAATGACGGGACGGTTTGCCCGGGCCCGTTCGACCATCGCCGTCACCGCCGCGCGTCTGGCACCGGCGAGTGGTAGGCGCGGCGGACGTACGCGCTCCGAGCCGCGGCCCATGATCTCTTCGGCGAGCTTGATGGATTGCACGAGATCATGCTCGGCATCCAGATGCAGCAGCGGCATGAACCAGCGATAGATGCTGCGCGCTCGCGCAAGGTCGCCCGTACGGATCGCCGCATACAAAGCGAGCGACTCTGCGGGGAAAGCGTTCGTCAGACCCGATACCCATCCCTTTGCGCCGAGGACGAGACCTTCGAAGGCCACATCATCGAGGCCGGCGAACAGCACGAACCGTTCTCCGAATTCATTGATGACGTCGGTGAAGCGTCGCGGGTCGGGCGCCGACTCCTTGATCGCGACGATGTTGGGCTCTTCGGCGAGCCGTACGAGCGTCGCTAACTCGATATTGACGCGATACGCGGGCGGATTGTTGTACAGCATGATGGGCAGGGCGGTCGCCTGCGCAACAGTGCGAAAGTGTTGCTCCAGTTCCGCAGCCGTCGGCACATAGACCATGGCGGGAAGCACCATGAGACCGTCGACGCCAATGCGTTCCGCATCGCGCGCGTATGCCGCGGCACCTGCAGTGGTGAACTCCGACACTCCGGTTATGAGTGGCACCCGGCCGCCTACGGCTTCAACGGCGCCCGCCAGGACGGCGCGTTTTTCTTGGGCGCTGAGCGAGTTATTCTCACCCACGGTCCCGAGGAGCACGAGGCCGTGAACGCCGTCGCGCACCAGCGCCGCCTGCACGGCCGCGGTCGCCGCGAGGTCAACATTTCCTGCGGCATCAAACTGCGTGGTGGCGGCGGGAAACACACCGGACCATGGGCACCGCACTACGGGCATGATGTTCTCGCACGGTTCGCGGTTGTTGACGGGCCAATAGATCGTATACGGTAGTCGAATGCATGAGCAAGGCTCGGTGGCCGTCGTGGGTGCGGGCGTGGTTGGCGCGACGGTTGCGTATGCTCTCGCGCGCGAGGGCCGCAGCGTAGTGCTGTTCGATCGCGCCGAACCCGGGACCGGGGGCGCGAGCTACGGCAATGCGGGTCATATCGCCGCCGAGCTCTCAGTACCCATGCCGTCCCTGCAATTGCTCTGCACTTTCTGGCGCGAATTGTTTGCCTGGGGCGGCGCACTCGATATCCCTTTGATCCAGCTGCCGCGCTTCATCCCATGGGCGCTGCGCTTTGCGGCCGCGGCCTTCAGGCGTCGTGAGAATACCGCGCACTTGGCACCGCTCGTGAAGCCGTCTGTGGCGACGCTTGAGAGGTGGCTGCGGGAAGTGGGTTCGCCACAGCTTCTGCGGCGCAATGGTCATTACGAGATTTGGCTGCACGGCGGCGCGCAGCAGCACGCAAGCGCTCAGGCGCAGGCAATGCAGAAGGTTGATGTGCCAACCGAGCCCGCGCCTGCAGAACTCGTTGAGGCGGCGCGGCTTGCCGCAGGCGCGGCAAATGCAAGCGGCCTGTGGTTCCCGGAGTCGGGGCACGTGCTCGACCCGCTCGAGATCGTGCGCACGTTTGCCGCCGCTGCGATCGCGCGCGGCGCAGTCTTTCGGCGCGCGGAAGTGAGTGCTCTGCAGCCTACTGCGTCGGGGATCGAAGTGATGGCGGGCGAGCAGGGCGTCGTCGTCGGGAGCGCGGTGGTTTGCGCCGGCGTCTGGTCGGCAGCGCTACTTGCGCCGCATGGACTTTCGGTGCCGCTCGCGTCCGTGCGCGGCTATCACATCGAGCTACCGCAGCAACCGCCACTCATTGATGCGCCGCTGGTGTATGCCAACGACGATATCATCGTGACTCCGATGGCGGGGCGCCTGCGAGCGTCGAGCTACATGGAGTTTCTGCCGCCCGGCGCTCCTTCCGATCCGCGTAAGCCCGCACGGTTGCGTAGGCGCGTACGCGCGCTCGGCTATGGCTGTGGACTTGATGGACCGAGCTGGGTCGGCCCGCGGCCGGTCTTGGCGGATTACCTTCCCGGTATCGGTCGCGTGCCGGGCGGCGCGGCGATCTTCTATTCAATCGGTCACCAGCATCTTGGCTTGACGATGGCAGCGGGGACGGCGGAGCTCGTTGCCGACCTGCTGGCGCAACGACAACCACGGCAACCCATTGCCGCATTTGATCTCAGTCGCTTCTGAGCTCCGCCACCTTCGCTGCGCCGCCCGAGTAATTCCGCAGGCGGTGCTACGTCCTAGTTATGTGAACTGCTTCCGCTTGGGCCTTGCGCAGTGGTCGAACTGTGATGCTCTCGCCACTGCGTATGTGGGCGAGCGTACTGACTGTCTCGGGTGCCGGAGCGCAGTGTTGAGCCGACATTGACCACGGCCGAATCACAATGAATTTTAAGTTCGCCGTCCTCGGATCGACATCTGTCGTTGCGTCGCAAGCGCGCCTGACACGCTCGCCGGTGAGCGCCCGCACCGCTGCAGAATTTGTCGTGCGAAGAGTCTGACGGTCTGGGCATGATGCCATTTGATGCCGAATTAGCGCGGCCGCAGAAATCTGACGGCGCTACAAGCCAGGGATCCATTGATCAAATGGATGACGATCTGGGTCCTACGACGCAAATTATGAAGCTTCCCTTTGGGGAGCCGACCAAGGTCCTGCTCGTCGACGACGACGATCTGGTGCTCGCGAGGCTGCACAATCTCGTGGCAGCGGCGGGCTTCGAAATCGACACTGCGCTGAGCGGCACGGTGGCGCTCACCTGCCTGAAGGAAAGCTTCTCATCCATAGTCATCATGGACCTGAAGATGCCGGACATGGATGGCCTTGAACTCTGCCGCGCCATTCGCGAGGGCTCCTGGCCGGGATACGTCTATATATTGCTGCTGACGGCCCAGGACGCTGAAGACGATATCCTTGCCGGCTTAGACGCCGGCGCCGACGACTACATGAGCAAGAAGACATCGTCCGCGCAATTGCTGGCGCGGCTGCGCACCGGGCAGCGGATCCTGGCACTCGAGCGCTCGCTGAAAGAGGCTCTGGCAGAAAAACGCCGGCTGACGATGACCGACGCACTGACCGGTGCGCCGAATCGGCGCTACTTCCAGCGCCGCCTGAGCCGCGAGCTCGAACGGATTCGCGACTTCGGTGGCGACCTGTGCCTGATGTCGCTCGACATCGATCGTTTCAAGAGCATCAATGATCGCTACGGACACGCCTCGGGCGATGCGGTATTGCAGGAGTTCGTGCGGCGCATTACTCAGTGTTTGCCGCGCAATACGGACTGGTGTGCGCGCATGGGGGGAGAAGAGTTTGCCGTCGTGCTGGAAGAGACCAATCTCACCGGAGCCAAGATGGTCGCCGAACGCCTCCGCGAAGCCATCGCGAACACGCCCATGCGCACGCGTGCGGGGATGATCAATGTCACGGTGAGCATCGGAGTCAGTGGACTGGAGAGCGCCGGCGAGCGCCGGGAATTCAGCGTCGAGTCGCTCATGAATGTCGCGGATGCCTGTCTTTACGCCAGCAAGGAAGACGGTCGAAACCGAGTGACGATGCCGCGACCCAGGGCGCTGCCACGGATGGTGAGAAATGGGGCCTGATTTAAGGAGACGACGATGAATGCGATGCCACTGCGAACAGTCCTGTATATCGATGACGAGCCGGATATTCGAACAATCGTGCAAATGGCGCTCAGCTTGTCGAACGAGCTGACGGTGCATACCGGTGAGTCCGGCGTCCAGGCATTACAGCTTGCCCGCGAGCTGAAGCCCGATGTGTTGCTGCTCGACGTCATGATGCCGGGCCTCGACGGTCCCGGAACCTTGCACAAGATGCGCGCTGACCCTGCGACTGCCAAGATACCGGTCATTTTCGTGACGGCCAAGGCGATGCCGCGGGAAATCGCGCAGTTTCGGGAGATGGGCGCTGTGGGGGTCATTCCCAAGCCATTTGATCCGATGCAGCTTATTAATCAGCTGCGCACTCTCTGGGACGGTGATGGCACCGAGCCGGATCCTTCCATTGACTACTCCAACAAAGCGACCGCGCAACGGCAATTAAGGCAGCTCGCCGGTAGGTTTTTGCAACGCACGAGAGACGAAGCCGTTCTTTTGAGTGCGCTCGCGGAGCACGCATACGATGGAGACCCGGTCGTAACCGAGCAAATGGAACGTTTGGCACATAAAATTCACGGCAGCGGATCAATGTTTGGATATAGAGCCTTGAGCGCCTGCGCCAGCGATCTGGAGAGCATGGTCGAGGCTATCAGGAAGCGTAACGCTTCCGCAGGTGCCACGATCGAGCCGGGAGAACTATTGGAGCTGCTGGAGTGCACCAGGCGGCTTGCGCAAGCGGTGGAGGCAGCCGATGTCATTTGATGCTCTACGCGCGGCGTCGATTCACCAGGGATAAAACGGTTTGCACAATGTGCGTCTCCGAGACGCGTGATTTGACGAGCGCGGCCGCCACGCGCTGTTCCACCTCATGCGTGACTTCGGAGGCGGATAGGATCACGACTGGCATCGGGTGAGTCGTCATCAAAGGTAAGCGCTCGAGCAATGCAAGGCCATTGCCGTCCGGCAGTCCCAAGTCGAGCAACAGCAACGAAAAGGGAGCCTCGCGCAACAGCACTTCCGCCTCATCCAACGTGGTGGCGAGTACTATCTCGACGTTGCCTGCGAGCGCCACCTCGAGAACGTGGCTCAAATCCACATCGTCTTCCACGTGCAGCACGCGCGGGGTGCCGCTGAGCTCGCCCGGGTCTGATTTGTCTCCGAAGATGAGTACGCGGCAGCGCTGCGTATCCGTTAGCGCCTCGACCCGTGCCATCTGCAGCGTGCGGCCCGCGTGCGGCAACTCGAAATAAAACGTTGTGCCTTCGCCCTCGCTCGTCGTGAAGCCGATCGTTCCGCCCATCGCGTCCAATAGCTGCCGCGTGATGTTCAATCCAAGGCCCGTGCCGTCGAAGCGCCGAGAGCTCGAGGAGTCGGCTTGGGCAAATTTCTCGAATACGCGCTTGCGAAACCCTTCGGGAATCCCGAGGCCGTGATCCTCGACCTCAAAACGTACGTGCGTGCCCTGATCGGTCGCGCGCAACTGCACCGCACCGCCCGCAGGAGAGAACTTGGCCGCATTCGACAATAGATTTGCCATTACTTGCAGCAGACGGCCTGAATCGGCCGCCACTTCCATATCTGCGGGGACTTCCTCGAGCACAAAGCGCACCTGGTACTTTGCGCCATAGGCTTGGTTGACTGTCACTGCCTGTTGCAGGATCGATCGCACGGGAACGCCTTCGATGTGCATCTCCAAGCCGCCGGACTTGATCTTCTCGACGTCGAGAATGTCATTGATGATGCGCGCCAGGCGCTCGCTGTTCTGCAGCGCGATCTTCACCATCGCCTCGGCCTTTTCCGGCAGCTTTCCAAGGACCCCCGCCTCAATGAGGCCGAGTCCACCGCGGATCGACGTCAATGGGGTGCGCAGCTCGTGACTGACCGTGGAAATGAACTCGTCTCTGAGCCGTAACTGCAGCCGGCGGACCTGGTCCGTCTCTACCTGCATGCGCGTGCGTTCGATCGCATGCCGCAAGGCCCGTACCAGCGTTTGCGCGTGGATCTGTCCTTTGACGAGATAGTCCTGCGCGCCCTCCTGCAGGGCCTGCATCGCAAGCTCCTCGTCGTCGCTGCCCGTGAGTACAACGAGCGGCACCAAAGGCGCTGCCGCATGCAGCTGGCGAACCGCGGCTATGCCGTTCGCATCGGGCAGGCCTAGGTCGAGTAGTACAGCGTTCAAGGTGTGAGCCGCCAGATGGCTCAATGCGTCCTTCATGCACTCGCAGTGGGTCAATTCGACCTTGAGTGAAGAGGAGTCTCTGAGAATTTCCTGCAGTAGCCGCGCGTCTCCTTTATTGTCTTCGACCAGGAGTACCTCAAGCGTCGGGGTCATTTAGCTGCCGTTTTCGGAAGCTTGACCATCGTCAGCCAGAAATCGTTGATGCTCTGGACAAGGCTTTCGAACGCCTCCAACTGCACGGGTTTCGTCAGGTAGCAATTTGCCTGCAGCTGATAGCTTTTGACGATATCCGACTCCGCGTCGGAAGTAGTGAGAATGACGGTCGGAATCAACTTGAGACTATCGTCCTCCTTGATGTGCGTGAGAACCTCACGCCCATCCATTTTCGGGAGGTTCAAATCAAGCAAGATCAGATCCGGGCGCGGAACGTCAGCTTGCGTACCCTTACGCTTCAAAAAATTCATGGCCTCCACGCCGTCCGTGGCAACGTGCAGGTTGATGGCCCTATTAGATGCGCGGAACGCTTCCTGCGTCAGCCGGACATCGCCGGGATTGTCCTCGATCAACAAGACTTCCACCGGTTCACCTTCCCCAAGGATTTTCACAGTCTGCTTTCTCCTTCAGCCAGGGCAAATTTAAATGTCGAACCCAATCCAAGTTGTGACTCGACGGTGATGCGCCCGCCGTGCCGCTCGACAATCTTCTTGCAGATCGCCAAGCCGATACCCGTGCCAGCGAATTCTTCGCGCTTGTGCAATCGCTGAAACATCCCAAAGATCTTTTCGAAGTATTGGGGCTCAATTCCGAGCCCGTTGTCCTTCACTGAAAACGTCCACCTGTTTGCGCCATTCCGGCTTGCTGCGATCTGCACCTGGGGAATTCCCGGGTTTTGATATTTGATCGCATTGCCGATCAGGTTCTGAAAGAGCTGAATCAGTTGGATCTCATCCGCCATGACGCTCGGCAGCGGATCGTGCGTTACCAACGCGCCGCTTTCCTGAATCACGCCGCGCAGATTTTGTAGGGCCTGCAACAGCGCGTTTTCGCTGGAGATACCGCGCAAAACGCCTGCTTTTGACCCGACGCGCGAGTAGGCGAGGAGATCCTGGATCAGTCTTTGCATGCGGCCCGCCCCGTCAACCGCGTATGCAATGAATTCATCGGCGTCGGCGTCGAGCTTGCCCTTGTAGCGCCTGGCGAGTAGCTGTGTATAGCTTGCGACCATGCGCAGCGGCTCCTGCAGGTCGTGCGAGGCAATGTTGGCAAATTGCTCAAGTTCCTGATTGGAGCGATTGAGGTTCTGCACGTTCTGAACGAGTTCAGCTTCGGCGGCTTTGCGCACGCTGATGTCGCGGATGGCGGCAGTCACGAGAATGCCTTCATCACTTTCCAGCGGGCTCAACATCAGCTCCAGAGGGAATGCGCTGCCATCCTTGCGCCGCCCGGAGAGCTCAATGCCCGTGCCGATCTGCTGCGCGAGCGCATCGTCCGCGGAGCGCAGGCCGTCTGCTGCGAGCCGCTCTGCAAAGCCCTCCGGGATGATGTTCTTCACCTTCTGGCCTAGGAGCTCATCGCGGCGGTAGCCGAACTTCTTCTCCGCCTGGACATTCAAGAGCACGATATCCCCGGCCTGGTTCACGACGACCATGGCGTCCGGAGCCGCCTCCAAGAGACCTCGATATCGCCCCTCCATCTGAACCACGTGCTGCTCGGCGGCTTTGCGTACGCTGATGTCGCGGATGGCGGCAGTCACGAGGATGCCGTCGGTACTCTCCAGCGGGCTCAACATGAGCTCCAATGGAAATGTGCTGCCGTCCTTGCGCCGCCCGGAGAGCTCGATGCCCGTGCCGATCTGCTGCGCGAGCGCATCGGCGGCGCTGCGGGCATCGTCGGCGATCAGACGCTCCGCGAAGCCCTCGGGGATGATGTTC
>Ga0209006_10002433_pt1 | contig 16974 bp, 12 predicted proteins | sample JacPin_JW_Ref_O2_FD_188567 | JGI IMG/M metagenome (GOLD analysis project Ga0209006, IMG submission 188567) | Forest soil microbial communities from Algoma, Ontario, Canada - Jack Pine, Ontario site 1_JW_Ref_O2 (SPAdes) (version 2) | ecosystem: Environmental > Terrestrial > Soil > Boreal... | reverse complement strand
CAATTCGATTTACGGCGACACGCAATACTTCCACTCGGTTGCTGCGAGCATAAAAAACAGCGATGGCCCTCCGAAAGCACCCGGCATATCGGTTGAAGAACTCCGATACCATTTTGGACCCTATGCACCGGCTGCCGCCATTTCCCGCGTTGACGGACTCAATCTCGGGGACGCCTACGCTCGAGTAACTCGGGGCGCGTCGCTCTGGGCGCTGGTACTGTCGTCTTTCGGACTCGGCACACTCCTCTCACTCAAGGCAAACGGCGGAAGATTCGGCGGAGTCATGTCTGTCGCCGGCCTTTTCTTTTATGGTTCACTGTTGTCCCTCTTCAGTGACGAGCGGAATGGTTCAAGCTACGTAACCGGAGCCATCCTTCACACGATTCCAACAGTTGAAGTACCGGCTGATGGAGGGCCGTTCAGCCACCTGATCCTCGGGCATTCCATGCTTCACGGCCTGGGAGCCGTTACAGCGATCATGGCTCTCTGTCTGATTCGAAGGGACCGGGGAGCGTTCCTGGGTTGGCAGGAATTCGTCTTGGCGGCGCTGCCCGCCTTGGTAGTCTCCGTGAACTCGGTGGGTGCCCTTTACTCGCTGGGCATCGTTGGCATTCTGCTGTTTTGGGGGAGGCTCGGAAAGGCGCGTTCATGGCTACCGATCATGCTGATGTTCGGCCTGTTTCTTGGAGCCTGGCACATTATGGGATATAGCCGTTCCCCTGACATGACGGCAGCGACTATCAACAGGCAACCTGGAGCGTACTGGTGGTGGCTTGTCATCTGCTTCATTGTCGGCTTCGGATTCCGAATCGTGGGCTTTCGTTGGATCTCGGACCCCTTGCGGAATCCTCTTTCCGTCCTCGTCATTGCAACGACTGCGGGCCTCTTGTTGTTTAATCTCTCGATCCAGCTTGATGGCAACGAGCGCTACGGAATGTACTATCTGGATTCTGTGTTCAGCATATTTGCCTTCTCCCGGCTGGCGCCCGGATGGTGGCGCGGCGCCGAGCGCGCCCGGTGGGCAGCTGACTGGCTAAAGTTCGCGAGCATAGGCGTTTTCTTGCTTCTTGCGTATGCGATTTCGATGCGGATTTTCGATCGCATCATTCACAGCGATGCTTGGGTAGTGTATGTCCGCAGTCAGATCGTTTTACTACTCATATTTGGCTTGGTAGTGCTCTGCGCGTTGGCACTTATGAAGCGCAATCACCGCTTTTCCATGGTTGGCTCCGCGATTCTTATGGGAGTTCTAATGATTGGCTTTTTGGCCTGGATTACTCCCTGGCTCAACTTCGCCAAGGGGCGGATGAAGATGGACGTCACTATTTCCTCCGGCGAAGTTCAGGGCCTAAAGCGCCTCGGCGATCTCGCGACGCGCGAAGAGCGGTTTGCGACGAACAAACATGATGTGGATGCGTCGGCGAACAAGAGCGGACGTTCCTATGCCTATGCGGCGCTCTCCGAACGCCCCGTGCTTCTTGAGGGATACCTCCATCATACCCAGAGAGAAGATCCGGAGTTTCAGGCCCTGTTTCGCGACAATGAGTTGATGTTCACTTCAACTGACCCGCAAACCGTGCGTGCCATCGCTCAAACGCGGAACATCCGCTGGCTTGTCGCCCGTCCCGGCACCGACATAGCTCTTCCCAGGCCACTACCCCCTTGGCTTGTTCAGCAGCAAAATACGGGCGATCTCCATATCTACAAGATCGACTAGGCAGCAGCCTGAGCAATCACTCACATATGCCCACATCGACGGAACCCGCTGTGTCGACCGGAAGCGCCCGTGCCAGTCAATCCGCGTTCGCCAGCACCGACCTGCCGAATATGGACTTTATGCGTGCCGTCGCCGTGCTGCTCGTCTTATTCGGGCATTTAACTTATTTCCTCGGACGAACGAACTTCGGGCCGCTGAGAACCGTTTCGATGGGGGACATGGGCGTCAAGATCTTTTTCGTCCATACATGTTTTGTGCTCATGCTCTCTCTTGAAAGGCAGTGGAAGGGTCAGCCTGTTGCTGAGCTCTTTGGCACGTTCATGGTACGCCGCATCTTCCGCATCTACCCGTTGAGCATTTGTGTCATTTTGCTGGTAGTCGCCTTCCGCCTCCCAATGGCGACCTTAAATCCCGGGCAGTTTGCAGGGATACCGATTCATCCAGGGTTGATCGTTTCAAATCTCCTGCTCATCCAAAGTTCAACGAATTCTATTCTTGGCCCTACTTGGAGCTTGCCGTATGAGATTGCCATGTATCTCTTTCTGCCATGGCTGTTCTTTTTGCTCTATCCGAATAAGTCGTACTGGAGGGTTGGGGCCTTTTGGTTGCTTTCGGTCTTCGCCTGCCTTGGCTTCTTTGCGTACATGGGCGGACGACCGAGCAATAATTTCCTGCTATACATTCCTTGTTTTCTGCCGGGTGTCATCGCCTACCAATTGCAGCGAGTGCAGCGTAGGCAACTTTCTGCTGTTGTCTGGCCCGGAGTGGTCATCGGGGTTGTGCTTCTCTACCTCTGGAGTCAGAACCTGGTTTCCAGCCCGTGGACCAAAGGCTGGATTGCCTGCCTGGTGCTTGGCGCATCTTCGCCATTTTTCTCGCAGCTCTCGGCTCGTTGGCTTACTGAACCCAGCCGTTTGATCGCAAAATATTCGTATGGTATTTACCTGACCCATTTCTTCTCCATCTGGTTGGGTTTCGACCGTCTCCACAATGTTCTTCCGCGCGCCGCAAGACTTTCATTGTTCGCGGCGCTGGTGGTTCTGTTGCCCATTGCGTTTTATTACCTTCTGGAAGAGCCGATGATCCGGTTGGGAAAGAGGATCGCGAAGAGGTTTGAGAGTGACAATAATAGCCAACGCTTGAGATTCTTCGTGGATCCAGCGGGAGTATGAGGAGAAACAGACTATGTCATTGCATGAATCAATGGAAGTAGTTCCAAGCGAGGCCGACGTGACGACTACGTCTCAAAGCCGAGCCCAGGGGAAGGTGCTTGTGGTGCTTCCTTCATACAATGAAGGTCCGAACCTGGGTCCGCTCTTCGCCAGCATCGACGCAACTATGCGTGGGGGCCGGCGACCTTATGAAGTTGTCTTGGTAGACGATGGAAGTTCAGATACGACGCCGAGTGTGCTTGCGGAAAGCGAACCGAAATATCCCCTCTCCGTGGTTCAACATCAGCGAAACCAAGGGTTGGCAGTGACCATGCGCGATGGTTTGCTCGAGGGTTTGCACCGCGCCGAAGACGGGGATGTCATTGTGACCATGGACGCCGATGGCACCCACATCCCGAGCGTCATATTGGAGATGCTGACCCTCATTGAGTCCGGCTGCGACGTCGTAGTGGCCTCTCGCTTTCGAGCCGGGGCCACAGTTCGCGGCGTACCCTTCTATCGGCAAGTACTCAGCGTCGGCGCTTCGTGGATGTGCCGCATTTTGTTTCCCACGCGCGGAATTCGCGATTATACCTGCGGTTATCGGGCCATTCGTGTCGGTGCACTACGGCAGGCATTGCAGAAATACGGAGACAAGCTCTTCGATGCTCAGGGTTTCTCCTGCACAATGGATCTCTTGCTGAAGCTTCGCCGCATGAAGATCGTCTTCGCAGAAACACCCATCAACTTGCGCTACGACCTTAAGAAAGGCGAGAGCAAGATGCATGTGAGTTCAACGATTCTACGCACGTTGTCATTGATCGTCCGGCGCAGACTGGGTTTCTGAGCCTCTCTGCCGCCAAGCTGAGGCGGGCACATTTGCTTTGGCGTGGCCCGCGAATCAACACATCGGTTGCCGGTTCACGCGCTCTTGTTCTTCTCGATCAGCACGCATGGAGACTTTAAGGCGAGGTACTTCTTGAACATCAAAAAGCATGAGTCCGAGCGCACAAACATGACGGATTCGTTTCCAGTCGAAATGCAAGAGCAGAAAGCCTCGATCGTCACTGGCCCCGCTTGGCTGCATGTAGCGGTGCTCATTGTCGTCGCGATGGCGCTTACCTATCCCTGCATCCGGCATGGCCTGCCGCTCGGACACAGCACCATTACGCACATCCTCTATCAACACTATTTCAACGCGCAGATTTCTCAGGGCGACTGGTTTCCGCACTGGATAATCGGCATGAATCGCAGCCTTGGCAGTGCAGTGTTTTACGCCCAGTATCCGCTTCCCTATTACGTCGCATGGGGTATCGGCAAGATCCTACCGTTTCACTGGGGTTTATACGAGGAAACCCGCACGCTCGGGCTCGCTCTGGCGCTCGCCGCGATTTTAGCCGCGCTGTTTGCCTATGCGTGGTGCGCCACGTTCGCCGACCGCCTGACTGCCATGCTGGCAGCAATCATTTTCCTGACTTTGCCTTATACCCTTACGATCGATGTCTATCTGCGTTCTGCGATCGGGGAATTCTGGGCATTGGCATTTCTGCCGCTTTCGTTTTATTTTATTGAGCGAATGGCCGCGGGCTCGCGCCGCGCGCTACCCGGGTTGGCCGTAGCATTCGCGCTGGTGATCGTCTCGCACCTATTCACGGCTGTCTTGCTGGCTCCAGTGCTGCTCGTTTATGCGGTCTGTCGGGTCGCCCGCGGGCGGCGTCTGCTTGCCTCCGGCCAGGTGCTTTCTGCTTTCCTTCTCGCCACGGGCTTGTCAGGCGTGTACGCGCTGCCATTTTTGGCTCAGCGCCGGTTTTTCCATCCGGAGAATTTCTTGCTAACGCAGGGTGCAAACGCTTCTCCACTCAGCCAGATGTTCTCCTTCAATGCACACACTTTTCCAAGCAATTGGGGGACCCCTGGGTCGCCTCCCTTTGTGATAGCTGTGCGGCTCGTCGCGCTCGCCACCGCCGCGTTCATTGGTGTTGTCTTGTTCCGTGGGCGTCGGGAGCGCCGGCATTGGTTACGCATGGTTTTTGGGTCGGTTGCGATTGTGGCGTTGGTGCGTGGGGCCTTGGCCGGGCGTCATGTATTTCCCGCTGGCGAGGTTTCCGGGTCACTGCCGCTTTCGCCGTATCTAATGGAGCAGCGCGCGGATATTTTTCTATATAGCTTCCTCACGTTCGTGGTTGCGTTGGTGTGTTACTGGTCAATTCGAAATCCCCGCCACAACAGACTGGCTGATTTTCTCATGGTTCTCACCTTCGGCAGTTATCTCATGATGACCAGTTGGACCCAGCTGATCTGGAAGTCTGTGCACTTTCTCTGGAACATCCAATTCCCTTGGCGCTTGAATACGTTTTTACTCGCCGGGACAGCCGGGCTTGCGGCGCTCGCGATTTCTGGTCTACGGACGCTGCCGCGAAGGCGCGGCCTCGTAGGCGTGCTGGTAGTTCTCGGGATATGGGGGGTGGTAGCCCTGGAGTGCGCGCGGACGGGAAGCACTTTCTCTGCTTTTCGCTCGACGGAGTCGTACCAGTTCAACGATGAAATGGATTCGGCACGCGAGATCTATATGCAGGTCGATCCCAGGAAAGCTCTGCTCGTGCAACCTCCTGACGACGAGAAAGTTCACGTGATGGTTGAGCGAGGCTCAGCCGTGGCGGCGGTTACGTCAGTCCTGGCGCGGTCGATCCAGATAGACGCCCACTGTCAAACCGCTTGCACACTCCAAGTCGGCCAGTTCTACTTTCCTGTATGGCGCCTACGAAACGCTCCAGCCAATGTGGAGTTGTACGCAGGTTCCCCGGGGGGCCTAATGGAGCTTTCGCTTCCAGCAGGCGACTACCATCTCGTCCTGGAAGTGCCTCACGCTTTGTCGGAGCGCTTGGGCGCATGGCTCAGTCTGGCTTCCCTGCTCGTTGTCCTGATTCTTGCAATCAAAGGTGCGCCCTTTCTGTACATTGCGCCAACCGGATCTGACCCGGAACTAGGCGCAACGTCAAAGGCTGCGGGCAACAAGCCTTTCGCGAGCGCGATGCACCTGGTGGCAAGGCCCTCTTTCTGAGGCCGCTGGGGAAGCATTAAACCAATCGGCTTTGCGGTCCGGGCAGCACTCGCAGTGAACCTGGTTCACGATGTTTGACGGTGAGGAATCCTATCAAAGTCATCACAGTCTTCGGTACGCGGCCAGAAGCTATCAAACTGGCTCCCGTGGTCAAGGAGTTACGCGCCCACCCAGGTGTCTTTCAGTCCAAGGTCTGCGTAACTGGACAGCATCGGGAAATGGTCGATAAAGTTACAGACCTCTTTTCCATTCGTCCCGATTTCGATCTGAATCTGATGCAACACGGCCAGAGGTTAGCAGAGTTCGCGGCACGCGCTTTGACGGAGCTGGATGTATTGTTTCGCGACGAAAGGCCGGATATCGTTGTGGTTCAAGGGGACACAACCACGACTTTGGCGGCATCGCTGGCGGCCTTTTATAATCGCGCTAAGGTTGCGCACGTTGAGGCGGGATTGCGGTCGTTCGATAAGCACGCGCCTTTCCCGGAAGAAACCAATCGCACCCTTACGACGCACGTCGCTGACTTCCACTTTGCACCCACAGAGCGCGCGGGTAAGAACCTCCTCCGTGAGGGCGTACATCCAGAAAAGATCTTCGTCACCGGGAACACGATTGTTGACGCTTTACAGGACGTCACCGCTCGCCTGGATTCCGGACAACTGCAGCCATCGTTAAGTGAAAGTTTCGCGAAGCTTCCTGCGAGGTTCATCCTCGTCACAGCGCATCGAAGAGAGAATCAGGGCCAGGGAATACGAGACATCTTTCTGGCCATTCGGGATCTCGCCTCCCAAGTGCCAGATGTCGATTTCATCTTCCCTGTGCATCTCAACCCTGAAGTCATTGGACCGGCACACGAAATGCTCGGCAACCTGCCCGGTGTGCACTTGCTGCCCCCGATCGATTACGTCTCGTTTGTGTGGCTCATGAAGCACAGCACCAGTATCCTTACTGATTCGGGTGGCATTCAGGAAGAAGCCACCTCGTTGGGAAAGCACGTCGTCGTGATGCGCGATGTGACGGAACGCCCTGAAGCCGTCGAATCGGGTTGGGCGCAGCTGGTGGGAACGGATAGGGACCGCATAGTCTCTGCCGTTCTGGACACGCTCCATACACCAACCCAGGAAGTCGAGCGTGCGCCAAGTCCCTTCGGCGATGGCACGGCTGCGCGCCAGATTGCTGACATTCTGGCCGCCCAGCGAAATCAGTGAAGGATGCGTTATGCGCCGTAAAGTAACCATCGTAATGTACCACTACGTCCGTGACCTCGAACGTTCGCGGTTTCCTGCGATCAAGGGGCTTTCGGTCGAGCGGTTCTGCAGGCAACTCGATTACATTCAGGCTCACTTCACACCCATCACGGCCGAGGCTCTGACAAGAGCGTTATCACCCGGGAGAGAAGGGTTGCCCACGAACCCCATTCTGTTGACTTTTGACGATGGCTACAGCGACCACTTTACAAATGTCTTTCCTCAGTTGGATGCGAAGGGCATTCAGGGCTGCTTCTTTCCGCCTGCACAATCGGTCCTGGAGCATAAGGTTCTGGATGTCAATAAAATCCAATTTATTCTTGCCGCCGTCCCCGACGTCGGCTCTCTGGTTGATCAAGTTTTCGCTTCTCTGCCGGAATTGTGTACGGAGTATCCGCTCAAGACAAAAGACGCCTATTTCCTCGCCATCGCGGAGCAGCATCGCTACGATTCCCGCGACGTGACCGTGCTAAAACGCCTACTCCAGCGCGAACTGCCAGAGCCGGTCCGGGCAGAAATCGTGCGGCGACTTTTCGCCGAACACGTTACGGCCGACGAGTCATCTTTTGCCTGCGAACTATACATGTCCGTGGACCAGATCACTTGCCTCCGGCGGCATGGGATGCACATCGGAAGCCACGGAAACACTCATGCGTGGCTCAATCATCTTTCTCCGGACGCGCAGGTCATTGAAGTTGATCAATCTCTTGAGTTTCTGCGAACCCTGGGCGTAGGACGGGATGAGTGGACCATGTGTTATCCCTACGGGGGCTTCAATGACTCACTCCTTCATGTTCTTCAGACTCGTAATTGTCAGTTGGGATTTACAGCGGAACCCCGCATTGCAGATCTGGATGTCGACGATCGGTTGACCCTGCCACGAATTGACACCAACGATTTGCCGAGTTAGCAGATTCTCATGAAATCGATGATGCAAATCTTGCAGGATCTCACGCCGCTTAATCGAGCGGTTTGTTCCCTCGGATATGACCAAGCAGTGAAGTATCTGCGCGAAGAGCTTCCCTTTCGCATCATCTCCGTGCCGAGTTCCCGCGAGCACAACGGATGGGTTATTCCTCCCTCTTGGGACGTCGAAGAAGCGAAAATCGTCAAGGATGGCTGCACAATTTATGATGGAACCGCCCATCCTCTTGGTGTGATTGCGCTCTCGCGGAGCTTTTGCGGTACGGTAAGCTTGGATGAACTCCGATGCCATCTCCATTATGATCATCGCAATGAAGATTCAATCCCTTTCCATTACCGGCAGCAATTCAGAAGCTGGGAAAGGGATTGGGGGTTCTGCGTCCCGAAGCGGCTCTTCGATCAACTCGCCCCGGGCGACTACGAAGTCGTGATCCTCACAAGAGAAGCCCCGGGCACGCTAAAGATTCTCGAGTATAAGCATCCGGGCTCGCTCGATTTTACGATCGCACTCGGCGGCAATCTGGATCACGCGGGAGTGGCCAATGATGGGCTGGCCGGTTGTGTTGTTGGAATTGAGGTCTTGCGTCGCCTGCAGGGTCGAAAAACCCGGTTTACGTATTCTCTTGTCCTTTCGCCCGGCATCATTGGTTCGGAGTTTTATCTTTCCGGACTGAGCCAGTCGGAACGCAGCCGTATATTAGAAGGTATCTTTCTGGAAATGCTTGGATCGGCAACTCAGCTTGCAGTCCAGGAATCTCGGCGAAGCCATGTGAATACCTTCAATGCCATGAAGGCCGGTCTCGAGAAAATGGGTCTTAGCTACCGCACCGGCACGTTCGAAAGCATCATCGTGAACGACGAGTACGTCTGGGAGAACTACGGAATCCCAATGGTATCTTTCTCGCGGTTTCCCTATCCCGAGTATCATTCAAGCCGTGACAGTGTGGAGATTATCCAGGAAGATTCGCTTAATCAAGCTGTAGAGGCCCTGATCCGAGCTGTGGATCGGCTGGAGATTTCGCCCCTGGTCGTAAAGAAATTCGAAGGCAATATCTGTCTCTCCAATCCGCAATATGACCTCTACGTTGACTATGGTCAGGTTGCTCTGGGTGATCCGCTGTCCGATCACCAGCGGCGGATGCGTTGCCTCATGGACCTCATACCCGCTTTGGATCGCCCCACCAGCGTTAAGGCGATCGCCGACTACGTCGGATTGTCGGAAGAGTCGAGTCTTGAATACCTTCAGCGGTGGGCAGCCAAGGGGCTGATTGACCTGCTTTGACGATCCAGATTGTTTTGTGAACACTCGCGAGTTTCGCCAAAAAGTTACAGTCTTGCCATACGCCCTGCGAGTCCGGCTGAACTGGAGATCATGGTTTGATTAATCGGGCTCGGCTTCTGGAAAACGTGGGATCGCTTCAGTCGCCAGATCCACAGCTCGCTGCTGGCTTTTGGCCGTTTCAGCGCGCGGGAAAGGCGCGAATGATGAGACTAAACCTCCTCCTAGGCTCCGAACGCCGGATATCCGTAGCCATGGGACTCGTGTTTTTGCCATGGATCAGCGTTGTGTTTTATACCGCGGGATGGTTGGCCGCTCTCAATTTCCTGGGCTATGCGCTAGTAGTTTTTACGATCGGTTATGGACTTATCAGCATGGCGTTGCCAGCCGCCGCTCGCACCGAGATCGTTCTTCTCGCTCCAGCGCTTGGCATCCTGGCGGTATCGTCTCTCACCGCGTTCTGGCTCAGGCTTGGGTTGCCACTGATTTGGGCGCCGGGGCTTTGGCTGGTACTCATTGTGGCGGGGGCATTATGCCTTTGGCGAGACCGATCCTCGTGGACTAATTTCAAAATCACTTATGGCTTCGCGTTGGCCTTTCTTTCCGTCATAATCTGCGCGGTATGCTTCTTTCCGTCCGCTTCGACCGACATGGTCCAGCGTCGCGATGGAAGTTTCAACTGGAAATTCATCGACTCGCAGCAGTTCTATTCGGTAGCCGAGAGCATTAAGGACGGGAGCAGCCCGCCGAAAACCCCCGGAACTGTCACAGCAGAACTTCTTTATCACTTTGGACCCTATACTCCGGCTGCAACCATCTCCCGCGTCGAAGGCCTTGACCTTGGGGATGCGGTTGCGCGCGTGACGCGCGGGGCTTCGCTATGGGCACTTATCCTTTCGTGTTTCGCACTCGGGATGGAGATGTCACTTAAAGCGACCGGCACAAAATGCGGTGCAATCTTGTCCGTCGCAGGACTCTTTTTGTATGGGCCATTGCTCTTGTTGATTCCATTCAACGGCCCACGCTTTACCTCGGGTTTGATCGGATCTCTGCTTTCCAGGACAGCCAACGAACATCTAATCGGAGCGGGGGTGCCATACGATCATTTTTTGGGAGGACAATCGATTCTTCACGGGCTGGTTGCGATTACAGCAATTATGGGTATCTGCCTAACTAAACAGGCTCGCGAGACGGCGCTCACTTGGCGTGGTGGCACTTTACTGGCACTGCCAGCATTGGCTGTGCCTTTCAATTCACTTGCTTCTGTTTATTGCATCAGCATTGTGGCGATTCTGCTATTTTGGGGACGACTCCGGGAGATACGTTCGTGGCTGCTGACTGCGCTGATGCTGTGCTTATTCTTTGCTGCCTGGAAGATGATGGGCTATGGACACTCTGGCGACGCACACCTTAGCTTTAATCGATACGCGAGTGCGCAGTGGTGGATGCTCTTAACCTGGTTTCTAACCTCACTTGGAATTCGCATTCTCGGGTTCCGCTGGATCTCGCAGCCGTTGAAAGAGCCTCTTACCGCTCTAGTCTTGACCAGTGTTTTCGGATGGCTGGCTATGTGGCTCTCGTTAAATATGGTAGATAATGCGCAAACTTATGGCCTTTATTTCTTGCAGTCGATGTTTAGCATCTTTGCATTTTCCCGGATTCCTTCTGGCTGGTGGCATCGTTCCGAACGTCTACAGCTGGCTTTAGATTGGCTCGGGGTCGCGAAGAAGGGGATGATGCTCCTTGTTGTTTGCGGTCTCCTGATTGGTCTAGGGGCTTATATATCTCACACGAAGACAGGTGTCAGCTACTTCGGCCCTAAGCTCATTTTGGCATTTTCATTGCTGGTATTTCTTGCATTCGTATCGGCGGCGTTAAAGCGGGGCGGTTCCCTCACGCGGCTTGGTTCGGCGGCTCTTTTGTGTGCGTTGATGGCTGGCTTTTTAGCCTGGTCGCCCGATTGGGTGAAGGTCGGGATGGGCTGGACTCACACGGACGTAACATATCCCCCAGAAGAAGTTTATGGGCTGAGGCGACTAGGGCAACTGATGGTCCACGGCGAGATATTCGCAACGAACAAGCATGATGTAGCTATGAATGATTTCGGGCGTGGTCGCTCTTACGGCTACTCCGCACTATCTGGGCGCCCCGTGCTTCTCGAAGGATATTTTTCACGAGGCGAGAACACGCTTCCGTGGTTTAGTGATTTGTTTCATGATAATGAATTGCTCTTCAGCACCACGGATCCGGATGCGGTTCGTAACATCGCCAGGAAATGGCACGTCCGATTCCTTGTCGCCCGTGCCGGCACCGATATAGCTCTTCCGAGGCCATTGCCCCCGTGGCTAATCGAGCAGCAAAACACCGGCGACCTTAAGATTTACCGAATTAATTGAGCTGCGATAGAGTTGAGCTAAGAATAACAATATGAAGCCATATCTCCGCATTAAACTAACCTTCGATATTCATAGAGGTTTGAACGCTATTTTCCCCCAGCGAAGCTTCGAGTTTCCCGAAATCGGCAATGGTTTCGGATGCAAGAAGCTCGACCACACGCAGGTGATCGGAGCTGCCCTTTGTAGAAAACTACGCATGGTTTGCGCACAATCATTGCAAGGGAAAGACCGGCCCGATTCTGCTATGGTTCACATAGTGTGGTTCACATAATCATCAACGCGCAGTGCAAACTCCACACCTACCGCGGCCATGACAGACCATGCCTGCGGCAACAAGTCGAGGAAATACAAAATGAATATACTTGTTACGGGCGGTGCAGGCTACATTGGATCGATGCTTGTGCCTTTGCTCCTGTCCGACGGTCACCGGATCCGGGTCCTGGACACCCTCTTGCACGGCGGCGAACCGCTACTAGGCGTTTGGTCTCATCCCTGCTTTGAATTCGTTCGTGGTGATATATGTAATCGATCAACACTGCAAGCCGCAGTGTCCGGCGTTGATGCGGTTGTCCACCTTGCCGCGATCGTTGGCGACCCTGCCTGTTCCCGCCAGCCGGATCAGGCCCGCTCAGTCAATCTTCAGGCGGCGCTCGCGCTCATCGAGGAAAGTCAGCGGAACGGGGTCGTTCGATTTCTCTTTGCCTCCACATGTAGTAACTATGGACGAATGAAGGACACCGAAAAGTACGTTGATGAGGAAACTGAACTGAGCCCTATATCCCTCTATGCCGAGACCAAGGTGGCCGTGGAGAGGGCGTTATTGCAGAGTGGACGCAGCGAGAGATGGTGCCCCACGCCATTGCGGTTCGCCACCATTTTTGGCGTTTCGCCCCGTATGCGTTTCGATCTGACGGTGAACGAATTTACTATGGAGATGTTGACGAAAAAGTACCTCAAAGTCTTCGGCGAGCAATTTTGGCGTCCTTACGTGCATGCGCGAGACGCGGCCCGCGCAATTAAACTTGTCCTCAAGGCGCCGGCCGAAAAGGTTGCGGGCACCGTCTTCAATGTAGGGGCAACGGATCAAAATTTCTCCAAAAAGCAACTCGTAGAGATGATTAGTGCCCATGCGCCCGATGCTGTCGTTGAATACGTGCACAAACAAGAGGATCCGCGCGACTATCGAGTCTCATTCGCCCGCATCTCTGAACAGCTAGGCTTCCGCATTACGCGAACGGTTTCCCAGGGAATTGAAGAAGTCGCCCAACTGGTTCGCAGCGGTGCCATTAGCGATTTTGCGGATCCGAGGTACAGAAATTGAACTCAGTGGGTGATATTGTTGGCAGTCCGTCGCGGACCGATGAAATCGTTCCATTGATCGAGCCCGAGATTCGCGGGAATGAGTGGAAATACGTCAAAGAGTGCCTCGATACAAACTGGGTTTCATCCGTCGGCAGTTATGTCGACCGGTTTGAGAAGAATATTGCGGAACAGGCAGGTGCACAATTTGCTATTGCAACGGTCAATGGCACCGCAGCATTGCATATTGCATTGATTCTCGCGGATGTGCGGGCAGACGACGAAGTGCTGGTCTCATCTCTCACCTTCATCGCTCCTGCAAATGCCGTTCGCTATGTCGGAGCTTGGCCCGTATTCATCGACGCAGAGCCAATATATTGGCAGATGAGTCCGGAGAGAGTTATAGAATTTCTCGACCATGGTTGCCGATGGGACGGAAAGGCGTTGTGGAACCTGCAGACAGGCCGCCGCGTTAAGGCCATTCTACCTGTTCATATTCTCGGACATCCCGTGGATCTGGACCCGATTCTCGAGGTTGCGGCAAAATATTCGTTGCCGGTCGTCGAGGATGCAACTGAGGGTCTGGGTGCGCGCTATCGGGGCAAAAACGTTGGCGGCGTAGGCCACGTCGGCTGCTTCAGTTTTAACGGCAACAAAATCATCACCACTGGCGGCGGTGGCATGATCGTTACCAACAACGCCGAATGGGCGGAACGCGCCCGCTACCTTACTACACAGGCTAAAGATGATCCTATCGAATATGTTCACAACGACATTGGCTACAATTATCGCCTCACGAATGTGCTGGCTGCTATCGGCTGCGCACAGGTGGAACAGCTCGACTCGTATGTGAAGGCTAAACGAAGAATAGCGAAACGGTATCAAGAGTCATTGTCTTCCCTCCCGGGTACACAAATATCCGGAGAGGCAGATTGGGCATTTAGCACGTATTGGATGTACACGATACTCGTTGACCAGGAAAAGTCAGGTCTCGATTCACGAAAGCTTCTTGCTGAATTGGCCGCTCGAAGAATCCAGACCCGCCCGCTCTGGCAGCCACTTCATCGCTCGGCGGCCCACGATCCTTCGGGAAGCCCTCCGTGTCCTACCTCGGATGCGCTTTACAGACAAGCGATCAGCCTGCCGTGCTCGGTCGGACTGACTGAGCCTGTTCAGGACTACGTGATCGAAACCATCATTAACCTACTTACTGAGCGGAATCTGCCGGGGATTGTGCGTTGATGCAGATGGATATCAGTGATCTTTTTCATTCACCGCGGAGCCATATTGCGGAATTCTCAGAGATGCAGGTGCATCTTTATCGTCATGACATAAAGCTGCAGGACTATTTTCTGCAGTTGCAAATGAACACGTTGATCAACCTTCGCGCAACCACAGACGACCGGCACGCCCCGAACCCGATGGCAAAATGGGCCGTTCAAGTCGCCGATAGGATCAGCCAGATTCGCAGGCCCCAAAAGATCAGGACGGAAATATTGTTTTGTCCGATGCCGTATTTTGACCGAAAGACTGAAAACCAGTTTCTAGTCCGCACTCTTCTCGGCCTTGCTCAAACCGATGCCGCAATTCTCTGCCTTTTGCCCGCTCACGCCCCATGTCGCGAGGAACTCGTTACTCGATTAGCTGCGGCGGGGCGCAGTAAGCAGGTAGTTTTTCTGGATCCGTCAACGCATCTCAACCCGGTAGAAGCGCGCTTGCGTCCAATCATCGCGCGGTTGCGCGGGCGCGCAGCTTTTGATGAGGCTGTTCAGATTCTTGAACCTCATGGGCTAAGCCCCAGCCGAGCACTCATAAGCGGTTTTGAACACACCGCCGACTTTGTTGAGTCGTGGGAAAGAATGGCGCCTTGGATTGAATTTGATGCTGTTGTTGCTCGTTGTCATTGGCATGCACTTTGCAGTCCGGTTTGCCGGACAGGATTGCAACGAGGTAAACCGGTCATCACTTTTCAGCAGGGAGTTATCTGCCACACCTTGGACGTTCCGGTTACTGCTTCAAAGTTTGTCGCTTTCGGTCAACCTTCCGCATCTTTTTTGAAGCAAGCCAATCATCGATTCTTTCTAGCGGCTGGGATGCCTGAGCCGCCTGTGGAATACGTCAGCGGTGGTTGCCTATTCGATACGGTGACTATATTGCCCGATCAATTTGCGCTTCAGACATTGCTCATGGTCGATGTGCCAGTCGAGCCAGGTGACTTCTACGGCATTGAAGCCCAGTGCGAGGCGCTTCTACAGTTAGCGGAAAAACTGCTCCACGCTGATTCGCCGCTTGGGCGTCTGATCATAAGGCCTCATCCCTACTGGAGCCGTCTCGATCTCGAAGTGTGTCAGCAGTTGGTCCGTGATTACCCAAATCGATGTGAGCTGTCACATCCAGCGTGGTCTCTAGAAGACGATTTGCGTCGCTCGTCCGTCGCTGTCGGCATTTTCAGCGGGGCGCTAACTGTGGCTTCAGCTTGTGGGCTACCGACGATCTTCTTGCAGACGGAACGAGGTTTCACGACTGGTGACCTCGCATGCTTTTCGCCCGATCAAACCTTAGCTCCAAATGAGGCTCTTCATCAAATTGAGAAACTCCTGACTAACCGTCATGCATACGCTGAAGCACGAACTGTGGCGCTGCACAATGGGCGCGAATACCATGCAAATATGGGCCATCCGGATTTCAGCGCCTCGTTCTTCGAGCGCCTACTTCGAAATGGGCCTATGAGCAGCCAGAATTGACACTTGATTCCAAATGAGATTTGCCTTCATAAGTACAATGCTCGGCTCGCCGTGGGGTGCAAGCGAGGAACTCTGGAGCCAAACCGCGGTTCAGCTGAGCCGCGCGGGGCACAATGTACAGGCATCGGTCGGATACTGGCCGCGACTGTCGGACAAGGTGACCGAGCTGACGGACCATGGTATCAGGCTTGGAATCTATCCGTCGTATCATGCAGCGTTGGTCAGGTCACTCTGGAACCGATTCTCGCTCAGCTACCGGCGAAGCTATCGCCGATTGAAGCAATTCAATCCAGACTTGGTCGTCATTTCCCAAGGACACATTTCAGGGGGATTTGACTGGGCGAAAGTCTGTCGGGACGCGGGAATTCCTTACTTCATCATGCTTCATTGCAATAGCGAGACTTGGTGGTTCACGGACCAGGAGCTCGGTGAAGCTGTGGCAAGTTATACAGCCGCGCGCAAGGTTTTCTGCGTTTCGCATCACAATCTTGATCTGCTTGGCCTCCAGTTGGGCAAACCGCTGGAAAACGGCGAAGTAGTGTGGAATCCCACCAATGTTTCCTCCGAGCGCATACCGGATTGGCCACATGACAGCAGATTATGGCGATTGGCGTGCGTCGGCAGACTGGATCCGGCCGCCAAAGGACAGGATTTATTGGTGCAGATCCTGGCACGTCCGGAGTGGCGGGAACGTCCCGTTGAATTGAATTTGTTTGGAGTGGGCCCATATGAGCAATCCTTGCGGCACCTATGCAGGATGCTCGAGTTGAATAACGTGCACTTTCACGGCCACGTGAACGATGTTCAGGCGATCTGGGAACAGAACCATCTATTGATCCAGCCCTCACGGTATGAGGGCGTGCCTATTACTGTTATGGAAGCAATGCTTTGCGGGCGGCCAGCAGTCGTGACAGATGTGGGGCGCACCGCGGAGCTATGTGTAGATAATGAAACTGGATTCATCGCGCCGGGGCCAACCATATCTTTGTTAACTGATGCGCTCGAGCGTGCCTGGAACCGTCGCGGCGATTGGCAGCGGATGGGACAAGCGGCGCGGGCGCGCGCCGAACGCCAGATTCCCAAAGACGCGATTGCTTTGTTCGCAGAGAAATTAACCAACTGCGTAAAAGAACGGGCTAGTTAGCGCCTTCAACCG
>Ga0209006_10002431_pt1 | contig 16979 bp, 17 predicted proteins | sample JacPin_JW_Ref_O2_FD_188567 | JGI IMG/M metagenome (GOLD analysis project Ga0209006, IMG submission 188567) | Forest soil microbial communities from Algoma, Ontario, Canada - Jack Pine, Ontario site 1_JW_Ref_O2 (SPAdes) (version 2) | ecosystem: Environmental > Terrestrial > Soil > Boreal... | reverse complement strand
TATGCTGATCCTGTTCTTTGGCGGACTGGGGCTCATCGCTCGCGCGATCATGCCGCATCGTAAGAACACCAGCGACTAAGGTTTGCCACGACGCGAGCGGTGCAGCTTAGTAGACTTCCACTAGAATGCCCATCCCATTCGCAGACTACTCATCGCGGATTCAAAAGCATCTTGAAGATTGCTACAAGATCCGCATCGTGACCAGGGACATCCCCGACCCGCTAACCGGCGATCTCGACGGAGCAGAAATCCATATCGATTATGCTGTGAGCGCGGAGTTGCGGCTTTTCTTGCTTGGTCATCTGTTCGGACACACGGTGCAGTGGAATGTAAATCCGGCCGCGTTCGAAATCGGCCGGCAGTATCAACCTCCTGTGGATGAGAAGTTGTTTCCCGCGATCATCGCGTATGAAAGCGAAGCCGCCGCGTATGCGCTTGCGATGTTTCACGAGGTCGGAATCACAGATATCGACGAGTGGCTATCGCGATACACCACCTGCGACCAGGCCTACCTTCTGCATTTTTATCGAACCGGCGAGAAGCGCGACTTCCACAGTTTTTGGCAGGATAACGTTCCGCAAATATCCCCCAAGCCCATTCCGCCGTTCACTCCAACGAAACGAACCTTCCGCATGGATGGCATTGTCATCTGAGCGGACGCGAACTCGGTCTTAACTCGTTCTCGACAGCGCCAGCAGTTCATTCGCTCTTCGGATAATTTCACTCCGCTCGACGTCGCGATACTGCTTGGGCAAAAGACTTTTGCTCGTGCATTCGAGCACCGCGACAAGATTCTGCAAATCGATTTCGGTGGGATAGTAGGGCGGAATAAAATCTTCCAGAACAGCTTTCAAGTCTTCGGTGTCGACCGCGGATTTTTTCAGCAGACTGCTTCGCATATGGCTGCGCACCAACACAGCCTCAATGTCTGCTCCCGACAGGCTGGTTGCGCGATCAAGGAAGAACTTCTCAACATCGGCGGGAAACGCTTTCATCCCCACTTTTCGAATCATCGCGCGCAGCAGCGCCAGCCGCTCCTCTGGCGTGTCGGGATAAAAAAGCGCGATATGCTCCTCCGCCCGTCCCTGCCGCTTCAAATCGACCGGCAATAGATCAGGACGGCAAGTGAGAAGAAACCAGATCACCTTGCCGCGGAATTCCGTGTTTCCCATGAATTGCGCGATCTGCGCGAACACGCGATTGCCCACGCCGCTGTCACCGGAACTGGAACGGTCTCCGAGTTGCGCGTCCGCCTCGTCAACGATCACGGCAATCGGACTCATCGCCTTAAGCAGGGTCAATACGCGCTCAAGATTGCCTTCGGTGACGCCCTGCCACATGCTACGAAAATTTTTTAACGTCACCGCTGGGATGCCGATTTCTCCGGCGAAACAAGTCGTGATAAACGTTTTACCCGTGCCCACAGGCCCGCAAATCACATACCCCATCGGCAGAACATCGGTGTTGCCCGCGCGAATCGCGGCAGCTGCGTCCTGCAATTTGTGTTTGGCTTGATCGTTGCCTGCAACGAATGAAAGATTGAAGCGGCTTTGAACGAACTCCAGCAACCCTCCGGATTCAGCTTCGATCAAGTCCCGCTTACGATCCGACAAAAACTTCAACGTGAGCGGCTGCTTGTTTTGGATCGTATGCGAGATCATCCCCTGCAACTGAACGCGCTTAAGGCCGGCGCCGAGTGCAGCGAGAGTCGCGTCGTTCACTTCCGATCCAGCCGGCAGTTGTTGATCTTTCAGTTGTGCGCGAATGAATTCCAGCCGTTCTGCGTAGTCCGGCAGAGGAATTCCAATCGTTGAAACGCCGGGGTGCTGCACGATGCCCTGATTCAGTTCGATTTGATTCTCAGACACGAGGCAGATGGTGACGTCTGCATTCAGGAAGGATGAACTCCGCGCCCAGCGTTTAAAGATCACCAGCGAGTTGCGGTCCTCGGCGGACATACTGGAAATGTCCCCGGCCGGAGCGATGGTCTCAGCAAAATCAATGACCAGCCCTATTTTTTTGCCGTCGGCGATGCGCAGCCGAAGATAGTTGTCGAGCAGATTCAGCACGGCGTCGGGATTCCGCGGCAAACCGCTCTGCGAATAAGTCGTGCCGTGGAAGCTGTCGTAGCCTTCAAGCGCGCGGCGGAAGTCAGCCTGGCTGTCAGAAGAACCGAAACTCAGACCGCCGCGGTCATAATGCAGAACGATATCGCGCTGTCCGAAGAGCCCGCCTGAGAAAAAATCGTCGAGTGAGACGAAATCCGTTTTCTCTTCGCGGCGCAGAGGCACGAGGTCGCGCACGTTTCCATAAAGAACAAACAACGCGAAAGAACGGGAATAATATTTCTCCGACAGCTCGCGCGCCCACGCCGGAAGCGCGTCGAGATATTTATCCGATCTTGAGGAGTTGTCGGGCATCTCGTTTTAAATTCGCACGCGATTCGAACCGGAGGACGAGCCAGAGGACGTCGAAGTATCATCGAGCGACATCAGCCCGTCCAAATCCGGCGACATGCCGCTGAAAATCGCCTCCACCTGCTGCACGGTCTGCTCCGTCTGTTCCACGTCGCGCACCAGGCTGTCGAGGCGGTCGCTCACCTGCTGCGGATCGCGCATCGTAACCGATTGATCGCGCACCAGCATTAGAACGTCTTCCACCGCCGAACACTGCGCGTCGACAACCTTGCGGTTCTCAGAAATCTTGTCGAACTTTTCCAGTCGCTTGGTAAGAATCTCGATGCGCTTTTTGTTGATCTCCTGCACTTTTGGCGGGTCGCTGCTCAGCGCTTTCTGCAGCGAAGCAATTTCATGTTTGATCCCGTCCTGCTCGGTGCTCTTCAGGTACTGCTGTTGCTGCGCCGCGGCCGACAGGAGCCGGGCGTAGCCGGTCAGCAAGCCCTGCAGGCGCGAATCGATCTGCTGCAGAAAGATTTGTGAAGTCGCCGAAAATTGCGCGAAATTGGTGCGGATCGCCCCGCACACCTGCGCCGCATGCACATACCGGCTTTGCATTTCAGCCGGCAACGAGCGGAGCATCTCGCCAAGTTGTTTCTGCACGTCCTGCTGCTGCTCCGCAAATTTCCAGGAGCGCACCAGCCGCTGAAAACGCCAGTTCTGCGGGACAATCGCCAGGTACATCAACTCGACGCCGCCCGCCAGAAGAATCGGCAGGAGACTTCCGCTGACCAGAGCAAACGCGCCCGCGCTCACCATGGCGATCCAGTTGTACTGCAGATGAAACGCTTCTTTTACAAAGCTGATGTTCTCGGGTGGAGACGTAGGGCCGGACTGATCCTGGAAGTCGGCTGGAGCCATCTAGACACTCACCCGCACCTGCCCCGTCCCGGGAGCTTTGCGCAAACGGCCGAGAACATAATTCTGCAGGTCGTGGAATTCGTTTCGTTGTTTCAGGCTCAACTCGCGCGGACGATCAAACGGCACCTGCACGTCTTCGATAATGGTTCCAGGATGCGCGCTCATAATAAAAATTCGGTCCGCCAGGTAGATGGCTTCTTCCACATCGTGAGTAACGAATAAGATCGTGCTGGCCGTCTCGTCCCACACCTTGAGCAGTAACTGCTGCATCTCGCTGCGGGTTTGCGCGTCCAACGCTCCGAACGGCTCGTCCATCAATATCACGGAGGGGCGCAACGCCAGAGTCCGCGCAATCGCCACTCGCTGCTGCATACCTCCGGAAAGCGTCTCCGGATAAGCGTTCTCGAAACCGCTGAGCCCGATGTCGGCGATCAACTGGGCGACGGTTTCCTTGCGCTTCTCTTCCGGCACGCCGTTGATCTTCAAACCGTAAGCTATGTTATCAGCCACGGTCAGCCAGGGAAACGAGGTGTATTTCTGAAAGACCATGCCGCGATCTTTTCCGGGGCCATGCACTTCAACCCCATTCACCAGGACTTCGCCAGAATCCGCACGATCAAGTCCGGCGATCAAGCGCAGCAGAGTGGATTTACCGCATCCCGAAGGACCCAACAAAACCCGAAACTCTCCAATGTCACGCCCTTCGCGCGAATAGGCATCTTCAATTTCGAGATTGATGTTCTCGAGAGCATTCACCACCTCGCCCTTGGCCGCGGGAAATGTCCGGCTCACGTTCTTGACTGTGATCTTCGGCTTCTTAGGCTCCATGTTTGGCCGCCTTCAGGTGCGCCGTGGCGCTTGGAACGCCCGCGCCGCCGCCGGCAAGAGCCGAAGTCGCCTTGCGCCACGGAAACAAAATGCCTTCCAAAAATGTGAGCAGAAATCGGAACAGGAATGCGGCAACACCGATCGCGATGATGCCGGCATAAACGCGATCGAAGTCCAGCACTTTGCGTGCGGCCTCAACCATGTAGCCAACTCCTTTGCGCGCGTTCAGCATCTCGGCCAGAATCACGTAAGTCCAGCCGATGTCATAGAGAATTCGGAACGATGAAAAGATCGCTGGAAATGACGCGCGGAATATAAGCCACAGAGCCTGCCTCTGGCTCGCTCCGAGCGTATACGCGGTTTCCAGCAGCGCGTTATCGACTCGATTGACTTCTTCGACGACCACGGCCAATAAGTAAAAAAACATTCCAAACCACAGGAATGCAATTTTTTCCGTCTCGTCGATACCGAACAGCGCGATGAACGCGGGAAGAAATGCCGTAAGCGGCATGGCGCGCATCGGCGCCGCGACAGGATTAATCAGTTCGAAAAGCCAGCGATAACTCGACATCAAAATGCCGAGCGGGATGGCGATAACAGCGCACCAGAAAAATGCCTGCGCGATGCGCCACCAGCTCATGAATACGTTGCCGAGCAGATCGTAATCGGTCCAGAGCATGCCGAAAGCGCGAATGACGCCGAGGGGACGCGGGAAAAGCGAGACGTGAGGACCTTGCCAGTAGGGAACAAGAATCCAGAGAAGGATGATGGTTCCCCAGGTGATGATGGGCGCGGCCCAGCGGATCCAGGGAGCGGGCTCTTCGCGGATTGTTAGCCAGTTGGACATGTCGCCGCTTTGCGGCTCACCTCGGCGGCTAAAGCCGCATCATCATTGTCGATCGCGTATCGGCGCGAGTGAACTCGCGCCCTTCCAGTTTGTGATCCCCTCTGCAAAAGGCGTCGAACTTCGCTCGACTGGACAGCCGGGGGCGGCTGTTCCTTCATGTGCATTGCTAGCTTGCAGGATTGGCGTACACCTTGATATCGGTGCGCCGATTTTTCTCGCGCCCTTCCGGCGTTCCATTGTTGTCAATCGGCTTATCTGGACCATTGCCGGCCGTGCGCAACCGCGCCGCGGGGAAGCCGTATTTCTGCATGAGGTAATTCTTCACCGCGTCGGCGCGGGCATGCGACAGCTGTACATTGAAAGTCCGAGCGCCGGTCGAATCGGTGTTGCCATCGATATCGACGACGGTGTTCTGATACGCGCGCATTGTATTCGCCAGTTCGTCGACAATCGCCCGCGAATCCAGACTCATCGCTGAAGAGTTCGGATCAAAGTAAATCGAGCGATGCTGCGTAGCGATCGGAGTCGCTCCCGGCGCAGGCTCCTTATATTCAATCGGAGCTTCGGTCGACGCCATCGAGAAGCTGTCGGACAACTTCTCGATATAGCGGCGGTCGAGACTCTCTTCAGGATCGAACGTGTGCTTGATGATGCGCAGATCGCGATACATATCCTGCGCCATGCCAAGAATATTCGCGTAGTCGGCATTCGATCCTGCCGTGCCCATGAACGAGCGGTTGTCCGCGTAGTCGGCGAGCTTCACACCGCCCAACATGGTCTTTGCCAAGTCTGAAGGAATGTTGAAATCCTTCACAGTGCCGATCAAGTTGTAAGCTCGCTCCGGCTGCGTCTTGATGAACTCCACGCCTTCCAGCCACCCCTGGGCAAACTTCAAAAGCGTTTGTGGATGCTTGGCGGAAAAACTGTCGCTCACGACGAGAATGTCGGCAATGAGATGGTTCGCAACCCGCGTGTCGTAAATCTTCTTCGCACCCGGCCGCTTAGCGACCGCGTCACTCATGTCGGGATCCCACGCCACAGCGGCATCGACTTTTTCCTGCGCGAAAAGAGTCGCGGGCTCGATACCATCTTTGGTATGGACCGCCTTGTTGAAGATTTCGTTGCGCTGCTCGGTGCCGAGTCCGGAGGTCTTCAATCCGTTATAGAGCAGGAAGTGCGACGGCGTGTATGGAGCAAATGCGACGGTCTTGCCGGCGAGGTCTTCGATGCTGTTGATGCCTTGTTTGCCGATCACACCGTCAGCACCGCGAGACCAGTCGACCATCAGAAACGCGTGCGAGCCGAATCCTTTCTCCTTGAACTGCGCGTAATCCTTGGCGTAAACATCGGCAGTCGTCAGCATGACATCGACGTTGTCGGTCGCAAGCGCAGCGGCGCCCTCGGTCCAGTCATCAATGATCTTGAAAGAAACCTTCAGGCCTTTCTTGCCAAAGATGGAGTCAGGTTGCGTGTCGAGGCCGCCGTTCGCGACGAGGCCGCCGGCGCATCCAACCCACACGTTCACGCGCACGCGGACCTCAGCATCGCTGCTCGACGACGACGCCGGAATCAGCAAGGGCTTGGAAGCATCGACCTTTTCACCATCGCCCTTTGAAGATGAGCTTTTGCTCCCCCCAGTTAGCGAGCTGAAATCTATGTATCCATAACGGTTGAGGCTGTAACCGACCAACGCCACGCCCACCAGAAAAATCAGGACCCATCCACCGCGCTCAATTTTCACAGCCATCTCTCTTCCTCCCCGGCCTGCTCGTCTTCACGCGAATCGTCGCGCACGCATCTACCGTCGCCGTCGAATCTGCGAGCGGGATTTATGAAGTCCGTTGCGGTTCTTTTGCGGCGATCGTTTTCTCGGCTCCAGTTGGGGCCGCCGCTTGTGGCGCCAGTCCCATCTCGACCTTGAACTGCTTCACCAGTTCGGCCGCCTGCAGCTTCTGAGCCTCATCTTCGATCTTGAATTTCTGCTGATCGACGTTGCTCATCGCCATATCCATGCGAGCTTCGTTGACGGCAGTCATCTCTTCGATCTTGCGCACCATTTCGTCGTGCGTCTGGCTGATGCCAGCCACCTGGAACTGCTCCATCGCGTCGGCAACTTTTTTCTGCCACTGCGCCCGCCGGTAATCGGCGATCGCACCCAGAGCTTCCTGCGTCTTACGCTCTTTTTCCTGCATGAACGCCTGCTTCACCGTCATAGCCTTGTCGAAAGCAGCGCGGGCACCGGCAAGTTGCCCCTGGTTTCTAGAGAGCGCGCTTTTGGTCTGTTCCAGCTGAGCGGCAAAGCTGCCGGCCAGATCGTCGCGGTTGCCCTGGATTGCCGCTTTCACCTTCGCGGTCAGCCCAGCGACATCGTTCTTATACTTCGCCTCTTCTTTTTCCAGCAGCGTCACGTTGGCCTTCACCATCGCGATGCTCTCGTTCATGCGCGGCACCTGATCGTTCATGTCGCGAATGTTCTGCTGAAGAATCAGCTCCGGATCTTCAGCTACCGAGATAAAAAATCCCACGAAAGACCGCACCACCCTGCTCAACCGTTGCCACATAATTCCTCCCTGTTCAGGACTTTTGCGCTGTCTTCGATGTGGGCGGCGGCGCATTCACATCGCCCGTCGTAATCGGGTTTTCGCTCACAAAATATCCAACCGCTTCGGCGATCTTCTTTTCTTCCTGCTGTTTCTTCAATCGCCAGCCGGTAAAGCGCTCTTTCTCGCGCGACACCTCTTCGTTATTACTCTGAATCTTCGCTCTTTGTTCCGTAACATATTTGTCGATCTGCGCCTGAATGTCGGCGTTCTCTTTTGTCTTGCGCCCTTCCAACTCTTCGGCTGCGCGCTGCTGCACGCGCTCATATCCATCCAGCGCCCGGTCGCGCCGCACCGCGTCCTGAACGACGTCTTTAATGTCGACACCTGCGGCATCGAGCGCAACCAGCACCGACGACTTCTTCACATCTGAGGGCAGATTGCGGATATGGGCGCTCTCCAGCATTTGCGAAATCTTCAGAATCGTATATCCCTGTGGCGCTGGCGGGATTTCTGCCGCCTTATAGATTTGATCGAACGACGTCGGATCGGAAACCGGAGTTGTGAACTTTGGCTCCATCGCCACAGTCGACGCAATTTCAGCCACGCTCTGCGCCGCAGTTTTCCCGCTGGCCGGTGCGGTTCGCGGCGCGGATGGATTTTGCCCGGAACCACTGGCTTCGTCGACCGAAACGATGTAGTTGTACCATTTCTTGGACATGCGGTCTCCTGCGCGCGAGACGTATTTACGGGGACAACCTGTGAGCCTGAAAGCTAAAGCCGGATAACCTGTTTGTCAAATGTCTTCATAGACTTCCGCGTCTTCTCAGTCAACCCCGCAAGCTTTTCAAGCGGCGATTTTTTCTTACCGACCGTGAGCTATCTGATCAGAAGTGTTGCGCCTGATCAATTCAGTTAGAATGAGCGCTTTTACCGTTCAGAGTGACCTGTGTTTTTGAACACTATCCCTGTTTTGAGATAGGACACGATTGTGCCCACCGGCGACCTCTCCTCTATTCTGAGTCGAGCTGTAGACATCACTGCCGACTACGATATTCGGCTCCTCGCCCAACAGCTCGGCACCAACTACCGCTCGCTGATGTACTGGCTGCGCGGCGAGCGGCCAATTCCGGCGTACCTGTTGCCGCGCATTTGCCTGATTCTGAACAATTACCAGCCGCTTGATTTTCTGGAGAGCCAAGCCGGACGGGTCGCGTTCAAGCTGCCCAATCCAAATATCACGTTGGAAAGAGAGCTGATCGCGGTGTCCAATCTCATTCGGGACGTGGGAGACGCACTGCAAAGCGTGGCCGAAACGCTGGCCGACGGCGTTGTCGAGGAAAGCGAACTGAGGACGACAATCCCGAAACTTGAAACCGTAATTCAGGAATGCGCGCTGCTGAAATACACGCTGGAAGAACTGAGCAAGAAGAAAAAGAAGAAACCGAAACGTTAAAACCAGCGTCCGCCGGTGATTCCGCAACGAACTGAGAACTGAGAACTGAGAACTGAGAACTGAGAACTGAGAACTGAAAGCTGAAAGCTGAGAACTGAAAGCTGAGAGCTGAGAGCTACCAGCTGAACTTCTAATACTTCCTTAACACCCCAATCACCCGCCCCTGCACATCCACCGACGCCGCCGGCACAATGATCGGCTTCATCGCAACGTTCGAAGGCTGCAGCCGGATGTTGTCGCCCTCGCGATAAAAGCGCTTCAGAGTTGCATCGGTGGAATCCACCAGCGCGACCACAATGTCGCCGTTGTGCGCGGTCTTGGCCTTCTCCACCAGCACGTAATCGCCGTCGAGAATGTGTTCGTCCTGCATTGACTGGCCGCGCACTTCCAGAACAAACACTTCCTTTGAGCGCACAAAATCCGCCAGCGAAATCGTCTCTGGATTCTCCACCGCTTCAATCGGCTGGCCGGCGGCGATGCGCCCCATCAGCGGCAGCACCAAGCCCGTGTTCACGCTCATGGCCTGCTTCAGCCGTCCCTTGGGAGGCAGCAGATCAATCGAGCGGCTGCGGTTGTAGTCGCGCGTAAGCAATCCTTTCTTTTCGAGATTCGAAACGTGCTTGTGCACCGTCGCCAGCGACGACAGCTTCAGCCCGTTGCCAATCTCTTCGAATGACGGGGAATATTGGTGCTCCGCCACGAACCTCGAAATGAAGTCGTACACTTCCCGCTGCCTGCGTGTGATGGCCATAGCGACATTGTAGGCGAATATAAAGCGAAGTCAAGTAGAAGGGAATGCTGATAGTGGTGCAGGATGGATTTCTTACCATACGGTGTCATCCTGAGCGCAGCCGTTTTTCAGGCGAAGCGAAGGATCTCCGTCTCATCCTGCCCGGAGCGTGAGCCAAACTGCACGCGTCGGCGAGGATTGAGTGATTGCTTGGCCAACTTCTAAGACAATTCCAGGGGAAGCTGAAAGGCCGGTCTAATCCCTACGTTCTCTGCGCACCACCCAGATTCGTAAGCGCCGCGACGATCGCAGTGCACCACTGCACAATTTCATCCTCGCGCAGCGTGCGCTCCTCCGAATGAAATCTAAAGCGCAACAGAATGGAATATTTTCCAGCCGCAATGGAACCTCCCCGGAAGATTTCCACCGGGCGGAAGTCGCGCAGCTCCGCGATGGCAGACGCGTCAACAGCTTTCCGCATTTGCTCGTACGAGACGTCGTCGGAAAATACGAACGAAAAATCGCGCTCGACCGCCGGATACTTGCCGAGCGGCGCGAAGTGAACCGTCCGCAGGCCGAGTCTGTACAACTGTTCCAGATCAAACTCAGCGAGAAAAACATCTTGCCGCAATTTGCGCGCCGCCGCTACTTCCGGATGAATCAGCCCGAACTGCGCCACCACTGAGCCGTTTACCCGCGCCCGCGCCGACCGCCCCGGATGAAAATATTCGGCGGTCTCGCGATCGTAGCTCGCATCTCCGGCAAACACGGCCAGCAGATTTTCCACATCGCCCTTGAATCCGCGGAAGGTCTCGGCTGCTGCCGCCTGATCTCCCTTGCTTACGTCGAGCGCGCCGCCAACGGGCAGCGTCGCCCGCACGGCCGCCTCCGTCGCGCCCAGACATGCGCGCCTTGGCTCAACGCGTTCACCCTGAGTCAGCTTATAGACGCCGCCCAACTCAAACAGCCGTGCCTCGGGCACATCGCGGTTCAGATTCCGCGCCAGCATGTCGAGCATGCCGGGCGCAAGCGACGTGCGCATCACGCTTGCTTCTTCGCTCAGCGGATTCTCGAGTTCCAGCACCTTCGCGTCTTCTCCCGATCGCTCCAGAAACGAAGAAAACTTCTCCGCATCGGCGTGCGAAATGAAAGTCAGCGATAAAGCTTCGTTGTATCCCAGCGCCAGCGCCCGCTCGCGAAAAGCCCCATCCATGGCCGCATGCGGAAGATCGGCAACCGCGCCGCTGAAAGCGGGCAGCGTGTTCTTGAATTTGTCGTAGCCGTGCATGCGCGCGATTTCTTCGATCACATCGATTTCGCGCTGCACATCGAGACGCCAACTCGGAATGAAGACGCGGAAGCGCGCGTCTTCCTGATCTTCCTCCTGCCCCTCGGGAAGCAGCGTGAAGCCGAGACTCTTGAGCAGGCGGAATATTTCTCCCGCCTCGAGCGTTCCGCCAAGGATACGCCGCACTTCCGCCACGCGCAGCACGACGGGGGCCTGATCTATTTCCTTCGCCACCACGTCGACCACATCGCCGATCAACTCACCACCGCCCGATTGCAGAATCATCTGCGCAACCAGATCGCATGACAGTGGACAGGACTCAAAATCTGCCCCGCGCTCGAAGCGGTGCGAAGCGTCGGTGTGAATCCCATGCCGCCGCGACATCTTGCGCACGATTCCCGGATCCCACCACGCCGATTCAATCAGGATGTTGCGCGTCTTCTCAGTGATCATGGTGTCATAGCCGCCCATGACCCCGGCAAGACCGACCGGCTTCTTCGCATCGCAAACGACAAGATCCTCAGTGGTGAGCTTGCGCTCGACACCATCGAGCGTCTTTAGCGTTTCGCCCGCGCGAGCTTTGCGCACGATGATCTTGCCGCTCTCGAGCAGATCCATATCGAAGACGTGAGTCGGCTTGCCGATCTCCCAGAGAACGTAGTTAGTCGCATCGACCGCGTTCGAAATCGGCCGCTGATCGAGCAACTGCAATCGGTGCGCGATTTTCTCAGACGACGGCTTGATCGTCGTATCGCGAATCACCCGTGCCGAAAATCGCGGACAAAGTTCCGGCTCTTCCACAACGATGGGAAATATCTCTTGAGCGGGTGCCCCACTTCTGGCTGACTTTGCCAGAAGTGGGGATTTTTCTGCTAAAGCCTTCAACGGCACCCCATAAATCGCCGCCGCCTCACGCGCCATGCCGTAATGATTCATCGCATCGGGACGATTCGTCCCGATCTCAACTTCCCAGACAGTATCCGCGCCGCCGCCAAAGATTCCTTCCACACCAAGCCCGACGTTAGTCAGGTCTTCAGCAAGTCGACGATCGTCGACCGAAAGGTCAACGAAGTCGCGAATCCATTGTGGAGAAAGTTTCATAAAAGCTTCTAGCTTCTAGCTCCTAGCTAACCGGCTCGCGAAGAGCTAGAAGCTAGACGCTAGGAGCTCCTACCCAAACTGCTGCAAAAACCTGACATCCCCTTGAAAGAACAACTGAATGTCGTCCACGCCGTACTTTAGTAGCGCCAAACGGTCCACTCCCATACCGAAAGCAAATCCGGAAATCTTCTTTGGGTCGTAGCCATTTTCTTTTACGAACTCGAACACATTCGGGTCGACCATCCCGCAGCCCAGCACCTCGATCCATCCCGTCTGCTTGCACGGACGGCACGGATCGCTGCCGCGCTTCCCGCTGCCGCCGCAGATAAAACACGTCACGTAAAGCTCCGCGCTAGGCTCGGTGAAGGGAAAGAACGACGGCCGAAAATGCGTCTTCACCGACGAGCCGAACAACGCCTTCATGGCGTGATCGAGCGTGCCCTTCAGATCGCCGAACGTAATGTTGGTGTCAACCGCCAGCCCTTCGATCTGATGAAACATGGGCGAGTGGCTCGCGTCCGGAGGATCGTTGCGGTGCACCGTGCCCGGGATCACGATGCGCAGCGGCGGCCGCATCTTCTCCATGGTACGAATCTGCACCGGCGACGTATGCGTGCGCAGCAGCAATCGTTCGCGTTGTGCCTTCGACTGCTGCCCCGCGATGAACAGCGTGTCCTGCGTGTCGCGCGCCGGATGGTTCGGCGGAAAATTCAGCGCCTCGAAGTTGTAATAGTCCGTCTCAACGACCGGCCCCTCGGCGACCGAGTAGCCGAGTTTCTGAAACACGGCAACAATTTCATTCGCCGTTTTGACGACAGGATGCTCGGCGCCGACGGGGCGGCGGACTCCGGGGAGGGTGATGTCGACAGGCTTGTTTCGATACTCCTCGATGCCATCGTGGAAAAGAGCGCGATTCTTGTACAGATTCTCGGAGTGCGTGACGGCTGTCTTGATGCGATTGCCGATATCGTTGAAAAGAAGGCCGACTCGCGGCTTCGACTCTGGAGGGGCCGTATTCAGCCACAACTCCCGCACTTGGGCGAGGACTCCGTTTTTCCGTGCCTTCCAACGATCGCTGAAGGCCTTCCATTCGGATTCATTCTGGACGCTGGCCGCCTCATGATTGAGCGCGGAATCCAACTCGTCCGCGGCGTCGATCAGTGCGGTTTCAGAGAAGTCCGTCAGTTTGGGAACGGTGTATGCCATGACCGCCAATACCGGGAGCAACGTATGCGCTTGTCGTCCTGATCGCGCTTTTTGCGCGAAGGGCCTATGCAGCTCCCGGCCGAATGCATAGGTTCTTCGCTTCGCTCAGAATGACAAGGTTTGAGTAAAAGGACGCTGGGCGGCACGGCTGAAAGCCGTGCCCTCCCCGTTGCCGGCAGCATTTGATTTTACTGAAAGCTTACGGCTACAGCCTGACAGCTTCTACGCCAGCGCCGCTTTCGCCTGCGTCGCCAGACTCGCAAATCCCGCGGCGTCCCGCACCGCCAGGTCCGCCAGAATCTTACGGTCCAGTTCGATACCGGCGACTTTCAACCCGTGGATAAACTGGTTGTAGCTCATCCCGTTCAGCTTGGCGGCCGCGCCGATGCGCACGATCCACAGCGAGCGGTACTGCCGCTTGCGCTGCTTGCGCCCGGAGTAGGCGAACTTCAGCCCGCGTTCGACTGCCTCTTTGGCCGCTCGGTAGAGTTTTGATTTGGTGAGGAAATAACCGCTTGCGCGGTCCAATATCTTTTTGCGTTTCGCGCGACGTTTCGTCCCGCGTTTTACACGAGGCATTTCGATTCTCCTTTTTGCTTTCGCTTTACGGCGGCTGGAGGTAAGGACGATTCGCCGAGGCGGCGATCTCTGGCCTCTTCACGCGCCTGAAGACGTTGTGTGATGAGTGATCGGGTCGTTGTGTGATTTTTCAGTCGCTCAACGACTCAATCGCAAAATCGCTCAATTCTCCTATTGGTACGGGATCATGCGAGCTACTTTCGCGTGATCGCCGTCGCTCACTAATGCACCATGACGCATCTTGCGTTTGCGCTTGGTGCTCTTGGAGGTCAGGATATGGCGCAGTTGCGCACGCCCGCGCTTGATCTTTCCCGTCCCCGTTTTCTTGAAGCGCTTTGCGGCGCCTTTGTGGGTTTTTAGTTTCGGCATAAAAGTCCTTAAAAACAGCCTCAGCTTTTCAGCCATCAGCTGTCAGTTTCTAACAATTTGTCATTCCGAATCGGGCCGAAGGCCCGGTGAGGAACCTGCTTCTCTTCCGCCTATGACGCTGGCTTGGCTACCTGCGCCGGTGGTGCACTTGGGCTTGGAGCGCTTTGAGCCGCGGCTTTTTCGGTCTTCTCCGCCTTCTGCTTTTCTTTCTCGCGCTCTTTGTCAGTCTTCTTCGGCGCCAGAATCGCGTGCAGCGTGTTGCCTTCCTGGCGTGGCCGGAACTCCACGATACTGTGCGGCTCGACGTCTTTGAGCAGACGCTCAAGAATCTGGCGTCCCAGACTGGTGCGCGTCATCTCACGTCCGCGGAAGAAGATCGTTGCCTTTACCTTGTCGCCTTCGTCCAGAAAACGCAGCACGTGATTCTTTTTCGTCTCGTAATCGTGGTCGTCCACATTAATGCGGAACTTGACCTCTTTTACGGTGATCGTCTTCTGATGCTTCTTGGCTTCGCGGTCTTTCTTTTCCTGCTGGTAGAGATACTTCCCGTAGTCCATGATGCGGCAGACCGGAGGCTGCGCAGTGGGCGAAATCTCAACCAGGTCCAGATTTTTCTCGCGGGCTTTCTTGAGCGCCTCATACGGCGGCAGGATGCCAAGCTGCTGCCCTTCGTCGTCAATCACGCGAATTTCGCGTGCGCGGATGCGCTCATTAATCCGAATAAACCGTTTATCGATACTGTCCTCCGTGCGCTAAGCGACTGAGAATAAAGAATTATAGCATGAAAATTTAACGAAACTGAGAAGCCGTCCAAGCCCAGATTTCGCGGTTCCCGCTTTGCTTCGCGTCCTTAGCGGATTTTCTCAGCGTCCTTAGCGGTTAAAGATTTTGAATTTCCTGAGAAGCAAAACGCCGAGCTTTTAACCGCCAAGATCGCTAAGAAAAACGCGCTAGTCCAACTTCCCGACGCGATGCTAACTCTCTAAAATGACCTGCGCGATGGCCTGCTCCTGCGTGTGCGACAGCGACAGCGCCGCGTTTTTCACTCCGAGCTTGGCGGCGAACTCGCGCGCTTTGCCGTGAAAAACGATCGTCGGCCTCCCGCCCGGCTGCCGCGTGACCTCGCAATCCTGCCAGCGCACGCCATGGTTCCACCCGGTGCCCAGAGCCTTCATTGCCGCTTCTTTGGCGGCGAAACGGGCAGCGTAGCGCTCCATGCGGTTCATCTTCGCATCGCAATAACTGATTTCCCCCGCCGTAAAAACGCGCCGCAGAAAGCGGTCGCCAAAGCGTTCGATCGACTGGCGAATGCGCGGAACCTCGGCGATGTCGATGCCCGTGCCCACAATCATCTTCAGCAATTCCCCTTCTACCAGTTTCCTTCGCACAAATCTTACAGCAACCGGTCGCCGCGATAGATTACCTGCTCGTCAACCAGCCGCGCTTCGGACATCAGCGCATGTTTTTTCACCGGTCCCGCGCCGTCGATGTGCAGAACTTCGTTTCCATGCGCGACCAGCCAGTCGGAAACCAGCATGCGGTGACACTGAAAGTACAGCCGCTCGGCGCACATGTAAGCCGTCGGCGAATTTTCCGCCAGTGCGATCAGTTCCTTCGCGGCGGTTTCGAATTCCGGCGTGAGCATGTAGTCGGCATAGTTGCGGAAGCTCTGGTTGCGCAAGGCTATATTCGGCGATTCTTTCAGAACCTTCTTCCGATATCCGCCGAGCCCCTTCATCCACTGGTAGGTGATACCAGCCGCCGGCAGACTTTTCTCCAGCGCCTCGCGATTGAATTGAGGCAGCCGCCGCGACATGGGAAAGGCGCGAATGTCGACGAGCATCTGAATCCCATGCGCTTGCAGCGCGGCAATCAGGTCCTCGATCGAACGGGTGGAGTGCCCGATGGTATGAAGAGTGGCCAACGATGGTTGGATGCGAAACTTCCCGCGCCGATGCGGACGCTGATTATGCGATGGTGGGAGTTATGCACACCCTACTTATAGGGAGAGCAGGGCCTTCACGATCGCGGCGTCCTGTTCCCCAAACACGGTTCGCAGATCCAGTCGCACACGCCCGTCTTCGACGCGAGCAATCACAGGGAGATCGTTCGAGCGCAAACGCTCCGCTAGTTCGCCAGCGCTAATCCCCTCGCAAGTCACAGCCAGCAGTCGGGTCGGCAACACCGATGACGGCGCCGCGCCTCCACCGATGACCGACTCGCCGTCGATCACTTCCACTTGTAATTTCGGCGACCGCACCAGCGCCGCCATTGCCTCGGCGCGCTGGCCGATTTCCTCCTTCGTCAGCCGCATCATCCGCAGCACGGGGATTGCATCGTGATCACGCTTCACATACGCCAGCAGCGTTGCCTCCAGAGCCGCATAAATAAGTTTGTCGACGCGCAGCGCGCGAAACAGAGAATTGGATCGCATGCGCGCGATCAATTCCGGGCGGCCGCTGATCAACCCCGCCTGTGGCCCGCCGAGCAACTTATCGCCACTGTAAGTGACAATATCGACCCCAACGCGCAGACTGTCGAACACGCCCGGCTCGCAGACTGAGGCATCGTGGCGCTCTCGATTGCCGTCGAGGTGCACCGAGAATGTCAGGTAGGGCGAGGGCTGGTAGTCATCTATGTGCCGGCGCAACAGCAACGCGTTGGTGCACAAGTAGATGAATTTCTTGCGTGCGATGATGCCGCGTACGATCTCCGGCA
>Ga0209006_10002430_pt1 | contig 16980 bp, 11 predicted proteins | sample JacPin_JW_Ref_O2_FD_188567 | JGI IMG/M metagenome (GOLD analysis project Ga0209006, IMG submission 188567) | Forest soil microbial communities from Algoma, Ontario, Canada - Jack Pine, Ontario site 1_JW_Ref_O2 (SPAdes) (version 2) | ecosystem: Environmental > Terrestrial > Soil > Boreal... | reverse complement strand
TTCGTATACATCTTCGGATCGTCGATCGTCACCGTCAGCTCCAAGTGATCGCGGTCCGCTCGGTGGAACCGCTCCTCGACGCGCAGTTCATCGCTATGCGGACGGCCCGCTCGATCGATCCAAGTTCTTTCATCCGTTCCTTGAGTTGCTGACCCATGTGTTCCTCCGATGGCGCTACGCTTTGGGGATACGGTAACGCTGGAGGCTGGGCTAACATCTTAAACATTTCGTGGCCCTGGCAAGCAAAGGGCGACAAGCGAAGTGGAAAGCGTCGAGAGGCGATTTCACAAGCTTGGGCCGTCTGTTGGCTAATCAAAGGCCCAATGGTCTAGACAGCCCAGCTGTCGATTTCTTGACAGTTGGAAAATGAGGAAAAGAAAAAATGAGAAGAGCGCAGGCTCTTCTCATATTTGGTGTGGCAGTCCTCAGTCTGGAGGTTGCGCGACTTACGGTTTGTAGACTTTGTAAATTGTCCGATAGTAAGCAATGGTGTTGCCGGCCTGGGAGAAAGCCTGGATCGAGACTTTGTGCGTGCCCGCTTTAATCTTAACGGGAGCATCCAGGTCAGTCATCGCGGAGTAGCTACCGTCGACTGCGTCTTCACCCAAATACGGGCCTCCGAAACCACTAGCCGTGCCGTCGAGGATCAATACCAGGGCGCGGTTATTGCCTACGGTGGAATTGCCGCCGCTGGTGGCCCAAGCGTCCACTACCAGGGTGCAAGTTCCGGGACCGGGGCAGGTGACGGTAGTGCCGGGATCGAGGTTGGTGAAGGTATCGCCCGGAATGGCTAGGTACGGCGATCCGCTCGAAATGTAGGTCTTCTTGAGTACCGTGGCAGGGAGAGTTTGAGGCCCTGGCTCAACCTCGTTCTGGTTCTGCAGGTCCACCGCGGATGCGCGGTTGGTTTGCCCAAAGCCCAGCCCGGAGAATGCAAGCAGGGTGGCAACGGCAATGGTCAGGTTCATTTTTTGCGACTTCATGATATTCCTCCAGTTTTAATTTTTTAAGTCAAGATACGGGGCACGTTACATTCATTGGATTTCGTCTGTGTTCCCTTCCCCGATAGTGCGAGAGCACGTGAAATCGTTGCACCGCCGATTAAGCGTCTGGTTTTGTCGTGCCTAACTATTAGTTGTTTTTCCAAGCTCACAACCGGATGATGCGCCCGGTAGCTGGAATCGTCCATGGAGTCAGTCTGAAGCCGTATGAACTGATCTGACTAAATTCTTGGCTTGGGATTTGGGGATGGGAGACGGGTTTGTTTCACAGGGAGAGAAACACTTAGCGGGGGCATAGCGGTAAGATTCGCGCTGGCTTTCGGGAAAAGATTTTCCGAATGCGAGGAGCCGGCCTCAGGCGCTGAAGCGGTGTGTCATTTCAGCGGTTTGGCGGCACGAGTGGACCTCGTGCTCTTGCCACCGGCGTCCTGCAAATAGTTTCTGCGCGAATTATTGAAAGGGCGCGAAAAGCAGAAGCCGAGTTCCAGCGATATCGGCGGACAGGGCATCGAGTACAATGTGAGGACCGCGGTCGTTCCCTTTTCATGTATTTGACGCTAACTTCTTTCCCGCCCGCCCTGGCTGTGTTTGCTTCGATATTTGCGTCGAAGGGGCTGGGACCTTATCTTCGGCAGCATTTTCTGGACAAAACTTTCGTTGGGCTCTACCAGATCAACGCTTTCGATCTGGCGTTGCTGGTTCCTTATTTCATCGTCCTCATTATTTTGGCGGCGTATGGCGGGCATCGCTACTGGATGGTCTATCTCTATTACAAACACAAGAAGAACAAGACGACTGAACCTCCGGCACATTTTGAAAACCTGCCGCGAGTGACGGTGCAGTTGCCGATTTTCAACGAGCAATATGTTGTGGATCGACTGCTGGACGCCGTTTGCCGGCTGGAGTATCCGAAAGACAACCTTGACATCCAGTTACTGGATGACTCGACCGACGAAACGGTTGAGGTGGCGCGGCTGTTGGTGGAGCGTTACGCGGAGTTGGGACACCCCGTCGCATACATCCACCGCAACAATCGTGAAGGCTTTAAGGCGGGTGCTTTAGCCGAAGGATTGAAGACGGCCCAGGGTGAATTCGTGGCCATCTTCGATGCCGATTTTGTTCCGCCACCGGACTTTTTGCTGAAGTGCATCCATCACTTTACCGATCCGAAGATCGGGATGGTGCAAACCCGTTGGACGCACATCAATCGCAACTATTCATTGTTGACGCAGGTCGAGGCGATTCTGCTGGACGGTCATTTTGTGCTGGAGCATTCGGCGCGGGCGCGCAGCGGCGTTTTCTTCAATTTCAACGGCACAGCCGGCATGTGGCGCCGCGTCGCGATTGACGAGGCGGGCGGCTGGGAACATGACACGCTCACCGAAGATACCGATCTTTCTTATCGAGCGCAGCTTAAGGGATGGAAGTTTGTCTATCTGCAGGACGTGGAATGTCCGGCGGAGTTGCCGGTGGAGATGACGGCATTCAAGACGCAGCAGGCGCGGTGGGCCAAGGGATTAATTCAGGTTTCAAAGAAAATTCTGCCCAGAGTGCTGTCGAGCAATGTGCCGCGAGCGGTTAAGATTGAGGCCTTTTATCACCTCACGGCGAATCTTAGTTATCCGCTGATGATTGTGCTTTCGGTATTGCTGATGCCGGCGATGATCATCCGCTTTTATCAGGGATGGTTCCAAATGCTGTATATCGATCTGCCGCTGTTCATGGCTTCGACATTTTCGATCTCGAGCTTCTACCTGGTTTCGCAAAAAGAGTTGTTTCCGAAACGCTGGCCGCGATCGTTACTCTACCTGCCTTTACTCATGTCTCTGGGAATCGGATTAACCATTACTAACACGCGGGCTGTGCTGGAAGCTCTGGCCGGCAAACAGACGGCATTCGCTCGGACACCAAAGTACCGCGTCGCGTCGAAAAAAGACAAAATACAGGGAGCGAAATATCGCAAGCGTTTGGGATGGATTCCGTGGATTGAGTTGTTGATCGGAACGTATTTCGCACTGGCGGTTTACTACGCGATCGACAACGAGAACTACTTTACGGTTCCGTTCTTGCTCTTATTCGTTGTCGGATATTGGTGCACGGGTCTGATGTCGCTGTTGCAGGGGCGCTTTGCCGGACTCTCTGTCGGTTCAGAAACTCATACGAAGCCGTTCCCGGTGGGCGTGTGAAACTCGCAGGTGGTTTCGAGTCTTAGCGAGACGCGGTGTGGGAGGGAAGGCTGAAATCCACACTGATGGTGGTTTCGCGCTCCACTGGTTTTCCGTCCAGAATAAAAGGTGCGTAGCGCCATAGTGCGACTGCATCCACGGCCGATTGGGCAAGGGGAGCGGGACCGTTTACAACTTTGATCGCGCGCAACGATCCGTCTTCGGTAACCACGGCTGATAGAACCACGACGCCTTCCAAGTGTAGTTGTCGCGCCTCGGCGGGATAAGCCGGTGTGGTGCGATGTATGAGTTGTCCACCGGAAAGTGGGTGCGACATGGTCGCGGTAGCAACTTGGTTGCCTAGGTCGGCGAGCAACAGGGGGCGATCGGTTTTCTCTTTATTATTATCGTTATTACTTTGATCGTTCTTATTTGGGTCGTTCTTGTTTCGGTCGTTCTTGCCAGGTATGGCGTCAACCTTGGATGCAAATGTTACTGGCGAGCCGGCAGCCGGATTTCCTTTGGACGAAAAAAGAGTTTCACCGCCGGGATCTGGCCTCCAGACCGGGTCATTGTCGGGAAGCTGTGAGCCCGGAAGCGCACGGGCGGTGGCAATTGGAGAGGCGGCATGCGCTTTGCGATCTCCGTCGTCTGCTCCTCGCCAGCCAAGCCAAATTACGGAAGCGACTAATGCGATGCCCGCCAAGCCCAGAACACCCGACACCAGGGTGCGCGATCGACTTCCGACAACTGCAAAAGCCACATCTCCAACCCGATCGGACGCTGGAAGGAGTCCGGCTGGTTGGGGGATTGCTATTTCCGAATTGGACTTCGGGGCCAACGACGATGAGCCGTGCGGCTGCGAGGCTCGCGCCCGCTCCGCCAGCGCCGCCAGTTGATAAAGAAGCCCGATATGCTGTTCGGTAAAGGCGGACGGGTTGGTAGAGAAGACTTCAAGGATTCCGTTAACTCCCCGCCACCCTTGCACCGGCAACACCGCGATAGAGCGCAACCCAAGACTGCGGCAAACTTCCAAGTCAACGTGCGGATCGATTTCGGTGTCGGCGCACACTTGAACTTTGCCGGTACGTAAACATTCTCCGGAAATGCCGGTTTCGGCGATCAACCGCATTCCGAGGGCGGGAGCGGCAGGGCCACTGCGGGCGCGGCAAACCATGGCGCCTTCTTTCCACATGGCAATGGCGGCTGCGGTGGCTGCGGTCAGCTGCTGAGCGGCTTCGGCGATCTTCGCTAAAATCGGATCGAGCCGGTGGTCACCGTTGGCTACCAATTCCTTCAGGGAGGACAACACCGCTATTTCGGCGGAAGTTCCAAGGGGGTTGCTGGGCGAGGAATCGCTATCGGAAGAGTTAAGGTCTTTCCCCGAGCGGAACGACTTGAAGGGAGGGACAACCACAGATTTCTCGTAAGCGAAAGTGCTGGGGCGAATCCCGCAGAACGCAAGCGGCGCGCGCCATTTGGCCCGAAGTATGAGGGAAGGAACGGCATCTGTCAAGGTAAGTCAGCGGGCGGTAGTGGAGCAGTTTGGAAATTGGCGTCCCTCAGCGGCTAAGGCCGCAATGCAAATTTAAGCTTGCGGCACGGCTGAAGGCGGCCCCTTCCCATTCTTGCTTGAAGCAAGGTTCAGCGGGTAGGTAAGGCGGGCGAGCCCTGGCTCAGAAGAAAGCATTTGTTTTCTTTCAGCTTTGAAAGCAGCGTGCTTTCACGGAGCCGGAAAGGCTGAAAGGTTCCTGGTGCTTCGGACGAGACCTAGCTCCGTCACCACATGGTGTGAATGATTCTTGCACCAAACTAACCAACAATCATGCGGCTGAGCCGATGCTAACCTGATTGGGCTCTGGATTCTCGCCACCTCCGCAAGAGGATTTGCCGGGAACCGACCTTAAGAAGTTTCTAAGAACCTTCGAAGCACTGACGGAACTGGGGCCCGAGTTGACGGCGGACCGCGATTTTCGCCAGACCGCTCGAACCATGCTGACCGCCGTGTTGGAAGCGGCGGGAGCCCGCGAAGGTGTTTTATTTTCATTCAGCGAACGGCCTTCCCTCCTCACCTCGGTGGATGCACAGGGTTTTGCGCTGCTGCCGGAGCCGTCTCTGATTCGCCTGCTTCCCCGCCACGTGCACACGCTGACGGCGGCAACCGGCCCGGTCCTGCTCAACAGTTCAACCTCCGATGTGTTCCTGAGTTCAAATGGAAATGTGGCGCCGGAGTTGTTCAAGTGCATTAGTGCTCTGAAAGTCCGGGGTAAACTGGTTGGAATCGTCGCCCTGGGGAGGCGGGCGGGCGATGCGTTGTACGAAGACGACGCGCTCGAAGCATTCCAAATGCTGAGCCCCTACCTGGCGCTGGCGATGCAGAACTACACGCTGGGACAGACCCTAGCCCAACGGGTTTCAGAAAACCTGCGACTGCTGGCCTCGCTGCACGGTTTTTACGATAACGCCCTGGAGGCTTTCGCGGCGGCCATCGACGTCAAGCACGTCAACATTCATGGACACTCATTACGGGTGGGCCGTTATTCTCAGGCGATCGGCGAAGCCATGGGATTGGATCCTACTGAAATCGCATCGCTGCGGTCGGCGGGCTATTTGCACGATATCGGGAAAGTTGCGGTGGATAAACGGTTGTTCGAAAAGGCTTCGAAACTCGATGCGGAAGAATATCGAGAAATGCGGGACCATACGGTGGTGGGCCACCAGATCGTGAGTCACGTCCAGTTTCCGTGGCCGCAGATTCCTGAAATCGTACGTTGGCACCATGAGCGCGCCGATGGGACGGGCTATCCGGATGGTTTGCGCGGCGAGGATACTCCACCGGCGGTGCGCATTGTGGCCCTGGCCGACAGTTTCGACGCCATGATCAGCGAGCGTCCTTATCGGCAGCGGCTGTCGATCGGAGCGGCGCTTCAGGAATTGATTCGTATGTCCCCGCAAAAATACGATGCCAACGCTTTGCAGGCTTTACTGATCCAGGTGCGGCGCGATGCGGTGGGGAGCAACCATCTTCCGATGCTTGAACCCGATGTAATGAACCTTTCGGCGGCGGATGTCGATCAACTGGCGTCGACGTTGCAGCATCGGGTTACGCAGAACAAGATCATTCTCTCTTAACATATTTAATTTGTAGCCTCAGTCTCTCCTGGCATCATTTCCGGGAGCGCCCCCGGATTTTCCGTTCTGCCCGGTGTAAAATCGCAGGCTAGTCCCTTTGGCGTCTCGTTTTAATTCCCGCGTTGGATGTAAACTTGAGGCTGGCCCTTTGTATGTCATCGTCTTCATCTAACCGAAGCATCAGGGCGATCTAAACCGGCTTGTAAGGAGAGAATTGATGGCTGTCAGTGACCAGTCTGTCGCCGCCACCGGCACGCAACTTGACCAGTTGTGTATCAACACGATTCGCACTCTGTCGATGGATGCGGTGCAGAAAGCCAACTCCGGTCACCCGGGGACACCAATGGCCCTGGCTCCAGTGGCGTATTGTCTGTGGCAGCAATTTCTGAATTACGATCCCGCCGACCCGATATGGCCGAATCGTGACCGCTTTATTCTTTCGAACGGCCACGCCTCGATGCTGCTTTACTCGCTCATCTATTTAGCTGGCATTCGGGAAGCGACTCGCGACGGTAAGATTCTTGCCACGCCGGCGCTGTCGCTCGAGGACATCAAGAATTTCCGTCAAATTGACAGCAAGACTCCGGGACATCCGGAATACGGTTTGACCACGGGGGTCGAAACTACCACCGGGCCACTGGGCCAGGGGGTAGCCAACAGCGTAGGTTTTGCCATTGCGGAACGCTGGCTGGCACAACATTTTAATCGCCCCGGATTCGAACTGTTTAATTACAACATCTGGGTATTCTGCGGCGACGGCGACATGATGGAGGGAATCTCCTCTGAAGCTGCATCCACCGCCGGGCACCTGAAGCTCTCGAATGTCTGCTGGATTTACGACAACAACCACATCACCATCGAAGGCAATACCGACCTGGCTTACGACGAAAATGTGGCCGCCCGCTTTTTGGCTTATGGCTGGGATGTGCAACATGTCCACGATGCCAACGATCTGGTGGCGTTGGCCGCGGCCTACAAGCACGCACTCGGAGTGACTGATCGCCCCAAGCTGATCATTGTTGATAGTCATATCGGCTACGGGTCGCCGCACCGGCAGGACTCCAAAGAAGCGCATGGTGAAGCGCTCGGCGCAGAAGAAGTGAAATTGACCAAGCGCTTTTACGGCTGGCCGGAAGACGCCCAGTTCCTAGTTCCGGAGGGAGTGCAGCAAAACTTTAGCTCGGTGATGGGCAAACGGGGAAAGCAGCTGAGCAGCCAGTGGAATGCGCTTTACGCGAAGTACAGTGCGCAGTTTCCGGATCTGGCGGCGGAGTACGAACGCATGAAGTCGCATCAACCCGCTGCGGGATGGGACAAAGAGCTACCCAGTTTTCCAGCTGATGCAAAAGGGCTGGCTACCCGCGATTCCTCGTCGAAGGTGCTGAACGCCATCGCGAAAAATCATCCGTGGCTGATGGGCGGAGCCGCCGACCTTTATCCTTCGACGAAAACGCGTTTGACTTTTGACGGCGCGGGAGATTTCGAAGCAAATAACTACAACGCGCGTAACTTCCATTTCGGCATTCGCGAACACGCCATGGGAGCGATCGTCAATGGCATGATGTTGTCCGACATTCGCGCCTACGGTTCGACCTTCTTCATTTTCTGTGAGTATATGAAGATGCCGATCCGGCTCTCGGCCATCATGGAAATTCCGTCGATCTGGATTTTTACTCACGATTCGATTGGGGTCGGGGAAGACGGGCCCACGCACCAGCCGGTTGAACAACTGGCGACCATGCGAGCTATCCCCGGCCTGATGATGCTTCGTCCGGCTGATGCGAACGAGGTGGTGGAGTCATGGAAGATCATCATGGGGTTGAAGAAAGAACCTGTCGCTCTGGTGCTGACCCGCCAGGCTCTGCCTACCTTCGACCGCACCAAGTACGCTCCGGCTAGTGGGGTGGCGCGCGGGGCGTACATTCTGGCCGATGCCGAAGGCGGCAAACCGCAGGTCATTCTGCTGGCCACGGGTAGCGAAGTTTATCTGTGTATCGATGCCTACGAAAAGCTGAAAAGCGAAGGCATTCGCGCCCGGGTGGTGAGCATGCCTTCGTGGGATCTTTTCGAGCATCAGGATCAAGGTTATCGCGATCAGGTGCTCCCACCGGATATTACGGCGCGAGTGGCGGTGGAGCAGGCCTCGGTGTTTGGGTGGGCGCAATACACGGGACCGAAGGGCCGGATTATCGGCATGCACAGTTATGGGGCTTCCGCTCCGCTGAAAGATTTGCAGAAGAAGTTTGGTTTTACCGTGGAGGCCGTCATGAAAGCTGCGCATGACGTGCTGGGAAGATAAGCAGGCGTGGGTCTCCAGCTCGCGGCGACGGTTGCTTCGAACGCCAGAAGCGCGCCAGACGCTGAAGCGCGAACATTTTTTGCGGATCAGTGGCACGAGTGGAACTCGTGCCCTTCCCGAGAGTGGTCGCGAATCAGATTTTTGGGAGGGTCGGGCTGGCGGATGAAATTTAGTGGCCTCTTGGAGCGTGTGGGCGATGAAACGCTCTGATTCCGTCGGCGAATTAACGGGACGGTAACAGTTTATCAACCTCAGGCGCTTATCGTTTTGTCTGAGTCAGTTCAGGAGATGGTTATGAATCCAGTAGGCACTCTCGAAACCGCAAAAGCCGCGAATCCTCTCGTTCAGCTGCAAAATTTCGGCCAATCCATCTGGCTCGACTACATCCGCCGCGACCTGCTTAAGGACGGTGAACTGCAGCGTCTGATCAGCGAGGACGGCTTGCGGGGCATGACATCGAATCCGTCGATTTTTGAAAAAGCGATTGCCGGTTCGACTCTCTACCAGGATTTCCTCGATTCGTTTGCGGGCCGCGCCGATCTCGACGCCAAAGCGCGTTACGAACTGCTGGCCATCCGCGACATTCAGGACGCCGCCGATGTTCTGGCTCCGGTTTACAAGAGCACGAAAAAGCGCGACGGCTATGTCAGCCTTGAAGTCTCTCCTTATCTCGCCCACGACACCAACGGCACCATGGCCGAAGCGCGCCGCTTGTGGAAGACGGTCGCCCGCGAAAACGTGATGATCAAAGTTCCGGGGACGGTGGAAGGCATCCCTGCGATTCGGCAACTGTTGAGCGAAGGCATCAATATCAACGTGACCTTGCTGTTCGCGCAGCCGGTTTACGAACAAGTGGCCGCAGCCTTCATCGATGGGGTGGAAAAATTCGGCGCATCGGGTGGCGATGTGAGCAAACTAGCCAGTGTGGCCAGTTTCTTTATCAGCCGTATCGATACGCTGGTGGATTCCCTGGTCGACGCGAAAATTAAAACCGAGACCGACGCCGGCCGCAAGGCCAAATTGCAGGGGATTCTGGGGAAAGTTGCGATCGCCAACGGCAAACTGACTTACGAAGCCTATCAGCGCATCTTTTCGGATCCGCGATGGAAGGCGCTGGCCGCCAAAGGCGCCCAAACGCAGCGCGTACTGTGGGCGAGCACCAGCACGAAAAACAAAAATTACAGCGACGTTCTATATATCGAAGAGCTGATCGGACCGGATACCGTCAACACCGTCCCGCCGGCGACGCTCGACGACTTCCGCGATCACGGAAAGCCGCGCCAGAGCCTGATGGAAGACGTAGAAGGAGCGCGCAAGACCATGGCCGACCTCGCTGCCTCGGGCATCGTGATGAAAGACGTGACCGACAAGCTGACGTCCGATGGGGTAAAGCTATTTGCGGAAGCCTTCGATACGCTGCTTGCGGCAGTGGAAAAAAACACCAAGCGGGCGAGCTCCGCGCAGGTCAACCAACAGTCTGCGACGCTGCCCGCCGACCTGGATGCCGCCGTAAAAAAAAACCTTGACGACTGGCGGGCATCGGGAAAAGTAAGACGGCTGTGGGATGGCGACGCATCGCTCTGGACCAACGAAGACGAAGCGCGCTGGCTGGGCTGGCTCGGAGTCACGGCGGAGCAGATTGCGAATTCCGACAAGCTGAAAGCGCTGGCAGCGGATGTTAAGGCTGGCGCCTTTACTGACATTCTTTTGCTCGGCATGGGCGGGTCGAGCCTGTGTCCGGAAGTTCTCTCTCTGACCTACCCGCAAGCTCCCGGCTTTCCGCGGCTGCACATTAACGATTCGACCGACCCGGCGCAGATCCGCGCCGTCGAAAATAAAATCGATCTGGCCAAGACACTCTTCATTGTTTCCAGCAAGTCGGGGAGCACGCTCGAACCAAACATCTACAAGCAGTATTTCTTTGAGAAAGTGCAGCAGGCTATCGGCGCTGACAAAGCCGGGAGCCGCTTTATCGCCATTACCGACCCAGGCTCGAAGATGCAAGGGGTCGCGGAGCGCGATCGCTTCCGCCACATTTTCTATGGGCTGCCGTCGATTGGAGGACGCTACTCGGCTCTGTCGAATTTCGGGATGGCTCCGGCGGCGGCCATGGGCATGGACACGGACCAATTCCTGAAGCGGACGCAAGAGATGGTCGACGCGTGCAAACCCAACTCACCGGTCGAGCAAAATCCGGGAGTGATGCTCGGCCTGATCCTGGGCTCAGCCAATAAACTGGAACGCGACAAGATTACGATTGTCGCCTCTCCGGGAATCGCCGACCTGGGCGCGTGGCTGGAGCAGTTGATTGCCGAATCGACCGGCAAACAGGGCAAGGGGATTATTCCGATCGATCGCGAGGCTCTGGGCGCGCCCGAGGTTTACTCGAACGATCGCGTGTTCGCCTATCTGCGTCTGGAGAATGCGCCCGATGCTACGCAAGATGCCAAGATGGCGGCCATTGAAAAGGCGGGACACCCTGTTGTCCACATTAGCGTTGCCGATACCTACAGTCTTGGTCAGGAATTCTTCCGCTGGGAAATCGCCACAGCAGTGGCCGGTTCCATCATCGGAATCAATGCCTTTAATCAGCCCGATGTCGAAGCGAGCAAAATTGTAACCAAGCAACTGACCTCGGAATACGAAAGCAAAGGCTCGTTGCCGGCAGAAAAACCGATACTCGAAGAAGAGGGGTTCAAACTCTTTACCGACGAAAACAACGCCGCTGAACTGGCAAAAGCGGCGGCGGCCGGTCCTAAGTCTGACGGCGCGCTCAAAAACTATTTGCGCGCGCATATCGCGCGTCTTGGCAGCGGCGATTATTTCGGCGTGCTGGCCTACGTGCAAATGAACCCCGAACACGAAGCGCTGTTGCAGGATCTACGGATCGCTGTCCGCGATAACAAACGCGTCGCCACTGTCCTCGGCTTCGGGCCTCGATTCCTGCATTCCACGGGGCAGGACTATAAAGGAGGACCGAACACCGGCGTATTCCTGCAGATCACGTGCGACGATGCCCAGGATTTGCAGGTGCCGGGACAGAAATACACTTTTGGAATCGTGAAAGCGGCGCAGGCTCGAGGAGACTTCCAGGTTCTTGCCGAACGGAAGCGCCGTGCGTTGCGCGTTCACATTGGACCCGATGTCAAGGCCGGCCTCACGAAACTTGCGGCCTTGGTAAAACAAGTTCTGTAGATCAAGCGATGGTGGTGAGACGGGCTCGGTGTGACAGGCTTTCCACCCACGCGCATTTAAGGAGCAAGAATGCAACTAGGAATGGTAGGTTTGGGAAAGATGGGCGCCAACATGACGGTGCGCCTGATGCGCGGCGGCCACAAGATGGTCGTCTCCGATCTAAGCGCGGACGCGGTCAAGGCCCTGGCTACGGATGGCGCCACCGCTTCCACTTCGCTCGAAGATCTCATCGGCAAACTGACGGCGCCGCGCGCGGTGTGGATCATGGTGCCGGCGGGCGATGCGACGGAATCCACGGTGCAGACGCTGCTGGCAAAAATGCAGCCGGGCGACACCATCATCGACGGCGGCAACTCGTTTTTTAAGGACGACGTCCGTCGCTCGAAGATTTGCGCCGCCAAAGGCGTGAACTACGTCGACGTGGGAACGAGCGGCGGCGTCTGGGGAATCGACCGCGGCTACTGCATGATGATCGGCGGCCCGAAAGAGACGGTGCAGCGCCTCGATCCCATCTTCAAGACACTGGCTCCGGGACGCGGCGACATCCCACGAACTGCCGGACGCGAAAAACTGACGGGCGCGGCCGTCGGCACATCCGAAGATGGTTATCTCTATTGCGGGCCGTCCGGCGCCGGGCATTTCGTCAAAATGGTGCACAACGGAATTGAATACGGCATCATGCAGGCCTATGCCGAGGGCTTTGACATTTTCAAGAACGCCACCAGCAAAGAGCTTCCGGAAGATATCCGCTACGATCTCAATTTGCCCGATATCGCCGAGGTCTGGCGTCGCGGCAGCGTGATCAGTTCATGGTTGCTCGATTTGACGGCGATGGCCCTGATCGAGAATCCGAATCTCTCGGAGTACAGCGGCTATGTACAGGATTCCGGCGAAGGCCGGTGGACGATCCAGGCAGCGATTGATGAAGCGGTTCCTGCGGAAGTCCTGACGGCGGCGCTCTATGCCCGTTTCCGCTCGCGGCAGGAGCACACGTTTGCGGATAAGATGCTCTCCGCCATGCGCCAGAAGTTTGGCGGCCATATAGAACTCAAACCACCGACCACGAAAACGGCGTAGGGCGGGGTTAGAGGTTAAAGGTCAAGATCAGGCACAAGGTCATACACGAGGAACTGATGTCTTTAACGGAAGTTTTGCCAGCCACTATTAAGCCGCGGGTCGCGCGCGTTGGAGATCCGTGCGTGATGGTGATCTTCGGTTTTTCCGGTGACCTTACACGCCGCAAGCTGATTCCCGCCCTTTACAATCTCGCGACGCAGCAAGTGCTCTCGCCCAATTTCGCGGTCATCGGAGTGGGGCGCACTCCCATGAGCAACGAGGAGGTGCGCAAGAAAGCCTCCGAAGATTTCAAGAAGTTCGCCACTGGGCCGGTCGATCCGGCACTGTGGGAATCGTTCGTGAAGCGCATCAATTATCTGAGCGGAGATTTCGACGATCCCGCGATGTACGAAAACCTTAAAAACACACTGGCCAAAGTAGATGAGGAATACCACTCCAAGGGCAACTATTTCTTTTATCTCGCTACGGCTCCTAATTTTTTTGGCGATATTGTCGAGCGGCTTTCAAAAGTCGGGCTCATGAAAGAAGAGAACGGGCACTGGCGGCGAGTGATTATCGAAAAGCCTTTTGGCCACGATCTTGATTCGGCGAAAGCTTTGAACCAGCAACTTTTGAAAGTGGTCTCTGAAAAACAGATCTATCGCATCGACCACTACCTGGGAAAAGAAACGGTGCAGAACATTCTGGCGCTTCGTTTCGCGAATGGAATCTTCGAGCCTATCTGGAATCGCCGTTACATTGACCATGTGCAGATTTCAGTGTCCGAAACCGTAGGCGTCGAAAAGCGGGGCGGCTATTACGACAATGCGGGCGCGCTCCGGGACATGGTCCCGAACCACATTATGCAACTGATAACGCTCACCGCCATGGAACCACCGATATCTTTCGAGGCCAACGCGGTGCGCGACGAGCAGGCAAAAATTCTGCATGCCATCCAGCCTTTCAGCAACGAAGACGTGCTCAGCAAGACGGTCCGCGGACAATACGGCGAAGGCATTATGGATGGCGAGCGCGTTCCCGCATATCGTTCCGAAGAAGGCGTACCCCCGGAGTCGCGGACCGAAACTTTCGTCGCCATGCGGCTGCTGATCGATAACTGGCGCTGGGCGGGCGTGCCTTTTTATCTCCGCACCGGCAAACGCTTGCCGAGCCGCCATACGCATGTGGTTATTCAATTCCGTCGCGCTCCGTTTATGCTCTTCCGCGAGACACAGGTGGAAAATATGATGCCCAACCAGTTGGTGTTGCACATCCAGCCGGAAGAAGGCATCTCTTTGCGCTTTGCCGCCAAGACTCCCGGTCCGGCCATGCAACTGGGCGAAGTGAATATGGACTTCGCTTATGCCGACTATTTCGGGCTTACACCTTCGACCGGTTATGAACGGCTGTTGCACGATTGTATGACGGGGGATGCCACGCTCTTCCAGCGCGCGGACATGGTCGAGGCGGGGTGGAGCATCGTCAATCCTGTGCTGGATGTGTGGAAGGCGCTGCCGCCGCGCGATTTTCCGAATTATGCCTCGGGAACCTGGGGTCCGGAGACGGCTGACGAGTTAATGGAGCGCGATGGACGGCGCTGGAGAAATTTCGAGAAATGATTTTGGCAGGCGATATCGGGGGCACGCACGCTCGCCTCACATACTACGAAGAAGACAATGGGCATTTTTCCACCGTCCATGAAAAAGTTTATCCCAGTAAAGAATTTCGCGGACTGGATGAAATTGTCCTCAAATTCGTTGCCGAAACCGGGGTGCGTCCCGCGATCGCCAGCTTTGGCATCGCTGGCCCGGTGCGCAACGGTCGGGTCGAGACTTCCAACCTGCCATGGATCGTCGAAGCGTCGAAGCTCGCCCGGGAATTGAAACTCGGTCACGTCGATGTGATTAACGATCTCGAAGCGCAGGCCTGGGGAATTCAATGCCTGGCGCCCTCGGACACGGTGGCGCTTAATCAGATCTCGGCTTCTCCCGCTTACAATGGCGCGCAAAACCCTGCCGGCAATCAGGCCGTGGTGGCGGCGGGAACGGGGTTGGGGGAAGCTGGCCTTATTTGGGATGGGGACCGGCAACACATTTTCGCCTGCGAAGGTGGACATTGCGATTTTGCTCCGCGCAATGAACTGGAAATCGATCTGCTCCGTTATTTGCTGACACGTTTCGGACATGTCAGCTACGAACGCATTGTGTCGGGTCCTGGACTGGTGAATGTCTATCTGTTTCTGAAAGACACCCGTCGGGGCGAAGAGCCGCAATGGCTGCGCGACGAAATGATTGCCGGTGATCCTGGAGCTGCTATTTCGCAGGCCGCGCTTTCGGGCAAAGCTCCATTGGCGGAACTGGCTCTCAACTTATGGATTTCGATCTTCGGCGCCGAAGCGGGCAACATGGCACTCAAGGTTTTGGCCTCGGGCGGAGTCTTTCTCGCGGGAGGAATCGCCCCTAAAATTCTGCCAAAACTGTCTGGGCCTTTATTCATGCAGGCATTCCTGAGCAAGGGACGCATGCAGCCGCTGCTTGAATCGATACCGGTACGCGTGATTACGAACGAAAAAACTGGATTGCTCGGCGCTGCCCGCTATGGCGCATGCCATGCCGATCGGGATGCAAACGGAGTCGCGCCACAGAAGCTGACCACCGACTAGCTCTGCCCCGCGAGCTATAAAATATGCCATCGAGTCGATCCATCGAAGTTGTTGCCACAGCCGCCGATCTCTTTCATGCCTCTGCCGAGGAATTTGTTCGCGCGGCTCGCACCGCCATCGGAGCGCAGGGACGATTCACGGTCGCGCTTTCGGGCGGTAACACGCCAAAGGGTCTCTATTCGCTGCTCGCCACCAACTACACAAACTTCGCCTGGAATCGGGTCTTCATGTTCTTCGGCGACGAACGCCATGTTCCTCCTACGGACCCGGAAAGCAATTACCGGATGGTCAACGAGTCGTTGCTGTCAAAGATTTCGATTCCCCCTGAGAATGTCTTCCGCGTGCATGCCGAGAATCCAGATGCTACCGCCGCCGCCGTGGATTATGAATCCCAGTTGCGCCGCTTTTTCGAACTTAAACCGGGGGAGTTTCCCCGTTTCGACCTGATACTTCTCGGCACCGGTCCCGAAGGCCATACCGCTTCCCTGTTCCCGGATTCTGCCGCGCTTGATGAACCGACGCGCCTGGTGGTCGCCAACTGGGTGGCAAAGTTCAATACCGACCGCATTACTTTCACTTTTCCAGTGCTGAATGGCGCTGCCGAAGTGATGTTCCTTGCCAGCGGCAGCGAGAAAGCGGAGATCGCGCGCGAGATCCTCGAGGGTAAGAACACGCCTCCACTGCCCGCGCAAAGAGTGCAGCCTGCGGACGGAAAATTGTTGTGGATGCTGGACGAATCCGCTGCGGCAAAATTAACGCGGTGACATTGGCTCTGGCATCCGGTGCGGCTTGGCTGGCATGTTCGCAAACCATGATTAGAGAGATTCTGCCGTGGAATCCGACCTCTTCGCTAAGGAGGCGCAAGAGGAAATCCGACGTGGCGGGAACATGGCGGGCGAGAGAGCCAGCGATCGACTAGGCGGCGAAACCACGCCAATCGGCGATTTCTTTCAGGCCCTCGCCGCGGGCATGCTCGAAGAGCCGCACGCGGTGACGGGTATGTTCGAATTCGTGAATGTCGGCCCAGACCTCGGCCTGCCAGGATCTCTCGTGGGCGGCGGCTTCACCGCAGCTGGCGCAGCGGGTGTGGAAGGTTACTCCGGCCTTGGAACGGCTCGTCAAGGTCCGCTCTTCAGGCGCCGGTTCCATTTGCAATTCGAGGAAAATGCAGCGTACTTCTTCGATTTCTTCGTCTGGACCAAGAATATGCTCGTAGCGCAAGAGGTAGCCAAATCCTAGTTTGCGGGCTTCCAGTTCGGCTTCTTCCCGGGTGTGGAACGGGCCATATTCGGCGCGCAGTTGCTCGGTGGAATCGCAGGCCATCCAGAAAATATCTTTGTATGCCATACCAACCTCAGTCTCAGTCTCGGTCTAGTCTGCCGAAATGCGGAACCGAGGAAGTCGCCTATTTTCAGGCTGCTCTGGCCAGCGGAGCACACGGATCCGGAAGTAACCAAGCAATTTGACTTC
>Ga0209006_10002429_pt1 | contig 16983 bp, 13 predicted proteins | sample JacPin_JW_Ref_O2_FD_188567 | JGI IMG/M metagenome (GOLD analysis project Ga0209006, IMG submission 188567) | Forest soil microbial communities from Algoma, Ontario, Canada - Jack Pine, Ontario site 1_JW_Ref_O2 (SPAdes) (version 2) | ecosystem: Environmental > Terrestrial > Soil > Boreal... | reverse complement strand
GCTACACTCCCGTCAATTGCTTTGCCCTGAGGAGGAAGCCGATGAATGACGTTGCCCCCGCTCGCAAACTCGCGCCGGTGTCGCAGCCGATCAGCCCGGCCAAGTTCGCCCATTTCGTGCTGCGCACCGGACAGCTCGACAAGATGGCCGAATGGTACAAAACCGTGCTCAGCGCGCGGATCGTGTTCCGCGACGAGCGGCTGTGCTTCCTCAGCTATGACGACGAGCACCATCGCCTGGCGCTGATCAACATCCCCGGCTCTGGGGTGCGCGACCCCGATTCGACCGGAACCGACCATGTCGCCTATACCTACAATGGCCTTGGCGATTTGCTGTCGACCTATCGCCGGCTGAAGGCGGCTGGAATATTGCCGCATTGGCCGATCAATCACGGCGTCACGACGTCGATGTACTACCGCGACCCGGACAACAACCGAGTCGAGCTGCAGATCGACAATTTCGCGACGCCCAAGGAGCTCGACGGCTATTTCCAGAGCCAGGCATTTCGCGAGAACCCCGTCGGAGTGACCTACGATCCTGAGGAGATGTGCCAGCGCTACGAGGCCGGTGAGCCGATGACGAGCCTCCTCAAGATCCCGCCGCTGCCCGAAGGCAAGACCCCCTGGGACATGCTGAGCAGCCACTAAGCCGCCGCTGCATCCCATGATTACGATCGATCTGAGCGGCAAGACGGCGCTGGTTACCGGCGCCGCCTCGGGTATCGGCCTTGCGACGGTCGAGATGTTCGCACGCGCCGGCGCGACGGTCGCGCTCAACCACCTGCCCGATGACCCGCGCGGCGCCGAGCAGGTCGAACGGCTGAAGGCGCAAGGCCACAGGATTATCGCCGCGCCCGGCAATGTCGCGCAGCCGGTCGAGGCCGAGACAATGGTCGGGCGGGCAATCGACGCGCTCGGCCGCCTCGACTACCTATTCAACAATGCGGGCACGCCAGCGACCCCGGCGCCGATCCCGTTTCCCGAGCTCGACCGCCTGACCGAAGGGTTTTGGCAGACGATCCTCAACACCAATCTGATCGGGCCGTTTCGCTGCGCCCATGCCGCGGTGCCGGCGCTGCGCGCGGCGAAGGGCGCGATCTGCAGCACCGCCTCGATCGCCGGCGTCCAGGGCAGCGGCAGCAGCATCCCCTACGCCGCGAGCAAGGCTGGGGTCATCAACCTGACGCGCAGCCTGGCGCGCGCCCTCGCGCCCGAGATCCGCGTCAACGCGGTCGCGCCGGGATTTGTCGACAGCCCGTGGAACAAGGATTGGCCGGCCGACCGCAAGGTCGCCTCGGTCGAGCGCACGCCGCTGCAGCGCGCCTGCTTGCCTGAGGACATCGCCGAGACGGTGTTTTTCCTCTGCGCCGGCAATTCGATGATCACCGGGCAGACGATTATCGTCGACGGCGGGCTGACCCTCTAAAAATCGGGAGGAAACGATGGCTGAAACAGCCGCGATGAACGGCGCCGAGTGGCTGGCGCGCGCGTTCGCCAGCACCGGCATGACGCATGTCTTTTTTGTCGAATCGACGATGCGTCGGACCTTGCTCGCGCTTGGCGATCTCGGCGTCAAGCCGATCCTCGCGCATTCCGAAAAGGCGGCGGCCTACATGGCCGATGGCTATGCCCGCGTCGCGATGCGCCCGGGGGTGTGCATGGCGCAATCGGTCGGCGCGGCCAACCTTGCCTCGGGGCTGCAGGATTCGTTTCTTGGGCACAGCCCGGTCATCGCGTTGACCGGGCGCAAGGAACCCTCGTTCCAGCACCGCAATTCCTACCAGGAAATCCCCCACGCGCCGCTTTTTGCCGCGGTGACCAAGTTCTCGACGCCGGTCGACTCGACGAGCGAACTGCCACGTCTGCTGCGCCATGCCTGGCGCGCCGCGCTCGCCGACCCGGTGCGGCCGACACACCTCGATTTTTGCGGGTTGCAGGGCGATGTCATCGAGCTCGGTCAGACCGACGCGCCGGTCGAGATCGATCACGATAAACGGCCGATCCCGGTCCATCGCCCCGTCGCCGACGATAGCGATATCGAGCGTGCGGCAAAGACATTGATGGGTGCGCGTCGCCTGGCGATCGTCGCCGGCGACGGTGCGGCTGCTTCGGGCGCCGGACCGGAAATCCTGGCGCTTGCCGAGGCGCTTGCAGCGCCCATCGCGACGACTCTCGGCGCGCGCGGCATTATTCCGACGCAACACCGCCTGTCGGCCGGGGTCGCCGGCAGCTATTCGGCGCCGCCCGCCAACCGCATCGTCCACAGCGCCGACATGGTCCTGTTCATCGGCTGCGATACCGGCGATCAGGTGACGCTGAACTGGACCGTGCCCTCTATCGCCACGAAGATCGTGCAGATCGACGCCGACCCGCACGAAATCGGCCGCAGCTACCCGAACACGATCGGCGTTGTCGGGGATGCGAAGGTGACGGTGGCGCGTCTCAACCAGATCATCGGCCGGCCGGTGCGCGACAGCGGCTTTGTTGACGAGGCGGCGCGGATTGTCGCCGATTGGCGCGCGAGCATGGCGCCGCTCGCCGAACGCAACACGGCGCCGATCGCCGTCGAGCGGTTGTGCGCCGAGATCACCCGCGCCTTGCCCGCGGATGGCGTGCTCGTCGCCGATACCGGCTATTCAGGCATCTGGACCGGCACGATGATCGACCTCAACGGCGCTGGGCAAACCTATCTGCGCGCCGCCGGTTCGCTCGGCTGGGCTTTCCCAGCCTCGCTCGGCGCCAAATGCGCCGCCGGAGCACGCAAGGTCGTGTGCTTCACCGGTGATGGCGGGTTCTACTATCATCTCGCCGAACTGGAATCAGCGCGGCGCTACAACATCGCAACAGTGACCGTGGTCAACAACAATTCCGGCTTTGGCCAGAACCTGACCGGCGTCCGCCGGATTTCCGGCAATCGGCCGGGGCGCGGCGAGGAGCTGATCCGCTTTGGCCCGACCGATTTCACCGCGGTTGCCCGCGCCTTTGGGGTGCGCGGGATCCGGGTCGAGCAGCCGGGCGATGTCGCACCGGCTCTCGCGGAGGCTCTCGCCGCCAATGGGCCGGTCGTCGTCGATGTCGTCACCGACCTCGAACCGCGTGCGCCCGAGCCCTGGTCGCCGCCGCGTTGATCAGCGCGCCACCCTGACATCCTGCCGCACCGGCCGCGAGCGGCCTTGCCGAAACAGCGCTGCATCCTCCGGGACGCTGTTGGCGGCCAGGTAGATCGTCTTGTTGGTTTCGACGGTATAATGCAGCCGCTCGCGCCGTGCCGCGTATTGCCGACGAGCGGCGATCCGCTCGGCCAATTCGAGATGATTGCCGATATCGAAGAACTCGACAGTCTCGGGATGGTAACGCGCGAATTCGAGAAAATTGTGTGTGCGCGATGCAATGACCCGGCAGCCGAGCTCGACCGCTTGCGAGATCGGTCCCGAAGAGGATTGCCCGACTTCGAGATAGGGCAGGACGACAACGTCGCAAATCGCCATGCCGGCGAGAAAATCCCCGTCGTCTAGGGCACCCATAAAATGGATCCGGCCTGACAGGTCACGCGGATGCCTGCCGAACAGATCGGCAAGATGTCGATCGATGTCGAGATTGAGACCGCTTCCTGCCGCGCCGCGTATTTGATCATAGAGTGTCGCATCGACGTGCGCTTCGCCGAACAGCGATGCGATGTACGGATGGATCGATGCCCGAGAGGGAATTTCGTTCGGGTGAACGCCCCCAAAGATCAGCAGGTGATGATCATCGGAGAGATGATGTAGCGCACGAACAACAGTCCCAAATCCTTTGTAATTATTCAAGAAGCCAAACACTCCGATCAGCTTGGTATCGGAGGCGAGCGCGTCGATCTGAGTGAACCTTCGACGCGTTGCGTGAGTCAGGACTGACTCGGTCTCGACCGGTGACAGAAAACTTAGCGGGTGGTCGAAGACCCTGTCGAAGCCATGCAGATGTCGCGCGTCGGAAAGGTCGCGGCGATTATGGACGATAACGCTGATCGGCTTTTGCCGCTGCGCGCGCCGCAGACACTTGGCGATGCCCGACGAGAGCTTGTTGTCGCGCCAGAACGCCGCCTCGATATTGATCGCCAGTCGCCAATTGAAGGTGATCATCGCCTTGGCAAAAGCCGCAGGCGAAAAAGTGGGGGGACGGTTCAGGGTATGGAACGTCACCGACAGGCGCGGTGCGGCGGCGACGAGCCACCGGAAGCGGCGCTCGATATCTTTTGCCGCCCGGCCCAGCGTGCCGAATTCAAGTTGCAGGTTCACCGTGTCAAAACTGCCGATCGCGCGGCAGATGTCCTTGATATGGCGATCGCCGAGCGCGCGCACCCGCGGATGCTGGCTGCGCAGCAAGTATTGGTCGAGATCAAAGACGGTGATGTCGAAAATATTGGCCAACTGACGCTCGAGCGCCTGTGTATAGGCGGCGATACCGCACAATTTGTTGCGGGTCGAGACGATCGCGAGCCGCTCGCGCCGTATAGCCAGCACGGCAAGGCTGCCGCTCGGCTCCGATAGTTGCGACGTACCCGAGCATAATTCGTGGATCGCCATGGCGGTGCCTTAGAGATGGTCGCGGATCGATTGCACCGCGAGGCCGCCGATCGCCCAGACCGCGAAGGCGATCAACGCGACGGTGCCGAGCGAGCGCCAGCGGTGCGGATAGAGAGAGGCTTGCGGCAGGCTCGGCGGTACAAAGCTCTCGATATAGATATGTTGCCGGTCGGCGTTATCGCGGGCACGATCGAGCCCCTCGAGCGCATGCTGATAGGCGGCCTCGGCGAATTTCCGCTCGGCGTCGAGCGCCTCGTAGGAACTAAGTTCCCGCGATAGCGCCGGCGCACGCGCCGGACCAGAGGTTTGCGGCGCCGCGGTCGCTGTCATCTCATGCGCTAGCCCGCGTTCCTGGGTTTCGAGCGAGCGGATGCGTGCCTTCAGCACCCGCACCGGCGGTGCGTCGTCGTGCATATAGGCCTTGAGCGTCGCGAGTTCGGAATTCGCCCTGAGCAGATCGTCGCGCAACTTGGTCGCGAGCGCGGTGTTCGCGTCCGCTGCCTTGCCGGGGTCGATCATCCCTTCCTTGTCGCGAAACTCGCGAATTGCGGCGAGCGCGGTCTTGAGCCGAGTCTCAGCCGTTGCGACTTCGGCGTCGGCATAGCCGAGCGCATCGTCCCGTGCCCGCACGGAGAGATTGTTGATCAACCGCTCCAAGGAGCCGACGACCGCACGCGCGAGAACCAGCGCATCGTCCGGCGCAAAAGCACGCGCCCGCACGATGATCGTGCCAGTCGAGGTGTCGTAGAACGGGTCGACCTGGTTTTGCCAGTAATAGACGAGTTGCTCGATCGACGCGGGAAGCCACAGCCGCGCCCACCAATCGGCCTGCGGCGACGTGAATAGTCGGCGCAGATCGAGTTTCGGGTCGAGTTCGTCGACGATCGCGCGGCTAGCGATGAATTGCGTGACGATTTGCGACTCCGTGGCGGCCGTCGTGCGGGTCGAGTCGCCGCCGAACAGCAGCAGCGGCTCGATCCGCGGCGCATCGACCGTACGTAGGTTCATGCGGAACTCGGCGACGTATTGGTCGGCGGCGATCGCCAGGTAATAGATCGCGGCGACGGCGACCGGCAGCAGCACGACGATGCCGAAAGACAGCGCCCGCAGCGATACGAGCGGTCGCTGGAGCCTCGGCGCCGCGCCGTGCCGCTGGGCGGGGAGAAAAAGCGGCGTGACGGTTGCTCCGATCACGTTTGCCGGGAGCTGAGAGACGGGCAAATCCGCCGGCGCCTCGCGGGCGATGCGCGAGCGCAGCATCATTGGAGCGTCTCCCCGTTACGGCGATAGGCGTCGAGCGCGCCGGCGACATCGTCGTAAAACCGCAACTCGCCATCCGCGAGGATCGCGCCGCGATCGCAATATTGGCGAAGTGTGCGGCTGTTGTGGGTGACGAGGATGATGTCCGAGCGACGCATCCGCTCGCGAAAAGCATGAGCACATTTGCGCCGAAAGCGTTCGTCGCCGATCTCGGTCACTTCGTCAATCAGGTAGGTATCGAAATCGATCGCCAGGCACACGCCAAAGGCGAGCCTTGCCCGCATACCGGCCGAATAGGTGTTGACCGGCATCTCGAAATAGGTGCCGAGCTCCGCGAAATTGGCAACATAAGCGATGGTTTGCTTCAGATCCACGCCATAGATCCGCGCAATAAAGGCAACGTTCTCATGGCCCGACAGCGAGCCGTGAAACGTGCCGCCGTAGCCGAGCGGAAACGAAACGCGGCCAGTACGGCGAATGCGCCCGCGATCGGGCATTTCCGAGCCGGCGAGCAGGCGGATCAGCGTCGACTTGCCCGCGCCATTGGCGCCGAGAACGCCGAAATTATGCCCGTCGGGAAACGTGGCATGGACCGCGTCAAGGACCACCCTGCGGCCACCTTGAGCGACCCGATAGGTCTTGGTGACGCCGTCGAGCGTGATCATACGGGCTCGCTCAGTCGGCGGCGCAGGCCGCGTTCCAGCGCAAGCCCGGCCAGCACCGCCAATATCGCGGCCAGCACGAGATAGCCCCGGTCGAGCCAATGCGGCTGGTAGGTCGTGAAGAAACCGGCGCGGAACCAGTCGATCGCATGCAGCAGCGGGTTCCACGCGAGGACGTCGCGCGCCCAGTCCGGCATCATGCCGGGCACATAGAAGATGCCGGAAAAGAAATAGAGGAGCCGCGTCGTGTTGTTCCACAGCTTGTCCCAGGAGCGGAACAGGGTCTGCAGCACGGCATTGATAAAGCCGACCCCGCAGCCCAGGAGCCCCGTCACGATCAACGCCGTGGCGACACCCCACAGATCATCGGGCACCGCGGGAATCCCGATCGCGAAGAACCCGGCGAGCAGCAGCACTGCAACGGTGAGGTCGGTCGCGAATTCGAGGAGCCCGCGCGCTAGGATCACGTCGAACGGCTTGACCGGCGGCAATTGCAGCAGCGAACCGTTGCTGGTGACGCCGTGCATCATGCTCGTGCTGGCGTGCACGAAGACGTGATAGGGAATGAGGCCGGTGTAATAAAAGACGAAGAAATGCACGCCGATCGGCGGCTTGCCGCGCATCAGCAGCGAAAACACCGCCGACAGTAGCGCGATGTGTAAGACCGGCTCGATTAGCGCCCAGCCATAGCCGAGCCGGGAATCGCCGAACCGGGTACGCATCTCGCGTATGATCAGCGCGTAGATGACCCGGGCCTGGGTCCTGAGGCGCTGGGTGAACCCCGGCGCGGACCGCGATGGGCGCGGCAGGCGCCGGCTGCGGTCGCCCAGCACGACGTAATCGCCATCGATTACGTCGAGGCGGCGGTTGAGCACGCGCAACACCGCCTCGGCCGAGGCCTCATCTTCCGGGAAGGCGCGTAGCAGTTCGCCGCCCATCGCGGTCGCTTCGGCAAGCTGCCCGTCGGCCAGCAGCAGGTCGAGTTGGGCACGCCGAGCAGCCTGGCTCGTCGGATCGAGCGCGGCGGCGCGGTTGATTGCCTCGGCAGCCGCGGCGAAATCGCCGCTCCGGTACAGCAAATGGCCGCGATGCAGGTGGTATTCGGGATCGCCCGGAGCGAGACACAGCGCCTGGTCGATCGCGATCAGCGCCGCCTCGATCGCGTCCCGCTGGCTTTCCGCCGCCGATAGCAGGCGCCACAAGGTCGAAACCCCCGGATCGCGCGCGGTTGCGGCGCCGAGCAGGGCGAGGGCGTCGTCGAGCCGCCCGCGGCGCAGCAGCAATTCCGTGGCGTGGATCGCGAGGTCGCTGTCCTGCGGCGCCAGCGCCGCCGCCTGCAATGCCAGGTCCAGCGCCTCGTCCGGCCGGTCAAGCGCATGTCCGGCCGCCGACAGCGCCCGTAGCGCGCGTGGGTTGCGCGGCTCGATCGCGACGGCGCGGGCCAGATAACGCGCAGCTTCCTCGACGCGCTCGACGTCGAGCAACAGCGAGCCGGCATGGAAGGCAAAATCGAAATTCTCGGGTGCGAGGTCGCTCGCTTTTGTTGCGAAGCCGATCGCGCGCTCCCTCGCGCCGCTCGCGGCAAGGGCGCCGCTTGCGTGGCGATACCCTTCGATCCAATCGGGGCGGCATTCGATCAGCTGTTCATAGGCGGAAGCGGCTTCCTCGTAACAGCCACAATTGCTGAACAACCAGGCGCAGAAATGTACGATCTCGTTGTCGTTAGCGGCGGCCGCGAAGGCCAGTCGGCCACATTCGATGGCGTCGCTGCCGCGCCCGGCATGAAACAGCCTTTCGCCAAGACGACAAACGAGCCGAGCTGCCTCCGGCCCGTCTATCTCATTGCGACGCAGGTAATCGAGACAAATATCCAGCGCGCCGCCTTCTAGTGCGCGCGAAAAGGTGCTTGGATCGATCGCCAATTGGGGGGAATTGTGATCGGGACTCAACCCAAACGTGCCCTTGCTCGTCAGTTGTATTTCGCGGCAGACAATAAACCGCTGCTGTGCACCTGCTCAACGGTCTTTCTTTGAAGTAGGGCCCCTTCTTCCATCGGTCGTCGCTCCACGGCGGGCGGGACGGCCACGCCGCGTTTCTTGACTAGCCCTTGCCGGTGTTCGACCCTAAAGTCCTTGCAGGGTTGGGCTCGCTCGTCTCGAAAGAGCGAACTCGCGGAGGCGGCGGCGCCGGCTAACAGCCGGCAAGACGGAGGAGCGGCGATGGCGTTCGAGTTTGGTATGTTTCACGAGTTCCAGCGGCCTGCAGGAGTCACCGAGGAGGAGGCGTTCGCCACCTCGTTCGAGCAGATCGACGCCGCCGAGCGCTGGGGCCTCGATGCCATGTGGCTTGCCGAAATTCATGTCGCGCCGGAGCGCTCGGTGTGCTCCGCGCCGCTAACGCTGGCGAGCGCCATTGCCGCGCGCACCAAACGCATGAAGATCGGCACCGGCGTGCAGGTCCTGCCGCTGTGCCACCCGCTGCGCCTTGCCGAGGAAGCCGCGACGGTCGATCAAATTAGCCACGGCCGGCTCATTTTCGGCGTCGGCCGCAGCGGATTCCCGCGCACCTACGAAGCCTATGGCGTGCCTTACGGCGAAAGCCGCGAACGTTTCGCCGAGACGCTCGAGATCCTGAAGCGAGCGTGGACTGAGCCGAAATTCTCCTATCACGGCAAATACTACAGCTTCGACAACGTCGCGCTGACGCCGAAACCCTATCAGAAGCCGTGGCCGGAGATCCGCATCGCCGCGAACAGCGCCGACACCTTCCCGGCGATCGCCAAGCTCGGCCACCCTGTGTTTGTGGCGGTGCGGCTCGGCACGATCGAGGAGCTGGGCCCCAACATCGACGCCTACCGCAAGGCGTGGAAAGAAGCGGGGCATCCGGGCGAGGGCCAAGTCTTCCTGCGCGCACCGGTTTACGTCGCCGAAACCGACGAGGCCGCGCGCTCCGAGCCGGAAGAGAGCATCATGTATTTCTACCGCTATCTCGGCGAGCGGCTCGAGGATTCCGCGAGCCGTGCCGGCGTGCGCGCAGTCGAGGATCGCGCCGCGCGCGGCCGCCGATTGCAGGAGATCACCTACGAGGACGCTCTCAAGGAAAAGCTGATCGTCGGCTCGCCGGAGCGGGTCGCCGATCGGCTCTTGGGGTTAAAGGAGACGCTCGGCCTCGACGGCATCCTCGCAGAGATGAACTGCGGCACAAAAATTCCCCATCAGCGGGTCATGAAGTCGCTGCAGCTGCTCTGCGAAAAGGTTATGCCGAAATTCCATTAAAGGAATACAGGCTCGGGCGGCCTTTTATCATCGCGAAAGTTTGACTGAACGCTTCGGGGAGCGATGGTTTTTTGCGCTGCAGCACGGGTGCGCCTGAAGGTTACACGTATAAGTCAGTTTAACTAAAAATTTGCAACTTTCAGTTATCGTTCGGTTACGCACAGAAATACTGTAACAACTTGTATCACCTGATCACAAAGAAAAAGCGTATAAGATACGTGTCAACTCTGCGGAAGCTAATCTGCGACAACCGCCGCAGAGAAGGAGAAGATCGATGTTCCCCTGGTACGTTGATACAGCACTTGTTTTCTTGGTATTGGCGGGTTTCTGGGGTATCTGGGTAATTCCGGGTAACGGCGGTCGTTAAACGCGGGCATACGCTGACAATTTACTTGTCGGCGCTGTCAGGCTAAGCTCGATGTCGCGTGCATACCGACATCTTTCATTCCGATTTTGAGGCGACACCTTACTGGTGGGAAGCGTATAAACCGGTAATCGGTGACCGTGCCGAGGTGCCGCCCGAAGCGCGGGTCGCGATCGTCGGCGGCGGCTACGCCGGATTATCGGCCGCGCTGGAATTGTCGAAACACGGCATCGACGCCGTGGTGTTCGAAAAGGGCGCACTCGGTGAGGGCGCCAGCACCCGCAATGGCGGTACGGTCAGCGGTGGCGTCAATGTCGGCAAGAGCTTTAGCGGCAAGCCCGCTGAGGTCGATGCGGCGCGCGCCGCCGACATGCTGTCCGATGCTTACGATGCGTTCGCGCTCGTCGAGCGGCTGATCGACGAGGAAGCGATCGCGTGCTCCTGGCAAAAACGCGGGCGGTTTGTCGGCGCCTGGACGCCGAGGCATTTCGCCTATCAAGCGACACGGCTCGCTAGCCTCAACGCCAACGCCCAATCGGGCGCTTATTTGGTGCCACGCGAGCGTCAGCGGTACGAGATCGCCAGCGATTACTATCACGGCGGCATGGTTGTCGAGCGCTCGGCAAGCCTTCACCCGGCTCTCTACTACAAGGGGCTGCTCGACGCCTGCCGCCGGCGCGACATCGCGATCTGCGCCGACGCGGCGGTGCAAGCCATTTCCCGTAGCGGCGCGGGCTGGCGCGTCGCGACCAGCCGTGGCACGACCGAGGCGGGCGAAATTATCGTCGCCACCAATGGCTATACCGGGACGCTGACGCCGTCGTTGCGCCGCCGCATCGTGCCGGTTGCCAGCCATATCATCGCGACCGAGGAGTTGCCGGACGATTTGGCGCGCTCGCTGATTCCGAACGGACGCACGCTCTCCGACACCAAGCGCGTCCTCTGCTATTACCGGATGTCGCCCGACGGCAAGCGCATGGTGTTCGGCGGTCGCGCCCGGTTCACCCAGGTCGACCCGCTGCTCAGCGCCCGTGTGCTCCACGGTTACATGACCGACCGCTTCCCCCAGCTGCGCGGTGCACGCATCACTCATGGCTGGACTGGCAACACCGCATTTACGCTCGACGCGCTGCCGCATATGGGTGAGGACGACGGCCTTCATTACGCGCTCGGCTGCAACGGCAGCGGCATCGCGATGATGACCTACCTCGGCTACCAGACCGCGCGCAAGATCGCCCGTGCCGCCAACTATTCCTGCGCGTTCGACAGCCCGGAATTTCCCGGTCATCCGCTCTATTCAGGCAATCCGTGGTTCCTGCCGCTGATCGGCTCCTATTACCGGCTGCGCGACCGGCTCGATCGGATGCTCGCCTGAAAGGGGCGGGGCGAGCTATCATCACGCCAGCACGCCAGGGAGGGTTCGATGGAATTCGACAGTTTCAAAGCATCGCTGATGGGCGCATCGCCGCCGGCCGGAGCCAGCGGCGCGGTACAGGCGCTATGGTGGCAAGCCAACGGCGACTGGCACAAGGCGCATCGCTGTGCGCAGGCCGAGGCCAACGAGAAGGGCGCCTGGGCCCACGCCTATCTGCACCGGGTCGAGGGCGACGACCATAATGCCGGCGGCTGGTACAGACGCGCCGGAAAAACGCCATCAACCGCACCGCTCGACAGCGAGTGGGAAGAGATCGCCCGGGCGCTCTTGTCGTAAAGCATTTGCCCTGCCTCGATCGGTAGCAGTCGCGTTACATGACGGGGAGCTGAAATCGGGCCCCATAATGGTTGATCATCTGCGGCAGGGCGTAGCCGAGGTGGCGAAACACGCTGTGCTGCGCCGTGGGACTGATCAACTGCCCGCGATTGCCGGGCCACGGCGCAAGGACTGTCTGGCCGCCGGGACCCATCGCGTAGCTAACGAAGGGCTTCGTCCCGGTTGGCGGTCTGGTCAGCGTCAGTTTCACCCGGTAATTCGCGCTGTCGAGGGCGACCGATGCGATTTCCGAGCTCGATTGGTCGTCGCCGTAGAAGAATCCGTAATTCGCGCTCGGACCAACCCAAGCGGTATCCCAGGCCAGACCGTTGCCGTAGGTCGGTTTTGAGAACCGGATGGTGATCTCGCTACCGGTCCAGCCCAGTCCGAGAGGAACGAGCGGCGTCCAGTCGACCATATCGTGGAACAGCGCCTTGCAGCATAGTGCGAGCATCTCGCCTGCCATCATCCGGCCGATCTCGGTGCCGTGGATGCCGGTCGGCGGCGACACCGTGAACAGCTCCAGCGGCGTGTAGTACATCGGGCTGACGAGGGCACAATTGGGATTGTTCCGTGCGACCGAGAGCTGGTCGAGCGCAACTTGGTTGATCCAGGGTTCCGCGATGGAGTTGTTGATCTGGAAAACCAGGAAGCGCGGCGCAATCGTTTGTCCCGTGCGGGCCATGATGTCGGGGAACAGCGTCGATATCAGATCGAACAGCGACACGGCATAATTCGGGCTTGGCGATTCGCCCTGTACCCAGACGATCGCACGAATTGTCGGCGTCGTTCCCGCGTCCCGCGTTACCGCGGCAAAGCGGTTCGCGGCCGTCATCAAGTTGGTGTAGGTCTGTGTTCCTTTCAGAAATTGGCTGATCGGCTGGCCACCATTATCGACTGTATGCCAGAACCAGCGCGGCGGCGGTCCGGCGCCGCGGATGAATTGTTCGAGCGCCACCGCGGCAGGCACCATCATCATAAGGGGGTGATGCGGCGAGCTTTGCAGCCGAGCCACACCCGAGACGAGTTCCGGCACGATCGGAGTCGCGCCCCAGAACGTGCCACCTCTTTCAAAGCCCACCGCCCGTTCAGGGAGCGTGGCGCTGTTGAAGGTCGCGGGGGTGTCGCCGCCGGTGCCCGCGTTCGATTGCCCGTAGACTAGGACTGCATCCATAAACGACGTTGCGCCGCGCCGCGAGGAAGTCCAATCAGAACGGAAAAATATCTAATGGGAATCGTGGCAGCACTTTGCCGGTTCTCATTGGATGATCAAGGATATGGCAAACACTGAAATTAAGGATACGGTAGTTTGGTCTAAAGTGAATTTTACGCAGTTCGTGCTTCTCGTTGAATTCTTTGGCGGCTCCCTCTTCACCGCACCAAGGATTATAAGTGATGGCGCCCTCGACGTCGTCGAAGTACACTGGAACCGCAGGAACGTAAGAAGTCGGATGATTTTCAAGTATCTTCAGTGCAGCGATTGTTGATGAGTAATAATCTAGATCAACTGAGACAAATCCCAATCTGTATCCAAAACTCCGTTCTTCAAATTCCGGTATGGTCTCACTGACGTCGCCGATTATCAGATGCGCGAAATCGGGAAGCTGTTCCCTAAGTACATTGGGATTGGGCATCTTGTAATTGCCCTGGGACCATAATTCCGGATGGTCTCTGTAATCAACGGGAGGGGGCAGCCCCGTGGCGTTGTCAAACCCGTATACTTGGATGTCCATCGCGAATTCGTTTCTAAAATACGCCGCTGCTTTGCATAACTCGAGCAGCCCGTTTCCCCCAGCGACGCCCAATTCGACCGCCGCAATCTTCTCATACCCACAGTGAACAGCCTGACGAACTCCGTGCAACAGGCTCAGCGCATAGTGTTGTCGGCCAACATCTATTTCTTTGTTCCGAATTTTTAAGCCAAGCTCCCAGAATATATTCATTGCATCTCTGGAATTTGTAATCTGGCTCCAACTCGGCATCGAAAAGCTCCTGAGGTGTTATCGATTCATGAAAAATGTGTACTGTGTACATCGAGAAAGCGGGCTCTCCTCGCTCGACCGCAAAATCAGCACAGTGTCCGTGTCGGCATGACTGAAGGGCCGAGCATTTGTACTTTATCATACAATGATATGCGACAGGCAAGGGCTACGGCTTCGTTTCGCACCACCATGGATAAGCACGGTGGCGCGTGCGCGGCTGCATGAAAGCGCGGCTACTCCGCGGCCGATCTTTCGTATTTCCGTGCCGGCGTGTTGATCGGCTCCAACAGCGGCGCGGCGCCGAACGAGGCGGCGCGGCGTTCGGCCGGCGCGTCGCCATAGAGCGTCGTGCGCTGGCGCGCGGTGCGGCCAAGCGAACGAATCAGCTCCTCCATCGCCTCGGGCGGCATCTCCTGGCCGAAGCTTGCGCCGGCGGCGCGCGAGATGCTTTCGTTCATCAGCGTCCCGCCCAGGTCGTTGACCCCGGCATTGAGGCAGGCGGCGGCGCCGGCGCCGCCTAGCTTGACCCACGACGCCTGGATGCTCGAGATCAGCGGATGCAGCGCGAGCCGCCCGACCGCGTGCATCAGCACCGCCTCGCGAAAGGTCGGCCCAAGCCGTGCGCGGCCCTTTAGAAACATCGGCGCTTCCATCGGCACAAAGGGCAGCGGCACGAACTCAGTGAAGCCGCCGGTGCGTGCCTGCAAGGCCCGCACCCGCAACAGATGCCGTGCCCAATGCCCATAGCGGTCGACATGGCCGTACATGATCGTCACGGTCGCGCGCAGCCCGACCTGGTGCGCGGCCTCCATGACCTCGAGCCATTCGTCGGTCTTGATCTTGTCCGGACAGATGACAGCGCGGACCTCGTCGTCGAGGATTTCAGCCGCAGTGCCCGGCAATGAACTCAAGCCGGCGTCGCGCAACTCGGCGAGGAAATCGGGAAGGCTTCGACCCAGTGTCTTGGCGCCCTGCCAGATTTCGAGCGGTGAGAAGGCGTGGATGTGGAGCCCCGGCACCGCCTTCTTGATCGCCCGGCAGATGCCGAGATAGGTCGCGCCGGTATATTCCGGATGGATGCCGCCCTGCAGGCAGACCTCGGTCGCGCCACGCTCCCAGGCTTCCTCACAGCGCCGCACGATCTCACCCCAATCGAGATCGTAGGGCCGCCCGCGCAGATTTTCGCTCAGCTTGCCCTTCGAAAAAGCGCAGAACTGGCAGCGGAAATAGCAGATGTTCGTATAGTTGATGTTGCGGGTGACGACGTAGCTGACCGTGTCGCCGTTGACCTGGCGGCGCAGCCGGTCGGCCGCCTCGCACACCGCGTCGAAGGCATCGCCGCGCGCCTCGAACAGCGTGACGATCTCGGCTTCGTTCAAGGTGTCGCCGGCGACGGCGCGATCGAGGATTGGCTCAACGGCCCCCGCCAAGGCCAGGATTGGTATCCGCTTGCGGGTGGGCGGCGGGTCGACGCCGGCGCCCGGGGTCCACGGATCGGTGCGCGCCAGGCCTTGTCCATCGATGAGGCGCAGGGTCGGCGTGCGCAGCGCGGGATCAAGCCATTTCGCCGGCTCAGCCGCGTACTCGGGATAGATCGCCAGGCGCTCGACGAGCAGCTTGCCGGCGGCGGCGGTGCGCTCCGCCAACAGATCGAGCGTCGGCCAAGGCGCTTCGGGGTTCACATGGTCGGGTGTCAGCGGCGACACGCCACCCCAATCATTGATCCCGGCCGCGACCATCTCCTCGAGCGCGTCCGGCATCAGGTTCGGTGGGGCCTGGATGTTCATCGCCCCTCCAAACACGAGGCGGGCGACGGCGATCGTCCAGAGATGGTCGGCCTGGTCGGGATCGGGCGCGTCCGCCATCTTCGTGCCGGGCTTGGCGCGGAAATTCTGGACGATGATCTCCTGAATGTGCCCGTAGCGCTCCTGGAGGTCGCGCAGCGCCAGCAATGCCTCGATGCGCTCGCGCCCTGTCTCGCCGATGCCGATCAGGATGCCGCTGGTGAATGGTACCGCGGCTTCACCGGCGGCTTCGATCGTCGCGAGGCGGCGTGCGGGGAACTTGTCGGGTGAGCCGAAATGCGGCCCGCCGCGTTGCGACAGCCGCTCGCTCGCGGTCTCCAGCATGATCCCCTGCGATACCGAGACTTTCCGCAACATATCGAGGTCGTCGCGAGTCAGGAGGCCGGGGTTGAGGTGCGGCAGCAGCCCGGTTTCCTTGAGCACCAGCCCGGCCATCTCGGCGAGGTAGGTGAGGGTGGTTTCGTGGCCGAGCGCCGCAAGCTCCTCGCGCGCCGCGCGGTAGCGCAGTTCCGGCTTGTCGCCGAGTGTGAACAGTGCCTCATGGCAGCCCGCATTGGCGCCGGCACGGGCAATGGCCAGAACCTCGTCGCGGTCGAGATAAACGCGTTCGCCCTTCCGCGGCGGCTGGGCGAAGGTGCAGTAGTGGCAGACGTCGCGGCAGAGCTGGGTCAGCGGAATGAAGACCTTGCGCGAGTACGACACCAGCCCGCGATGACCGGCATCGCGTAAGGCAGCAGCGGTGCGCATCAGCGCCGGCAAATCCTCGCACTCGGCGAGCGCCAGCGCATCGGCGGCGGAAAGCGTCTCGCCGGCTTCGGCGCGGGCCAGGATTGTCGCGAAAAAATTCGTCATCCCATTCTCCTAGCCGCGCGCGCTTAGCGCTGCGTCCCGGCCGATCTCAGCCGCGTGCGCGGCGATAAGCGTAGCTGCACGGGTTCGCGATCCGAGCCTTGCAAAATGGTGAAGGTCTTGCGGATTGTCGATATCGAAGGCGACCCCCGGCAGGCGCACCACGCATGGCTCGATGCCCAGGACGCGGGCCGCGGCAAGATGCGGAAAGAAACTGTCTTCGCCGAAGCGCAGCGGCACCGCTTGCGGCGTTGACATCAGGATCGCGTTGGAGCCCTGGTCATCGTGCGCGGGCGCGATCGTGAAGGCAGGGGCGGAGCCGTGCGCCGCGATCAGCGTAATGATCTCAGCGGCGGTGATGAGCGGCAAGTCGCCGGGCAGGGTGAGAAGCGTCGGCCGTCCTTGTGCAGCGAGATGGCGCGCGCCGGCGTTGACCGCGCCGGTATGCCCGTCATGGGCGCCGTCGGCGAGGGTT
>Ga0209006_10002428_pt1 | contig 16984 bp, 11 predicted proteins | sample JacPin_JW_Ref_O2_FD_188567 | JGI IMG/M metagenome (GOLD analysis project Ga0209006, IMG submission 188567) | Forest soil microbial communities from Algoma, Ontario, Canada - Jack Pine, Ontario site 1_JW_Ref_O2 (SPAdes) (version 2) | ecosystem: Environmental > Terrestrial > Soil > Boreal... | reverse complement strand
TGCCGAAAGCTTGCAGAAGGCGCTGCGCTCGCTGGAAACCGGCCTGACCGGCCTCGACGAAATAGCGATTCCCGGCCTCGGCGCGGGCGACGACAAGAACGCCATCCGCGCCGCGCTCGGCACGCCCTCGCCCGACGGCCTCCTCAAAGTGGCGCAGGCCATGCGGCTCGGCATGAGCGATGACGATATCCACACCGCCTGCCACATCGATCCGTGGTTCCTGGCGCAGATCCGCGACATCGTCGAAACCGAAGCCCAGATCCGGACCAGAGGACTTCCGGCGACGGCCGGCGCGCTGCGGCGTCTCAAAGCGATGGGTTTTTCCGACGCCCGCCTTGGCCGGCTGACCGGGCTCACCGCCGAGAACGTCGCCGAACGCCGCCGCGCGCTCGGCGTCCGCCCGGTCTTCAAGCGCATCGATACCTGCGCCGCCGAATTCGCCTCGCCGACCGCGTACATGTATTCGACCTACGAGACGCCGTTCGCCGGCCGCACCGCCGACGAGGCTGCACCGTCCGACAAAAAGAAGGTCGTCATTCTCGGCGGCGGCCCGAACCGCATCGGGCAAGGCATCGAGTTCGATTATTGCTGCTGTCACGCCGCCTTCGCGCTCAAGGAAGTCGGCTACGAAACCATCATGATCAATTGCAATCCGGAGACCGTGTCGACCGACTACGACACCTCCGACCGGCTTTATTTCGAGCCGCTCACCGCCGAAGACGTCATCGAGATCATCGACGCCGAGCGCAAGAACGGCACGCTGCACGGCGTCATCGTGCAGTTCGGCGGCCAGACGCCGCTCAAGCTTGCCGAGCCGCTGGCGAAAGCGAAGGCGCCGATCCTCGGCACTTCGCCGGACGCCATCGACCTCGCCGAAGACCGCGATCGCTTCCGGGAGCTGCTCGACCGCCTCAAGCTGCGGCAGCCGAAGAGCGGCATCGCCACCTCGCCGCAAAAGGCGCGCGCGATCGCCGACGAGATCGGCTATCCGATCGTGATCCGCCCGTCCTATGTGCTCGGCGGCCGCGCCATGGAGATCGTCCATGACGGCAGCCAGATCGATCGTTACCTGGCGCGGCTGACGGCCGATCTCGACCGGCCGTCGGAGCTCGCCGTGTCAAAACGGCAGCCGTTGTTGATTGACCGCTATCTCACCGACGCCATCGAAGTCGACGTCGACTGTCTTTGCGACGGCAAGGATACCTATGTCGCCGGCATCATGGAGCACATCGAGGAGGCCGGCATCCATTCCGGCGATTCCGCCTGCTCGCTGCCGCCGCACAACCTGTCGGCGGAGATCATCGCCGAACTGGACCGGCAGACCCGCGCGCTGGCGCTGGCGCTCAAGGTCGGCGGCCTGATGAACGCGCAATACGCTATCAAGGACGGCACCATCTACGTGCTCGAAGTCAATCCGCGCGCCTCGCGCACGGTGCCGTTCGTCGCCAAAGTCACCGGCGTGCCGGCGGCCAAGATCGCGGCGCGGATCATGGCCGGCGAATCGCTCGAGAGCTTCGCGCTGCAGCCGCAAAGCTTCGAGTTCGCCGCCGCCCGCCACATCGGCGTGAAGGAAGCGGTGTTCCCGTTCGCCCGCTTCGGCGACAAGGTCGACACCGTGCTCGGTCCAGAGATGAAATCGACCGGCGAGGTGATGGGCATCGATCGCGACTACAATGTCGCGTTCGCCAAAAGCCAGCTCGGCGGCGGCACCAGGCTGCCGAAGAGCGGAACCGTGTTCGTCTCGGTCAAGGACGCCGACAAGCCGCGCATTCTCGACACCGTGCGGCTGCTTGCCGGCCTCGGTTTCCGGGTGCTGGCGACCTCGGGAACCCAGCGCTACCTGGCCGGGCAAGGCCTTGAGGCGATCAAGATCAACAAGGTCGCCGAAGGGCGTCCGCACATCGTCGACGCCATTAAAAACGGCGGCGTCCAGTTGGTTTTCAACACCACCGAAGGGGCGACCGCACTGGCCGACAGCCGTTCGCTCCGCCGCGCAGCCCTCTTGCATAAAGTGCCGTACTACACCACTCTCTCTGGGGCCGTCGCCGCAGCGCAGGGTATCAAGGCCTATCTCGGGGGTGACTTCGAGGTATGTGCGCTGCAGAATTATTTTGCGGCCGCCTCTGATCCAAAGTCGGACAAGCCAGGGCGACGGCACGTGTAGAGACAGGATTTTAGCCGCGGGGCCGGACGATGCTTCGGCCCGCGACTTCAATTTTGTCTCTACGAACTACGGAGATGAAGACCGATGGACAAGATACCGATGACAGCGGAGGGCTACACTGCGCTTGCGACCGAGCTCAAGCATTGTCAGCAGGTCGAACGGCCCCGCATCATCCAGCAGATTACCGACGCGCGCACCCATGGTGACCTCTCGGAAAACGCCGAGTATCACGCAGCCAAGGAATCACAATCGCTCAACGAGGGCCGCATCGCCGAGCTCGAGGACAAGCTCGCCCGCGCCGAGATTATCGACGTATCGAAACTATCCGGCGACACGATCACGTTCGGCGCGACCGTGACCTTGATCGACGAGGACACCGACAAGAAGGCGGTGTGGCAACTCGTCGGCGAGCCGGAGGCGGACGCCAAGAAGGGCAAGATCTCCATTACCTCGCCGCTGGCGCGCGCGCTTGTCGGCAAGAAGAAGGGTGCCCAGGTCGAAGTCGTCACGCCCGGCGGCGCCAAAGCTTATGAGGTCATGAAGGTCGAGTGGAAATAATCTTTTCCTCAGCTCCCTGACGCGCCATGGCCGGACTTGCTCGGCCATTTGCGTTTTATCGCCCCGGCCAAGGCCCCAATCGTCGTCATGCGAATACCCGCCGCTGAGGTCGCGCGGCGGCGCGTTTCTAAGGGGATCGAAACCGGAAATCCCTCAACGCGACAGTGTGGATGATCCCGCTTGGCCGGATTGCGTATCTTGCATAGCTAGCCAGAATCCCTACATAACCAAGCATGTGGCCACGCTGATGCTGTACCGGCAAGTTCCGAGCCGGTCGTCCTCAAGTGAGGCGCAAGGCCAAATCAGCCGAATTCCAGGGGCTTCCGGCAGGCCGACAGCACCTCACGTGCCTGCCTCAATCGACGGATGAGACGGTGAGCAATACGACGCATGCTAAACTCGTCATCATTGGGTCCGGCCCCGCCGGCTATACCGCGGCGATCTACGCCTCGCGCGCCATGCTTGATCCGATCCTGATCCAGGGCGTGCAGCCGGGCGGCCAGCTCACCATCACCACCGACGTCGAGAATTATCCGGGCTTCGCCGATGTCATCCAAGGGCCTTGGCTCATGGAACAAATGCAGAAGCAGGCCGCCCATGTCGGCACCAAGATCATCACCGACCATGTGAACGCCGTCGAGTTGGCGCGACGCCCGTTCCGCATCGTCTGCGATTCCGGCGCCGTCTATCTCGCCGACAGCCTCGTCCTCGCGACGGGGGCGCAGGCGCGCTGGCTCGACTTGCCCTCGGAGCAGAAATTTCGCGGCTATGGCGTGTCCGCCTGCGCGACCTGCGACGGCTTTTTCTATCGCGGCAAGGAAGTCCTGGTGATCGGCGGCGGCAACACCGCCGTCGAGGAGGCGCTGTTCCTGACCAACTTCGCCAGCAAGGTCACGGTCGTGCACCGGCGCGACAGTTTCCGCGCCGAACGCATCCTGCAGGAACGGCTCTACCAGAATCCGAAAATCTCGGTGCTGTGGCACACCGTGCTGGAGGACGTGATCGGCGATAGCGACCCGCTCAAGGTCAGGGCGGCGGTGCTGCGCAATGTCAAAACCAACGAACTCAGCCAACACCCGGCCGACGGCATTTTCATCGCCATCGGCCATTCGCCGGCGTCCGAGCTGGTCGCTGCCCAGGTGGAGATGAAACGCGGCGGTTACATCAAGACCGCGCCGCACTCGACGGCAACCTCGGTGCCCGGCGTGTACGCCGCCGGCGACGTCGCCGACGATGTCTATCGCCAGGCCGTTACCGCCGCCGGCCTCGGTTGCATGGCGGCACTGGAAGCCGAGAAGTACCTCGCCGCTCATGGCGAGGCGGAACCGCGCCTCGCGGCGGAATGATCTTCACCTCCCCGGCACGCCGGGCGAGGCAGAAAGCACGACAATGGATTGGGACAAGCTCAAAGTCTTTCACGCCGCCGCCGAAGCCGGCAGCTTCACCCATGCGGGCGAGCAGCTCGGCCTTTCGCAGTCTGCCGTATCGCGCCAGGTGAGCGCGCTCGAACATGAGCTGGCGGTCTCGCTGTTTCACCGCCATGCACGCGGGCTGATCCTGACCGAACAGGGCGACCTGCTATTTCGCACCGCTCATGACGTTTTCATGAAGCTCGAGGCCGCGCGCGCCAAGCTTACCGATAGCCGCGAGCGGCCCAACGGCGACCTTAAGGTAACGACGACCCCTGGCATCGGCGTGCATTGGCTCACGCCGCGGCTTGGCGAGTTCATCGATCTTTATCCGGAAGTGCGCATCACGCTCCTCACCACCGAAGAGGAACTCGACCTCGCCATGCGCGAGGCCGACGTCGCCATCCGCCTGCGCCAACCGACGCAGCCGGACCTGATCCAGCGCAAATTGTTTTCGGTGCACTTCCACGTCTATGCGTCGCCGGAATATCTCAAGCATTTCGGCACGCCGCGCACCTTCGAAGACCTCGACAATCACCGCGTGCTGGTGCTCGGCGGCAACATACCGACCTATCTGCAGCGCTCGCTCTACCTCACCGAAGTCGCGCGCGACGGCAAAGGGCCGCGCACCCCGCATCTCGTCATCAACAATATTCTCGGCATTCTGCGCGCCTGCCAGCGCGGCATCGGCATCGCCATGCTGCCGGACTATCTGGTCGAGGGCGACGGCGGCCTGGTGCAGCTTTTCTCCGACGGCGAACCGATCGCGCTCGACGCTTATTTCGTTTATCCGGAAGAGCTCAAGACCGTGGCACGCGTGCAAGCGTTTCGCGACTTTCTCGTCGCCAATGCACAGCGCTGGAGCTACTAAGTTTTTCGCTGCGCGTTTTGCGATGACACGCGAAGCGATTGCAACCGCCACGTAACTTGTCCGGACGACCGTGCCGGTAGTGCATGGCTGGCATGCCGGCTTCCATGTTGTGCAACGCGGTAGCCCTTTGCATAGTGTTGTTCTGCTGTGCGACATGCGGTGGCCGCGATCCTCCCAGATTTGGCTACCGCCGTTGTGCAGTTCTTCCCCTCTGGAAGGTGATTCGCTAGCGCCCCCACGCTGGCGAACTTGAGGCCGGGCCCGCGAGGGCCCGGTTTTTTTCATTAAAGGGCAAACACACCATCGCTGACCGCCGGCCGAGCCGGGCATGGACGCGATTCGCCCTCCATCCGAGCCGGAATCTGGTATTGACATACTGACATATCGGTCGATATGTCTTGACATATGATCGAACGGACCACCGTGCGCCTGCCGCGCGACTTGCTTGCGCGCGCCAAGCGCAAAGCCATCGCCGAAAAGCGCACGCTCACCTCCCTCATCGAAGAGGGATTGCGGCTGGTCGTGAGCGACAATTCGAAGAAAGCCAACCCTAAGCGCGTCCTACCGCGCTACAGCGATGCCGGCGGCGGTCCACTGCCGGGAATCGATATTTCGGATTCCGCGGCACTCCAGGAAATCGAAGACCTGGAATATGTTGAGCGCATGAAGCACTTCAAATGATTTTGCCGGACGTCAACGTCCTAATCTACGCGTTTCGCAAGGAAGTACCCCAACACGTAGTTTGCCGAAGATGGCTCGACAATGTCGTGCTTGGCGCCGCGCGATTTGGCCTTTCGCCGTTGTCTTTGGCCGCCGTCGTTCGCATCACGACCAACGTCCGCACGTACGCCATCCCAAGTTCGTTCGAGAGCGCATTTGGATTTTGCCAAGATCTCCTCGGGCAGCCGCACTGCCAGATCGTTGAGCCGCAGGGCCGCCACTGGGACATCTTCAAACGCCTGTGCATCGAGACCGAGACGCGCGGCCCGCGTGTCACCGATGCTTGGTACGCGGCGCTCGCCATCGAGTGGGGCTGCGAATGGGTGACGCTCGATCGCGACTATGCCCGGTTTCCCGGGCTGCGCTGGCGTACGCCGGAAGCGAAGTGACCCGGACGCCGGAGACCTCCAAGACCGCATCATCTCCTCCCCGGTCCGTCATCGCGCCTCGCGGGCACTTCACCAAGTGTTGCCAGGTCCGTTACCGCGCTGCCTCGTGACGGCAGCGCCACCCGCCGTTATACCGACCCTAGTTTGGGAGGATTGGACCATGCTCACGCGTAGACATGTTTTCTTCGCCGGCGCCGCCGGATTGGCGGCGTTGGCTCTGGGCCGATTGACATGGCCGCAAGCCGCCACGGCGGCGAAAGCGTACGAAGTCACCCACACCGACGCGGAATGGCAGAAGTTGCTGAGCCCCGATGCCTACCAGGTGCTCCGCCACGAAGGGACCGAGCGGCCGTTCACCAGTGCGCTCCTCGACGAGCATCGCGCCGGCACCTTCAGCTGCGACGGCTGCGACCTGCCACTCTATTCGTCGAAAACCAAGTTCGACAGCGGCACCGGCTGGCCGAGCTTCTGGGCGCCGCTCGACAATGCGGTCGATGAAACGACCGATCGTTCCTTCGGCATGAGCCGCACCGCGGTCTCCTGCCGGCGCTGCGGCGGCCATCTCGGCCATGTGTTCAAAGACGGCCCCAAGCCCACCGGCCTGCGCTATTGCATGAACGGCGTCGCGCTGAAATTCATGCCGGCGCCTGCCGGATCGAGTTAACCCGCAGCCCGTAGCCTGGGTTGAGCGCAAGCGAAACCCGGGACTGGCATAGCGGCCTGTTGCTTCGTTCCCGGATTTCGCTGTCGTTCAATCCGGGCTACACAGCGGCATGAGCCTCATCAACCCGAACCCGTTCACGACGCGTCCGGAAATTGAAGGCACGTTCGGCGTCGTGGCGTCGACGCACTGGATTGCGACCGCCATCGGCATGGCGACGCTGGAAAAAGGCGGCAACGCCTTCGATGCCGCGGTCGCCACGGCGTTCACGCTCCAAGTCGTCGAGCCGCATCTCAACGGCCCCGGCGGCGACGTGCCGGCTATTGCCTACGACGTGCGACGGGGCAAGCCGGAAGTGATCTGCGGCCAGGGACCGGCGCCGGGGCGCGCCACCATCGCGCATTATCGCCGCGAAGGACTCGATCTCGTGCCCGGCACCGGCCTTCTCGCCGCATGCGTGCCCGGCACCTTCGAGACCTGGATGCTGATGCTGCGCGACTACGGCACGCTGGCGCTGCGCGACGTGCTGGCTCCGGCAATCGGCTACGCGCAGAGCGGTTATCCGCTGGTCGAGCGCACCAACGCCACCATCGCCACGGTCGCGGAACATTTTCGCGCGTATTGGCCGACATCGGCTGCGGTCTACTTGCCGAACAACGCGGTGCCGCCGACCGGGACGTTGTTCGCCAATCCAACGCTGGCGGCGACCTATCTTCGCATCCTCAACGAGGCCGAAAGCGCGGGCGGCGATCGGATCGCGCAGATCGAACGCGCGCGCCAATCCTGGTCGCAGGGCTTTGTCGCGCAGGCGATCGACAATTTCTGCCGCACTCAAGACGTGATGGACACCAGCGGCCAATGCCATCGCGGTGTGCTCACCGCCGACGACATGGCGCGCTGGACGCCGCGCGTCGAGGCGCCGCTGACTTACGATTATAGCCGCTACACCGTTTGCAAGACCGGCCCGTGGGGACAGGGACCGGTGATGCTGCAACAGCTGGCGCTGCTCAAAGGCTTCGATCTCGACGGCCTCGATCCGCTGAGCGCCGACTTTATTCACCTGCAGGTCGAGTGCGCAAAACTCGCTTACGCCGATCGCGAGGCGTTCTATGGCGATCCCGATTTCGTCGAGGTGCCAACCGCGACGCTGCTCTCCGACGCCTATAATTCCGAGCGCCGCAAGCTCGTCGGCGATTCAGCATCGCTGGAATTGCGTCCCGGCTCGATCGAAGGCTTCGGCGCGGTGATCAAGCTGTCCTGCGCCAGCGCGCCGGCCGCAGCCGCCGGCGCCGGCGAACCGACCGTCGGCCGGCTCGGCGGCACGCGCGGCGACACCGTGCACTTCGACATTATCGATTCGGCCGGCAACATGGTGTCGGCCACGCCGTCAGGCGGTTGGCTGCAATCGTCGCCGGTCATTCCCGAGCTGGGCTTTTGCCTCGGCACCCGCGCGCAAATGTTCTGGCTCGACGAAGGGCATCCGGCGGCGCTGGCGCCAGGCAAGCGGCCGCGCACCACCCTGTCGCCGACGCTCGCCTTGCGCGACGGCGAGCCGTATCTCGCCTGGGGCACGCCCGGCGGCGATCAGCAAGACCAATGGATCACGCAGTTCTTTCTGCGCCACGTTCACGCCAAGCAGAACCTGCAAGAGGCAATCGACGCGCCGGCCTGGCACTCCGAGCACTTTCCGTCCTCGTTCTGGCCGCGCGCGGCGCGCCCCGGCGTGCTGGTGGTCGAAGGCCGCGTGCCGCCGGAAACAACCGGCGAGCTCAAGCGCCGCGGCCATATCGTCGAAGTTGGTCCGGATTGGTCGGAAGGCCGGCTCACCGCCGCCGCGCGTGACGGCCGCCGCCGCCGCGCCGCCGCCAATCCGCGCGGCATGCAGGGCTATGCCGCGGGGCGGTAAGTTCGAACCAACTCCGCTCGTCCCCGCGCAGGCGGGGACCCAGTCTGGATTCCCGCTTGCGCGCGAATGAGCGGACGATGGAAAGCCGCTAAGCGGCTACCGTCCGAAGGAAGTCTTCCACCTCGCCGCGCAACTTGACCGTGGCGTTTTCCACTTCTTCGGACGCCGCCAACACGGTTTGTGCGGAGCTGCGCGTCTGCGTGACGCCGGTGGCGACATCGCCAAGCGCCGCGACGACGGCTCTGGCGCCGGTGGCGGCGCTGGCGACGTTGTGCGAAATCTCGCCGGTCGCCAGTTCCTGCTGTTCGATGGCGCCGACCACCTCGGACGTATGGGTGTTGATGTCCTGCATCCGCTGCGTGATGGCGCGGATGGCGGCGACCGCACCGCCGGTCGAGCTCTGCACCGACGAAATCTCCTTGGTGATTTCCCCAGTCGCCTTCGCGGTCTGCACGGCGAGCGACTTCACTTCCGAAGCGACCACGGCGAAGCCGCGTCCGGCTTCGCCGGCGCGCGCCGCCTCGATCGTGGCGTTGAGCGCCAGGAGGTTGGTCTGCTCGGCGATGTCCTGAATGAGCTTGACCACGTCGCCGATCCGTTGCGCCACGCGGGCGAGCGCGGCGATATCGTCGTTCGTGGCGGTAGCTTCAGTGGCGGCGCTCCGTACCACCTCGCTCGCTTGCGCGAGCCGGCGGCTGATTTCCTTGATCGAAGCCGAGAGCTCCTCGGCGGCGGCCGCCGCGGTCTCGACATTCGCCGAAGCCTCGTTCGAGCCGTGCACCGCGCCCTCGGCGCGCTGCAGCGTGTGATCGGAGGTCACCAACAAGCTCTTGGCCGCAGCCTTCATCGCCGCCGCGCTTTGTCCGACGATCTTAAGAACGCTTTCGACCCGGCCGCGAAAGGCAGCGATCTGCGAATCGATGGCGTGGCGGTTCTCTTCGCGTTTGCGCAGCGAATCGCGCTCTGCCTCGGCGGCGAGCTTGTCCGTCACATCGGTATGCGTCGTTACCCAACCGCCGCTCGGCAGCGGTCGGGAGACCAGCGCGATAATGCGTTCGTCGCTGAATTTGATCGTTCTTTTTTCGGTGCGGCCTTCGGCGACCTGCTTGAGGCACTCGGCGACATACCGGTCCGGATCGCCGGAAAACGTGCCCTTCTCGGCACGAAGCACAAGAAGTTCACGCAGCGGCATGCCGCTCCGCAATTGCTCGCGCCGCAGCAGATGCATGTCGATGTAACGCACGTTGCAAAGCACCAGCCGGGCCGCGCCGTCGAACATGCACAGGCCCTGGGTCATGTTGTTGAGCGCAATTCTCGACAACAAGTTGCGCCAGCGCTCCTGCGCGACGGCGACGAGAGCGCCGATTGCCAAGAAGGCAAGCGATAGCAGCACCGAGAGGCCAAGACCGACGACGATGGCAGGGGCGGCGTTGAGGGCGTGGACGATTCCGTCGCGGCCGATCAGGGTAAAAACGGCGATCCCCGCGGCAAAGCCGGCGACGCCCATCGCGATGACGAGCCCCCACTGACGGACGGTTTTGGTGAGCATATGGCCGCTGAGCATGCGTGCGAACTCGATCTATAGTGAAGACTATTCACTAATGGGTTGTTTTGAGGTTAACGAAAACCGAATGCGGCTGAATTTGCTTGGATTTTGGCGTCGTTATTGGCCGAGACGGTCGCGAATGTTCTTGCGGACGCTTTTGGCTCCAGCGATCGCGGCGGAGCGGAGCCCCTCCAGACGCCGCACCAACGAAAACGGCGCCTGCGGACGGACCGCGATCAAACGGTTGGCAAGCGCGAGCCGCTCGCGCCAGAGATGATCGATCATCGGGTGGTCGGCGGTCGCGCAGGAGTCGGTGCGCACGACGGCCGTGTCTTCGACCAGCTCGCTGGTCAGCACGGCACTGAGCATGACGCCCGGCGAAAACCGCGCGAATTCTTCGTCGTACGCGATCTTCCAAAACCAGGCGCAGCGCCCGCTGCGTAACATGATCGTGGCGGCGATGGTGCGCCCGTCGAGGAGGATGCGGTCGATCGCGACTTTGCCTTCCGCAGCGAGCGCGTGCATGGCGGTCTGCATGAAGCGGCGCAGATCGCCGTCCTGCGCTGCCGCGGTGCCGGCGCGGCCCTTCCAGCCGCTCGCTTCGAGCGCGAAAAAGTCTTCGAGCGCCGCGGCGACGGCGGCAGGCTCCGTGGCGGTGACGAACAGCACCGCGCCGGTCTCGCTCAAGCGCCGCCAATGGCGGCGGAGCTCCTTGTGCCGGTGCTTGCCGAGCGCGCGCTCGACATATCGCGCGCGGTCGCCTGCCGGCGCGAGCAGCGCTCGTTGATGGCGATCGAAATCGGCGCCCGGCATTTGCGCCCGCCGCAGAATGGCCTCAAGCACGGCGGCGAACGGCCCGTCTTCGGTCAGGAAGGGCAGCAGCACCAATCCCGGCAGCGCCGGGTCGGCGGCGAGATGCGCGAGCCAGGCGGCGACGATCGGCTCAGCCGCTTCGCGCTCAATGAGCGGCACGCCAAGCGGCGCGAAAGGATGCGTCCAGCCGGCGAGGATCGGCAGCCCGAAACCGTAACGGCGCCTTTCGATGCGCGCTGGAAAAAAGCCGAGCAGCCGGCGCGGGCTCGTTCCCGACCACACCACTAACGCGCCGGCGCCGCGCCCGAACACCGGCGCCGCCGCCAGCGCAAAGGCCGGTTCGTAGAAGACGTTCGGCTCGAGCGCGCGCTCGGCAAGCTCGCGCCATTCGCCGGCAATCGGCTCTAGCTCGGCGAAATCCCGCCATTCGACCGCGAACGCGTTCGCCGCATAGCGATCGGCAAGAACAGCGCGGCGGGCACTGGCGATTGCCGAAGCCGCGCCATCGCGCGCGACAACCGGCGCCGCAGTGGCCGAGACTCTGACCGCCATGCTCGCGCCTTTAGGCTTTGGGGCCACCGAAGATGAAGCAATGCAGCCCCAGACGGCGTTTCGCCACCATGAACAGGCTCGCCGATTCGAATACCAAAGCTGCCGAGCTTGCGATCGCCGCGCCGGCAAGCCCGAGCCGCGGGATCAAGAGGATGCAAAGGATGAGGCTGATCGCAAACGATGAGCCATAGACCAGCGCGCAAGCGCGCCGCTCGCCGAGCATGTTGAGCAGCCGCTCGGCCGGACCGACCGACGCGCGCGCCAATAGCCCGATGGCGATGATGAACATCAGATAATAGCCGGAGACGAATTCCGGGCCGAACAAGCGCAGCAACGGATGGCCGAGAGCAAGCAGGCCGACAATGACGGCGACCGAAGGCCAGAAGGTCAGCCGCACGGATTGTTTAAGGAAAGCGGTGAGCCCAGCACGGTCGCCGCTGACATCGTATTCGACGAATTTGTGCGCGATCGTTTGCGCCACCGAATAGTAGATGAACGACACCAGCGCGATCGTCTTCGCAGCAGCGTAGTAGATCGCGACGTCGTCGGCCGAGCGGAACTGCTTGAGCACGATGATGTCGGAATAATTGAGCAAATAATAAAACGCTTCGACCAGGAAGATCGGCAGCGAGGTGGTCAGCCACGTGCGCGCCGCGTAGGCCTTGGGGCCGCTTTCGACGACGCCGGCGAGCCGGCGATTGAGAACCACGACTTGGCCGATACCGACGCTGACGAGAGCAAACACACCGACGGCGGTCGCCGTGATCGCATCGGTCGGCAGGCCGAGCGCATAGGCAAGCCCCATCAGCCCCAGCAGCAGGAGCGGCCGCTGCACGTAGACTGGCGACAATCCGAGGTTGACCCAATTGTAGGAGCGGGCGATGCCGCTTTGCGCCGACCAGACGCCAAACAGCGGCAGCGCGGCGCATGAAATGTAGAGCGGAACGACCGTCGCCGGATCGATGTAGGGGGCGAGCGCGCGCACCGCGATGGCGCCGGCAGCACCGGCGATCGTCCCGAACAGCAAGGCCAGCCAGCGGCTGCCGCCGAGAAAGCCGCGCAAGAAGGCGAAGCTCTTATGCTCGGTATATTCGGGAATGAAACGTTGCGCCGCCGAGCCCAATCCCAGATCGACCATGCCGCCGACCAACAGGATCCAGGTCCAACCATAGATGTAGATGCCGAACTCGTAGCCGCCCATCCAGCGCGCCAGCAAAATCTGCGACACGAAGGTCAGCGCGGCGCTGACCACCCGGATGAGGAACGCAGCGCCGGCGAGCCGCCGCACCAGCGAAGAGTCGCTGCCATCGGCAAACAGCGCGTGCACGCGCGCGATGGCGTCGCCGAGATGAGCGCCCCCGGGAATGGAATCGAGCAGGCGCGCATGCATGCGCCAGGATTCGCGCCGATAGGACCGCGGCGCGTGCTCGGAACCGACTGCTGCCACAAGGACCTCTGCGCCGCCAAAACGGCGACGCAAAGTGGTATCAAGGAAGCGTTAACATTCGGTTGGAAGAAATTAACAATTGCGGAAGGAATCCGCGTCATTGCGAGCCAAGCGAAGCAATCCAGCGCTTCAGGCGCAAATTCTGGATTGCTTCGTCGCTTCGCTTCTCGCAATGACGAGTAGGCTCAATAATCCTTGAGCAGCCGCTCGATGTAATCGAGCTCTTCCTGCGGCCGCAGCACGTCGCCGAAGCGGCGGCGCAGTTCCTCGATGATGCGGCGCGCGCGCTGCACATCGATCTCGCCCGGCACCTTGACGCTGAAATCGTCGGGATCGCGCCCGTGCAGCGGACGGCCGAGCGGATCGGTATCGCGCTGGGCACGCGGCTGTCCGAGCCGGCCGTTCGGGCCGGGACCCGGGCCTTGCCCCAATTGCTGCTGCATCGATTGCGCGAGGCCCTGCGCGCCTTTGCGCATCGCATCGAGCGCGCGCCCTTGCGAGTCGACGGCGCCGTCGGCATTGCCGTCGCCGAGCTCGCCCTCGGCTTCGCTCATGGCGTCGCCGGCCTGGCCGAGTTGATCCATGCCGTTCTGGCCTTCGCCCTTTTGGCCTTGCTGGCCCTGTTGCCCTTGGCCGTTCTGGCCGAGGCCGCGGTTCTTGAGCTCTTCAAGAAGCTTCTTGAGCCGGTCGCGCAGCGCCTGCTGGTTTTGCTGCAGGTCGCTCATCGAGTCGCCCTGCTGGCCTTGCTGTCCCTGTTGCCCCTGCTTGCCCTGCTGCTGGCCGCGCGGCCCGTTCTGCCGGCGCTGATCCTGGCCCTGGCGGAATGTGCGATCACGCAATTCCTGCTGCTTCTGGATCATGTCGCCGAGCTCATCGAGCTGCGACATCATATCGTCCATGTCGTCGCCGTTCTGATCCGGCGACGCCATCTGCAGGTTCTCCATCATCTGCTGAAGCTGCTGCAGCAGCTGGCGCGCGGCATCCTTGGCGCCGTTGCGGGCGAGATTCTCCAGCCGGTCGAGCATGCTCTTGAGATCGCGCTGGCTCAAGGTTCGCGAATTGCGATCCAGCGGACGGGCGAGCTGCTGGTTGTTGCGCAATTGCTCCTGCATCGATTGCATGAAGCGGTCCATCGCCGCACGCAATTGATCCATGAGTTGCTTGATTTCCTGATCGCTGGCGCCGCGCTCGAGCGCCTGCCGCAAAGCTTCCTCGGCATTGCGCAAGTTCGCTTGCGCGTCGGAAATGTTGCCGTCCTCGATGCCGACCGCCATCTGCCACAGCCGCGCGGTCACTTCGCGCAAGTCGTCGTCGGTCTTGGCGCGGATGAGGGACCAGAAGATCGAGCGCAGCCCGAGATAGATTCCGGCGTCGGGCGTGAATTTTTCGGGCGCCATGGTCAGCGCATCGAGCGCCGTGGTGACGAGCGGCCGGGCGCCGGTGTCGAGCGCAAGATTGCGCCGCTGCTCGACCAGCGCGCGCGCCAGCGGCTTGGTGAAGAGCCGCTCCGGCAGGCGGAAAGCAAACGGCTCGCTCTTGCCCTCGTTGCCGGCTTCGTCGCGGGCAACGAGCGTCATCACCACTTCGGCGCCGGCCCAGGGATGGTCGGTCAGATCCTTGATGGTTTGGCCGACGCCGTTCTTGGTGCGCGCCTGCGGCAATACCAGCGCGAAATCGGGCGCGCCGAAAAGCGGATGCGTCTCACCCTTCGTTCCCGCATCCTCCTTGCGCGCAAAGGCCGCCCGCGCCTCGGTGACCCCATAATCGTCTTCAAGCCGGTACGACAAGAGCAGCGAACCGCGCGCCTGCTGCTCGGGGTCCTTGGCCAGCGCGATGGTCGGCGGCCTGTCGGGAATGACGTTGAACGCCCAAGTCAGGTCCTCGCCGACGCCGCGCAGGGTCGCAGCTCCGGTGGCCGCGATCTTGAAGCGATATTCTTGCGTGCCGACGGGCGCCTGCGCCGTCTCCGTCGCCGGCGTCACGCCGCCCCTGCCGGAAACATCGAGATTGAGCTTGCCGGTTGCGCGCACGATCAGCGTCGAGCCGACCGGAACCGACACCGGCTCGTTCGCCTCGGCGTCCGCCCGTGCGATCTCGCCGGGATGCATGCCGGCAAGAATGATCGGCGGCTTGCCGGTATAAGCCGGCGGCGTGACCCAGGCGTCGACGCGGAAATTCGCCGGCAGCACCACGCCCTGCCAATCGAATGCCGCCGCGATGCGCCGCCAATGCTCGCCGCCGGCGGCGATGAAGGTCGCGATAACGGCAATGAGGATAAGGCCGCGCAATGCATAAGGATCGCGCATCGAAAGACGCGGCGATGGCCAACCGGCCTTGAAGGCGCGCGCCGCAGCCAGCGTGCGCGCGATATGGGCCTGCCACAGCGCGAGCGAATATGGGTCCTGCGGCGTAACAGCAAGCTCGTCGGCGATCGTCGTTGCCGGGCGATGACGAACCGCACTGCCACGATCGAGCCGGCGCAGCGCGTCGGCGGCAGCAGGCAGCCGCAAGGACACAAACGGAATGATCGCCGCAAGCGCCAGGATCGCGAAGACGACCAATCCGGCCGCACGCGCCAGCGGCGGCAGCCAGAGCCACACGCCGAGCCAGGACACGGTGAGGAAAAGACCGACGACGGCCGCGAGCCTGGCCAACACCGGCCACAGCCGCTCCCAGAAAATGGTCCAACGGGCGCGGCGCAGGGCGCCGCCAAGCTGCGATCGGGCGGCCGTGTCCAGGTTCTGATGCGTGCCGGCAGACTGGCTCGATGAGGTATCCGTCAACAAGCTCTCCGCGGAAAAACTCCCCTGACAACGCCTTAGCAAAGGGGCAGTTCAAAGGCGCCCCGACGCCAAGAAAGCCGTGCCATGCAGATAATCACAAGCAAAATCAGCGCCAGATCACAGCCATGGCGGCATGCGGTCGAGCGCGATCAGCTCTGCGGCCGTGACACGGGGCCGCACCAGCGCCCATTCGCCTTTGTGCACAAGCACTTCCGGTACCAGCGCGCGGGTGTTGTAGGTGCCGGCTTCGACCGCGCCATAAGCGCCGGCGCTCATGATGGCGAGGAGGTCGCCGGCCTTCGGCGCCACCATGGAGCGGTCGAGCGCGATGAAATCGCCTGATTCGCAAACCGGTCCAACCACGTCGGCAACGATCTGCGGCGCGCCGACGGCAGCCTGGCGGACCGGGCGGATGTCATGGTGCGCGTCGTACAGCGTCGGACGGACCAGATCGTTCATGCCGGCATCGACGATGACGAAAGTCTTGGCTTCGCCGCTTTTGATATAAAGCACGCGCGTGACGAGGATGCCGGCATTGCCGACGATCAGGCGGCCGGGCTCGAAGATCAGCTGGCAATCAAGATCGCGCGTCGCGCTTTTGACCACGGCCGCATACGCGTTCGGGTCCGGTGGCGGCTCGTTGTCCTCGCGGTAGGGAATGCCGAGCCCGCCGCCGAGATCGACGTGGCGGATGACGTGGCCGTCGGCGCGCAGCACGCGCACGAAATCCGCCAACAGCGCGAACGCATCGCTGAACGGATCGAGCTCGGTGATCTGGCTGCCGATATGCATGTCGACGCCAACCACGCGGACACCGTCGAGCTTGGCGGCGCGGGTATAGACGCCGCGCGCACGGCTGATCGGAATGCCGAATTTGTTTTCAGCTTTTCCGGTGGCGATCTTGGCGTGGGTCTTCGGGTCGATGTCGGGATTGACCCGGATCGAGATATCGGCGACGCGGCCCTTTTGCGCCGCGATCTCGGCCAGGAGCTCGAGCTCCGCCTCGGATTCGACGTTGACGCAGAGAATGCCTTGCTCGACGGCGAGCGCGAGCTCGCGCGCGGTCTTGCCGACGCCGGAGAACATGATCTTTTGCGCTGGCACCCCGGCGTTGCGCGCGCGTAAAAGTTCGCCCTCGGAGACCACGTCGGCGCCGGCGCCAAGC
>Ga0209006_10002427_pt1 | contig 16985 bp, 13 predicted proteins | sample JacPin_JW_Ref_O2_FD_188567 | JGI IMG/M metagenome (GOLD analysis project Ga0209006, IMG submission 188567) | Forest soil microbial communities from Algoma, Ontario, Canada - Jack Pine, Ontario site 1_JW_Ref_O2 (SPAdes) (version 2) | ecosystem: Environmental > Terrestrial > Soil > Boreal... | reverse complement strand
GTCATGCTCCACTTACCTTGCTTGAGGAAGCGCCCGAACGCCGGGCGATTACTTGTACGTAGCGCGCAATTGCCGCGAACTCCGGACGTACCCCAAGCACCGACTCCAATTCCAATATTTGGGAGAGCTCTGCATCCGCCACATGTTCCAGATCGGTGTAGTCGCAAAACACTCGAACACCATGTTCGGCGAAAACTTCCAATCCAGCCCGGACGAGCAACTCGCGTATCTCCGCGAGCGTAAATACTCGCACGGGCTCGCCGTAGAGCGAATCCAGCACCATCTCCGCGGTCAAATTGGCAAGTGCAGTTTTCCAGTTACGGGATTTGATGGCATTTTTAAGAACTTCTCCTGCACGATTGCGCACCAATACGGAAAGCAGGCCGTCCTGACGCATTACGTTATTGATATCGCGAACAATCGCAGCGGGGTCTTCGGAAAACTCCAGCATGTTGTGGCAAACGATGACGTCAAAGGAGTCTGCGTCGAAAAGTTCAGACAAACGGTTTGCATCGCCATGGCAAAACGAAATTCGCGTTGGCACACCGCTGTGTCCAACCTGTTCGCGTGCGATCCGAAGCATCTCTTTAGAAAGGTCAAGCAGCATAACTTCATAGCCCATCCGGGCAAGTTGCACACTGGCAAAGCCAGTGCCGCCGCCTATATCTAGAGCCAGTTGCTTGGATGCGTTAGAGGGCAGGAAGCGGCGCAGGTTCTCCCACGCAAGCTCGGAACGCAGCCTTCCCGAAGGCGTCTTCAGGTAATCCGCGTATTCGTCTGCGTTTTGGAACCGCGAAGCATCCAGCATCCGTTTCTCAAACCTCACGACCCAGCGGAAAACATTGTCTCTGATTCCGTCAAATCCAGCGGCAGGTTAATCTCTACCTTCTTCCTTGTCAAATTCGAGGGTCGAAGTAACCTTAATTTCGATCGGAGGGGTCGCTGCCGAACAATCTTGAGTGAGTTCGTCACAACTCGAAAGGCGGAGTCAGATCTTCATCGCGCTGCTCCTGTGACGAAACTTGATCCAATTGGACCTACTTTTTCGCCGAAGCCACGCTAGCTCGAGTCCGCCCTTTGTCTGTGGAACCCAAATGAGACTGCTTTTCCATTTGCAGAATTACGGCGGAGAAATCCTGCTCGGCTCCTTCTGTCAACTGGGCCGCATTAACCTCGAAAGCCGCTACTGCCGCAGGCATCCGCGCGCCGAGGGCAGTCGCGAGTTTGAGAATCAGGCCGAAGTCCTTATTCATGAGCCTAAGTGGAAACTGAGGCGTGTAGTCGTTCTCCATCGCTCTCTGGAATTTTCCAACATGCGCGGGCGCGACAACAGCGGTTTGAGACATCACATCGAGCAAGCGATTGCGATCGAGACCGGCCTTCTCGCCGAATGCAATGGCTTCGGCGATCGCCTGCATTCCGATTCCGAGCAGGCTATTCACGGCAAGCTTCATCGTGGCCCCGGAACCGCTCGGCCCCATATAAAACCATTTTCGTGCCATCGCGCGGAAGATCGATTCAGCGGCGTCGAAGCAATTCTGGTCTCCGCCTCCGAAAAGGACGAGCGCTCCCTGCTCGGCGGCTGGCGTGCTCCCCGATATGGTCACATCGAGCACTTCCACCCCACGCTTCGAGCCTAGCCTCGAGAGTGTCTTCGAGGTCTCCGGATAAACTGTGCTCGCGTCGATGAGCAGCGCTCCGGGATGCGCGTTTGCGAAGACGCCCTCGGGCCCCTGATAGACGTCGAGGACGACTTCGTCATTCGGAAGCGACGTCAGCACGACGTCACAACTAGAGGAAAGTTCCGCGATGTTTTCCGCGACCGTGCCGCCAAATCGAACCAACTCATTCGCTTTGCTGCGGTCTCGGTCATAAGCGGTGACCTTGAACCCAGCCTCAAGCAGCCTCTGCGCGATTGGCCGGCCCATGTATCCCACTCCAATAAATCCGATTTTATTTTTTTCTGGTGTGATTGGATTCATGCTTAATGCTCCTTTCGCCGAGGGTTGAACGAGTTCTTCCGCGCTTGCAGTAGGCGTTTAGTTCACGTTATTTTGCAAACTCAACTGGTTGGCTGCCTTCTTGTATCGCTAAGCTGCGACGGTGTTTCTCGCCGGCGGCGCCATGAATTCGGGGCCGACTGGACTAGATATTGTGTGCCGCAGAATCTCTTCGATCGCCCCGAGCGCATCCGCATCGAGCTTCCAGTCGAGAGCGCCGGCCACGGCCTCCAGTTCTGCAGGATGCCGCGCGCCCCACAGCGCCGCGCTGATTCCGGGCTGGTCCAGCACCCAACGCACGGCAAGATCCATCACGTGTTTTCCGAATCTTTTTTGCGCTAGATCATCCAGTTGGTGAACCGCATTCAGATATTGCGCGAAGCGCGGCGGCTGAAATTTCGGATCGGATTGCCGAAGATCGTCGCCGGTGAACTTCGTATCCGGCTGCATTGTCCCGGTCAAGAGCCCTCGGCAGAGGGGCCCGTAAGCGAAAGCACTCAGGTTCTTTTGGCGCACGAAAGGCAGCACGTCGCGTTCAATTTGCCGCTCGAAGAGATTATAAGGAGGCTGGACGGTGTGCAGTTCAGAGACGGACATGAACCGGTTCATCTGCTCCGGTGAATAGTTGCTCACGCCGATTGCGCGGATGAGGCCTTCCTTAAGGAGGGCTTGCATGGTCCGGGCGGTTTCTTCGATCGGCACGGCCAAATCCGGCCAATGAACTTGATAGATGTCGATGTAGTCGGTTCGAAGGCGGCGCAGCGAATCCTGGACCTCTTTCCGGATGCGCTCGCGCGAGGAATTTCGCGTCACCGATCCGTTATGCCACTCGAGTCCAACTTTGGTGGCAATGAACACCTTTTCCCGATGTCCTCTCTCTTCAACCGCCTTTCCGACGATTTCTTCGGAAACGCCGAAGCCGTAAACCGGCGCCGTGTCGATCAGGTTGATCCCTTTATCAAGCGCGGCGTGAATCGTGCGAATCGATTCTCCTTCATCGGTGCCGCCCCACATCCAACCACCGATCGCCCACGTGCCTTGCGCAATTCGCGAAACATTCATTTCCGTTCCGTTGATTACTGTGTATTCCATGTGCCTTCTCCTCCCGCCCGCTATTTACCGTGCATCCAGCAATGAGAAAGGCAATCGCTATGCCAAGCGGGTCACGGCACGAAAACGTTTCAGAAGTAGCTGATAGATTGGTGGATAGTTCAAATTGCGAGCGTCTCGCCAACATCGGCCGTCATCCCAACTGTCGAAGTGTTGGCATTCTGTCTATTCGACTGGACGAGTCGTGAGGTGTCGCCACGGTTGGATCAAAATGCAGAATCACTCTGATCCAACTCGGACCGCCAATGCGGCCTCCGGGGCAACATGTCCGAATGGCGGCAGCCCCGAGGCATCGGCCTGTCGACAAAGGTTTTAACCGATCGACATCGAACCCCATGGCGTAAAACTCAGGACATGCCGGAATGCTAAGCCGAATGCGAAACCGATCCCTGTCTTGTGATAGAAATTGGAAATGCGCGTGCTTTGCTAAAAACAGTAGTAGGAGACCACGAAGAAGTTTCCTGAATTTTTGGCCATTTCGCTTAAAGGAGGATGGAAATGTTGCAAATCAAGAACGCCAATCCAAGCCGTCGCAAAATTGTCATCGGTAGTTTTCTATTGATTTGTCTACTGAGCTTAGGAAGCACTCCAGCTTTTTCCCAAGACAGATCCAAGCCAGAGACGATCGAAGCGACGGCTATGGGCACCGACACCCAACTCGGAAAGGAATTTTCGATAACTCTGACCGTCTATGAGTACTCCCCGCGGGCAGACAAACAAATTCTGGCCGAAGCGTTTCAGAACGGCAAAGATCAAGGGTTGTACAATGCGCTTTCCAAGATGAAAGTGGTCGGCCGGATTGCGGTTACCGGCACCATCGGCTACGACGTCAGTTACATTCAGATGACTCCAACCCCAACCGGACGCAAGATTCGCTTCGTCACCAATCGCCTGCTCCGTTTCGGTGAGCTCTACTGGGACACCCGATCTAGCGCCTACAACTTGACGACTGGTGAACTCGACTTGAACGATGTGGATAAGTCTAAGAGTACTGGCTTCTTGTACCCTGAAGCCAAACTCGTGATTAACAAGCAGGGGGAACTGCAATGGGATCTCGTGGGGAACCCCTGGAAGTTGTTCGATGTTATCGATTGGAAGGGAACGCCAAGCGTCAACTAAGCTCGGGTGATCTGGAGAATTACCTCGCTCAATGCGGCGCTGTCCGTAAGCGGTTTCTAGCCCTAAACGGGCGCTCGCTTCAATTGTGCGTTAAAACCGAGCTATAGTTACAGAGATCTCATTGCGGGCCGCTCCCTGCGAATCTTACTCGGAGCGCGACAGTTGCATCGCCGGAGTGCGAGTATGTCGCGGTTCAATCCTCTTCTGTGGTCCAAGCCGCGTGTGATTTCGAGTTATGGTGCTGCCGTCCTGTCAGTTATGGCGGCTCTGCTTCTCTCGCGCTGGCCGGCGTTGCATTTGGAAACTGCTCCGGCGTCGCTGTTTCTTTGCGCCGTGATGTTCAGTGCGTGGTTGGGTGGAGTCGGGCCGGGATTGCTCGCGACCGTCCTCTCCTGTCTCGCTTTCAATTATTACTTTCTGGAACCTCTGTATTCATTGGCCGTAAAGCCTCAGGAGATTCCGCGCTTTGTCGTCTTCGCGGTGTCAGCTCTGATTGCCGGATCGCTGAGCGCTGCGCAAAGGAGCGCCACGGAATCACTCCGGAGCGCACGCGATTACCTGACCGAGACAGTGAAAGAGCTGCAGAGAACTAACCAGGCGTTGCAAGCGGAGAGCCGCGAACGCATGCAAATCGAGGATCGCTTGCGCCGCAGCGAGCGCTATTTAGCGGAAGCGCAGAGGCTCAGCCACACGGGCAGTTGGGCGTCGAGTCCTGCCACGGGCGAGATTAAATACCTCTCCGAAGAATGCTACCGCGTGTTGGGTTTTGATCCGCACGGTGGACAACCACGCTACGAAACTTTCATTCAGCGCATCGTTCCGGAAGATCAAGCCAAAGTTAGGGAAGCGGTGGAGACCGCGGGGCGTGAGAACTCGGAGTACGAGCTGGAATACCGAATCGTTCATCCCGGCGGCGAGCTCAGAGACATCCACGTGATTGGCCATCCCGTTCCCAGCCCGTCCGGCGATGTCGTTGAATTCGTCGGCACCGTGATTGACATAACCGAACGCAAGCGCGCGGAGGAAGAACGCGAGAGATTGCGCCAGTCACAGGCGGATCTCGCACGCGTCAATCGCGTGACTACCATGGGAGAGCTAACGGCCTCCCTGGCGCACGAAGTGAATCAACCGATCGGCGCAGCAGTCACCAATGCGAGTACTTGTTTGCGCTGGCTGGCGGGCGACACACCAAATCTAGAGGAAGCGCGCGCGGCTGCTTTGAGAGTCGTGACCGACGGAAGGCGCGCGGCGGAAATCATCAGCCGGGTCCGCCTGCTCTTTAAGAAGGGTACTGCGGGGAGAGAATTGATTGATGTAAACGAGGTCGTTCGAGAGATGACCGTCCTCCTTCAAGGCGAAGCATTGCGACACAACATATCGGTCCGGACTGAGCTGGCGGCCCATCTTCCCCAGACCATGGCCGACCGCGTGCAATTGCAGCAAGTGATGATGAACCTGATCATGAACGGCATCGATGCAATGAAGAGCGAAGATGGGATGCGGGAGCTCGCCATCAATTCTCGGCTGCTGGAAAACGAGGACATCCTGGTGTCCGTCAGCGATACCGGCGTGGGGCTGCCCCCAGAGCAGGCGGATCAGATTTTCAATGCGTTCTTTACCACCAAGCTTCATGGTACCGGCATGGGACTTCGCATCAGCGGAAGTATTGTGGAATCGCATGGCGGCCGCTTGTGGGCTGAGGATAACTCTCCCCGCGGCGCACGTTTTCACTTCACTCTACCAACCAAGATCGAGGCTAGCGAATGACGCCCGCAGGCGCCCCTACCGTGTTCGTCGTTGATGACGATTCCGGCATGCGTGCGGCCATCGAAGGCCTGCTGAAGTCGGCCGGCCTGCGCTCGAGGTCCTTCGGCACGGCGGAAGGGTTCCTGCGCAGCAACCGCCCGGACGTGCCCAGTTGCCTGGTTCTGGATGTAAGTCTTCCCGGAATCAATGGCCTAGACTTTCAGCAAACGTTGGCTGACGCGGGCGTGCAGATTCCCATCATCTTCATCACTGGTCACGGAGATATTGCGATGACGGTGAAGGCCATGAAATCCGGTGCGGTGGAGTTTCTAACCAAGCCGTTTCAGGACCAGGATTTGCTGCATGCGATCCAACAGGCATTGGAGCGCGACCGAGTAAGACGCCAGCAGCAGAGTGGGCTTGCAGAGCTGCGAAAAAGTTATGAGTCCCTCACCGCACGCGAACGCGAGGTGATGACCCTGGTAGTTTCGGGGATGTTGAACAAACAAATTGCCGCCGAACTCGGGACCAGTGAAATCACTGTCAAGATCCACCGCGGCCACACAATGCGGAAAATGAAGGCTGGATCACTCGCGGAACTGGTCAGAATGGCGGCCAAGCTTGAGCTCGCGCCGGGCAAAAAGTAGCGTGGCATCGTCTCACGAACCATCGGCACCTCTCAGCAGCTAATACCAACGTATAATTGCGCCGCTTTAGCCGAACTTGCTATTTTCTTCCCATGATCACCCAGGGAAAGACCAAACCAGTTGCTGTTGTTGATGATGATGATTTGATGCGTGGAGCATTGCTGGGCCTGCTGAAAGCGGTGGGCCTTCCGGCTCGGGAATTTTCCTCAGCGGAGGATTTTTTGAATTCCGGCCTACAGCATGAGGCCGGATGTCTGATCGCAGACATCCGTATGCCGGGAATCTCCGGCCTCGAGTTGCAGGCGAAACTGAACGCAGAACATTGCAGGATTCCGATCATCTTCATCACGGCCCATGGCGATGAAAAAATGCGGCTGCATGCATTGCGTGCAGGCGCGGTGGAGTTTCTGGCAAAGCCCTTCGACGACGAAGCCTTGCTCGTAAGTGTTCGAGCCGCTCTGGCAAGTTAATCCTGATAAGGAAGTGTCCGCGTGGGCATCAGGAGGTGCTCTATGGGAGCATTAGCGAGATTTGGGTCCGGTGACCAGCACCATAATCAACGCAGATTCGAGCAGTTGATAGGCAACAGTCTCGCTCTGGAATCGGTCCTCGGACACGTCGAACGCGTGGCTCCAACGGATTCCACCGTTCTTCTCCAGGGCGAAACCGGCACCGGCAAGGAACTTATCGCGCGCGCGATTCACAATATTAGCTCCCGTTGCGGACGCCCGTACATAAAACTGAATTGCGCTGCGATTCCGTTCGATTTGCTGGAAAGCGAACTTTTCGGCCACGAGCGGGGCGCTTTTACCGGCGCGATCGCGCAAAAAATCGGCCGTTTTGAACTGGCGGACAAGGGCACGCTTTTCCTGGACGAGGTCGGCGATATTCCATTGGCGCTGCAGGCTAAACTTCTGCGCGTATTGCAGGAGCAGGAATTTGAGCGCTTGGGCAGCACGCGCACTCACCAGGTGGATGTTCGGCTCGTGGCAGCGACCAACCGGAACCTGGCGGACATGGTGAAAAGGGGCGAATTCCGCAGCGACCTCTACTATCGTTTAAACGTATTCCCGATTACGCTTCCACCGTTGCGCGCGCGCCGCGAAGACATTCCGGACCTAGTGCAACATTTTGTCGAGATTTACGGCCGTCGGATGGGCAAGCAAATCGAATGCGTTCCAGCGGAGACGATGTCTGCGTTCACTTCGTACGAGTGGCCGGGGAACGTTCGCGAGCTGCAGAATTTCATCGAGCGCAGCGTTATCTTAAGCGATGGGACGGTGCTGTGTCCTCCTCTCGCAGAACTAAAGCGTTCCGCCGGTGCTGAATCGCCGGTTGCAACAACTCTGCAAGACGTGGAGCGGGACCACATACTGAAGACCCTCAAGCAAGCCCGCTGGGTTGTCGCCGGCCCTAGTGGCGCTGCTGCACGCTTAGGAATCAAGAGATCCACGCTTTACTTCCGCATGCAAAAGCTGGGCATCTCGCGTTTTAGAAACGAACATCTTCCAGCATGACAGACTCGCCATCACAGGTGCTCATCCCGAAGCCTCAGTTGCGCACTGGTACCTCAGAGGGCGTGCGCACGAGGCGGAGTAGAAAGCAGTTTTCGGAGTCCGCGTGCAACTTTTCTGCGAGCCCGTGAGACTCGGGACTTCAATGCAGGTGCGCGAATGCCCAGAACTTGGACCGCTTCCGCGATTGAAAATTCTTCAATCTTGCGCAATCGAAATGCTGCCTGAACTCGTGGAGGGAGCTCACGGATTTGGTCGTCAATAAGGGCATTCAATTCGCTTGCTACATAAATTTCCTCGGGATTCGGCGGCTTGGCGATTGTTCCGTCGAAGAGCGGTTCTGATTGATTGTCTAGAATATCGTTCAAAGAAGCTTCCAAACGGACGCTTCTCCTTCGGCGGAACATGAGGGCCGAATTGATTGCGATGCGGGTCAGCCACGTGGAAAAGGCAGCTCGCCCCTCAAAAGAATCAAGATTCGCGTAAGCCCTACACCAACTCTCTTGAACTACATCTTCCGCGTCTTCTCTGTTTCGCAAGACCGCAAAAACTATCCGATAGAGCTTGGGCGTGTGCGTTTTGAAAAGTCGCTTCTGCGCCTCCGGATTTCCCACGACAGCCTGGCGGACGAGCTCCCAATCATCGCGCAACTTCCGAGCCCCCGAATCCGCTTTGGTTGATTCAGGGCTGCGGATATTCGCACCAAACAGCTCTTCGACTATCGCCGGTCCGCTTCCAAGGAAAATTTCTGTTGCACTCATTGAGGTTTCTCCCTTTCCACGACTGCTTCAGTTGATGGCAATGCACTTTTGGTGCCGATTCGCGTTTTGCCCTGGTCGATTCGAAAGTAGTCGAATTCAAATACTTAGAAGAGATCGGCAACGCGTGACTGAGTTGTCACTTCACTCCATTGTGCCGACCGGATAACATCCGTCAACTGAATGACACTGCGAGCTCAAACATCTTGTCGCCCCGACAGTCTTAGGGCGCTCAAGTGAGCCCGCTTTGGGGTTAAACGTGGGCACTGCCATCGCCGATGGAGAATTCTCATCCCATCACCAAGATTTCTTGCGGGTCAGAGCACGAATCAACGCTCCGGACGATACCCAGCTTCTTCATACGGAAATACAAGGTCGAGCGGTTCAATCCCAAGCAGGCTGCCGCACCGCTGGGCCCGGATAGAACCCACCTGGTCTCTTTCAGTGTCTTTAGGATATGGTTGCGCTCGACCTCTTCCAGCGTTTTATGGCGGTCGGTGTTCTGGCCGGACGAGATCCGGGATTTCAAGTCCCGGGGGGAAAGCTGCAGCACAGGACCGGGGGTTAAAATCACCGCGCGTTCGATTACGTTTTCCAATTCCCGGATGTTGCCGGGCCATCGGAAATGAATCAGAGCATCCATCGTTTCCGAGGGGATCGTATCGATTACCTTGCGCATTCGTCGGGCGGCTTGCCGCACAAAATGATGCACTAGCAGCGGGATATCCTCCCTGCGTTCCCGCAAAGGTGGGACCTGGATGGGAAAAACATTCAGGCGATAGTAGAGATCGCTGCGAAACTGCTTCTCCAGGATCATTCCTTCCAGGTCGCGATGAGTCGCGGCCACGATGCGTACGTCAACTCTCTGCGTCCGCGTGCTTCCCAGTCGCTCGAATTCCCGCTCCTGCAAAACGCGAAGGAGCTTTGGCTGCAGCTCGAGCGGGATATCTCCGATTTCATCCAGGAATAGCGAGCCTTGATGGGCTACCTCAAGCCGGCCGATCTTCTGCGCGATCGCGCCGGTGAACGATCCTCTTTCATGGCCGAACAGTTCACTTTCGAGCAGCCCGGTCGGGATGGCAGCACAGTTGAGTTTAACGAACGGTCGAGCGTTGCGAGGACTGAGACCGTGAATGGCGCGCGCGATGAGTTCTTTGCCCGTGCCGGTCTCGCCCAGCAAGAGGACAGTCGAATCTCCTCCGGCCACGGTTTCAACCATCTCCAGCAAACGTCGGAGAACCGGACTTTTTCCGATGATGCCTTCGAAACCGCTCTCCGAACTCGCTTTCTCCTCGGTTAAGTCGATATGAAGCGTGCTCTCCAGATCGGTTCTGGGCCTCATGTTCTCGTAATGCGAAGGATAAATAAGACTATTTACGCTCATTGTCTTGCTCCCCCCTTTTCTGCAGTTTGTCCGTGTGATCGTTCAATGGTTTTTTTCGCCTGCCCCGCCCATTTTCTCGCCCAATCCATTCACGGATGTATGCCGGGCAATTCTCAAGCTCGATGCCATTCGCTTCACAAACGGCGAGAAACTTAACTCCATCGCGGTCGACGAGGGTGACGTCCCTTAAATCCAAGGCAATCTTGCGGCTGGAGTCTTCCAACTCGAAGAGCCTTCGCAGTTCGTCAATATCCTCTGCCTCGATTCGACCGCTCAGAGCAAAAACGACTTTTCCGTTTGCCTTCCTCTGGATTCTGAGCATCCGAACTCCGTCTGAACTTCTGGTTTGATCCATCTGTAGCAGTTGGTGGCCCGATCCTAAACAGATGATTCTTCGGAATTTGACTCTCCCTTGGCTGGCGGGATTTCGCCAATTGGCGAAATTTCGCACAACATTCTCTTGGGAAACTGATTGATTTCTGAGAGTTTAGCTCTGGCTCAGTAACTGCTCGCACGGACTCTACGTCGCTGTCCCAGAAGGGACGCGCGGCTACACCCGCATGCATTGAGGACCTGCACCTTCGTTTCTGCTCGTCGCTCATTTCGCGGCCTAAAGCGCGTACCATGCGAGAATTCAAATTCCCGACGCGGCATATTCTCAAGGTGGGCTTTGGGAGTCCTTCAGAAAACTCTGAAAAAAGATGAAAAACTCTGAATAGCGTATAAGCTAGCCAGTTTCTATGAGCAACTTCTACCGTTTCGGGCAGTTTGTGCTGGATCCAGGTAGGCGCACATTGTTTCGCGCGGATTCACCTGTCTCGCTCACCCCTAAGGCTTTCGACGTTCTTCTCTTCCTGGCCCAAAATCCCAACCGACTGGTCACCAAAGAGGAATTGCTGAGAGCTGTGTGGGGCGACACTTTTGTCGAAGAGGGGAACCTGACGCAATACATCTCCCATTTACGCAAGGCCCTCGGGGACAACTCGGAAGACACCCGCTTGATTGTCACCATTTCTCGAAAGGGATACCAGTTCACGGCGCGTGTCACTGTCGACGCCGAGGCAGCAGACACCGCAAATCATGCTGCCGACGAGGTCTCGACCGCCCAAAATTCGCTAGCCGAGACGCAACCCGTCCTCGGGAGTAGCGCAGAAGAGGCGATTCGAACCGCGCCAAGACACTGGCGTGTCGCTGCGGCCCTGGCGACGGTGATTGTCATTTTCGCGGCAGCCGCCACGTCCTGGCGGCACCTTGCGCGCTCGACGCCGTCACGCTCCCCCAAAATCATGCTAGCCGTTTTGCCGTTTGCGAATCTCACTGGCGATCCCAGCAAGGAATATCTTGCGGATGGGCTGACGGAGGAAACGATTTCACAATTAGGCCGCCTCAATCCGGAACAGTTGGGTGTGATCGCACGAACTTCCGTCATGGGATACAAGAACAAAGACGAACGCCTGGACCAGATTGGACGCGATCTTTCCGTACAGTATGTGCTCGAAAACAGCCTCCGCATGAACGGAAATCAGATACGCCTTACTGCTCAGCTGATTCAGGTCAAGGATCAAACTCACCTGTGGTCACAAGATTACGACTATCCATTGAAAGACGTTGTTATTGTCGAAGACGATGTGGCCAAGTCTGTTGCGCGGCAAATACAACTCCGCTTGACTTCGCGACAACAGGCAGACTTCACACCACCGCGCACCGTGAATCCGGATGCCTTCGATGCGTACCTGCAGGCCTACTACTTCTATCAGCGGAGGACAGCCAAAGATGTGGACATGGCTGAGAAGTATTACGAGCGGGCGACTCAACTTGACCCCAGCTATGCGTTGGCATGGGTCGGGTTGTCTCGATCGCGCTACTGGCAGTCTAATGCGGGTGTTGTTCCCGTTGGAGAAGGTCAGCGGCTTTCGCGCGAAGCCGCTGAGCGAGCCTTGGTGCTGAACCCAAACCTGGCAGCGGCTCATGCTCAAATGGCACGGCTGCAGCGACAAGTGGATTTTGATTGGGTGGGAGCAAATACTTCCATCCAGCGGGCGATTGAGCTCGAACCCGGGAATACCGAGAATTTAGGAGTGGCTGCGGCCTCGGCAGGCTACCTGGGCCGCTTTGACCAAGCACTTCAATTGGGCCGCCAAGCCGTTGAGTTGGATCCGCTCAATGCAAATAGTTGGGAGAATCTTGGAGAGATTGAGTTTTTCGATGGGCAGTTGGACAGGGCCGCAGCGGATTGCAAGAAAGCCTTTGAGCTGAACCCCGACGTGTCGCCCGGCCCTTTCTACTTGATCCTGATGGATATCATGCAGGGACGGCCACAGGATGGGTTGTCCGAAATCGAGCGAGTACAGATTGAATCTCAACGTGGGATTTTGTATTCGATCGCGTACTACACGCTTGGCCAGAAAAAGGAGTCGGACGAGGCATTGAGTAAGTTAGTTGCGAAATACCACGCGAGTGATGCATACGGGATCGCCATGGTCTTTGCTTGCCGGAACCAGTCTGACGAAGCGTTCGAGTGGCTGGACCGGGCTTACGCCCAACACGATGGTGGTCTCATTGCGACGAAGGTGGACCCCCTACTGAAGAGCTTGCACAGCGACCCGCGATTTGCCGCGTTCTTGAAGAGGCTTAACTTTCCGAATTGAAATATGTTGCCGTAGGTAATTGGTGGGAGCCGGAACACCTCAAGCTCGCGGTTGAGTTTTGAAGCTATTCTTATTAATCTTGAGTGACCGAATTTTCGATTCCAGCGTTGACCGCGCGATCCCGAGCTTCGCGGCGGCGCCCGACGGTCCGAAGACCCGCCCTTGGCTTTCTCGCAGAGCCGCTTCGATCATTTCCCTTTCTTGAGATGCCACCTTCTCGGAGAGATAAAGCTGGCTCTCCGCTTTTTCGTTCGACGGCTGTTGCGACAGCCAGCTTTCATCCACCGAAAAATTCTCGGTTTCGCACACGATGACGGATCGTTCGATAACGTTCTGCAGTTCGCGTATGTTTCCGGGCCACGGGTATGATTCAAGTAATCGAAGAGTCTCCTTGTCCACGGTCGTAATTCTCTTGCCGGCTTTCCGCGCGTAGCGATCGATAAAGTACTCAACCAGCAGGCGGATGTCCTCTTTTCGTTTTCGAAGGGCAGGAATTTCAATCGGAAAGACATTCAGCCGGTAAAACAAATCGCTTCGGAACGGCCCAGCACTGATAGCGGCCTGCAAGTCACGGTTGGTGGCCGCGATCACCCGAACGTCAGCGCGTATCGGGCGTGTCCCGCCGACACGTTCGAACTCGTGCTCCTGCAAAACACGCAAGAGGGCAATTTGGGTTTCGGCTGGAAGATCTCCGACTTCGTCCAGGAAGATTGTGCCGCCATTTGCTAATTCAAATCTGCCCAACCGTTGCTGAGTCGCGCCCGTGAAGGCGCCTTTTTCATGGCCAAACAACTCCGAGGCGATCAGGTCACGCGGTATTGCCGCACAATTGACACTAACGAATGCGCGCGAGGTGCGGTTTGATCGTCTGTGGATGGCGCGTGCAACAAGCTCCTTGCCCGTTCCAGTTTCACCGGTTATGAGGACTGTTGAATCACTTGGCGCAACTTTGGAAATGCGCGATAGCACAGTTCGCAAAGCCGGGGAGGCGCCGACAATTTCTTCAAACATCGAAGTTTTGTCGATTTCTTCCCGAAGAGCAATATTCTCGCGCCGAAGTCTGTCTTCAGCCTGCTTGCGATCCTCGATGTCCGTCGCTGTAACGTGCCATCTTGTAATCTGTCCCTGTTCGTCGCGTAACGGGCTAAAACGAGCGAGGAACCAGCGATAACTTCCTTCACGTTTGCGTAGCCGCAACTCCAGCTCGTCAGCAGAGGCGCGAGCGATAGCACGATCAAAAAGAATGTCGATTCGCTCGTTGTCATCAGGATGAACGCCTATGTTCTGGCCAGCAGACCGTTGCCACTCTTCAAGACTAAGGCCGATGTAATCGAGCATGACGCGGTTGGCGTAAAGCCGTTGCCGGTTAGGCCCGTATACCGCCATAATTTGGGGCGCCAAGTCCAGAATCTGACGGAACTCCATTTCACTTCTGCGCCGTTCCTCCTCTGCCCGTTTACGCTCCGTGAAGTCGATCACAGTGCCCACAAATTCAACGAGATCGCCCGACGTACTCAGAACAGGATGACCCACGACGTGAATGTCCCTGATGGTGCCACCCGGATGCACGATGCGGTAATCCGCTTCCCATTCTGCCTTCTCGAGGATAGCCGTCTCGATCAGTTCCCTGAAACCGGGTTGGTCGTCGGGATGAATCCGCCGAAAGAAGTCTTCGAATCGGGGCAAACCATCCTGTGGATCGAAACTCAGAACACGGTAGCATTCCTCCGACCAGTACCTGATATCCCCCTCAGGACTCCATGCCCAACTGCCTGTCTGACTGAGTCTCTGCGCCTCCGCCAAGTACGATTCACTGGTCCGGCGGGCCTCCTCGGCCGTCTTCCGTTCGGTGATGTCGGTCACCGCCCCGACAAACTCGCGATCGCCTGACGCATTATGTAAGGCGTGAGCTATCGCGTGGACGTGCTTGACTCGCCCGTCAGGTAGCAGCAAACGATAGGTATGCTCAAAATCTGTCGCCCCCCGAGAGGCATCATCGACGACCTTCTGAAACTCGGTCCGGTCCTGCGGATGGACGCGCTGCACCACTGAATCTATTGTTGACTTGAACGAGCGGTCGTACCCGAAAATGCGATAGGTTTCATCAGACCAGACAAGCTCTCCGGTATCAGGTCTCCACCCGAAGCTGCCTGTGTGACTGAGCCTTTGAGCTTCCGCCAGATAGACTTCGCGCCGTCGGAGTTCCTGAGTCAGGAGCTCGTGCTCCGTAACGTCTATGGCACTGCCGACGTAATTTTTCAGGCTTTGGTTCTCGACAACAGGAACACCGACGCAGCGGATGTAGCGGACCTCGCCATCAGGTCGCACAACTCGCTTTGTGGCATCGAAGGGCGAAGCTTCCACCAAGATTCCCTTGATCAGGTCTGCCATGGACTCGCGATCCTGCGGGTGCAGACCATCCAGGTATTCCTGAAGACTAGGCGGTTTGCCGCCCGGATCGAGTCCGTGCATCCGAAATAATTCGGGAGACCAATAGTAGAAGCCGTTGAGATCGAAGGCCCAGCTACCCATGTGGCCAAGACGCTGCCCTTCGCCGAGATAAAACTCGCTGTTCCGTAACTCTTCTTCAGCCCGCCTGCGATCTTCTGTGTCGATGCTCGTTCCATACCACTTGACGATATTGCCGTTTGCATCGCGAAGTGGCACTTTGTGGTGGAACATCCAGCGGTAATCTCCATTGGCTCTGCGGACGCGAGTTTCGTATTCGAAAACTTCTGCGGTCGCGAGGCAGCCCCGCCACTTGGCCACAATCCCATCAAGATCTTCAGGGTGAATGAAAGCAGTCCAATTCCAGCCGCTCACTTGCTCCAACGTGGCGCCTAAGTATTCCAGCCAAGGTTTATTGAAATAATCGAGGTAACCGTCAGGCCTGGCGGTGTGTATCAGCGCGGGAATCGAATCCACGAGAAGCTGAATGTTCAACGGCTCGGATTCCCGTTTTGGAAAAGCCATGGGGGGCATTATATGCCTGCTTTTTGGTCATTTTCCAAGCCCTTCTGAGTTTCTGGCTAGGACCTGTCAGCATCTTGGCAACTGCGGGAATGTTGGCACCGAATCTCAAGGGGTACGAGATTCTTTCAGCGGCAAGGTGTTTCTTTACATGGAGATCGACGCACTGCAGCTCGGAACCCGGAATGCTTAATATGGATTTGGCGGGCGGAAGTGTGGTTCGATCCAGCGCGGGCCTCGAAGCCAAAATAAAAGGAGTGTCAAGAATGGCCACAGCGGGCACGCCGGCTCCAGCTAAGGCGCCGGAACCAGAGCAACCTCAGGCAAAGCCTAAAGCCAAATGGCAGAAATTCGTGGTGCCCGCGTTGATCGTTCTGGTTGCTGCTTTGATCCTTGCCACGATTACCTGGAACTGGAACGCCTGGGAGGGAGGGCGGGTTGACCAAGTCACAGATGATGCCTATGTACGCGGCGACTTGACTCCCCTAAGCACAAAAGTTGCAGGCATCGTGCGGGACGTAAAGGTCACCGATTACCAGCAGGTGCACAAGGGAGAATTGATTGTCGAGTTGGACAGTGACGATTTCCGGGCGCAGGTGGATCAGGCCGCCGCCGCGGTGGAGGCCGCGAAAGCCGCAATCGAGAACAATCACCGGCAGCGCGAGCTCCAGGACACCAAGATTGAGCGCGCGATCGCCGGTATCGATCAGGCAAAAGCACAGATAGCCGCCGCCCAAGCCGGAATAGAGGCCGTGCAGGCAGACGTAATGCGCGCGCACGCCGAGCGTGCTCGCCAGGAAGCGCTCTTGCAAACGCACTCGGCCACGCAACAGAAAGTCGAGCAAGCCGTCGCCGATGACGAGCGGCTTGCCGCCCAGCTCGCAAGTCGCCAGGCAGATCTGGAGCAGGCAAAAACTATGCTCCGCAGCAACGAAGACTCAACGGAAGCCGAGAGGCGCACGAAGGCGGTGTTGGAATCTCAGGACCTGCAACTCATCGCCGACTTGCATGCGAAGCAAGCGTCGCTTAATGCAACGCAAGTTAACCTCGGTTACACAAAAGTTCAGGCGCCGGATGACGGCACGGTGG
>Ga0209006_10002426_pt1 | contig 16992 bp, 15 predicted proteins | sample JacPin_JW_Ref_O2_FD_188567 | JGI IMG/M metagenome (GOLD analysis project Ga0209006, IMG submission 188567) | Forest soil microbial communities from Algoma, Ontario, Canada - Jack Pine, Ontario site 1_JW_Ref_O2 (SPAdes) (version 2) | ecosystem: Environmental > Terrestrial > Soil > Boreal... | reverse complement strand
AGCAATTCTTCCCCGCGATCGACATCGATTTCGCTCCAGAATGGGAGTCTAACTTTGGAGTCGGAATAGGAACGACACATTCCACCCACCATCTGATCGCGAAGTGCGTTATCGGACGCTGGTTCTCCTGGACCCACGGGAAGATGTAACCCACCTGTGCCACCTCTGGCACAGCCGGCTCGTCAGCCGGACCCGAGCGACGTCGTGGTTATCCAATCGGCTGGGGCGACAGAGGCATCGTCGGCCCACCGCTATCCAAAGCTGGTGCCGGAGGCGGTGGCGGATACAACACAAGGCTCAAGGGTCGATATCGCGCCGCAAAGAAATAGATCGCATACGCCGGGAAGAACACAATGGCCGGCACCGAGATTAGCGAGATCAAATACATAAAGATCGCCAACAAGATGCATGCCACCACCACGGCGACAGTGATGGTGAAGACATTCCACGTCAATCCTGCTGTCTTACCAGTAAGCGCAGCGATAATCGCCAAGCCCACGGTCGGAATCGCCAATATCAGAATCAGAATCACGGAAGCCACCCCGATGACGATTCCCGCCCCGATCGCCAACACGATTTTCATGCCGACGTACACCGCGTAGCCTCCTCGCTCAGCCTGGATCTTGGGCCACAACCGCCGCCAGCCTTCAACTGCTCCGATATCCTCCAAAGCCATTTGCGGCACCACAAAATCTTTGGTCAACACGTGAACTACGCCCACCACCAGAAAGACGAACATCATCACGAAGAACAGCAATATCCCGCCGAGTACTAGGGCGAGCACGTGTTCGCGAGGCTGGGTAAACCATCCCATCCCGAAGGCAAGACCCGCGGGAATTCCCAGTAACACCGCTACTGCCCCAAAAGTGGCCAGCATAAAGCTTAACTGCCACAGAAAATATCGCCAGCCAGGTCGTTGGCGGCGATTCCATCCCCGCCGGATGTGACATTCTTTGGCTACGACGCTGTCGAAAAGGATGAACCGCATCACACTGCTAACGTACGTCATCACGATCACGAAGAGGAGACCGGCTACTACTAAAGTCGCAATGAGTGCTCCCAAGGCCGCGGGGTCGATTTTCGGAAAATCTATATCCATGAAATGCCGCGAGGAACCCGGCTGATGGGGAATGCTGGAAGGAAAGTTGAAACTCCCGCTGGAGCCCATCTCTCCGGCCAGCAAGCCGACCAGCGCTAGTCGAGTCCACTGCGAGAAGCGAAACGGTTGCAGCAACTGCCGTTTGGTGTGCTGGAAGGCAAGCGAGATCGTATCCACGGCGGAGATCGGCAAGATGCACCTCGGCAGAAAAGCTCAAGAGCAAGGTACTGCGAATAGCCAAGCGGAGCAAATCAATTTTGGGACATTACGCGCGAGCCCAATGGCGATTTCTGCAGGCCACGAAGGTCGGTAACGCCCCCGCAAGCGACCCAGTGCAGTCGAGGAGGGGGCTGGCCATTGGTTTACTCGTACCGCAGGGCTTCGACCGGATCGAGTTTCGATGCCCGCATTGCTGGGACCAAGCCGCTGATCACGCCCACCACCAGCAAGACAGCCGTGGAAAGGATCACAGTCATCATCGAAATGCGCAGATGAATATCGCCCTGTCCGGAATCATCTTCAAACAGCGGGCCCATCATCGGCAGTGTCCCAACGGACCACGCGATGAGATACGACAGCACGACGCCAATGGCACCGCCGATCAGCATGATAAGAAGTGTCTCGGCTAGAAATTGCAGCTTGATGTGGCGCTTACGTGCTCCTAGTGCGCGCCTTAGGCCGATCTCGCGAATTCTCTCGTCCACCGACACGAGCATGATATTCATCACTCCCACGCCGCCGATGCCCAGAGTCAATGTTCCAATGAAGGTCAACAAAACCTGCAAACCGATCGTGAGAGCATCGATGACCGGGCGAAATTCATCCCGGCCGAACATCTGAAATGCTTTGGGATCGGTGGGTGAAAAATTTTGACGCGTGGCCACCGCGGCCAACACCTGCGCCATCGCCTTCTTCTCGAACTGGGGAGCGATCGGCTCGAACAACATCACCGCGGCATACCGCGTATTCCACAAATCGCCGGCTGCCGAATATGGAACCCACGACGACTCATCGTCGCTCGAGAAATAATTGCTCAGCTGAATCTTGCGCGCCATGACGCCAATCACGGTGAAGCGCACGCCGGAGACTTGCACCGTCTCGCCCACCGCCGGCCGCCCGCTGAACAACTCTTCCTTGAGTCGGCCGCCAAGGAAGATCACGCGCCGTCGTTCCAGTTCGTCTTCGGCGTTAATCCATCGGCCTTCTGCCGGGACTTCGTTCCGCATCTCCCCATATTCGGGACAGACTCCCCGCACCGGTGCGGTCCCAACCATGCGATCGCCGTACGCAATGCCCGGACGCCGGACGGTCTCCAGGCATACATGCTTTACCAGCGGAGAAGTGGCCTTCACCATGTCCAAATCTGCCTGCTCGAGAACCACCTTCTTTCCGGCACGCTGACCGCCGGGTTGCTCGCTGGTCTGCTGCGGCCAGCAGATGACTACGCTTTTGCCAAACGCGTCAAACCCGTGCACGAGAACGCTGCGAAAGCTGCTGCCGTAAGCAATCAGTAGAGTCACGGTCGCGATGCCCCACACAATTCCCAACATGGTGAGGAAGCTGCGGGTTACGTTGCGCTTCAGGGCGATCCAGGCCTCGAGAATGATTTCAATCAGCATTTCTTTGAATCTGTGGGTCCGTATCTCTGACCCAGACAGCCGCGCTGGCGCCAATAGGTTTGATGTGGCACCGGAGTTGCAGCCGAGCTGCGCTCGGCCGGGTCAAAGACCCGGTCCCCCAAAACCCTCTATCCTCCGGCCTCATAGCGTAAGGCCTCAATCGGATCAATCGACGCGGCCCTTCGCGCCGGATAGAGCGCAGCGCCCACTGCGATCGCTCCCAGCAGCGCGGCAGCAATCAGGCCGGAACTCCAACTCGGAATCAATCCCGCAAAGAAATCCGGCATGGGCAACATGTTTACCAGCGCGCAAAATCCAAACGCTACGCCTAGACCGACTCCTCCGCTCAATCCGGCGATGATGAGCGCTTCAATAAAAAATTGACGCAGAATCGTCCCCGCCGGCGCCCCAATTGCCTTGCGAACGCCAATCTCGCGAGTACGCTCCCGCACCGCAACGAGCATCACGTTCATTACCCCGATGCCACCCAGAATCAAGGTCACGATCCCAACCGCTCCCAGAAAGAATTTCATGCCATCGGTCATCGTCTTGAAGGCCTGCGCTTCCTGCACCGTATCCCAAATCGGACAAGCTTCTTTGTCGTTCGGATCGTAGCGATGCATGCGAGCTAGAGCTGTGCGCACTTCACGCTTGCAGGCCAAATGCTGGTCGACCGATTTCGGAGTGACCAGCAACTGATCAAACGTAGAATTTGTGCCGGGAGGTTTGTCGGGGAAGTCGCGTCGCATCGCCGCGAAGGGCACGAAGACTTTATTCACGTCCCAGCCATCGTAGCTGGAGTCCTGCTTCTTCTTCGCCATCACCCCAATGACGGTGTAGGGAAAATCATTCAAATAGATCGAGTCGCCCACGGGATTGCGCCCCGGGAACAATTGCTTGGCCGCGTCGGAACCAAGAAACGCCACGCGCCGGGACTCCCGCATGTCGTCCCAGTCATAGAAGCGTCCGGTGCCGACGTCGAGGCTGCGAATGTAGCCGAACTGCGGATACGATCCGGTCACCGTGAGAGCTGCGTTGTTGAAATTGGAGTGGATGCGCACCGTATCTTGCTCGAGCTCGGGGATGGCGTATTCGCAGTCCGGCGACTCGGATTGGACCACCGCAACGTCTGGATCGTCCCAGTGCACCACGCGGCCCGCGTGGGTGCCGCCGGCCTGCAGGCTGGTGCGGCCATGAAACACAATCATCACGTCTTTGCCGAGGTTTCGCGCTTGTTCTTCCTGGCCTTTGCGCAAGCCTTCTCCGGCAGCCACCATCAGCACAATCGAAACGATGCCCCACGCGATCCCGAACATCGTAAGAAAGGCGCGCAGCTTGTGCGACCACAGGGTTCGCAGCACATCGAAAATGAGATCACGAACCGTCATGTCACTACTTGGACGCAGCCCGGAACAGAACGTCATCCCCAACTGACTTGCTCATAGATACGCATCCTGGGAGCATTTTGTTTCAGAAAAAGACCGAAGAGTGGACCGCTTTAGGAAGAGGCATTGCGCGCACCCAGCACGGTTTTAGGGGCAAATGAGCCGAAATCGCTGTCCTCCAGCCAGCATCACACAGCCGCTGGAATCAGGTCTGCGCGCTTCAGCCAGCCATCAAACTCTTTGAGGGCCAGCTCACATTGCAAACCATGCCGCTCTTTGCGGTCGCGAATCTTCTTCTCCAGCGGAGGCAGGAGATCGAAGGTAATGTTTGCCGGCTGGAAGTTCTTCGGATCAGCGTGGGTAACGTAGTGCGTTAGCGAACCGAACGCGGAAGGCCGCGGGGCCGGCGCCATTTCGGCTCCACAAGCCAGTTCCGCGGCGTGCCTGCCGGCCAACATGCCGGTTGCGATCGACTCCACGTACCCTTCCACGCCACAAATCTGTCCGGCAAAGAAGACCCGCGGGTACGCCTTCATCTGCAAAGTGTCGCGCAGTAGAGTCGGCGCATTGATATAGGTATTGCGGTGAATCTGCCCGTATCGCAGGAAGCGCGCGTTCTCCAACCCCGGAACCAGGCGCAGCACGCGGGCTTGCTCGCCAAACTTTAAATGATTTTGGAATCCGACCAGATTGTAGGAATCTGCCCGCAGATTCTCTTGCCGCAATTGCACCACGGCATAGGGCATCTTGCCGGTGCGCGGATTGATTAAACCCACCGGCTTCATGGGCCCGAAGCGAAGCGTGTCGCGCCCGCGGCGTGCGATCTCTTCAATCGGCAGGCAGCTTTCGAAATAATTCAATTTTTCCCAGTCCCGTTCTTCGACCGACTGCGCCGCCAGAAGCGCCTCGTAAAACCGGCCGTATTCCTCTGCCGTCATCGGACAGTTGATGTAATCCGCCGATCCCTTGTCATAGCGCGCCGCCATGTAGACGCGCGCCATGTCGATGGAGTCTGCCTCAACAATTGGACTGATTGAATCGTAAAAGTAAAGATGCGGGCTGTGAGGGGCGGGCGCCTCCGCCCGCTCTTGGTTTGTCTGTTCTATCCGTTGACTCAATCTGGCAATCTCGGAAGCCAGTGCCTCCGAAGTCAGGGGACCACCGGCAATAATCGTGACGTCGTTCGCTTCGTCAATCGCGGTTACTTCTTGCCGTCGCACTGTAATCCGCGATTCCTTAGAGATCGCTTCGGTCACGCGAGCCGCGAACCTGACGCGGTCTACCGCTAAAGCGTGCCCAGCCGGCACCGCGCATTCCCGCGCAATCTGCAGCAGCAACGAGCCGGCACGCCGCATTTCTTCCTTCAGCAGCCACGGAGCCGTGTTCTCGCTGTCGGATTTAAGCGAGTTCGAACACACGAGTTCGGCAAAATCCGCTGTCTGGTGGGCCGGAGTCGAGCGCACGGGCCGCATTTCCGAGAGTTCCACTTCCAGGCCGCGACGTGCGCACTGCCAAGCCGCCTCGGATCCTGCCAGCCCTGCTCCGATAACATGAATGCGGTTGGTCATGATTGCTTGGACTGTCGCCGAGCTTTTCGCGGCTCGTGGAGGGTCTCGTTCCTTTCGAGCATGGCGACAAATTCCGCTATCTTACGGGCTCGGGTCTCCGCCTTCTTCACCGTCTGGATCCGAAACAACACCGCGTACCGATTCGCTCCGTCGAGTGACTCGAAGAATTTCCAGGCTCGCGGACTCGCGTCCAATGCCGTCTGAAAATCCCCGGGAACTTTCGCGCCTTTGGGCGAATCATAGGCCGCATGCCAACTGCCCGCTTTCTTTGCGGCCCCGACCACTTCGAGGCCCGCAGGTTTCATCTGGCCGCTGGCCATGAGAGCGACAACCTTGTCGCGGTTGATCTTCGACCAGATGCTCTTGGCGGACCGAGGAAGAAATCGTTGCAGCCACGCCTGCTCGCTTTCGCCGCGCTTCTGCCCATCGATCCACCCGTAACACAACGCTACTTCAAGCGCCTCGGCGTAGGTCACGGATCGAACCCCTGACCCTTTTTTCGCTAACCTCAGCCACAATCCTGGCCGATTGCGATGATTCTTCTCAAGCCACACGGCCCACGCGGCCCGGTTGGCAAACCGACGAATCGGCTCGGTCGGTTTGTCGCTTTTCAGCTTCACAGTGCTTTCTCCGCCAGTCGACGTAGCGCTTCGTCGGTCAATAGAACTGGCCGCCACTGATCCTGGAACGTCGCTCCCAGCGCCGAGTACAGCTCGATCGCCTTCTGGTTCCAGTCAAGTACTTCCCAGTGTATTCCGTAACATCGCTCGTCGACTGCAATCCGCGCCACCGATGCCAGCAGCGCCTTCCCGATCCCACGACCACGAAACGCCTGCCTCACGAAGAGATCCTCCAGAAACAATCCCTTTCCCCGCCACGTTGAATAGTAGCCGAAGAACAGGGCGTAACCGGCCGCATGCCCCTCCCATTCCGCAATGAAAGCGCGGAAGCGGGGCGCCTTCTCAAACCCGTCCCGCGCCAGCTCTTCCGCGGTAATGGTCACGAAGTCGAGCGCGTGCTCAAACTCCGCGAGTTCGCGGATCATCGTGCGCAGCAGCGCCGCGTCGTGGATGGCGGCAGGACGAATCCGAAGCATTTTCAGGTGGAGAATTTCGCGGGCACCCGCTTTCAGTGTAAAACGGGGGTGGCGCCGGTTCCGACGCAAACCCAGTTTCCGTGCTTCAACAACCAGGTGTCGACGAAGCGTTCGTGTCGTGTATAAGCCTTGCCGCCTTCGACGCCTTTCACGCGCATCACGCCTGTCGCGATCGCAACATTATCGAACACATGCACGTGGAACGACTCGGGTGCGACTTGTTGCTGCTGGCCGCTGGACTGCGGCGCGGACGATTTCACGCTGGCCAGAAACTCGGCTTTGGTCTGCACCGAACCGTCGTCGTTCACGAGAACGATGGCATCGTCGAGAATGAAATCCAGCGCCTTGGTATCCCCTGACTTGTAAGCTTGATTCCACAACTGCTCGAGGGCGACGATTTTCGACTTAATCGCCGAGTCGGACTCGGTTTGCGCGGAAAGCGGGATCAAAGTCGCCCCGACAAAGAGCACTAAAACTCGCACTGGCTTCATACTCCTCGTCTCCTTGGCGAGTGCGGGAAATCCGATGCGCCCAAGTTGCTCACCATATTCTATTATGATGTGAGATCAGCTTTCCTGGTGGAGGATTTGATGGCACGCATCAGCTTGATCAGCCCTGAATCGGCAGGCCCCGAGGTTAAGGAAATCTACGAAAAGACACTCCGCGGCAAGCCCGGCAACGCGCAGAAAGCACTGGCCCACCGCCCGGAGATGTTGAAGAACTTTTTGCCTTTCTATGCCAGCGTGGGTCGGTCCCTCGACAAAAAGTTGTACGAGCTCATTTACCTTCGCGTCTCGCTGATCAACGGATGCCATTATTGCACCGAGCACCATCTCGCATCGTCGAAGCGGGCAGGATTGACCTCAGAGGACTGGTCGGCGCTCAAGACCGGTGACTCCTCCCGCTACAGCGAAAAGGAACGCGCCGCCCTCGCCTATGTCGACAAACTAACGCGCGCTCCGCACGACATCACCGACATTGAATTCGAACCGTTGCGCAAGCACTTCTCTGAACCTGAAATCGTCGACATACACCTGCTGACAGGCCTCGCGAATCTCACCAATCGCTTCACCGACCCGCTGGGTTTAGAAGTGGAGTTTCCGGAAGAAAAGATATGACCATTCGGCCACAGATCTGCGCCGATTCGCGCGGATAAACCATCAAGAATCGCTCGTATCAGTATCGATCTGTGAAAATCCGCGGCCGCAAGTCTGCTTCGTGAACTCAAAGAATTTCTCGCGCATCCCCGACCCGCTTCGTCACCCGTTCCCGGTCCAAGTATTCCAGCAAAGGGATGGCATATTTACGGCTGACTCCCGTGAGTTCTTTGAACTTCGCGACGTCCATTTTGGGGGATTTCTTTTTCTGCGCTGCGATCAGGCCCCGCAACTCTTCCAGCGCGCTGCGATGAAAAACGAGTTCTTCGGAGATCTTGGCCAACACCTTGTCCCGCAACAACAGGGTGACGATCTTCTGCGCCCGCGCTTTGTCCACCTTCAGCCCCGCGATCACCTCGTGAAGCGAGGGGGCTTTCAATCCAGCGGCGGCAAACGCTGCTTCGATCTTCTTTTTTGATTCGGATTCCTCGTCCTTCATGACTACGCCGTGACCGGGCAATCGCACCCAATCGCCGGCAGTCTCGATATTCCTTTCCTGAACCAACATATCGAGGACGGCGGTAAACACTTCTGGCGACGCTTTTACCTGTTCCCGCAACGCTTCCCGGGTAATCCCGCCCACCAGGGAGTTCTTCTTGTGGAAAGCGGCAACGCAACCTACGATGAATTGCTGGAGTCTGACTACAGCGAGCGCATCTACGAACCGGTCACCGAACCGCAGCGCCCGCGAATCTTTCAACGATTGCGCAAGTCGAGCTTCGATCGAGTCCTCGGTCCATCCGGTTTCGGCGATAAGGCGCGACACCGAGATTCCGGCGTAGCCGCGTCTTTGGATCCTCGCGGTCAACTTGGCAACAGGGTTGTCGCCAGCCAAGGTTTCGAGAAAAGCGTCCAGTTCGGGCTGGCGCGGCATGGGAGCGGGATCCAGCACAATTCCTCCCCCTATCGTCACGATCGGCGAAAGCTGACGAATAATGAACCGATCTCCGGGCAGCAAGAGGGTTGGCTCCGGAAGCTTCAGCCGGGCGAATGTAGCCGATCCAGGAGCAAGTTGTCTCGTCCCCCCGAGCGCGATCTCGGCCACCGTCTCCATCGTATTGGAGTGGAAATGAACCCGCGCGCGATGTTTCAGCGGGCGCGGCGCAGAAGATAATAGGCGCAACCGTACATCAACGCGACGGGTAGCCGCGAACGCCTCAACTGGCGCCAGAGTCATTCCCCTCGACAAATCTTCGGTGCTCGCGCCCACCAGGTTCACCGCAGTGCGCTGCCCGGCGACCGCAGTCTCGGCAGCCTGTCCGTGCACCTGCACCCCGCGCACCCGAACCCTGCGGCCGACGGGAAAGACTTCTAGCTCTTTATCGCGACGGACCGTTCCCGCGAGAAGGGTTCCGGTCACCACCGTTCCAAAGCCCTTCATCGTGAACACGCGATCGATGGGCAGGCGGGCGAGAGCCTGTAAATCCCGCAGTTGCACTTGCTGGGCGGCCGCGATCATCGCCTGCTTCAGATCGTCGAGTCCAGCGCCGGTCAAAGAACTCACGCTAACCATGGGAGACTTCGGCGGCTCCAGAAACGTTCCGCGCAGAAACTCCTCCACCTCCAAGCGCACCACATCGAGCATCTCTCGATCCACCGCATCTGTCTTGGTCAGTACCGTGATGCCGCGTTGCACTCCAAGCAATTGCAGAATGTCGAAGTGCTCCCGCGTCTGCGGCTTGATCGACTCATCGGCCGCGATGACCAGTAGCACGAGATCGATGCCACCCACGCCAGCCAGCATGTTGCGCACGAACCGCTCATGGCCGGGCACGTCCACAAAACCAAGGTGTAGGGGTTCGCCGTTTGCGCCTGGCAAGTCCATGTGCGCGAACCCCAGATCAATGGTGATGCCGCGGCGCTTCTCTTCCTCGAGCCGGTCGGCATCCATGCCGGTCAGGGCCTTCACCAGCGCTGTTTTCCCGTGGTCGATGTGCCCCGCAGTGCCTACAATGATCGATTTCATTAAGAGAATCGTAGCAGGAGAAATCCTCAAAATCAGCTTGCGGCGGCCCTACCCTCCCGAGCTCCGAAATGCGACAATAGAAGCTCTTCCCATGGCTACCTCTTTGACCTCTGCCTTTTCTCCGGAGACCCTCCGGCAGCATGGCCTTACGCCCGATGAATTCGAGAAGATCAAGCAACTTCTCGGGCAGCGCGAGCCCACGCTCACCGAACTCGGCATCTTCAGCGTGATGTGGAGCGAGCACTGCTCCTACAAGTCGTCACGCGTACACTTGAAGCGCCTGCCGACCCGCAGCAAACTCGTGCTGCAGGGCCCCGGAGAGAACGCCGGCATCATCGATATTGGCGAGGGCTGGGCCTGCGCCTTTAAGATCGAATCTCACAATCATCCGTCGTTCATTGAACCTTTTCAGGGCGCAACCACAGGCGTCGGCGGGATTCTGCGCGATATCTTCACCATGGGAGCGCGGCCAGTCGCAGTCATGGATTCTTTGCGGTTCGGACCGATCACACCGTCCAAGGAGGTTTCGCAAAAAGAACTGCACAAAAATCATTCGGTGCTTGACGGGGTGGTCAGCGGGGTCGCTTCTTACGGCAATTGTTTCGGGGTACCGAACCTGGGCGGCGAGACGAAGTTCGAGTCCTGCTATTCGGGGAACCCCCTGGTCAACGCCTTCGCCCTGGGCCTGGTAAGGAAGAATGAAATCTTCTATGCAAAGGCGGCCGGCGAAGGGAATCCCGTGATCTATGTGGGCGCCAAGACCGGACGCGACGGCATTCACGGCGCAACCATGGCCAGCGAGGAATTTAGCGAAGCCTCGGAAGCGAAGCGGCCGAATGTGCAGGTCGGCGATCCGTTTCTGGAAAAATTGCTGCTCGAAGCTTGCCTTGAGGCCATGCAGACGGGCGCGATCGTCGGCATTCAAGACATGGGCGCGGCCGGATTGACGTGTTCGACCTGCGAAATGGGCGGACGCGGCAGCGTGGGCATTGAAATTGAACTCGACCGCGTGCCGCAGCGTGAAACCGGAATGACTCCCTACGAGATCATGCTCAGCGAGTCGCAAGAGCGAATGCTGCTGGTGGCGCAAAAAGGGCGCGAGCAGGAAGTATTCCGAGTTTTCGAAAAATGGGGACTCGACGCGGTCGAGGTGGGCAAGGTCACGACTGACAACAAACTCCGCGTGCTGGAGCACGGCAAAGTTGTGGCCGAGATTCCGAATCCGGCGCTGACCGACGATGCCCCCGTCTACAAACGTCCGCTGACGCGATGGGAACCGCCGGTGCCGCGCGAGATGCCGGAGAACATCAAACTCGGCGTAACCACCGACTTCACGGCGACTCTCAGGCAGTTGCTGGCCAGCCCCAACGTCTGCGGCAAGCGCTGGGTGTGGCAGCAATACGACCACATGGTGCAGACCAACACGATCGAAGCGCCGGGAGCCGGGGACGCCGGGGTGATCCGTATTAAAGGGTCCGAGCGCGGCCTGGCGATGGCGTTAGACGGAAACGGGCGGTGGTGCTATCTCGATCCGCGGTTGGGAGCGATGCATGCGGTCGCCGAAGCTGCGCGCAAGGTGGCGTGCTCGGGAGCAACCCCCATGGGCGCGACCAATTGCTTGAACTTCGGGAATCCAGAAAAACCGCACATCATGTGGCAATTCTCGCAAACCATTGATGGGATCACCAAGGCTTGCGAGGAGTTGGAAATTCCCATCACCGGCGGCAATGTCAGCTTTTACAACGAGACCCTCGGGGAAGGCATTTATCCCACGCCGGTGCTTGGAGTCGTGGGCACGATTGCGGACGTGCACAAGGCCGCGAAAATGCCTTTCGCGGCCGCTGGGCGCACGATTGTGCTATTGCGCGCGGGAGAGTCGGGCGATATCACCGATGCTGAGAGTGAATTCGGGTCTTCGGAATACGCGAAGGAGATTTTGAGCACGTTCTGGGGATATCCTCCAGAACTCGACCTTGAGAAAGAAGCCGGGCTGCAGAAGGCGATCATCGAATTAATCGGGCTTGGTCTGGTTGAGTCGACGCACGATTGCGCCGATGGTGGCTTGGCGGTCGCGTTAGCTGAAAAAACATTGCCGGCGGGCGTTGGCGCGCAGGTGAATCTGGCATCGGGCGGCCTGTTTGCTGAGTTTGCCTTGTTTGGAGAGGACGCCAGCCGGATTGTGATCTCCTGCGACCCGGCGAAGGTGGCGCGAATCAAAGAAATAACCGGGAAGCATGGCGCTGAGGCAGAAGTCATTGGAGAGACGATTCCGGGACGGCTGGAAATCTCTCTTGACGGCAAGCTCGTCATTTCGGAAAAGGTTTCTGAACTGAGTGGCGCGTACGAGGGCGCTCTGGAGGCGGCGCTGGGCACCGATCCGGAGTTGGTCGCGGCAGACTGATCAAAGGCAGAAGGCTTTCGCCACTGAGGAACACAGAGGACCGCCGAGTGCTCCGAGCGGCCTTCTCCACGTGGTCATCAATATTAGGGTTGAAGCTAACTGCTAAAGGCTAAGGGCTAAATGCTGATTTCTGACAAATTTCATGACGAGTGCGGAGTGGTGGCGATCTTTTCCCATCCGGAGGCGGAGAAGCTGGCTTACCTCGGGCTGCACGCGTTGCAGCATCGCGGGCAGGAATCGGCGGGGATTGTCACTTCCGATGGCCTGACCTCGCGAGCGCACAAGGCCATGGGCTCGGTGGCCGACATTTTCACCGAAGACGTGCTTTCCAAAATGCGGGGCACGCTGGCCATCGGCCACACCCGCTACTCGACGGCTGGAGACTCGGCACTGCTCAACGCCCAACCGATCCTGGTGCAATCCAACAAAGGGTCGATCGCCGTTGCCCACAACGGCAACCTGGTCAACGCCCTGCAGGTCCGCGCACGGCTTGAGAGCCAAGGATCGATTTTTCAGACGAACAGCGACACCGAAGTCATCGTCCACCTGATCGCCCTTTCCAAGGAGCACACGCTGCCGGAAGCGGTAGCCGATGCATTGCGGCGCGTCGAGGGAGCATTTTCTCTCGTGATGATGAGTAACGACCGCGTCTTCGCAGTGCGCGATCCCCGCGGATTCCGGCCGCTCGCCATGGGCCGTATCGCAGCCCTGGAAGGTCAGAAGCACGACACCATCGTCTTCGCCTCCGAGACCTGCGCGTTTGATCTGATCGGCGCCGAATACATACGCGACGTGAAACCCGGCGAACTCGTCGTCGTCGGCCCCGAGGGAATCAGTTCCCGGTTCTATTCCACCGCAGCGCCGCAGTCCAGTTGCATCTTCGAGCACGTGTACTTTTCGCGTCCCGACAGCATCGTCTTCGGCCGTGCCGTGCAGACCAGTCGCGAGGAATTAGGACGGCAACTGGCGCGGGAAGCGGGATTGGATGCTGATCTGGTTGTTCCAGTTCCGGATTCGGGTGTAACCGCGGCGGTCGGTTATGCCGCCGAGAGCGGGATCCCCTTCCGCTTCGCCTTGATCCGCAACCACTACGTCGGACGGACCTTCATTGAGCCCAGCCAGAGCGTGCGCGATTTTGGTGTGAAACTGAAGCTGAATCCAGTGCGTTCACTGCTTGTGGGGAAGCGGATCATATTGATCGATGACTCGATCGTTCGCGGTACCACCAGTCGAAAGATCGTCCGCATGATCCGCAACGCGGGAGCGAAGGAAGTGCACATGCGCATCTCGTGCCCGCCCACGATTTCGCCCTGCTATTACGGTGTCGACACGCCTTCGAAGAAACAACTCATTGCCGCCAACAAATCTGTAGACGAGATTCGCGACTACATTGGCGCCGATTCACTGGCTTACCTGTCGCTTGAAGGCCTCAAGAAGGCCTGCGGAGAAGGCGACAAAATCTCCTACTGTTCCGCCTGCTACACGGGCAATTATCCGACCGACATCATTGATGTGGAAGAAATCCAGCCGGCTGCGGCGCGACGCTAGGCTTCAGTTCTTGGCTTTCGAGCCTGGGCCACGCGTGGAATGCCCTGCAGATCGGGGATGATGCGAATCTCGTCCCAGCCCTCGAGAAGGTTCTGAACCCGGCTCGCTATGGTGCCGCTGATTTCTAACACGAGCCATCCACCCGCGCGTAAAGCTGTGCGAGCCGGTGGCAGCAGGCGCCCAATGACTTCGATTCCCGCAGACCCGGCAAATACGGCGTTTCGCGGCTCGAATTTGCGTACTTCCAGTTGCACCTGATCTTCCTCTGACTCCCCCACATACGGCGGATTCGAAACGACGAAATCCAGCCCCTTGAGGTTGAGGCCTGCGAACAGATCTGCTTGATGGAAGCGAACTCGGTTCTCGAACTGATGCCGAGCGGCGTTGGCTCGCGCGACTTCGAGCGCGGCTGCCGATATGTCGGTGGCATGGATTTCGGCATGGGGAAATTCTTTGGCTAAGGCCAGGGCAATACAGCCGGAGCCGGTGCCAAGGTCGAGAATGCGAAGCCTCCCCGACCTCGGCCCTCCGCTTTCGGACCTCGGCCTCCGCGACGACGCTGCAGAGGCTGAGGTCCGACGTCCGAGGTCCACGCTCCGCAATTGCAGAACGGTTTCGATTACATGCTCAGTCTCCGGGCGCGGGATCAGGACCGCGGGAGTCACGATGAGGTCCATGCCCCAGAATTCCTGATGTCCGATGATGTATTGCGCAGGCATGCCACGGGCGCGTTCGGCCAGTGCAGCATCGTAACGAGTCTGCTCGTCGGCGCTGAGTTCGCGTTCGGGATGCGCGAAAAGGTAAGCGCGATCACAGTCGAGCGTGAACATGAGGAGCAGTTCGGCGTTCAGCCGTGGCGATGGAACTTGATCTGCGGTTAGGCGGGCGATGGCAGAGCCGAGAGCTCTCTTTAGTTGCACGGGCAATTTTAAACACAGAGAATGACGGACGCACGCCGTACTGAGTAGAACCATGATCCGTCTGGCCGTTCAGCCTTCTTGCGGATTGAGGCGGGCGATTTCCGCGTTGCGAATTGTGGCAAAAGCAAACCAGGCCGCGTAGGGGATGAAGGCGTCTGCCGCGGCGCGATCGACCTTGCCTGCGGCGGAAATGCAGGACACGATCGTTCCTTCCAGAGCAAGAATGTCGACCAGCGCAAGTTTGGACGATGATCCCCGAAGACGAGCTTCGACCAGCGCGCATTCGCCGCCAGTTGTGATATCCAGAGCTTCATCGCTTCGTTACGGTATCGCCAAGGCGCCGCGCTCCAGATTCGCCAACCGGACCAAGGCAGTCATCGCGTAGAAGGCGGTCCATACCAAGGAAAGACGGTATCGGGAGGGGTGAAGCTTGGCTTGTCGAGTTCGCGGAACCAGGAGTCGCGATTGATGTTGCGGCGGTAGCGCGCACCCAGGCAGGCGGCGCCAGCTGCGGCCGCGCCGAACCCAGCGAGCGCGAGCCGAGAACCTACTTTCGCTTTCGACCTGACCCTTTAGGTGACAACCGTGAAGTCCTGGTTGTCCACTCTATGTGCGACCGCTGTCAGACTGTCGATTCCACTCGTAAGCGAGGTAGATCATCTGGCCGATATGATGCTGCATGTGAGCCCCACACTGCAAGATCATATCCAGCCGGTTCGGAGCGTTGGCGCCGACCCCGGAATAGGCCCTTAACCAGTCCTCGGGCAATTGCGCACGAAGAGTTTGTTGAACCATGGCAACTGCTTCGTCAAAGCAGCGAAGGGCTTCCTGTTTTGAAGGAGGATTCGGGTCGTTGAATTCGCCCGGGCGGTCGCGAACGTAGCCACTGTTTGCGATCTGCGCCCCAATGTAGTAGTTCAGATTGCCGGTCAGGTGCAGCATCAGGTGGCCGAAGCTGTTTCCGAAGGGGAACGGCTTTTGCCAGAACTGTTTTTCGCCGAGCGGCCCGGCCAGTTCGCGCACCCGGGCCGCATTCGCGGCATAGCGATGGGTGAGAACGGAGTCGAGAGTCGAGTGCAGGTCTGCCATGAGATCCCTCCTGGGAGTGAGGCCGGTGGGGGCACGAACCAAGTTTCTGGTTCTTCGTTGCCGCCCCAATGCCCGTCGTAGATCCATTCATCGTAATAGAATCTGACAAGCGCGCGAATTGAGATAGGACAGCGCTTCAAACTTTGCGGGGGCCGAAGCAACCAGGCCGCGGCGATGCGCAACCTGATCAAAAAGGGCTGGCTGGCGCGGCTGGTCGGCGGGCGATACATGCTGCTCCCGCCCGAGTACGGGCCGGAGAACCGGGGCGAAAATAACCCGATCGCCCTCGCCGCCGCCGCCGAACCCTCTTATGTCGGGTGGTGGTCAGCCGCCGCGTTTCATGGGTTCACGACGCAAAAAGCCATGGCGGTGACCGTGGCTACACAACGGCAAATGCCGACTCGGACCATCGAGGGTACGGATGTCCCATCAAAATCGCCGCGCGCAAGTTCTCCGGGTTCAAGACAAACACCATCTATAGCCGCACTGCGGCGATCACGGACCCGGAGAAGACTGTCATCGATTGTATCGACCGCCCCGATCTTGCGGGCGGGCCTGCCGAACTGACGCGCATCGTTTACACCGCGATGGGAGAAATCGATCACGAAAAGCTGGTCACGGCGGCCATGGCCATGAAATCTACCGCCTTGCTTCAGCGGCTCGGCTTTCTGACCGATCTTGTCGGAAGAAAGCTGCCGGAGAAGTTGCGTTTGCAGGTCAGGAACGCGATTCCCAAATCAACACGCTCAATCTTCGGCCGGCGCGACCGCAGGGAGGACGATATCGGCTACGTCGCCGATTGGGGCCTGTTTGTATATGCACGGCGAAACCATCTGCTGGCCGAGGTGCCGCGGATCAAGGGCGCGGGCGGGGAATAATGCTGACAGCGAACCAGCTTCGTCAGCTCGCGGGCCGCTCGGGCGCCAGAGACATTGGCCATGTCGAAATCGATCGGATCCTCACCTACCTCCTCCAGTTCTTTACTTAGAAAGGGATCATGGACCATGTCGGGTTCAAGGGCGGCACCATGCTGCGGAAAATGGTGCTTGGTCCGCGCGGCCGGCTGTCGACCGATCTCGATGTCACATGCCACCGCTGATGCTGATGATGCGGGACGCTCTCGATCGTCCCTATCACAGGATTT
>Ga0209006_10002425_pt1 | contig 16994 bp, 14 predicted proteins | sample JacPin_JW_Ref_O2_FD_188567 | JGI IMG/M metagenome (GOLD analysis project Ga0209006, IMG submission 188567) | Forest soil microbial communities from Algoma, Ontario, Canada - Jack Pine, Ontario site 1_JW_Ref_O2 (SPAdes) (version 2) | ecosystem: Environmental > Terrestrial > Soil > Boreal... | reverse complement strand
CGCAAGATGATCGAACGGCGGCGAGGCAACGCCCACCGCCCCCAGAACCGACTGCCGGATCCTGATCAGCTCCGGCGGCAGCAGCACCGTGTCGAGATCGTACCCGACCTCCTGGACGTGGTCGCACGGCCAGGTGGGTCCTTGAAAGTCGCCGTATCTGGCCGAACCCACCGCGACGACGCCGTCATTGTCCTCGCCCGTCTTCGCCTTCACGAAATCATATGTCGGCTTCAGCAGCGCGCACGTCTGGAATCCGGGCGTGCGTCCCGAAGCGGCATAGGAGCGAATGCGGATGTGCGGATGCGTCCCCACCACGTCCGGTATGCTCGTCGTCGTCGCATCGACGGTCAGGTCGTGCAGCGCGCCGGTATCGACGCCGAGCCGCCCGATCACATCGAGGAATTTGCCCCGCAGGTCGCCGGGGCCGCCGCCGGCCAGCAGGTCGGCCACCGGACTGCCGCGATGCGGCGTGGACAGCGTGGTGAGCGACAAGATCCGCCCCGGATCGCCGAGGCCGCCGAAGTTGCGGCCGATCATCATGCGGCCGTCGAGCCCTCCCATCGAATGCGCGATGATGTGCACGGGAGCATCGGCGAACGTTCCAGCGATGTTGGCCGCCAGAACCCTGGCCCTGTCCTCGCACTTGGCGAGGGGCGGCACCAGCGGCGGCAGCACCTTATGGCCGGCCTGCTCGAGGTGAGCCTGAACGTCGCAGAAATAGTCGCGTCCGAGGAAGCGCTGCGGGATCAGGAACCCGCTCGCCAGCACGATATTCATGATCGCCCCTTCGCCGGGTGAAAGCAGCCACCCGGTCGACCATACTCGCAGGGTGCGCATCGACTGCAAGGCCCGGGAACGTCAGCGTTCCTGACGCAATTCGTGCAGCTTGGCCTGCCGTTCATGCACGGATCGACCGATTCGTGCGCCAGCCGTTGCCTTCGCGGCCCGAACATCCGCAGATTCCCACCCAATCAAAAAAGCAAAAGGCACCGTTCCGTCCGAGCGGGACGCAGCGAAAATGGGAGGACGACCGTGATCCCGGGTGCATTCACCTATCACCGCCCCACATCCATCGCCGAAGCCGTGGGACTGCTGACGGACCTGGGCGAGGACGCCCGGCCGCTCGCCGGCGGCCACAGCCTCATTCCGATGATGAAGCTGCGGCTGGCGACGCCGGCGCATCTCATCGACCTCGCGGGCCTCACGGACCTCAAAGGCGTTGCGACCGACGGCAACGACGTCGTCATCGGCGCCATGACGACCCAGCACGAGCTGATCGGCAGCGACCTTTTGGCCGGCAAGGTGCCGCTGCTGCGCGAAGTGTCGTCGCACATTGCCGACCCGCAGGTGCGCTATGTCGGCACCCTCGGCGGCAATGTGGCGAACGGCGATCCCGGCAACGACATGCCGGCCGTCATGATGTGCCTTGGCGCCACCTACGAGATCGCCGGCAAGGGTGGCAAACGGCGCATCGCCGCACGCGAGTTCTACCAAGGCGCCTATTTCACCGCGCTCGAGCCGGGCGAGATCGTCACCGCGATCCGCATCCCGGCGCCGCCGGCCGGGCACGGGTTTGCCTACGAGAAGCTCAAGCGCAAGGTCGGCGACTACGCGACCGCGGCGGCCGCCGTGGTCCTGACCATGAGCGGCGGGCGCGTCGCGAGCTGCTCGATCGGGCTCACCAATGTGGCGGAGACGCCGCTGTGGGCCGAGGAGGCGGCAAGAATCCTCAACGGCTCGGCGCTTGATGCGGCGACCGTCAAGAAAGCGGTCGCCGCCGCAGAAGCGATCACCTCGCCCGCTTCCGACCGGCGCGGCACGCCGCAATACCGCACCAAGATGGCAGGCGTGATGCTTACGCGCGCGCTCGCGCGCGCCAAGTCGCGCACCTGAGTTCCGGGAGACATCGATGGCCAAATCCCAGATATCGCTGACCGTGAACGGCAAGACCGTCGAAGCCCTGGTCGAGCCGCGCACCTTGCTGATCCACTTCCTGCGCGAGCAGCTCATGTTCACCGGCCCGCATATCGGCTGCGAGACCAGCCATTGCGGCGCCTGCACGGTCGATCTCGACGGCAAGTCGGTGAAGTCGTGCACGGTGTTTGCGGTGCAGGCGAACGGGTCCGATGTGCGCACCATCGAGGGCATGGCGGCGGCGGACGGCAGCCTGCACGTGCTGCAGGAGGCATTCCGCGAGATGCACGGCCTGCAATGCGGCTTCTGCACACCCGGCATGATCACGCGCGCCTACCGGCTGCTGCAGGAAAATCCGAGCCCGAGTGAGGACGAGATCCGGATGGGCATTTCCGGCAATCTCTGCCGCTGCACCGGCTACCAGAACATCGTCAAAGCGATCCAATATGCCGCCGCCAAGATCAGCGGCGTGCCGTTCCGGGAGGCCGCAGAATGAACGACCAGACCCCCACCTCCGCCCAGCGCGCCGAAGCCCTGCAGGGCATGGGCTGCCGCCGCAAGCGCGTCGAGGACATCCGCTTCGTCCAGGGCAAGGGCAACTATGTGGACGATCTCAAGCTGCCCGGCATGCTGTACGGCGACCTGGTGCGCTCGCCCTACGCCCACGCCCGCGTCAAGAAGATCGACACGAGCAAGGCCGCGGCCGTGCCCGGCGTCGTCGCGGTGATCACCGCGGAAACGCTGAAAACCGTCAACCTCGCCTGGATGCCGACGCTCGCCGGCGACGTGCAGATGGTGCTCGCCGACGGCAAGGTCCTGTTTCAGAACCAGGAGGTCGCGTTCGTCATCGCCGAGAGCCGCGAAGCCGCGGCTGACGGCGTCGAGCTCGTCGAGGTCGAATACGAGCAGCTGCCCTGCAACGTCGATCCGCTTCATGCGATGAGCGACGGCGCGCCGGTGATCCGCGAGGACATCAAGGACAAGAAGGAAGGCGCGCACGGCCCGCGCAAGCACTACAACCACGTCTTCGCGTGGGCGGCCGGCGACAAGGCGGCGACCGACGCGGCCTTCGCCAAAGCGGACGTGACGATCAAGGAGCTGATCGTCTATCCGCGCTGCCATCCCTGCCCGCTCGAGACCTGCCAGTGCGTCGCGAGCTTCGACAAGATCAGGGGCGAGCTCACCTTGTGGGGCACGTTCCAGGCGCCGCACGTCATCCGCACGGTCGGCTCGCTGATCTCGAAAATCCCCGAGCACAAGATCCACGTGATCGCGCCCGACATCGGCGGCGGCTTCGGCAACAAGGTCGGCGCCTATTCGGGCTATATCTGCGCGATCGTCGCCTCGATCGTGACGGGGCGCCCGGTGAAGGGGGTCGAGGACCGCATCGAGAACCTCTCGACCACGGCCTTTGCGCGCGACTTCCACATGGACATGGAGATCGCGGCGACGAAGGACGGCAAGGTGACCGCGATGCGCTGCTACACCATCGCGGACCACGGCGCGTTCGACGCTTGCGCCAACGCGACCAAGTGGCCGGCGGGCCTCTTTAGCATCATCAGCGGCTCGTACGATTTCCCGGTCGCGCATGTGCTAGTCGACGGCGTCTACACCAACAAGGCCCCGGGCGGCGTCGCCTATCGCTGCTCGTTCCGCGTCACCGAGGCCGCCTACTGCATCGAACGCGCCATGGACATCATGGCGCAGAAGCTCGGCATGGACCCGGCGGAATTCCGCGTGAAGAACCTGATCCGGCGCGAGCAGTTCCCTTACACCTCGGCGTTCGGGTGGCAGTACGACTCGGGCGACTACCAGACCGCCATGAACAAGGCGATGGAGACGGTCGGCTACAAGAAGCTGCGCGAGGAGCAGAAGGCGAAGCAGGAAGCGTTCAAGCGCGGCGAGACGCGCGACGTGATGGGAATCGGCGTCGCGTTCTTCACCGAGATCGTCGGCGCCGGGCCGTCGCGCAATTGCGACATTCTCGGCATCGCGATGTTCGACTCGGCGGAAATCCGCATTCATCCGACCGGCACCGGCATCTGCCGGCTCGGCACCAAGTCGCAGGGTCAGGGCCACGAGACGACCTACGCTCAGATCATCGCGAGCGAGCTCGGGATTGCGGCCGACAACATCATGGTCGAGGAAGGCAACACCGATACCGCGCCCTACGGGCTCGGCACCTACGGCTCGCGCTCGACCCCGGTGTCGGGCGCCGCGACCGCCATGGCGTGCCGCAAGATCAAGGCCAAGGCGCAGATGATCGCCGCCTACATGCTGGAAGTGCACGACGACGACCTCGAATGGGACGTCGACCGCTTCCGCGTTAAGGGCAATCCCGAGCGCCACAAGACCATGACCGAGCTCGCCTGGGCGGCCTACCACGAGGTGCCGCCCGGCATGGAGCCCGGACTCGAGGCGGTGAACTACTACGATCCGCCCAACTTCACGTTCCCGTTCGGCGCCTATATCTGCGTGGTCGACGTCGATGTCGACACCGGCGAGACGAAGGTCCGGCGATTCTACGCGCTGGACGACTGCGGCACCCGCATCAACCCGATGATCATCGAGGGCCAGATCCACGGCGGCCTCACCGAGGCCTTCGGCATCGCGATGGGCCAGGAGATCCACTACGACGAGGACGGCAACGTCACCACCGCCTCGCTGATGGACTACTTCCTGCCGACCGCGGTGGAGACGCCGAAGTGGGAGACCGACTGGACGACGACCCCCTCGCCGCATCATCCGATCGGCGCCAAGGGCATCGGCGAGAGCCCGAACGTCGGCGGCGTGCCGTGCTTCTCCAACGCGATCAACGACGCCTTCAAGTTCCTCGGCTCGACGCACATCCAGATGCCGCACGATGCGTGGCGGACATGGACCGCGGCCGAGAAGCTCGGGCTGCATGCTTAGCGCACGCCACCACCGAAGCCGTCATCGCCCGCGCAAGCGGGCGATCCAGTAACCACAGGTCTCTCGACTATGCAGAGACCGATCGCCATCTACCGTGGATACTGGATACCCCGCTTGCGCGGGGTATGACGGAGTCGCGAGATAAAGTCGTGCACCTGAACCGCGAAGACATCTCCGACCGCCTTGCCGCCGTGGGCTATATCGCGGACCGCGACATCGCGACGGCGTTGTGGCTGATGGAATTCCTCAAGCGGCCACTGCTGCTCGAGGGCGAGGCGGGCGTCGGCAAGACCGAGGTCGCCAAGGCGCTTGCGGCCGTGCACGGCGCCGAGCTGATCCGGCTGCAATGCTACGAGGGGCTCGACCAGAACGCCGCCCTCTACGAGTGGAACTATCAGCGCCAGCTTCTCGCCATCAAGACGCGCGAGGGCATCGGCGAGAATGCCGACGCGATCGAAGAGCACATCTTCTCCGAGCGTTATCTGCTGGAACGGCCGCTGCTCGCCGCCATCCGGCGCGAGAAGCCGCCGGTCCTGCTGATCGACGAGGTCGATCGCGCCGACGAGGAGTTCGAGGCCTTTCTGCTCGAGCTCTTGTCCGACTTCCAGGTCAGCATTCCGGAGTTCGGCACGATCAAGGCGACCGCGATCCCGCGCGTGGTGCTCACCTCGAACGGCACGCGCGAGCTGTCTGACGCGCTGCGCCGGCGCTGCCTCTACCACTACGTCGAGTTTCCCGAGGTCGATCGCGAGGCGAAGATCATCCTGGCGCGGACGCCCGGGATCGACACGTCGCTCGCGCTGCAGGTTGCTCGCATGGTCGCAGCGATGCGCAAGGAGGATCTGCGCAAGGTGCCGGGCGTCGCCGAGACGCTCGATTGGGCCGCAACGCTTGCGGGCCTCGGCGTGCACGACCTTCGCCAGGAACCCGAGACCGTCTTCGATACGATGATGTGCGTGCTCAAGACGCACGAGGATCGCGCCCGGCTCACGCGCGAGGTGAGCGATCGCCTGCTGGGCAAGGTGGCGTGACGACGATGAGCGCAGCCGCGGTCAGCCAGGCGAATGCCGGCGTCGGCGAGCCGATGCGGCAAAAGCTTGCCGGCTTTGCCCGCACCCTGCGCGACAACGGTTTCAAGGTCGGGCTCGCCGAGACGCGCGATGCGCTCGCGATCCTCGCGTCACCGGCCGCCGGCCGTTCCGCCGCACTCAAGCCGGCATGGCGTTCGCTCTTCTGCGCGACGCATTCCGATTGGGAGCGCTTCGACGAGATTTTCGACGCCTTCTGGCACGGACGCGGCATGCGGCAGCGCACGACCCTTTCCGGCGCGCCGCGTGAAAGCCGGGCTCCCGCGCGCAAGCTCGCCGACGCGCGCGCCCCGCAAGGAACCCCGGGGCTTCCTGATCATGTCGAGCGTCGGCAGGACGACGACGGCGAGAGCCCCGCGGATGGGCGTGGCCGGCGCGAAGGCGCCTCGCGAACCGAGGCGCTGTCGGTCGCCGACCTGCGCCACGTCGTCGATCCCGATGATGTCGCGGCGACCCACGCGCTGGCTGCGAGGCTCGCGCGCGTGATGCGCGCGCGGCTCGTGCGGCGCGAGCAGGTGCGCCGGCGCGGCCGCAGGCTCGACCTGCGCCGCACCATCCATCGCAACGTCTCGCATGGCGGCACCTTGCTCGACCTCGCGTGGAGGCGGCGCAAGATCAAGCCGCTGCGCCTCGTGCTGCTGCTCGACGCCTCCGGCTCCATGAGCCTCTACACGGCGTTCTTCGTGCGCTTCCTGCACGGCGTCGTCGACGCCTTTCGCGAGGCAGAGGCGTTCGTTTTTCACACCCGGCTCGCGCACGTCTCGCCGTCGCTGCGCGACCGCGACGTGACCCGCGCGGTCGACAAGCTCGCGCTGATGGCGCAGGGCATCGGCGGCGGCACGCGCATCGGCGAGAGCCTGGCGACCTTCAATCGCTGGCACGCGCGGCGCGTGATCAATTCGCGCACCGCCGTAATGATCGTGTCGGACGGGTACGACACCGGCGAGCCCGAGCAGCTCGGGCAGGAAATGCGGCGCCTGCGGCGGCGCTGCCGCCGCATCATCTGGCTCAACCCGCTGATCGGCTGGCGCGACTACAGCCCGAGCGCCAGGGGGATGCAGGCGGCGCTTCCCTATGTCGACCTGTTCGCGCCCGCGCACAATCTCGCCAGCCTCGCGGCGCTCGAGCCCTACCTCGCCAGGATTTGAGGTCGACCTGAAATGGACCCCGCGACCGACATCCTCGAGCTGATCTCCACCATGAAGCAAAAGGGCGAGGCATTTGCGCTCGCCACCGTCGTGCGCACGGTCGCGGCGACCGCCGCCAAGGCGGGCGCAAAGGCTATTATCCGCGCTGATGGCACGATCTCCGAGGGCTGGATCGGCGGCGGCTGCGCCCGCGCCGCGGTCCTCAAGGCGGCGCGCGAGGCGATCGCCGACGGGCGCTCGCGCCTCGTCTCGGTGCAGCCGCCCGACGTGCTGCAGGAGCAAGGCATCGCGGCCGGCGATGAGCAGGGTGGCATCCGCTTCGTCAAGAACATGTGCCCGAGCCAGGGCACCATGGACGTGTTCGTCGAGCCGGTGCTGCCGCGCCCGCAGATCGTCGTCTGCGGATCGAGCCCGGTCGCGGTGGCGCTGGCCGAGCTCGGCCGCCGCATCGGTTTTGCGATCACGGCCTGCGTTCCGGCGGGCGAGCAGTCCGCCTTCGCCGATGCCGACCGGCGGATCGAAGGCTATGCGCTGCCGGTCGACGAGGCCGGCGCGCGCTTCATCGTCGTGTCGACGCAGGGGCGCGGCGACGAGGCGGCGCTGCAGGCGGCGCTCGCGGTCGATGCCGATTATGTGGCCTTCGTCGGCAGCCGCAAGAAGGCAGACGCATTGCGCCGGCGGTTGGCTGAGCGCGGCGTGGCCCCCGAACGGCTCGCCAGCCTCAAGGCGCCGGCCGGCCTCGATCTCGGCGCCATCACGCCGGACGAGATCGCGGTCTCGATCCTCGCCGAGATTGTCGCGGTGCGACGCGGCAAGGCCGAGCGCGGCGCCGCGCCCGCCTCCTGACCCACTTCCGCCCTAGGCTATAGGCTAACGCCGAAACGGATAGAGCAACTGCTTCCAGTAGCCGCGCGGCACCGGATGGCCTGCGACGCCATAAGCAGCAGGCCATCTGCCGTTGGGCAAATGGTGCGTCCCGAACAGCCTGTCGATAAACGGGAAGTGAATCGCGAAATTGACGTCGACCGCCTCCTCCTCGATGCCGTGATGCCAGTGGTGGAAACGCGGGACAACGAGGATCTTTTCCAGGAAGCCGAAGCTTCCCCGCAGATTCGAGTGGATGAACGTCGAATATACATAGACGATCAGCATGTAGACCTGGATCGCCGACTCGTCGAATCCGATGACCAGCGCAGGCGTTGCGGTCACGGCGCGCAGCACGATGATCTCGACGAAATGCATCCGTGCGCCGGCAATCCAGTCCATCGCGCGCGCCGAATGATGCACCGAGTGGAAGCGCCACAGGAACGGCACCCGGTGAAAGGCACGGTGCAGCCAATACTGCGCGATGTCGGTCAGCAGCATGATGGCCACGAGCTGGATGATCCACGGCAGTCCGCGCGCCCAGGAACGTACGGTGCCGACGTCGTTGGCGTGGATGATGAAATTCGACGGTGCGAGGGTCAGGTAGGTGAGGATCTGAACGAACAGCGACGACACCAGGTAGTAGAATAGATCCTCGCGCCATTCGTCCCGAAATATCTCCTGCGTCCGGTTTTGTGCGAACAGGCGCTCGATCGGGATGAACAGAAACCCGGTGAAAAGCACGTTGAGGATGAAGAAGTCGATGCCGAAGAAGATGCCGCCGATCTGGATGTCGCGATGGGCCGGCAGGCTGCCGATCATGGTGCCGAGCAGCGTCACCACCATAGCGGCGGTCCCGAGCGTCTTGTCGCGGCGCAACACCAGGCTCAACGCAGCGAGCACGAACCCGGAGGCGAGAACGAGGTAGACCGCGAGCCTGAACAGGACGCTCTCGTGGACGACGGCGAGCTGTGGAACGGATGTCAGCGAGGGATTTCGGAGCACGACGACCATCATGAATCCGACGATCCCGGCAAGCAGCGCGAACGAGCCCGATATCCAGCCGGAGCCGAACGCGCGCTCCTCGCGTGGAGCCTCGAGTTCCGAGCGAACCTTGCGGACAAATCTCATCGAATGCTCCCCGCGAAAAACGGTCGCGCCATTAGAGCATGATCCCGAAAAGTGAACGCCGGCTTTCGGAAAAGATCATGCTCAACAATAAGCTAAAGCGTGATGGCGATTCGAAGAAGACCATGACGCTTTGGCAAAAACTGCAGTGTCGGTGGTTCCGCGGTCGAGCGCGGGATTCGAAGCCGTGCGCGACATGCTGCGGCGGCGCAGCCGGGCGGCGGCGCACGCTGATTCTGCTCAGATTTCCTTGCCAATCAAGTGGTCGACCGAGTAGCGGCCGCCGCCGCGGAAGAAGATCGCGGTGCACAGCAGCAGCCACAGCAACGCGTACTCGTAGCCATGCTTGGTCCACAGATATCCGTACGGCCAAAGATACACGGTGATGATCACCGCCATCTCGACCCAGATCATCGCGGCGGCGATGCGGGTGAAGAGGCCGATCGCCAGCATAATCGCGCCAGCCGATTCGGTGAAGAACATGAGGGCGGCGAAGACCGTCGGAAACGGCAGCCCCTTGCTGCCGATATTCTGGGCGAATTGGGCGATCGAACCGTGCAGCAGCTTGTCGATGCCGTGCGGCGCCAGCACGGCGCCGGTGGCAAAGCGCATGAACGCGTAAGCAAAGGGCGATAGCAGGTTGTAGACACCGGCGAGGCCGGGAAAAAACAACCGTTTGGAATCGATCTCTGCGTTCATGTGTCTTCCCAAGTTTGCGATGGCGTTTGCCAGTCGCCCCAACGAAGTCTCGATGATGCCCTATCTGCAGCTCACAACGAATATCGGGGCGCGGTGGGTCACGGCGAATTGAACGGTGGGCATCGAGGCGGCGGCACCGTGATCGGCAGCCCATCCTCACTCGGCCTTGATGTTGGCCGCGCGGATCAGATCGCGCCACTGCGCGATCTCGCGGCTGATCCGCGCGCCGAACGCGTCGCGTCCGCCACGGCCGAGCTCGATACCGTCGTGGCGAAAGCGCTCGACCAGTTCCGGCGACTGCACGGCGCGCGCGGTCGCAGCGGCGAGCCTGTCGATCACCGCATCCGGCGTCCCCGCTGGGGCCATCATGCCGATCCACAAGATGCCTTCGTAGCCGGGCAGGCCCTGCTCGGCGACGGTCGGCACGTCGGGCATCAGGGCCGAGCGCGTGCGGCTCGCGATCGCCAGCGCGCGGAGCTTGCCTTCGGCGACGTATTGGATCGACGTCGCATAGGTATCCATCTTGAGCTGCACCTGGCCGCCCAGCAGATCCGTCATGGCCGGCGCCGCACCTTTATAAGGGACGTGCGTCACCTTGAGGTCGAGCCGGCGCAGCAGCAGCTCCATGCTGACGTGCGGCAGCGTGCCGATGCCGGCCGACGCATAGTTCAGCTTGCCGGGATGCTGCCGCGCGTAGCCGACGAATCCGGCAAAATCCGGGAACGGCGCCGCCGGATGGCTCACCAGCACCTCGGGAATTTCCGCCACCATGGCGACGGGGACGAGATCCTTCTCGGTGTCGTACGGCAGCTTGGGATTGAGCGCCGCGTTGATCGTATGGTTCGGCGTCGTCAGCAGCAGCGTGTAGCCATCAGGCAGCGCCTTGGCGACCGCGTCGGTCGCAAGGATGCCGCCCGCGCCGGCTCTGCTATCCACCAGAAAGGGCCGTCCGAGATCGGCGGCAAGATGCGCGGCGAGAAGGCGTGCCACGAGATCGACGGCGCCGCCGGGCGGGAACGGGACGAACATGCGCACCGGCCGCTCCGGATACTCGGCGCGCGCGGGCGCCACGATGCCGACAAGAAGCGCGACGATTGCGGCAAGGCACCTCCGTGTTTGCCCGACCCGGTCGCGCATGCTCGCCCCTTACATGTTCTCCATCAGCCAATCGGCCGCATAGTCGATGCCGACCTGGCGATTGTCCACATGGGCATGCTCGGCGCCGCCCTCCTCGGTGGAAAAGATCTTCAGCGTCTTGTCCTTCGAGCCGATGGCCTCGAACAATTTCGGCGCATTCTCGACCGGCACGACGCGATCGTTGCCGCCATGGGTCACGAGATACGGACACGTGATGTTCTTCGCCACGTCCTGGAGCGAGAACTTCCTGGCGGTCTCGATCGCGTCGTCCACGGTCGGCGCGTTGACGACCCACTGGAATTGGAAATTCGACTGGGCCGCCGCCTTCGGATCGCTCTGGTTCTTCTCCTTGATCCGGGTCTGCCAGCCCGCGAGGTCCCAGTGCAGCGCCGAGAGCGAGATGCCGGCCGCATAACGCTTCTCGAATGCGGCGATGCGCGCCGAATAGTAGCCGCCGAAGCTGTAGCCCATGATCGCGACGCGCTTGCCGTCGACATCCGCTCGGCGCGCGAGATAGTCGAAGGCCGCGCCGCCCGGCACCTCGTAGTCGAAGCGGGCGTGGATGCCGCGCAGCCGCAGGGTCTCGCCCTGGCCCGGGCCGTCCATCGCCAGCGTATGCATGCCGCGCCGCGCGAATTCGAGCCCGGCGAAGAAGATGCTCATCTCCTTGCAGTTGTCCATGCCGTTGACGATGACGACCGTCGGCGCGGGCCCCGTGACCGGCGCCCGCATGAACAGCGCCGGCAGGCTCGTGCCTTGGTACGGCACCTCGACGATCTCGATGTTGGGATGACGCAGCCGGATGCCGGCGTGATAGGCGCCGAACGCGCGCTCGCCCGCGGCGCGCTTGTCCGGTCCCGGCCGCATGAAGCGTTCGGCATTGTAGAGATAGTTGCCGGCGCGCAAGAAATAGTCGCCCGCGGTGTGCTTGCGTCCGGCCTTCTCGGCCGCGATCGCCTGCCGCTCGACCAGCGCGCCCATGGCGCCCCATTCCTCGAACCAGGCGTGCGGCTCGTGCTGGCGGACCTTGAGCCGCTCGCACACGCGGTCGACCTCTTCCAGCGCCACCACGCCATAGGGCGCCATGCCCTTGATGATGAGGCTTGCGTTGGACCAGAGGAAGTTGTCGCCGAAGTGGTCGATCCAGGGAGGGCGTGTGGGCATGCAATTCCTTCTTTCAATGGTGTTTAGCGCAGGCGATCACTCGGGCTTGATTCCGGCGTCCTTGATCACCTGCGACCAGCGATCGAGCTCGCCCTGCAGGTATTTTGCAAAGTCTCCGGGCTGGCTCGCGACCGGCGCCATGCCCTGCCTGGCAAACTGGTCGACCATGTCGGGCATGGAGATGGCCCTGGCGATCTCGTCGCGCAGACGCTGGGCGATCGCGGGCGGCGTCTTCGGCGGCGCGAACAGGGCGAAATAGTTCACCACCTCGAAGTCCTCGAGCCCCGCTTCCATCATGGTCGGCACGTCGGGCAGCACCGGCGAGCGTTTGGCGCTCGTCACTGCGAGCGGCGTGACGTTGCCGGCCTTGGCCTGCTGCGCCATCACCGGCATGGCGTCGAACATGAGATCGATATGCGCACCGAGCAGGTCGTTGAGCGCGGCGGCCGCGCCGCGATACGGCACGTTCTGGAATTGGATGCCGGTCTTGAGCCGCAACAGCTCCGCCGCGAGATAGAGCGAGCTGCCGGTGCCGCCGCCCGAGCCGACGGTGAGCTTGCCGGGGTTCTGCTTCGCGTACGCGATCAGGTCGGCGATGCTCTTGACCGGCAAACCCTTGCGCGCGACGAGGATCAGGGGGCCGTCCGAGACTTCGGTCACCGGCGTCAGATTGCGCAGATCGAACGGATAGTCCGGGTGGAACGGCTGCGTCACGACGTTGCTGGTCGAGATCATCAGCAGCGTGTGGCCGTCCGGCTCGGCATTGACCAGCTCACGTGTCGCCGGAATGAAGTTCCCGCCCGGGCGGTTGTCGACATAGACGTTGGCGTGCAGCGCTTCGCTGAGCTTCTGCGCCACGAGCCGCGCCGTCACGTCGGTCCCACCACCGGCGACGAGGCCGACGATGATGCGAATGGGCCGGGTGGAGAAATCCTGGGCAATGGCCGGATCGTGCGACGCCAGCATCAGCGATGCGAACGCAAGGCCGCCAATGAATGACTTCATGCACACCTCCCGGCTCGTGACCCGGGCGCGGTGCAGCACGAAGTGATGCATCGCAGACCCGGGACCCATGCTTGCTGATTCATCTGTCCCACCGCTGGGTCCCGGTTCTGCGGCGCACCGCTCCGCTTCGCTGCGCGCTGCACCGCGCCCGGGACACGAGTCCTACTCCGCCTTGATGCCCTTGGCGTCGATGAATCTGGTCCAGTTGGCGATCTCGTTCGTGAGCTTCGTTTCGAGCCGGTCGGCCGGCAGGTAGTCGGGCACGATGTCGAGCCTGGCGAGGCGCTCGCGCACCTTTGGATCGCTCATCACGCGCTCGACCGCCTTGCTGATCTTGGCCTTCACGGCGTCGGGCATGCCCTTCGGCCCGAAGATCGCGTACCAGAAGTTCATATCGACTTCCGCCAGCTTGAGGCCCGACTCCGTGAGCGTCGGCACGTCCGGCAGCGCCGGCGACCGCGTCTTGCTGGTGACCGCAAGCGCGCGCAGACGCCCGGCCTTGGCGAGCTGCGCCGCCACCTGGATCGATGCCATGTGCATCTCGACCTGGCCGCCGAGGATATCCGCAATCGCCGCGCCGCCGCCCTTGTAGGGAATATGTACCGCATCGATGCCGGCGCCGTCGCGAAACACCTCGAAGACGAGATGCGCAACGCTGCCGATGCCGGCCGACGCGTAGTTCATCTTCTGCGGCGCCATCGCGTGCGCGAGCGCGATCAGCTCGGCGACCGAATTGGCCTTGACGCGGTTGGCGACGACCAGTGCGAGCGGCGAGGTCGCGACGTGCGCGATCGCGTCGTACTGCTTGACCGGATCGAAGGTCGACGAGGCCTTCTTGAACAGGCCCTGGCTGATCGCAAGCGCGTTCTCGGCCATCATCAGCGTGTAGCCGTCCGGCGCGGCATTGGCGACATAGTTCCAGGCGAGATAGCCGCTCGCGCCCGGCCGGTTCTCGACGATCACGGGCTGGCCGAGCGCCTCAGCCAGATCCTGCTGGATCTGCCGCGCCATGGTGTCGGTCGCGCCGCCCGGCACGAAGGCGACGATGAGATGGATGGGGCGTGTCGGATAGTCCTGCGCCTGCGCGGCGGCGAGACCCGCCACCATGGCGCACAGCAGGATGCTCCAGCGCATCATCGCCCGCATGACGTTTCCTTCCCTCACGTGTTCGCCACGATCCAGTCGCCGGCAAAATCGATGCCGAGCTGGCGATTGTCGACCTGGCAATGCTCGGCACCGCCCTCCTCGGTGGTGAAGATCCGCAATGTCTTGTTCTTCGCGCCGACCTTCTCGTAGAGGATCTTCGCCTCTGCGAGCGGCACGATGCGGTCGTTCTCGCCGTGCAGGATGAGCACCGGACATTCGATCTTCTGCGCAATCCCCTCGAGCGAGAATTTCTTCGCCCATTCGAGCGCCGTCGCGTCGTCCGGCGCGCCGATCACCCAGCGGAACTGGAACACCGAGGTCGAGCTTTTGCGCGCGTCGGCATCGAGCCGCGCGTGGTTCTCGGTCAGCCAGGCATGCATCTGCCAATACATCGCGCCGAGCGCGATGCAGCCGGCGTAACGCTTGTCCATCCCGGCGACGCGGGGCGCGTGGTAGCCGCCGAAGCTGTAGCCCATGACGCTCACGCGCTTCGGATCGACATCGGGCCGTGACGCCACATAATCGTAGGCGGCGGATCCTGCGACCTCGTAGTCGGGCCGGCTGTAGATCTGGCGCAGCCGCAGGCTCTCGGACTGGCCCGGCCCGTCGATCGCCAGCGTGTTGATGCCGCGCTTGGCGAAATCGAGCCCGGCGAAGATCACGCTCATCTCTTTCGCATTGTCCATGCCGTCGAACAGGACGACGGTGCGCTTGCGGCCCGGCCCCGGCGCGGGGAGGAAATAGGCCGGCAGGCTCTGGCCCTCGTAGGGCACCTCGACGCGCTCGATCTGCGGATGCAGCCGCTCCAGGGCCGCGTGCCAGTAGCGCAGCGCCTTGCGGTACATCGTCATCTTTTCCTCGCCCGGCGGGATGAACCGCTCGGCGCTGTAGTAATAATTGGCGGCACGCATGTAGTGATTGCCGGCGGTGATCTGGCGGCCTTCCGCCGCCGCGCTATCGGCGACCTCGGCGACGCGGTCCGCCATCGCCGACCACTCCTCTTTCCAGGCGGTGTCGGGATCGCTTTCGCTCTCGCGCGCCTTGAGCCGGTCGCCGATGCGGTCGACCTCCTCCATGGCGATTGCCGCGTAGGGCGCCATGCCTTTGACGATCTGCATGGCGTTGCTCCAGCGCAGATTGCCGGGAAAGTGCACGGCCCAGCCGGCGAACTTCTCCGCGCTCATTCGCTCCTCCCTGGAACCCTCGATGACCGGCTTGCACGTAGAAATGGGGTGGCGAAAGGCGTACAGTCGGTTTCAGGCGTAACTAACATCATTTTGCGGGAAACGGCCATGGACGCCAAGGTCAAAGCGAAACGGGACGCGAAGCCGCCCAAGGGTGGGGCAGATCATGCAACCGCTCTTGCGTATCAACCGGGCTTCGGCAACCAGTTCGTCAGCGAAGCCGTGCCCGGCGCGTTGCCGGTCGGACGCAACAGCCCGCAGAAGCCGCCGCACGGCCTCTACGCGGAGCTGATCTCCGGCACCGCCTTCACGGCGCCACGCCACGAGAACCGCCGCACCTGGACCTACCGCATCCGTCCATCCGTCGTGCATCGGCCCTACCAGCGGATCGACAACGGCCTGATCCGCAGCGCGCCATTCGACGACGTCGAGGCGACGCCCTCGCAGCTGCGCTGGTCGCCGTTCCCGATCCCGAAGAAGGCGACCGATTTCGTCGCCGGCATCGTCACGCTCGGCGGCAACGGCAACGTCGCGATGCAAACCGGGATGGCGGCGCATGTCTACGCCGCCAATGCGTCGATGACCGACCGCTACTTCTACAATGCGGACGGCGAGATGCTGGTGCTGCCGCAGCAGGGCCGCGCCCGCTTCGTCACCGAGCTCGGCGTGGTCGAGGCGGCGCCCGGCGAGCTCGTGCTCCTGCCGCGCGGCCTGCGCTTCAAGGTCGAGCTGCCGGACGGCCCATCGCGCGGCTACATCTGCGAGAACTACGGCGCGGCGCTGCGGCTGCCCGAGCTCGGCCCGCTCGGCTCCAACGGGCTCGCCAATCCGCGCGATTTTCTCAGCCCCGTCGCCGCCTTCGAGGACAAGGAGACGCCCTGCACGCTCATCGCCAAGTTCCAGGGCAACCTGTGGGCGGCCGAGATGAAGCACTCGCCGCTCAACGTCGTCGGCTGGCACGGCAATTTCGCGCCCTGCAAGTACGACCTCGCCCGCTTCATGGTGATCGGCACCGTGAGCTTCGACCATCCCGATCCCTCGATCTACAGCGTGCTCACGGCGCCGTCCGATACGCCCGGCGTCGCCAACATCGACTTCGTCGTCTTTCCGCCGCGCTGGCTGGTCGCCGAGGATACGTTCCGACCGCCCTGGTTTCACCGCAACGTCATGACCGAATTCATGGGGCTCTTGTACGGCCGCTACGACGCCAAGGCCGAGGGCTTCCTGCCGGGCGGCGCCAGCCTGCACAACTGCATGACGGCGCACGGCCCCGACGCCGAAACGCAGGAACGCGCCAGCAACGCCGAGCTCAAGCCGCACAAGCTCACCGACACCATGGCGTTCATGTTCGAGAGCCGCTTCGCCATGCGGCTCACCCGCTACGCGATCGAATCGGCCGAGCTGCAGCGCGATTATTTCGAGGGCTGGCAGGGGCTGAAGCGGCGCTTTCCGGGGAAGTGAGAAGCCCATCGGCGAATTCAGCGTCATGCCCCGCGCAAGCGGGGCATCCAGTAACCACGGGCAGCGCGGTGGTTACTGGATTGCCCGCTTTCGCGGGCAATGACGCCTGTCGTATGTAAGGCAGTTGGTCAGGGAGCGAGGCG
>Ga0209006_10002424_pt1 | contig 16995 bp, 18 predicted proteins | sample JacPin_JW_Ref_O2_FD_188567 | JGI IMG/M metagenome (GOLD analysis project Ga0209006, IMG submission 188567) | Forest soil microbial communities from Algoma, Ontario, Canada - Jack Pine, Ontario site 1_JW_Ref_O2 (SPAdes) (version 2) | ecosystem: Environmental > Terrestrial > Soil > Boreal... | reverse complement strand
TGGGGGACGGTCATACTGGGAGTCCTCAAAGTACAGTGAGACGGCTAAAGCATAGATTGGTTACTTCAAGGCGTGGTTAAAAGGCTGTGAATATTTGGGGAATATTTGGGAGGTACGGCAGAGCCTCTCGACATGTGATGGGATATTGGCTACGATGCCCCGGTGAAGTTGTGCTTACTGACTCCGCTCGCATTGCTCTGCGTGGCATTTCTGAATCCCGTGTGCGTTGCTGAGAACAAGGAAAAGGAAGCAGCGGATTTGATCGAGCACGCCAAACAATTATCCGACATTCGAGGCCCAGGCGCGCCGGGATTTCAAATGAAGGCAACCATAAAAATAATCAACGATAACGGCACGAGTGTCGAAGGCTCGTACACGGAGAACTGGGTATCACCCGAGACATGGCGCACAGAGATAACCGCGGGGGACTTTCGTCAAACCGAGGTGGTGAAGGGCAGGCGGCTTTGGGCTCTGAGCACGATGCCTTTGCTGCCCGATTTCATCTCCCCAAGGATTACTTATGACCACGAACATCTACTTGCATTCCACTTGGATGGCAACTGGCTCGTGCAGAAGTCCTGGAAACCGTCGAAACTAGAAGACCGTACCAGCGCTTCCTGGTCGTTGCGATGCATCGTTGTTAACAATCCTTTTGGATGGAAATCGGAGTTGTGCTTTGATCGACCCAGCGGAGCGATCGTCGCACAATCGAGCACCAAGAAGGATGCCCCTTATGCATGTACCTATACGAACTATCAAAAATTTGACGGAAAGCTTTTTCCCAGATCGATTCAGTGCTTTAGAGAGGGAAAAACTGCGTTACAGGCGAGCGTCATTGAGCTAAAACACCTATCTTCGGACCCAGCCCTTTTTACCCCAATGCCTGGAGCACGAGAATTATCACATTGTCCTTCCGGCGGCACGTCCCCATATGCCCAGTTTGTTGAACAAATGTCGTTTCCACCAAATAAATTTGTGGTTGTTTCATTCACCGTGGGAGCCGATTCAAAGCCACGTGATATGACAGTACTTCAGTCGAGCGGTGGCTCGTTGGATGAGTACGCAATGTCTCACCTGAAACGATGGATTTTCGTGCCCGCGACATGTGACGGTAAGGCGGTGGACAGTGAGATGCAGTTAATGCTCCCTAATAACGGGCCAGTGATTCACGGAGTCGATACGATTGTTCGTCCTTGAAGTGGGAGAAGGGTTAGCCTACTCTTCCATTTAAACCAACTGAGGCTCCGCCAACCTCTGTGCCACCGCATTAAGGTGGGAGAGAATCGTGCCGAGGATCTCTTCAGTCTGAGCGACCTGCACCGGTATTTAGGAAACTGGGGATCATGGAGCGGCCAAGCCCTAGACGACTCGCGGCTTTTTGTACGCGACGCCAGCACGCAGGACATTTACGCTTTGGATGTGGATTGGCGCTGATTCTTTGGAAAAGGCGTCAACATCTTGACGACGAGATTGACTTACCGCGACGATCGCAATCTGAGTACGCGGCTTTCTTGTGGTTCTGCAGCGAGAACATTTGCTTACCAGAGCGGCGCTACAGCTTCTTCCGTGAATACCGGCTTTGGTCCGCCTTGATTGAAGAGATGAATCGCCGTCAGGTACGGTTTGGCTTGCGGATCGTAGGTTACCGTAATGCTGCCGCCTTTGCCGGGCGAGCCGTCTGAGCCGTTGCGTCCATCGGAGCCGTCCCTCCCGCTATTTCCGCTGGGCGATCCCATGCCCCCGGAACCACCTCGGCCTCCACGTCCGCCTCTGCCGCCTGATCCTCCGGAGCCGCCGTCGGCTTTACCGTCAGCGAACCTCCCTGGGGATCGACCAGATAAAACTTATCGTGACCTGCTTTGGATACTCCTGCTGCCGATACGCTCACTTGCAGAAGAGGATGAGTACCTGACCTGAACGCTATTCGAACCTGTACTGGCGGAGCGTCTCCTCCGTTGCCTCCGTCGCCGCCATTTGAGCCATCGGTGCCGTTCCCGCCGTCTCCGCCGGCTGAGGGATTATTGGGATCCATCGAGCCTGAGCTACCACTACTGCCATCGGTTCCATCCATACCGTTCATACCGCTGGAGCCGCTGCTGCCGGGAAAATTCGCGGTGTACGTCTCGTCATAGCGCACGGGAATGTCGAGATCGGCGTAGAGGTCCGGATGGCTAGGGACCATGATCGTCACATGCGGAATCTTGCCGTCGCTGATTCTGGGATCTTTGGGACGAGAGATGATGCCTTTTTGGTTGACCGTGGCGATGGTGGCCGTGACCTTGAGATCCTTCCACATTACTTTTCCCTGGCCCGCGCCTTCGGTCTGCAATATCTTGCCGTTCGGTTCGGTGACCGTCGCTACCAGCGGCAACTTTTGTCCCGGCCCAATTGCGGGGCCTTTCGGCAGGCTGGCCTTAATGGTGGTGACAGGAGTTTTGTCGAGATAAACCTTCATCCCTAGATGGACCTGCACGGAGGCGCATCCGCTCAGCCCTAGTAGCGAAGCCGATACAAGGCAGATCGCGAATGTGGTGCTCATCCTGTACGGTTGTAGGTTTGCGGCGAGCGTAAAGTGGGCGCCGAGCGCGTTTACGTCAGATGAAGAAGCGGGTGGCCAGACCCTGCTCATGGTGGAACTCCGTTCGATCACTCAAACTCGAAATCAACCGGCATGTTGTGCACTGACTTCAATTCGCAGGTAAAGTTTTGTAGAGATGTTTGGCTCTTAATTTTCGACGAACGATTTCAGTCTGGATAGTGCTCGACCCCACTGCTCGGAGACGAGATCGAGATATTCCTTAGCTCCTTCAATCGGCCGCGGGTTGAATTCAAATCGAGTCTCCCGGCCTGTACGAACGCTGTGCACCACTCCCACGCTTTGCAACACTCGAAGATGTTTGGTAATTGCCTGCCGGGTCAGCCGGGAGCCCAGCGTTAGCTGCGAGATGGAGTAAGAGCGTCCCCCATTGAGCTTCGTCACCAATGCCAGCCGCGTTTCATCGCCTAGCGCTGCAAACAAGTGCGCGCGAACATGGCGCTGGGCGGCTTTTCCGCTACGATGCTTGCGCGACATGTTTTTCAATGTTCTTCATTTGTTCCGTCCAACCACCGTCGTTCCGGCGGAACGCTTCGAGGCGGCGGCCGCTGGGAATTTTGTCGAAGCCGGACTCGGTGAGCAAAAGCAGAGTGCCGGTCGCGATTTTTTCCAACCGGAACTCGACGAGCGTGGGCATCTCGTTCGAGTAATCCATTTTTGGATCGACGGCATAGGGATGCCAGGTGAAGGAAAACAGCCGTTCAGGCTCCATCTTTTGCACGACTGCCTCCCATTTGAGGTGCTCGTATCCAGGATACGTAATATGGCCGCGCGAGATCTGACCGGCTACGAATGGGCCGTCCAGTTTGACGCGAAACCATTCGCCGAACTCGCGATAGTCCGTCAGTGCGCGCCAGACGCGTGAAACTGGCGCTTTGAGTTCGATGCGCTTTTCAATCTGATTGCTCATCTTTAAGCAACCTCCGGGTTGCATATTAATTTGTTTTAGGATTAGAGCGCAACCTTGAGGTTGCGCTTTGTAGTCGTAATTGTGCCGCCATCAATCCGGCAGAGACAACGACGATGACAATGCTGGGGCCGTTCTGGGCCGCACGATAGGGCAAGCCTGATCGTAATGTCGCCGTCGCTCTCGGACAGAGGCACAATGCTCGAATGGGTATCGGTTCGGTTTTTCTTAACTTTCTCCAGCGAATTGCAATTGGAGCTGCCGCTGTGTTTGTTTTGCTCCTCGTGATTCAACTCAAGCTGCCCAAGCGTTCGGCGATCAAAATCGGCCGTCAAAAAGCGGACTAGCAACCACGCCATCGCTCTTCACCGCTTTCCCGAATCCCTCCGCACAGCCCCGGGGACAGGATCGAATTAGCATTGGACGCCCATGCTTCCTGCCATTTTTGCAAAAGGATGCCGCACAATGCAGACAGCCAAACTTCGTCGTTTGACTCAATTCACGCGGGCGTGAGATATTGACTCGCTCTTCCGCCACGACCGGCTGTAGGCACCCACACTGGCGGAGTTCCTGCCCCCATGGTTCGCCTTATTCCGAAGGACACAAGCTTCTTCCACATGTTCACAGCGATGTCCGACAACCTTATTGCCGGAGCGCGGACTCTGGTGGAGCTTTTTGCGGATTATCGCGAGGTGGAAAGCAAGATTGACGCCATTCGCCGCATTGAGCGCCAGGGGGATGAACTTACCCACGACATCCTGACCAAGCTGAACCAGACCTTCATTACTCCCTTTGACCGGGAAGATATTCACCAGTTGGCTTCGAAGCTCGATGATGTTCTTGATTTCATCAACGCTTCCGGCGCCCGGCTCGTGATGTACAGGATCGCGGCCCCGCCGCCGGCCGCTGGAGAGTTGGCCAGAATCATTCTGATGCAGTGCCAGGAGCTGCGGCAGGCTGTGTCTTTGCTGCAGAAGAACGGCGATATTCTGGGCCATTGCGTGGAGATCAACCGGCTGGAAAACGAAGCCGATATGGTTTCGCAGCAGGCCATCGCCAAATTGTTTGTGTACGAAAAAGATCCCATCGATCTGATTAAAGTAAAAGAGTTGCTGGAATTCCTCGAGAGAGCTACCGACAAGGCCGAAGACGTCGCCAACGTACTGGAAACCGTGGTACTCAAGAACACCTGAAGCGTTAACAAAATCCAGGCGAACAGGAAAACTGGTGAAGCCCGACCTGCTGCTGCTGATCACTACAGTCGTCGTTGCCCTGGCGTTCGACTTCCTGAATGGATTTCACGACGCCGCCAACAGCATCGCGACCGTCGTGTCGACTCGAGTGTTGTCGCCAAAATTGGCGGTTGCCTGGGCCGCATTCTTCAATTTTGTGGCGGCTTTTCTTCTGGGCACAGCAGTAGCTAAGACTATCGGCTCGGGAATGATCCAGGTCTCTCAGGTAACGCAGTATGTGGTCATCAGCGGTTTGCTCGGTGCCATCGTTTGGGATCTGCTCACGTGGTGGTGGGGCCTGCCAACATCCTCCTCGCACGCTCTGATAGGTGGTTATGCTGGCGCCGCGGTGATGCGCTCGGGCTGGCACGTGATTATCGCGTCGGGCTGGTACAAGACTCTGATCTTCATCGTTGTGGCGCCGGTGGCCGGATTGGTGTTGGGATTCTCTTTCATGGTCGCCATTTTCTGGCTCTTGCGGAATAAGCCTCCACAAAAAATTGATGCCTGGTTTCGTAAGCTGCAACTTCTTTCGGCGGCGGCGTATAGCCTGGGTCACGGCGGAAACGATGCCCAGAAGACCATGGGGATCGTGGCTAGCGCATTGTATGGTGCGCATTTTATAAGTTCATCAGAACTGGCCGGCACCTGGGGCAAGTTTCATTGGCCGATCATTCTGGCCGCACACACTGCTATCGCACTGGGCACTTATTTCGGCGGCTGGCGGATCGTTCACACCATGGGCTCTCGCATCACAAAGCTCAAACCTGTGGGCGGATTTTGCGCTGAGGCCGCGGGAGCGATTACTTTGTTCTCCACCGCTCTCGCCGGAATTCCTGTCAGCACTACACACACGATTACGGGGGCGATTGTCGGCGTGGGAGCAACGCATCGGTTATCAGCGGTGCGATGGGGAGTGGCGCGGCGCATCGTGTGGGCGTGGGTGGTGACGATCCCGGCGTCGGCGTTCGTAGCGGCAATCGCATTCTGGATTGTGCGGTTGATTTATCCCGCAGCGTGATTCCGATTCGTCCCATCGCAATTACCTACGCAATCGGAAGAGCGAAAAAAAACGTAGAGCCATGCGCGAGTTCGCTTTCGGCGCGGATCGATCCGCCGTGGGCGAGCATGATGTGTTTGGCGATGGCAAGACCGAGGCCGGTCCCTCCGGATTCGCGCGAGCGGGCTTTATCGACGCGGTAGAAGCGCTCGAACAGGCGAGGCAGATGCTCAGAGGCGATGCCTGCCCCGAAGTCCTGCACAAAGAATTCGACAGTGTGAGGTTTTGCGCGTGCGCCCAGCACGATTCGCGAGCCGGAAGCACCGTACTTCAGCGCATTATCAATCAGATTCGAAAAGACCTGATGAACCGCCTCGCGATCGGCGATGACCGGTGGAAGATCGGCCAGTGGAGCGTCCTGCATGCTGAGATCGATGCCGTGACTGCGGGCTATCTCGCGAAAATTTTCTTCTGCGTCGTTGAGGAGTTCGATGGAAGGGACCGTCTCCACATCGAAACGGGTCTCGCCGGATTCGACACGGGCCAGCGTGAGCAGATCTTCGGTGAGGCGCGACATACGGAAAGCATTCTTGCGGATGATTTCCAGGAACTCACGTGAGGGTGCGACGTTGTCGGGAGCGGTATCGAGCAAAGTTTCCGCATAGCCTTGAATCGAAGTTAAAGGTGTGCGCAGCTCGTGGGAGACGTTGGCGATAAAATCGCGGCGGGTTTTTTCTACGCGCTCAGTTTCGGTGAGGTCGCGCAGAACGGCGACCGCGCCTCCATCGGGCAGGGGTGCGGCGGTTACGTCGAAAGTGCGGCCGGGAACGATTGAGGTGGCGCGCGCGGTTTTCACTTCGCGGCTGGTGGCGGCTTCAGTCACGGTGGAGAGGAAATCCGGATCGCGAACGGTTTCGACGACGGGCTGCTGCAATCGGGTGCCCTGCGGAATCAGGGAGTTCATGGTTTGATTGGCCCACTGCACCAGGCCGTCGGCGCTGACGGCAATGACGGCATCCTGCATGCTGTTGAGCAACGTTTCAAGCTGGCGCTGGCTGGAGCGGACGGCAGCGAAGCTTTGTTCAAGCCGGCGGGCAGTCTTATCGACCGCTGCGGAAACGCGGCCGATTTCGTCCTGAGAAGTCGCGAGGACGCGAGCCTGAAAATCGCCCTCGGCAATACGGGCGGCGACATCGACGATGCGCTCGAGGCGGCGAGCGCTCCAGTGAGCCGACACCGCCGCTACAATCAGAGCGAAGAAAAACGCTACTGCGGAGGCCAGTTCCAGCCTGCGGCGAACCTGCGCGGAAACAGCTTCGACATCAGAAAGCGGATAAGCCAGACGAACCGCTCCGCCGGAGATGGGCGCGGCAATATAGAGGAACGGAATCCCAATGGTGGCGCTGCGACGCTCGTTGCTGCCGATTTTCCCAGAAAGAGCAGCGACGAATTCCGGGCGCGTGGCATGATTTTCCATGCTTGCGACATTCGCTTCCGAATCGGCCAGCACGTTCCCTTGCGGACCGATGATGGTAACGCGCGCTCCAGCGGCCTGACCCTCCTGAGCGGCAATGTCGGCGAGAGAATGGCTGCGGTCGGTTTCTACGCGGTGCGCCAGCAGTTGCGTTTTTTGAGTAAGGTTGCGCTCAATTTCCGTGCGCAACGAAGCCTGCCATGCACCACCGATCATTACGTAGAAAGTCACGGCAGATACGAGAATGAGGACCACAAACGCGGCCAGCAGCTTAAAGAAAATCCGGTTCTTCACCTTCTCCTCATTTGGGGACCTCAAAGCGATAGCCGGCGCCGCGGACAGTCTTAAGATAGCGGGGATTCTCCGGGTCAGGCTCGATTTTTTCACGAATGCGGCGGACATAGACGTCAACCGAGCGCGGAGTTACGTAGGAAGTGTCACGCCAGACGGAATCGAGCAGATGATCGCGCGTAAAAACGCGTCCCGTGTGGCGCGCGAAATAGTCGAGCAAGCGGAATTCGGTGGCGGTGGTGGCAACCGTGGCGCCGCGCACGGTGAGGATCATGGCCGCGGGATCGATTTCTATTTCACCAACCTTCATGGGACTGGGCGGGAGCGGGCGTTCGAAGCGGCGAAGCACGGCTTTGACGCGGGCCACGAGTTCGCGAGGACTGAAGGGTTTAGCGATGTAGTCGTCCGCTCCGATTTCGAGGCCGAGAACGCGGTCGGCTTCGCTGCTTTTCGCAGTAAGAAAAATCACGGGCACAGACGCGAGGCCGGGAGTCTGGCGCACGGTGCGGCAGAGTTCGAGGCCGTCTTTGCCGGGGACCATGATGTCGAGGACAAACAAAGCCGGACGCTGCCGCTCGGCGTCGCTGAGAACATTGGAGCCGGTGGGATAAACGCGCACCGTGAAGCCGTCGTTTTCGAGGTGATGGCGGACGAGGCGGGAAATGTCGGGATCGTCTTCAACGACGAAGATGTTGGGTTTCACGGGATAATTGTAGCTGGAAAGCAGTGGCCGGTTGCCAGTTGTCAGCGTCCAGAGAGCGAAGGAGACGTTAATTTCATCGGATTGTAACAATCTCGGGTAGAGAGGGATTTCCGCTAGCGGGAGAAATCTTTACCACAGAGGAGCACGGAGGAAAACACAGAGGAAATCGCAGTCAATTTTTCGCGGCGGAACGTCGTTGCCGTCAGAGTAATATTTGCACTATGAGATACGAGTTTCTTGTTGAGACTTATGCCACGGAGCGAGTGAAAGTGGTCAGTGTGTGGAGCGAGTTCCAGGACAAGGACCTTGAAGTGCGCCCGCGGTCGGACGACTCGCGCGGACGGAGCGTGCATGAGCAGATGGTGCATCAGTGTGTCAGCGAGGATTTGTGGTTTCGCAACATGCTGGGTATTGATGTGGGTGCGCCTCCGCTGCCGAAAATGGAGACACGCATCGAGTTCATGAAGCGGTACGCCGAAGACAGCGGGCAGCGGCTCGCCGCTTTGCAGGAGAAGACCGAGGGTTGGTGGGAAGAGAATGCGAAGTTTTTCGATGTGCAGCGCTCCCACGCCTGGGTGATGACACGGCGGCTCACGCACACGTCGCATCATCGGGGACAGTTGATGGCGATGCTGCGAATGCTGGGGCGCGATCTCCACAGCAACTACGGACCGACGGCGGATACCGGCGGCCTGATGCAGAATCATGCGCCGACAATTTATGCGTATGGGAATTTGGAAGAGTTGCTTGCTGCGGAGGCCGCGGGCGGAGCGAAGGCGAAGTTGCCGGGAGCGGGTGGAAAGGCAGTGACGGAAAGGCCGCTGTAAGAGCAACTCGCTGCGCTCGGCGGGACAGCCTTCGCCCGCTGTTCCGCATGAGCCCTGATGCTTTTCCGCTCTCGCTAGCCCTTTGTGGTGAAGGCCAGCGTCAGCAGCGTCTTCTGCTCCACTTCATGCGCCTTGGCGCTGCCCGTTGCCGGGCTCGCGCTCGAACTGCGTTTGACTGACAGCACATGGCGGTCACCTGCGATTCTCTTCAGGCGCGGCAGCATGTTGAAAAGCGCGCCCATGTTGGCCGGTTCTTCCTGCACCCAGACGATGTCGCCGTCTCTGCCGTGGCGGTCGAATTCGGCGGCGAGTTCTTTTTCGGGGAACGGATACATCTGCTCCAGAAAAACGATGGCAGTCGAGGTATCTTTGCGCTTCTTGCGTTCGGCGCGGAGTTCGTGGCCGATCTTTCCCGTGCAGACGAGAATGCGGTCGGCTTGGCCGACTTCCGTGTCGGGAATAACGTTGAGGAAATTCTCGCGCGTGAAGTCTGTGATTGGCGACGAGGCGTCGGGATGGCGCAACATACTCTTTGGAGTGAACACGATTAGCGGCTTGCGCCAGTGACGCAGAGCCTGACGGCGTAGCAGATGGAAATATTGTGCGGCGTTCGAGGGCTGAACGATCTGAATGTTATCTTTTGCGGCGAGTTGAATAAAGCGTTCGATGCGGGCGCTGGAGTGTTCCGGTCCCTGGCCTTCGTAGCCATGCGGCAGCAGCAACACTACACCGGAGAGCAGATTCCACTTGGCTTCACCGGCGGAAATAAACTGGTCGATGATGGCCTGAGCAACGTTGACGAAGTCGCCGAACTGAGCTTCCCAGAGAACGAGGGCTTCGGGATAGTCGCGGCTATAGCCGTATTCAAAGCCCAGCACTCCGGCTTCGGAAAGTGTCGAGTTATAGATTTGGCAACGCGCTTGATTCGGCGCGATATTTTCCAGAGGAACGTATTCCGATTCGTTTTCAATGTCGATGAGCACCGAGTGGCGCTGATTGAAGGTACCCCGGCGCGTGTCTTGCCCTGACATGCGGACTGGAATGCCGGTCTTGACCAGGCTGGCGAATGCCAGAGCTTCGGCCATCCCGTAGTCGACCGCCCGTTTGCCGGCGCCCATTTCCGCTCGCTGCTCGAGAAGTTTTTTTACTTTGGGATGGATGTGGAAGGTTGCCGGATAAGTCGTAAGGTGCGTAGACAGCTCGCCTAGCTCCTCGTTCGACAATCCTGTCGCGACTTCGAATTCCGGTTTGTGACGGCCGCCGTAATATTGGTCCCAGTATCCGGGCAGCTCGCGCATGGTCGGCTTCTGTTTGAGCGTGCCGGCTTTTTTCTGCGCCGCTTCGAGTTCGGACTTTATGGCATCCACGCGGGATTGCACGTCGGGCAATCCAGAATCATCGGCATAAATTTCCCACAGCGGCGGATGTTCTTTGATTTTCTTGTAAAGAATCGGCTGGGTGATGGTCGGGTCATCGACTTCACTGTGGCCATGGCGGCGGTAGCCGATCAGATCGATGACGACGTCAGTGCCAAACTTGTAGCGATATTCGACGGCCAGGCGTGTAACGCGAACCACCGCATCAACGTCTTCTCCATTGACGTGGAAAATCGGAATCGACTGGCGGCGCGCGATGCAAGCGGCAAAGCGAGTCGAGTGCTCTTCGTGATAGTCGGTGGTGAATCCCAGCAGATTATTGACGATGACGTGAATCGTGCCGCCGACGGTATACCCGCCGAGATCAGCGTAGTTCATGGTCTCGGCAAGAATGCCCTGGCCGGCGAAAGCGGCGTCGCCGTGAACCAGCAGTGGAAGATATTTTTCTTTTCCCGCCTGACCTGCGCGGTCTTGCTTGGCACGAGTACGGCCAATGGTAACGGGATCGACGGCTTCGAGGTGGCTGGGATTTGAGACCAGATGAATATGAACATTGGCGCCGCTGCGCGTGACGTATTCGCCGGTGGCTCCCATGTGATATTTCACATCGCCCGAACCGAGGACGCTTCGCGGGTCTACGTCTTCAAAGCCGGCGAAAATTTCTTCCGCGGGTCGTTGGACCACGTGGGCAATCACGTTGAGCCGCCCGCGATGGCTCATGCCCATAACCAGTTCGACGGCGCCATGCTGTGCTGCAGTGTCGAGTAGTTCGTCGACCAGTGGAATGAGAGCGGTTGTCCCTTCGAGCGAAAAGCGTTTATTGCCGAGGTATCGCTGCTGTAAAACCTGCTCGAAAAGATCAGCGTGGATCAATAAATCGAGTATGCGCGCCTGATCTTCCGGCTGAGGCTCAGATTCAATGCGCTGGTAAACCCAGTTGCGGCGCTCAGGATCGGAGATGTGATTGATCTCGACACCGATGGTGCTGCAGTAGATCGCGCGCGCCTCGCGAGCGTACTCATTGTCGATCTGGAGATCAGCATGCGGCCGGGGACGCAGAAATCCGAGTGGATCGAGATCGCCTTCCAGGTATCCCCATTGGCGGAAGGCGTCAAAGACGCGCTCGCGTTCGAGATTTACGGAAGCCGAATGGCCATTCTTTTTTGCGGCGTTTGCAGCCACCGCCTGGGCCGGGGCGCTTTTCTCAGAGACAGGTTCCAGCATGCTGGTTTTCGAGGTAGGCATATCCGTCTTTAAGGATAACGGATGTTGACGGCAGCTTGCAGGATTCTGGAATGGCGGGAAGGTACGGAGGTGTCGTTCCGGCGAATAGGCAACGCCAATGGCGGCGTTCTCCTTTTTTAGTTCTAATGCAAGGTTTTGTTTTGCATAGGACAGTTACGGAACAGGAAGCTAGCTGTCGAGCAGAGTCAAACCTCTGACTTGGCGCGACATCGCGCCGTTCGGCAATACCGACGCCGGGGGCTTCAGCATGCCGGCTTTTTCCTGCGCCGCGAGTTGCCGGTTCAGGCGGTCGATGAGCACGTGCAATTTCTTGGCCTCGTGATCGCGTTCCGCATGTTTGCACATTCGACGGACATCCTGCGTTGCGAAAGCCTCTCGAAAAACCATTTTTCTCGCTCCCCTGAGTTGCCAACAGCCTACACTTCCACCCCAAGAATAGCCATCCCCAGAATGCCTTAAGGGAATTAACGTCGCGCCAACGCCTGGGACGGTTCAGTTTACCTGGGCAACGGGTCTTTCATGTTCGCCACCCCGTAGGCCATAACCGCCATGGCCGCGCCATTTTCCCGCAGTTCAGCGGGGACGATTTTATCCAACGTGTCGGCTGCGGTGTGATGATAGTTGAAATATATGCGCCCGTCCTGCATCAATCCCAGCGCGGGCACACCGGATTCCGACATGGCCGTGATGTCAGCGCCCGGCGCATAAGGGCTGTCGCGCAGAACGTTCGCTCCGAAGCTCTGCAGAACTTCCATGACTGGTCGAAGCGCATCTGCCGCCGGCTTGCTTACTTTCGCGTCAAAGCCGAGCGGATGAGCCGCCCCGCTATCGCTCTCAATCGCTGCGACGAATTGAGGGAATTCTGCCGAGTGAGCCTTGGTGTAAGCCTGGCTGCCGGAGCCGCCAGTTTCTTCATCCATCCAGGCAATTACGCGGATTGTACGGTTGGGATGCAAGTGCAGCTTTTGCAAAATCTCGGCCGTCTCCATGGCGACGACAACTCCAGCGCCGTCGTCGATCGCCCCGGGCGCCAAGTCCCAGGAATCGAGGTGCCCAGAGACCACGACGATCTGCTCTGGGTGCTCGGTGCCTTTCAGATCGGCAATCACGTTGTGACTGATGACGTCGGGCAGCTTCTGCGGGGTTAGGGTTAGGTGCATGCGCACGCGGCCTTGCGCAGCAAGATGGGCGATGAGGTCGGCGTCTTCAGCGGTCACCGCACCTGCCGGAATTCCCGCAGGCGCGCTATAGCCGGTGTGCGGAAGGCGGTAGTCGGCATTGCCGACCGAGCGAACCAGCGCCGCTGCGGCTCCCAGGTCGGCTGCGACTTTTGGACCCGCTGCGCGATAGCGCACCGACTCTCCGTAAGCCATGAACGACATTCCGGCTGCGGCCTTTTGCTTGTCGAAAAGTTCGTTGAAGAGCACGACCTTGCCCGCGATCTTGTCGCGGCCCAGAGCTTTCAGTTCATCGAAGTTGTTTACGACGACGACCTCCGCAGTGAGGCCGTCGGCTGGAGTCGACGTACTTCCACCCAGCGCGGTGAGAACAATCTTCTGTGTCGTTGCCGGAACCATCCCCGGGTACTGCACCAGTTGCGCCGTCTCCTCGCCGCGCACCCAGTGCGGCACTTTGACCTCTTCCAGATGAACATCCAAGCCCAGGTTACGCAGCTCTCCGGCGACATACTCGACCGCAGCATCAGCCTGCGCTGACCCGGTCGGACGCGGGCCGATGTTTTCGGTCAGGTGCGCGAGTTGACGGTAAGCGTAGTCGTCCGCGAGTGCGGCTGACTTGATGGCAGTCAGGTCTTCGAGCAGCTGCGCAGGAAGAAGATCTTTCGCACTCGGTTGCTGTGCCATGAATGAGGGTGCTGCGGGTTTGTTTTGATTCTGCCCACTGGCGGCGATCGGGAAGACTAGGGCGAGAGCGCAGAGTGGAACCACGATGAGGCTAAGAGTGCTGATCGATTGTGTCATGGGCCGTTCGCCAGTGTATCCGACGGCGGCGCAAGAGCCAAATCGTTGTACTCGTTCAATAGATGAATTGTTACTCATCATTCTGAACGGGAACAGATGGGCCAGTTCTTTAGGATCAGCAAAGAGCGCCAGGCCATAACTAGAACCTCAGTGGACCTTTCAGATTGGTAAATTACGGTGCCGTTTACGGTTCTTTCGAATCATTAGGCGCAGAGTAACAGTGCTGTAAAGGACGCAGTTGATGAGTGCAGCGAGAACCAGATTTGCGTCGTGAATATTGCCCGTGATCAATGCGGTCAAAATATATCCGGGAAGAGCGGCCAAGGAAATCGTTGAAACGACGATATTGGCTATGAAGGGCAGTTCCCGCGCCGAATTGATAAAGGCAATTGCGCTTGCCACGGAAATCAGCGCACCTACAAGAATTGACGGGAGCAACAGGCGCCATTGGAACTCCGATTTTTGACCTCTGCTCATGTCCCGTTCCTGTTCCCATTCTTAGTCATTTGGATCGAGGATGATCCTAACAGTAATATCAGTCGATTCGTTTGATTGGAATGTCCTTCCTACCGGTGTGTAGAGTCATGGATGTCGCGCGCCCCTGGCTGTTGATTTCAAAGGTGAAGACATCGTCGGCATTGGTAGAGAAGAAATCGGTTTCACTTTCGGGCAGCAGGTCCTGCTTGGGTTCGTCATTTTCCTGCACAGAAAGATGGTCGCCTTCGCGTCGTATCGTCAGAATAATGTTGGGAGGATGCTATAGCGGCCGACGTAACGTTCCAGCACCGTGGGATCGACGGCAATGCGTTTGTGTTGTTTGAGGGGCTGGCGCGGAGGCAATTTGTCATACGGCGTGTAGCTTTCCCATTCGATCGGCGTGTACGTGTTTTTCAGTAACGTCTCGATCAGTTCCTTGAAGATGCCTTCGCCGTTGCCGCTGTTCGTCATGATGACGATGCCGCTTTTCGGTTTGTCGAAGACGACGGTGTAATTCCGCCAGCCATCGTCGTGGCCCTCTTTGAAGAAGGCTTCGCCGTAAGGCGTCCAGTAGAGTCCCCACGCCAGCCCATAGCTCAAACGAATTGACTTGTTCTCATCTGTCGTTTCTTCGTTGAGGGAGGGAAACTCGTGCTTTGACGTAATTTGGATCTGCGTGCCGAGCATTTGCTCGTGTGTTTTGCCGCGCAGGCGTTTGCCTTCCATCACGGCTTGCACAAAGCGAGCAAAATCGCCGATTGTTGTCTGCATCGAGCCCGCCGCATCGGCCCGCTTCCAGCGATGCGCACCTACCGACCGCCCATATTCGTCATATCCATTCGCGTAATCGTTCTCGAAGCGGTCCTGCCAGAGCATGCTGGTCCGCTTCATGCCGAAAGGTTGAAAAACGTGCTGTTGCATCAGATCCTCAAGCGGCTTTTTCGTGATGGTCTCAACCACCAACTGCAGCAGATCGATTCCTTCACCCGAGTATGCAAATCTCGATCCTGGCTCAAAATGAATTCTCAGCTTGCGGTCATCTTCCATCCACCGCCAGTTGGCGAAGCCGCTCGTGTGGTCGAGCAGCATGCGCGCCGTGATGAGCTTATAGCGAGGATCGTTGGCCAAGTCTGCGTAATTTGGATATTCCGTGAGCGGCTTGGGCAAATACTGGTAGACGGGTTTATCCAGATCGAGCGTGCCTCTATCCACCAGTTGCAACACCATGTAGGCGAAGGCAACCTTGGAAAACGACGCAGCCGACATGATCGAATCAACGGTGAGCGGAAGACTCTTTTCCTTGTCGCGAAAGCCATAGGCCTTCAGGTATGCGATCTTTCCGTGGTTGAGGATCGCGATCCCCGCGCCGGTGACTTCGGCGGCCTTCAACAGTCGCGACAGAGTCGCGTCGACTTGTGCGCCGGAAATGGTGCTCCCGTCCAGCCTCTTGATAGTCGGCTGATCTCCTGCGGGCTGCACCAAGCTCATCGTCGCGCACATCGTCAGCGTTAGGAGCACATGCCTCATGTCGTTCCTTGTTCCGGCGTAGTGTACTAGCAGACGGACAAGGTCACTTCTGTAAGCGCCGGTACCAACAAAAAATGGCCCCATTGCTGGGGCCAAGTTCAAAGAGGCAAAATGGAAGGTGTCAAGATAGGCGATGCGAGGGGCCGTTCCGCCTGGCGGAGCGACACATCGTAAAGTGGGCACAAGTGAAGAATTTGAAGGTCATTGCTTTTGTTGGTTGCGGCCTCTTTTGTTACAGGGAATAAAGCATTTGCCGAGCCAAAGCCTTCTTGCTCCTCGATACCGGTATGGCGCTCGCATAAGTGACGGCAGGGCAAGAGCTTAGGGGTGTCGCTTTGGAGCCGTTCTCTCCTGGGTGACGAAGTCAAAAGTGCACAACAATGCACTTTCATTGCACCGGCCTAGACGTGACAGATTTTGCGATGACTGGATTTTGCAACTGGATCCGGCCCGAAAAGGCAAGTCCCTGGCGGGTTCTGACTCGCCAGGGACGTAATACAATTCAGGATCGGCTGCAATCAATTAAGACTTCGACGAACAGCGCAGTCTAGCTCACTGTGCGCAGCTTCCCGGGCAGGAAATGATACGGCGGCCAGGGACCGCTGATCGCCACTTCGCAATTCTTCAATTGCTTGGCGGCGCTGCTGTAGCGGTTCTGATATTTTTCCACGCTTTTCGAATCGATCAGGTGAGCGATGTCGATCAGCATCCCCTCCGGAGCCACTTTCTTGCAGCTAACTTCTTCTTCCAGGGGATTGAACAGTTTGTGGACTTGCACGGAAAGAGCGCGCGCCTTGGTTTGGCGCTCACGTTCCCGCGAAGCCTTCACCCGCAACTTGGCCAGATAATCGCCGCCAACCGTATCGGGGAGCTGAACATCGATCATCGCCTCGCGCAGGGAACCGTCACGGACGACGAGTTTGATGTGCATCTCGGACTTCCCCTTCAACTTGGCTACGCTCAAGCCAAAGGCGCGCCGGTTAACCCGGACTGCCTGGCGGAGAGCGTCGTCGCTGTCGAAAACGGTTCCAAAACGGAAGGGGAGGACGGTAAAATTACGGAAGCAGAAACTGACGACCCGGGCGTGATCGATCTGGGCTTGATGATCGAGCTCGCCGGCTGTGTGGTCATATTCGCTTACGACGACCGCGAATTCACCACTGGGATAGCTGAGAACCGACGCGCCGTTTACGCCTTGAACACCTTCGAGCAGGAATGGGCGGCGAGTGCGGGTTCCATTGGGGAGGGTCTGGTGCTCGGTGAGACAGTACGCGTACCACGCCATATTTTAAGTCTCCGAACCGGGACGGAGGCAGACTGAGCCACCTCTCGAGTCAAGTTTTCCTCAAAGCCAGGACTAT
>Ga0209006_10002422_pt1 | contig 17002 bp, 18 predicted proteins | sample JacPin_JW_Ref_O2_FD_188567 | JGI IMG/M metagenome (GOLD analysis project Ga0209006, IMG submission 188567) | Forest soil microbial communities from Algoma, Ontario, Canada - Jack Pine, Ontario site 1_JW_Ref_O2 (SPAdes) (version 2) | ecosystem: Environmental > Terrestrial > Soil > Boreal... | reverse complement strand
GAGTCATCTGAATGTAACTGACGTCATAGCCAATGGTGCCAGTCACGGCAATGCGACCGACCACTTTCATCTTGGACAGCGCGTTGTATAACCCTTGGTCCTTGCCGTTCTGAAACGCGTCGACCAAAATCTGTTTGTCTGCCCGAGGGGAGTACTCATAGACGGTCAGAGTTACCGAAAATTCCCTTCCGAGTTGGGTGTCCGTCCCCATGGCTGTAGTTTCAATCGTCTCTGGCTTCGATCTATCTTGGGAAAAAGCCGGAACTGCTCCTGAGCACAGCAGACAAATCAGCAGAAAACTGCCGGTGACAATTTTGCGACTCCCTGGAATAGTCTTCTTAATTTGCGACATTTCCTTTCCTCCTTTATCGGATTTATCGGACGCGTTTTACCGTGAGCTCTCTCGTACAGCGATTGCTCTTCCCCAACAGCTTTTCCCGGCGATCCAGTTCCCGTAGATCCGAATGGCATGCGGCTGTGGAATTTGCACTCCAGCAAACGCTGGTCCGAGCAGCCCCAATTCATCCGCAGGAACCCAGCCACGCCAAGGCCACCTGTTTCTCTTCGCCCCTTTGATTAATCGTCACGCCTTAAGAGAGCGAAAAAAAGGAGGACACCTACGGCAGGAATAAGTTCAACACCTCCCGCGCGTTTCGTAACAAAGCCCCCAAATACTGCGCCTGCACAGAATGCGAGCCAAAGAACGCCTTCTACACCAGCGCGCCGAAGGTGAGTGTCCCATGAGCCCTGCGCGTCCAGCGGGGCTGTCCCGTGAGCAGCCATGCCAAGATGACCTCCGACTTTATCGAGTGCGCCCGTGACGAATGTCAGGTTCACCGACTCTGCTCCAATCCGGCCCACCGCCGGATTCATAATGCCCATTGATACGCTAAGTAAGGCGATTCCAACTTCATCGATAGATGCGACGCGCAAATTCAGGATGACGAACACCGCCATAAATGCAGCAGAAGTTACAAGCACGACTCGATGGGAATGGCGGTATTTACCGGCTATGATCCAATGTCCGAGAAACGTGCCCACTAAGAAAAAAAGTATTGCCACTGCTTTAGGCAGAGCTGAATGAAACTTTCGTTCCCCGATGTACACACCCGCCGAGGTTGTGTTCCCACTCATAAAGGAGACAAATGTGTTGAATTGGCGAAGACCGTATCCATCGGTATAGCCAGCCACAGTCGCGAGGCAGATCGCTGTTTTATTAAAATGGTATGCGTTGCCGGAGACTTGGGTTTTTGCTGTCACCCCCTTTTGGGGCATAAAGATCATCCACTCTGTTAAGCCCGGAAGTCGTTCAAAATTGCGGATGCTTCATCTTCGTCACATCCAATCTTGACAACGCAGAGCATATCACCGGGACAACGGAGGGGAAATAACAACCCGGGCCTTCGACCTGTCCGAATGCCTGATTAACGCGAAATCGAACAGGTGGAATTGCCAAACGGAACTTGACCGGTAACCCGTGGGTTCAAACGGACGGGTAGAGCCGGCGGATCGTTGATGAGCAAGGATTACCAGCAGGAAAACTTCCGACGGTCATTGCCCCGCCTCTAAGATTCCTGCTTCGCGAGGACAGCTTGTCCAAGATGGTAGGCGAGATGTGTCGTCCGGCCCAGCAAGACGGCGAAACGGTTGCGGTGAGGCTCCCGCATGAAATCCGCGTCCGACACTGCCGTGTGTTTCTCCACCCATTCCGAAGGCGACAGGTTGGAAATTCCCGCCCACAGTCTTTCGTTGACCTCGTCCCATATATGTTTCAACTTCTCTGGGGAAAGCGTCAGATCTACTGTCTTGTCTGGATTTGAAATAAACGTCGCGTCGAGCTCTGGATGAAGTCTTTCGCCGACTCCCAGAATTGCCACCATGCGATCGTTGACCGCCGCCAGATGGCCCCAGAGATAGATCAGTCTGTTCTTTCCAGGGGCAATCTCTTTTTGAAGTTCTTCCTGAGATAAAGCACCGAAAAAAGTGCCGGCGCGGTCGACGTTACTCTTCCAACTTCGAAGCGCTGCATCAACAAACAAAGCTTCTGAACGCATTGTCTCCCCCTTTACTCTGGCAATCTCCATCCCTTTTCACTCGACCGTTCGGTTAGACCTGGGCTCTTCCACCGTCAACGAAGAGCTCGATGCCCGTGACGAAACTGGAGTCATCCGACGCGAGAAACAATGCCGCCTTGGCGACTTCGTCGGGTTCTCCCATGCGTCCCATTGGAATGGTGGACACAATCCGCCCAAGCACGTCGGCAGATTGCCGATTCAGGAGCGGCGTATTGATCGGACCGGGGCTGATAACGTTTGAGCGGATATGACGGTCCTTCAAATCTGTAGTCCAGGTTCGCACGAAGGATCGAATGGCAGCTTTAGTGGCGGCGTAAACGCCAAAGCCGGCGGTGCCCTTAACACTCGCGACGGAACCGTTGAGAATGATGGAGCCACCGTCCTTCAGCAGCGGTAAAGCCTTCTGGATCGTAAAGAATGTTCCCTTCACATTGACACTGAATAGTTTGTCGAAATGATCTTCGGTGGCGGCGCCAAAGGGAACAAATTCGCCCATACCAGCGTTGGCGAAAACAATATCGATACGCCCCTTAAGCTTAGAAATGGTCTGGTAAAGACCATCGAGGTCTGCCAATTTGGAAACATCTCCCTGAACTCCGGAGACGTTGCTGCCAATTGCTTCCACGGCTTCGTCGAGTTCCTTCTGGCGGCGGCCAGTGATGAAAACATAAGCGCCTTCTTTCGCGAACAGCTTCGCGGTAGCTAATCCAATCCCTTCGGTTCCACCGGTGATAACAGCGGTCTTGCCTTCTAGCTTTTTAGTCATTGTTTTTCTCTCGCGCCATTCAGGAAAAAGAGCATCGTGACGGGATTGGTGCCTTTGTTTCGCCATGCGTGGCGCGTACCGTTTTGCACGACGACGTCGCCGCGCTTCAAATGCACAGTCTCCCCGTCGTCCAACTCCATCCAAATCTCACCGTCGTAGACCATCGAGTAATCCACAGTGTTCGTCTTATGCATCGCAGGGTCTTCGTTTTCGAAGTGGTCGGCTAATCCCTTCAGACGAACCGACGCTTCGTTTCGAGCGGCCTCACCATCGAAAGAAGGATCGGCGAAGACTGCGCCGGGCGGAAACGTCACGAAGTGCAGGCTCGTGCCGCCAGGTCCCGGAACAATGGAGTCGGGGTAGCTGTCGAAGCGTTGCTCCTTGCTGAGTTCCGGGGTCGCCGCGTTGACCCAGATCAGCGTGTGCTCGTATCCCGGAACAGTTTTGAACTCATAGGCCGGCAACGCTTCATCGCTTTGAACGACGGACTTTCCGTTCACAGTTCCCGTGACGATGCGACGGTACGTACTCGGTTTCTTCCCGCGCATGAACAACTCTCGCTTCTCAGAAACAGTTTCATTCATGACTAAGAGCTCCAACTCAAACATCTTCAGAACCTGCCTTTCGAAATTCTCGCCTGCAAACAGGCCACCTGTGCCACTTCAGAGTTGAGCCTAAGCGGCGGAAGCCTTCCCGCGATACGCAGGCACAAAGACATCCTGCACAAATTTTTCAAACGACGTCGGCGTAGTGTTCTCCGGCGAACGCGGCTCCTGCGCAGCGATGACTCCTTCGTTGATGGCCTTGAACATCTCGATGTAGATTGCGGCTTTCTTCGGCGAAAAACCTGCTTGCGTCAACCCCTGCTGCATTTGGTCATACGAAAACTGCACGTAACGCAGATCCGGTTTGCCGATGGCGCGGCCGATCACCGCGGTGACTTCCGTCATCGTCAGATCGCGCTCACCGAGGAGTTCGCGCCTCTGTTTGCCGACAAAATCCAGATTCAGCAATCGCTGTGCGGCGTAGGCTCCGACGTCGCGCGTCGCGATCATCGGCATCTTCAAGTCGGGTATAAGAGCATGTCCGAACATATCCATCCCTTGAATCATGTCGACCGCCGCCAGATTGTTCTCCATAAAATACGCGGGGCGGAGGTTCAGAACGTTCAAGCCGCTGATCGCGTTCAGCTTTTGCTCCGAAGAGTGCAAACCCTCGATCGGCCCGGTGCCTTTAGGGGCATGTGCACCGTAGCTGCTCAGGTTCACGGCGTAGCGCACGCCAGATTCCTTCAGCGCTTTCGTGATGGCATCGCTCTCTCGCTCCTGGTCTTCCCGGGAGCTGATAGGTGGCAACATCACGTACACCGCGCGGGCGCCATTGAAAGCTTTGGTGAGCGCGGTCGCGTCGTTCAAGTCAGCCGTGAAAGCTTCCGCGCCTTTGCTGACGAAACGCTGCAGCCGCCCGGCGTCCCGCCCGACTACTCGGACATTCTTGCCATTCAATAGCAGCGAATTCGCGACGATCGATCCGGTGTTACCTGTCGCTCCCAAAATTACATAAAGGGCGTTTAAATCTGCTGATGAAGTCATAGCTATTACCTCCTTTGTATTGTTCTTATTATATGCACAATTACAGTCAAAAAAAGTCAGCGTTCCTTGGCTCGAATCTGCCCGATAAGGTCCGCAAGCGTTATGTTCGCCAGCGACTTCTCAAGACTCTTTTGAGTTTGAGAAAGGACCGCTGACATGCACTCCTTGAGGTTGCGACTGACCGGGCACCTCTTTTCCACCGGATATGAATGAATCGCAAATGCGCTCGGCGCTCCGCTAGCACGGTATATATCTAATAACGTGATCCTTGTGGGTGATCGCGCAAATACGCTTGCTCCGCTTTTTCCGCGCGTTGTCACAACCAAGCCGGCTTTGGAGAGTTTGGACAGCGATTTCCGAACGAAGGTGGGGTTCGCCTTTACGCTCTCAGCGAGAGTCGCCGATCCGACCTCGCCGCCGGGGTAAACGCCGAGCGCGGCCATGATGTGCGTGGCGACGGCAAATTGAACGCTCTTTGCTGACATCAAGCGCCTCTCTCAATATGTGATGTTAAGAATCACATTTGGTTGCAGGCTTTCTTGCAAGAGGCTAAAACGCGCACCGGGAGGGGGAGCCACAGCAATTTATCGGCCACTCGCATAGGTCGGGAACGCGCTGCCGAACATTGGGTTACCACTCTTTGATTGCTCTCGTGTGGCCTCGTCTTGGATTACATCCCAATGCTCGACCAGAACGCCGTCCTTGATGCGAACGATATCCGCCGCGATCGAGTTCACGGAAAGGCCGAAATTCGAGAATCGCCCATGCACAATCACAAAATCTTCTTCGGCCAGTATCGTTCCTGGCTCGTACCTCAATGTTGACGGAAGACTCTTGGTAAGATTGAAGAGACCTTCGCGTCCGGGCGCGATGTGAGCGCTGTGTTGGATGTAGTCCGGCGACCAGAACTTCTCAGCAGCAGCGTAGTCGCGCTTGTTGAACAGCGTATCAAACGCTTTCAAGACGAGCGCCTTGTTCTTCGATTCGATACGCTCACCCACCACTTTCATGGCTGTCATTTGCTGATCTCCTTTTTGCTCACTCTAATTCTGGCTGACGCTAGCAACCGCGAAGTTTTCAGAGCTTTGAGCCACCATCTACCGGGATGCTCGCTCCGGTGATCCACCGTGCTGCGTCTGACGCCAGGAAGGCGACTACATCCGCGACATCCTCCGGCTTGCCAATTCGCTTCAATGCCTGCATTCCAAGGACGATGTTCCGCCCTGCCTCAGTCTTCGCGAAATTCGACATGTCAGTGTCAATTACGCCCGGTGCGACTGCATTTACGCGAATGCCCTTTGGGCCGAGAATCCCGGCCCAATATTTGACAAGAGTCTCTAGCGCTCCTTTTGTCGCTGCGTAAGCAAGGAGCGAAGGCTTGTCCAAATCGGTCGTGCCAACCATTGCGCGAGCTCCAAGAGACGAGATCACGATGATGTTCGAACCTTCGCCGAGGATGGACAAGAGTTGCTGCACCAGAAAAAACGGACTTCGCACATTGGTTGCAAAAAGGTTGTCGAAGTCTTCCACTGTGTGGTCTTTGATGGTTGCAGCCTTGCTGACTCCCGCGTTGGACACCAACACATCCAATCGTTCGCCGACAATCGAGCGGACTTCCTTAGCCAACAGTGTTGCGCCCTCTGGAGTTCCCAAGTCCGCCATAATCGCGTCGCCGCGCCCCCCTTTTGCACGGATGTTTTCCACCAGAGATTTTGCTTCCTGTGCGGAGCGGCCATAATGAACCAGGACGTGCGCCCCGGCCTCAGCAAGGGCCGCTGCCGCCGCGCGGCCAATTCCTCTCGATGCGCCGGTCACAAGTGCAGTTTTATTTTGGAGTGCAGTCATCGTCCTCTCCTTTGCGCTCTCGGTTATTGCGTTCAGGCGTTCATTCCGCCGTCCACGGTGAGATTCGCGCCGGTAATGTATGAGGACTCCGGACCGGCGACGAACGCCACCAGCGCAGCGACCTCATCAACTTTTCCGTAACGGTCGAGTGCTGTCGCCGCCTTCTGCGGCACCGCCCAATCGCCCGCGGCTGGATTCAATTCGGTGTCGATCGGACCCGGCTGGATATTGTTGACTGTAATGCCCCGGCTACCGATCTCTCTGGCCAGCGCTTGAGTGAACATCTTGACGGCTCCCTTCGTGCCTGCGTACGGCACAAGCCCGGGCGCCGCGACACGCTCACCCACGGCCGAGCCGATCGTGATGATGCGCCCGCCGCTCTTCATGTGCTTCAGCGCGGCCTGGGTCGCGACGAATACACCGCGGACATTGATGTCGATGACGCGATCCATCTCTTCCAGTGTCGTTTCCTCGAACGGCTTCGGAATTGCCGTGCCGGCGTTGTTCACAAGGATATCGAGGCGGCCGAACTTCTCCACGGTATCTTCGACCGCTGCCACGACAGCGTCGGCGTCAGCGGCGTCCGCCTTAAACGCAATCGCCTTTCGGCCAGCGCGTTCAATTTCCTTCACTACCGATGCGGCCGCATCGGCACCTTTCGTGTATGTGATGGCGACGTTCGCTCCGTCCGCGGCTAGACGCTTTGCGATCGCCGCACCAATGCCGCGTGAGCCGCCCGTAATCAGTGCAATCTTTCCTTCCAAATTCTTTGACATTGTCGTTCTCCTCGAACTCGGCAATGCTTGTGAGGCATGATTCGACGTCTTGCCACTAGCCCAACAAATGCCAAGTTCACCACATCGGATGCCCTGAGGAGCTTGTCGGCGCCTTCTCCAAAGATACTTTGTTAAGATGGAAGCAATGCTTCTGGGGCATGGGAGTTGGAATGGAATTACGACATCTGCGCTACTTCGTCGCGGTGGCCGAGGCAGGAAGCCTGACGGTGGCAGCAGCACGAAAACACACGTCCCAGCCTTCCTTGAGCCGGCAGATTCGGGACCTTGAAGACGAAATCGGTGTCCAACTCCTCACGCGCCGCGCTCGCGGCATCGAACTGACGCCGGCCGGTCGAGCCTTTCTCGAGCACGCTCGCTCGGTATTATCACAGGTCGAAGCGGCAACTGAATCTGCACGTCGGGTCGCTCATCCCGTCAAACCATGTTTCTCAATAGGCTTTCTGACCGGACACGAATTGACCTGGATGCCCGAAGCCATAAAGATCTTGCGCGACGAGCTGCCTAACATCGACGTGATGATATCGAGTCAATACTCGCCTCTGCTCGCGGAGGGCCTTTCGAAAGGGAAAATCGATGCGGCCTTTCTCCGCCGGGAACGAGGCGTACCAGACTTGGCGTTTCGACTTCTCGTCAAGGAGCCTTTGATGGTGACCTTGCCGAGCGACCACGAACTCGCTGCGCTCAAGGCCATCAGTCCGAAGGATCTAGTGGGCGAGACATTCGTGATTGTTTCGAACACTGCTCCTGTGCTGCGTGGGGTGATCGATAATTACCTGAAGCGCTCGGGAGTTAAAATCACACCGGCTCACGAGGCGGACCACGTCACCATGGGAATGTCCTTAATAGCTTCGACGCGAGGCGTCGGGCTCTTACCTGCTTACGCACAGAACTTTCTCCCTTCGTCGATAACGGGTCGGCCTCTAAAGGGAGATGCGCCAACTGTGGAACTTGTCCTCGGCTACAAAAAGTCCAACAAATCTCCCATCCTTAAGCTCTTACTCTCAAGATTGGACGAGTTAGTCACTCGGGTCTCGACGAAGGCGCATTAGGCTCATCTTTCTCATCCTAAATGTAGGGAAACGTTTCGTTCATCTACGGGCGTCCCATGATGTGCAGATGCGCGTATGGCGATCCGGCCCACATGATGTAGGCGCCGGTCGGGTTGTGTGTGGTCGGGAGCCCAGTAGTTTTCGGATCGAATGGCCACATGATCATCCAGTGCGGACCGATTTCGATGGGAATGCTCGTGGTGTCGTTGGGATCCGAATCGCTTCGCTGAGTGGCGCCGGCCAGCATGTAAGTGATGCCGGGGACTGTGTTGGTCGGTTTCGGCTTGTGAGCTTTCGCGTCGGCGAACCATTGCAGCGCAGGTGCATCAACGCACATGGGCGGGTCGGCAACAACTTTTAGGTTTCCCGGCATGCAGGTGAAGCCGTTGTTCCCTTCGCGCAGGACGACCATTTGGCCGTGCGCGTCGGCGTCTACAATTTTTGCTCGGTCGGCGACATTCGCTGGCCCGGCGGACATTGCCCGGGCTATTTTAGTCTGTGTAGACTCGTTGGAATTAGAAGCTGGTGACTGAGAGTTGTGCATCTGCGCTGTTGCTACCGCGCAAACTCCAGCGAGGACTACGATGACAAGCGTTGCTGCCAGGACGTTAGAACTTCCTTTCGAAAACAACATACGAGACTCCTCCTATGGTTTCTAGTTGAGCCAAATCGAAATCGTAGCGATCCGTTGGAATTTCAAAAAGTATCCTCGACTCGGCTATGGTCTGTCTTTCGATTCCGCCACTGAGGCCGAACACGGTGCACCTTCCTCACGTTCCTGTTTCAATCCAAACGTCGATCCTAAACGTCACGAGTTCCGTCCGACGCGAAGCTTGGGAAATCGCACTCCTCCTTCCAGGTAGTCGTCGAGATGGGCTTGGACGGCGAGTAGCGGTGCGTCGCTTCGTTCAAGACGACAAAGCATGATTGCGCCTTCGAGGGAAGAAATGATGAGAGTCACCAGATCCTTTGCACTGACTCTACGGCGGATTTCACGCGCTTTGATTCCGGCATCGATCATCGAAGTGAGGTAGTTCTCCCACCCATGCAAAGCCTTGCGCGCACGACCGCGCAGAACAGAATTCCCGTCATCGGTATCGATGGCCGTGTTAAGCAACGGACAACCGCCTGGGATAATTCCGCGCCGCTCAACAAAATTCGCGACGAATTGCTTCAGCCTGTCAACGGTGTTCGAGATGGTATCCAGATCAAGGGTTCGCGCGTTTAGAGTTTCTCGCCACGCATAGTCAAAAGCTTCGGCTGCCAGCATTTCTTTGCTGTCAAAATGCCTGTAGATGCCACCTTTTTCGAGACCGGTCGCCTTCATCAGATCGGATAAGGCTGCCCCGCTAAAACCCCTCTGATTGAAAATGGGCGCTGCTTTGCGAATGATTTCCTGGCGGGTTTGCTCACCCTTGCGCATACACCTCTCCGCAAAACAAATCTGCGACCGATTGGTCGCTAATTGCATTGTATCAGGTATTATATGAGACCGAACGGTCTCTTATTGCATCGAAAAGACCGGGTACCGTATGGGCGCTACCGCAAGTTCTATTTCCCTTCCAAATGTCGCTGCAGAGCGACCCGTCATCAATCCGTGGATTATCGCGGTCACTGTTACGCTCGCGACATTCATGGAGCTACTCGACACGGCTATCGCCAATGTCGCGTTACCCCATATTGCCGGCGGCCTGGCCGTTAGCTATGACGAGAGCACGTGGGTGCTGACAAGCTATCTGGTATCCAACGCGGTCATACTTCCACTTTCTGCATGGCTGAGCCGTGTCTTCGGAAGGAAGCGCTACTACATGATTTGCGTTGTCCTCTTCACGGTGAGTTCTTTGCTGTGCGGCCTAGCTCCCTCGCTGGGTTTGCTCATCTTCTTCCGCGTTCTGCAAGGCGTGGGAGGCGGTGGCCTCGCTCCGGTCGAGCAGGCCATTCTCGTGGATACGTTCCCGGCACATAAGCGCGCCGCGGCTTTTGCGCTCTACAGCATGGCTATCGTGACTGCGCCTGTAATTGGTCCTCCGCTTGGTGGCTGGATCACGGACAACTGGAGCTGGCGTTGGATCTTTTTTATCAACATTCCCATCGGGATTGTGTCTCTGATCCTGACGAAACGGCTAATTTCCGATCCTCCGGAGTTCACACGTGAGGTTGAAGCCGCCCGGAAAGGCGGGAAGCTTCGCATTGATGGTCTCGGGATTTTTCTGATAGCGCTCGGCTTCGCGTGTCTGGAAGTCGTTCTGGATCGTGGACAAACCTTAGACTGGTTCGAGAACCGGTTTATAGTTTGCTTCTTCTCGATTGCGGTAGTGGCTCTGATAGTGGCTGGCTTCTGGGAGTGGCGCCATCCCGATCCAGTGGTCGAAATCCGTCTATTGGCGGACCGGAACTTTGCTATCGCGAACTTTTACTATTTTCTTTTTGGTTTTGCTCTGTTCGGGTCTACGGTGTTGGTTCCGCAGATGCTCCAGAGCCTCTATGGCTACACCGCTACCGATGCAGGACTGGTTCTCGGGCCTGGCGCTTTCGTGATCGTGGCGTTAGCGCCGGTGATCGTGAGAATCCTGCCGAAGGTCGGCATCAAACCGCTCATTTTTATCGGATATATGATCTTTGCGATGGCCATGTGGCGATATGCCAGCATTGACCTCGGCACAGACTATAAACACGTGGCTCTCTACAGGGCTCTCCAGGGACTTGGAATCGCTCCTCTGTTCGTGCCGGTGAGCCAACTGGCATATTCTTTCTTGCCGAAGAATAAAAACAACAAAGCTTCGAGTCTTACCAACCTAGCCCGGAACCAGGGAGGGAGCGTCGGTATCGCGTTCGTAACAACCGTGCTGGCGCGACGAACGCAGTATCACCAAGCCGTTCTAGTCGCGCACGTAACTCCGGGCCAGCAGCGCTATCGAGAAACACTCGACGCGTTGTCACGGTACTTTGTGACGCACGGTTTCACCGCCCCGGACGCGGCATTGCACGCGAAAGCGCAATTGGCACAATTGATTCATCAGCAAGCGGCACTTCTCGGCTTTCTCGATTGTTTCTGGCTGCTAGGCTGCGCGTGCATGATCGGGGCGCCTTTGGTTTTCTTCACGCGGAACTTCAGATCGGGCGGTCCTGGCGCAGGACATTAGCGTCCCGCCCACAACGGCGAGAGAATTCAACCATAAGATAGCGATAGCTGTATGGCGGGCGAGTTCGAAAATCTGCCCGCCTGTACCATATTATTCGGGTGACCGTGGTGCTCTAAATGCCGCGGCTCAGGTGTGGTCTAATGATCGCTAGCGCTATGAAACCCAGGAGAGAGACATGGCGTCTCCGCCAGTACCAAGCGTGCTGAATGCTCGCACCCAAGCATTCCCGGAATTAAACGCATTACAAATCAATCGCGTTCGCTCCGGCAGCAAACTTCGGCAAGTAGAACAGGGCGAAATCCTTTTTGATGTTGGTGACACGAATGTGCCGTTCTTCGTCTTGCTTTCCGGACGCATGGAGATTGTGCAGCCGGGTCTGAATGGTGAACAATTCGTTGCCAAACATGGCCCCGGTGAGTTTACGGGTGAGATGACCATGATGTCGGGCCGGCGGTGCCTGGTGCGTGGTCGCGTCACAGAATCCGGCGAGTTTCTGGAGCTTACCGGCGATGGATTGCGGGCGCTCGTTGCAAGAGATGCTGAACTGAGCGAAGTTTTTATGAGGGCTTTTATACTGCGGCGATTGGAACTCGTCAGCCAAGGCCAAGGCAGCATCATCCTATTGGGTTCGCGGCACTCGGCGAATACACTGCGCTTGCGCGAATTCCTTACACGCAACGAACATCCGTACGCCTACGTCGATCTCGACACTGATAAGACTTCACAAGAGCTTCTCGATCGCTTTGAAGTGAAGCTCGACGAAATTCCTGTAATCGTGTGCGGCGTTCGCGCGGTGCTGCGGAATCCGACGATTCCGCAATTGGCCGATTGCCTGGGATTAAACGTCGCAATCGACCAGACGGAGATCCGCGACCTTATTATTGTCGGTGCTGGTCCCGCCGGACTTGCGGCGGCTGTGTACGGCGCCTCGGAAGGACTGAACGTGCTTGTGGTTGAGGCCATCAGTCCTGGAGGGCAAGCGGGATCGAGTTCCAAAATTGAAAATTATTTAGGATTTCCGACCGGACTCTCGGGTCAGGAACTGGCTGCGCGCGCGATTGCCCAGACCGAGAAATTCGGAGCCCAGATGATGGTGGCGCACAGCGTCTCGCAACTGGATCGCGGAAAGCGTCCCTACAAAATTTCCCTCGACAACGGCAACAGGCTCGCGGCACGCGCCGTGGTGATCGCGACCGGTGCCCAGTACAACAAGCCGCAAATCTCCAACCTGGACCATTTCGAAGGGCAAGGGATTTACTATGGCGCGACTTACATGGAGTCGCAGCTATGCGAGCGGGAAGAAATCATCGTCGTGGGAGGAGGAAACTCGGCTGGACAAGCGGCCGTTTTTCTGGCGCAGACCGCGCGCAAAGTTCACATGCTGGTACGCTCGAATCAGTTGGCGAATACTATGTCACGTTATTTGATTCAGCGGATTGAAGAGAATCCCGGTATCGAAATGCATTTCAAAACGGAAATCGTTGAACTTCATGGTGACGATCATTTGGAGAGCGTCACCTGGCGAGACAAAGTGAGTGGCGCGACTTCCGTACACCCCATCCGTCACGTATTTATTATGGCCGGAGCATCTCCGCGCACTGAGTGGCTGCAAGGCTGCGTCGCCATGGATAGTAAGGGATTCATTCTCACCGGGCGTGACTTGGAGACCGTCACCGGAAATTCGGCATGGCGGCTGGCCCGGCCTCCTCAAATGCTGGAAACGAGCTTGCCCGGCGTGTTTGCGGTAGGAGATGTTCGGTCAGGCAATGTGAAACGCGTTGCTTCGGCTGTAGGTGAAGGAGCCATAGCCGTCCACATGGTCCATGACTCCTTGGAGGAAGCCTAGGAATCGCCCGCGCGCGAATAGGTCGCCGGCAAAGCGCGATATCGATTACTTCGAACGAGCTCTTCCGGTGTTTATTTCGCGTCTATCCAGGTGTCCGATCCTGTCAGCTTGACGGCCACGTCAGTAAACCAGAGGTGGAGCGGCTTGCCGTCTGCCGTGCCGCGATGCTCGGTTGAGATGAGGAGAGGGCCGGCTTTCTTGTAGCCTGCCCACGACGCGATGACGACACCCGGCTTTGCGTTTCCGCCGTGGCGGAAGAGCATTGCTTCGACTCGGTGGTCGGCGCCGAGATAGAGTTCCCATGTATCCCCTGGCGTAAAGCCGCCAGCCTCGGCAGGATATTTCACGATGACCTGATCTCCGGTGCCCGTTCCCAATGGCAGTTTCTGCTTACCCTTGTCTTGCACATCGGCACTGGTATCCCAAATGGCATGGAAGGGAAAGATCAGCCAATACATATCGTTGTTGAAAGCCGGATCAACTTCGTCTTTCACATTGGCCGGCTGGCTGCTGACTTGAGAGCGAAGATAAGTAACTTTTACGGGCTTGCCGTCTTTACGTGTTCCTTCAAAGGAGACTTTGCCGGTCTTGGGTTCCCACTCCCACTTATGAGCCACCTTAAGGTTAAGCGCGGGTAAGTCTATGTTCCAGGTATAGCGGATGGCTTCGACCTGCCCCCACGAATCAATACCAAAGGTCTTCGCCATCTCTTCGGCAGATGGCGGGCGGGTCTGCGCCCGGGAAGTTGCAGCCAGGAGTAGCATGGCGACGGCAAGAAGACCAATCATCGTTATGCGGCGCGGATTTCTCATGGAGTTCGCTCCTTTGCGAATTGTGGGATGCTGCGTTGGATGATGGCAAAAGTTTCGGGATGCAAGAGAGTATGCCGGCACAGCTACTTTCGCCCACAGCCATTCGCACCCATCACTCAGTAGGCGCGCATTATATAGCACATCCCGGTTGATTGTGTTCTTGCATGTTCACGCGGCCGCATCCGTTAGTCGATAAAGTTCGCGGTCCGCAGTTTCCGTCCGCAAAGCGCAGCTAATCGGTTGGGTCTCGCGTTACCGCGGTTCGTGTGTACCTGCGAAACAAGACAATCGCGCCAGCCATTGCCACCGATCCGTATTCCAGCAGCATAATCCACCAAGGAACCACCCACGGACGACTAATCGTGCGCAAGTGCCAAACGTAGTAGGTCGGGATGATGCTGACTGTCCAGATGATGAGCGGCACTGTCGAGACCGAACGCACGAATGGCAGAAGCCAGAGAAGATACCAGGGATATACGACTGGTGCGCACAGCAGGGTCGCCGCCATGGGCCATGCGAATGCGTCTGGGGACAATGCTGGAGCCTTGCTCCTCATCCAGAATGCTGTGAGAAGTCCGATGAGCACCGCCAGCACCACTATCAGCTGCGGACCGGCCACATGCTCGAGCATTGCAAACATCGGATCGTTAAAACGGAACCGCTGCACGAACGTGCCGAGCGAGCCGAGCGGAATCCACCCGTGATTTAAGAATGGAACGTAAAGGAGAACGACAACGGCTGCCGACAGCGCGGCATCGCGCACACGAACACGCCTCCAGTAGAGAGGCACCAGTACAATCGGGAGCAATTTCACCGCAACGGCTAGTCCAAACGCGAGGGCCGCAATAGCACGCCAACGCCGTCCTAGCGCGGCAACTGACACGAGCAAAAGTAGCGCGCCGACAATGTCTATGTGACCGCTGCCCGCCACTTCCACTGCGAGCAGTGGGTTCCAGGCATAAGCCAAAACCCAGTGTGTTTCTTGCTCGCTCCGGCGCAATATATCGAGCAAAACGAAAACGATAATCGCGTCGCAAAGGACAAATGCTACTTTCAGCGCAAAGACAGACTCATGAATCGCCGTGACTCCGCGGAAGAAAAGCTGGGCTCCTGCTGGATATGGGCTCGGTACTTCCGGATTGTTTAAAGTGCGGGTCTCGGTTGTGTGCAGCTCGGCGAGCGCAGGATCGCTGGGAACAACGATATAGGGGTTATAGCCGAGTCGTTGCACGCGGCCATCCCAGAGATAACGATGAATGTCATCATCTGAACCCGGCGCCATCAATAGAAATGGAATTTGCCAGAGCACCGCCAACAGGAGCCCGATGAAGATCACGCGACGCGGGAATTTCGGCGTTGCGAACAACTCACGAATGGCGAGCAGATACGCGACTCCGGCAACTGCCAGCGGAATGATGAAGGACGGCTCACCCACGCTTGCAAGCTTGCGTGAACAATTCGTCAGGGACACAAGCAAGATGGCGCCGAACCCGTAAAGCCTGTGTGATGGCGTGATCTTCACGGATCGTCCGCGCCCACCGGCAGCTGTGCCACAGCCTGTTCCCATTGCTTCAGCCAAACCGCAGTTCGTGGCGCCCTGGCAGGAGCGAGGCGCAGCTCCGCGGCGAGCCGAGCTAAGTCCCGCTCCTCGTCAATGTCGTAGAAAGTATCCGTGAACGCAACGGAAAGCTGCAGTTCTTGAGCGCGCGCTAATAGTGTCTCCAGCGCGGTCTTAGTTCCCATGCCATCGCCATAAAAAAGGGTGGAATGAGCGGCCTTGGCTCCTACCAGATAGTAGCCACCATCATTGGTGGGCCCAACAACTACATCATGATCGCTGAGCGCTTCGAACGCGCTAGCGAGAACCGACGTCGGCAGATGTGGGCTGTCACTGTTGAACGCAACCACACGTTGGCGGCCGAGCGCAGCGAAGTGTGCAAACACCGAGGTCAGGCCCGCCGCAAGACCGTCCCCTTCTTGCGGCACAACTTTCACTACGCCTCGCGCCAACGGCATTAGTTCTTCGACATCCAGAGGAGGGCACATAATGACAACGTCTACAGTGCCCAACGAGCGCGCTAGCGCGATTGTGTCATCCAGAAGACAGCAATATAGTTGGGTGACCGCTTCCACCGGAAGGCTCTGAGCTAAACGAGTCTTGACCATGCCCGGCCTGGGTGCTTTCGCCATCACAACCAGCGTGGGGCTGTTAGGCGAATTCTTAGTAGTTTCGCTGGAAGGTTGCATCGGAGATCGCTGAGCCACGACTCACGCCGGCCGTGGCATTCCGGCCATTCGACGCCGGAAAGAATAGCGCACTATCAGGAAAAAAATGAACCAAGCAGCTCCTATCGTTCCTCTCAACGTACCGCTGATCTTGGATTTCCCAATGCGCGGATAATAGCTGACGGGCACTTCGACGATGCGGAATCCCGCAAGGGTTCCTTTTAAAATTGTTTCTACTGCCCAGCCGTAGGTGGTCTCCTGAAGCTCAAGTCGGCGAAGGACATCTGCTCGCGCTGCACGGAACGGCCCCAGGTCGCTTATTTTCAGACCATATAAGAACCTGATCAGCGCAGCCGCCAGCCGGTTGCCAAAAGCGGCGTGCCAAGGCAATGCACCGTGAACGTTCTGCTTTCCCAGCCGCGAACCCAGGGTTATGTCCGCACGACCGTCAATGATTGGAGCCAACAGAAGTGGCAATTCATCCGGTCGATCGCTGTAATCGCCGTCTAGGAACACTACAACGTCAGGGGTATTTGCTGCAGCCAGTCCGGTCAAACAGGCGCGACCGTAGCCGCGACGAGGTTCATGGAGCACACGCGCTCCCATCTTCGATGCGATCTCGGGAGTGCCATCGATTGAATTGCTGTCCACCACTAACACTTCTGTGACGATATCGGACGGGAGATCAGCTAACACGCGGCCGATGGATTGCGCTTCGTTGTGAGTGGGAATGACGACCGAAACTCGCACTTGATCTTGTCACCACCAGAGCGAGGACGGCCAGCGCCGCGCAAGCAAAGCGTCGACGCCCCAGGTTCGGCCGGCGCGTCCTACCAGAATTGCGAGCGCCG
>Ga0209006_10002421_pt1 | contig 17003 bp, 9 predicted proteins | sample JacPin_JW_Ref_O2_FD_188567 | JGI IMG/M metagenome (GOLD analysis project Ga0209006, IMG submission 188567) | Forest soil microbial communities from Algoma, Ontario, Canada - Jack Pine, Ontario site 1_JW_Ref_O2 (SPAdes) (version 2) | ecosystem: Environmental > Terrestrial > Soil > Boreal... | reverse complement strand
GCGCCGCGAATATTCATGGGGGTTTCGGACGCACGTTCACAATCTGGGCGGGTGGTTGATCAATTCGTCGTAGTGCGGATCATGTTCGACGATTAGAAGCTCGGGGTCCGTCTCGCCAAAATAACTCTGACGTCCGGCAAACGGCACGTGCAACAGACGCGTGACTTCGGCATACCCCTCAGCAGTGCGTCCCGCACGGACCAGGATGATGCTGCGTATAAAAGACACATACGGCCCGTTGGTTGCGTCGCGCTCTTCTGGAGAGATAGTGCGCGCCGTATCGATAGAGCCCAGCGCCGCCGCATGCTCACCGAGCATCGACTGCGCCAGAGCCAAATGCACAAATGCGTCCGTCAGCGTGGGCGCGCTCTCCATGGCCTTTCTTGCCTCCTGCTCAGCGCTCCGGAAACTCTGTTCCGCGTGGCCCGCGTCGCCGGCCGCCCAAAATAGAAGCCCGATGAGCATGGTGCGTTCGATTGGATCGTCTGCGGGCACCCCGTCCCACAATTTTATCTCGTCGAGGTAACGCCGTTCGCCTCGTGCAATCCCTGCCTCGATGACATGCTGGTCATCCGGCTCGAGCAAGTTGCGGTGTGCGCGCAACAGCGTCCGCAACGGCTCTACGCTGTTCTGCAGGTAGCTGTCCAAACGCGCGCGCGAGATATACCGGTCGGGGTCGTTGGGAAAACGCTTTGCGAGAAGCTTGGTCCACTCAACCGCTTCCGGGAATCGCCGCAGCCCAAGCAGAGTGCTGACGGGCCCTCCCTCATAGGCGTTATTCAGCGGGTCAAGATCCCAGGCCCGCTGAAAATGTTCGAGGGCTTCCGTCATGCGACCACGCCGGCGTAGCGCAAAGCCAAGAACCGCGTGAGCCCTCGCCGAGTTCGGGCGCATACGCAAAACGCCGTTGAGGTCAATGATGGCCTGGCCCACATCGTCAGAGACGTACATTGCGTACAGGCCGCGTGCCAGCTGGACTTCAGGCAACTGCGGATCGGCTGCCAGCGCCCGCTCAAACGCCTGTTTTGCTCGGGCGCCATCCTCGGAACTTACAGAATGTTGATACGCGTAGATGTCCACCTGCGAGAGCAGCGCAAGTGCGTCGGAATAGCCTGGGTCCAGCGCCACAGCCTCCTCAAGCAGGCGCCTTGATTCCAGCAGGTCCGCGGTGTCATTCGGCGTGTCCCTGCTGAATATTGCAACCGCGCGAAGGTAGCGATCGTAGGCGTCACCGCTGTTGGTAGCCACTCGCTCGAGCTCGCCACGCTCATACTGGGTCAGCGTCGCGGCGAGAGCGTCGGCGACTTGACGCGCTACCGCGCTCTGCAGGTCAAGGATGTGCTGCAAATCGCGATCGTAGTTTGTGGCCAGTATGTGGCGATCGTCGCGCACGTCTATCAGCTGTACGGTGAGCCGCAGGGTGTTCCCGTCGCGCCGGATTGAGCCCTCGAGAATGGACCCTACGCTTAGCCGCTGGCCGATTTCACGGATGTTGCGAGCCTTGCCGCGGAACTCCATCACCGAGGTGCGCGAGATCACCTTAAGTTCTCGCACGCGCGCCAACGCGTTCAAGATCTCTTCCTGCAAACCATCGGCGAGATAAGTGTCCTCGGGGTGACCGCTCAGATTGTCAAACGGCATTACGGCAATCGATTTTGGGCTGAACGTTGGCGTTGTAATTTTTGTTCTATTGGTCCATACAGTGACGGCTACGGCACCGATAGCAACCAGTAACAACAGAGTTGTTCCTGCCAGAAGCCCACGGCGCTTGCGCGATGCAGTCGGGTTGAGGCGCGCATCGACTGCCGCCGTCGCCGGAGCACCGCCGAGCAATCGCATTACTTGCTCGACAAAAGCTGACGGCGTCGCGCCGCCTGCGAGATGTGACCATTGCCTCTCTCGAAACCGATCCGGTACGCGGGCCGCCGATTCCGGCGTATCGTCAATCAGCACAGGAAGCAGGAACGCCTGATCATCCGCCATGAGGTGTGAGCGTTCGACTGCGAGCCTCCATTCCAGGCGAAAGTAACCTTCGCTGCGCGCGTTGGTACTTGCGGACATGATCGGAACGAACAGCGCGCACTCTTTGATCTGCTTGCGGATCGATGCATCCCAAGCATCACCGCCGCGCAGTTCGTTCTGATCGAACCACACTTCAATACCCGCAGCGCGCAACGACTCACAGATGCGTCGTGCAGCATCTGCGTCCTGCGAGGCGTAGCTGAGAAAAACGGCCCTGGGCAATTCGCTCACCGGAGAACTAGCGGGATCGCGGTTTCGAAATGGCTCAGCCGCCCCCCCAGGCAGAAGTACCTTCGAAGTTCCAATGATTGCTGCCGGCAATCCAGACCGGAATCCCGGAAAGACGTCCTTCGGCGGCTGCGATTTCGCACTATTACGTTCCTCGCGCCCAGATTGTAGAGATAAGACGCAGAAGGCCGACTGGGGACGACTCGCAAGCGTCGAGCACCGAAATCCGGCGCCACTGTCTCCCCGACGCCATCACCTGCTTACAGCGGGCATTCAAGGACTTAGGGTGGTTTCAGTATCATACGTGCGGGTCGCGAAGGCTTGAAGAGCGCGTGGGGTCACCACCCATACGCGATGTTGCGGGATCAACATTCGCAGCGCACGAGCCAAATAGACATACGAATTAAGGGCTTGCAACTTTGCTGCTCTGCAGCGAAACCAAGTTCATAGCCGCGCACTAGCCAATACGGAAGCGCGATAACCCCCATGTTCTGGCTGCTTCAGCCACCGTGAAGCGTGGGCGCCAGTCGTACAAAGATTCGAGTTGACGTTTCGCCGACCGGCACCGCTGAGATGTCGGGAGGCGCGCGAAAAATTGGCGCCCGCGGGATTCCCTCTCAGCGGTGATTTGCAGGCTTTTATCGGCGAAATGTGGTCGTTCGTCGGGGGGGTCCCTTTTAACGCGAAAACGTCATAACATCACAACTGCAACAATCGACGGTTCAGCAATTAGGGGGCTTTGGGTATAGCGAAACACGCTGCGACCCCAAAGGATGGACGCTGAGCTCACACGACAGTAGCTGATGGCCAACGATTCGACCCGCTCAGCGACAGGGCAGAGTGCAGGTGCAGGCACAGCGCGGCATGCCTGACCGCTGACCAAACGCAGACGTGTGCAGACCTCCGGCTCAATCTGACTGCGGACCCAATGCGTCATTTTGACACGTAGGTCACGCTCATTCGATTCGGGAGCTTTCAATGCGTCGTGACTCCTGGCGGCGTCGTCCAGCCCAATTGTTTGCACTTGTTGCGCTCGGCATCGGTGCCTTAGTCGTGGACTTGGGAGTGGCGAGCGGCCAAACCCCGCCGCCGATCAGCGAAGACTCGGTAGTCGCGGAAGTAGTCGTGACCGGTTCGCGAATTCCGATACCGAATGATGTCGCCATCAGCCCCGTCACCGAAATTAACTCAACCCTCATCGAGAGAACCGGCGTAACTCGGATCGAAGACCTCCTCAACTCCTTGCCGCAAGTATTCGCCGACCAGGGTTCCACAGTTTCGAACGGGGCCGACGGTACAGCAGCGGTCAACCTGCGCGGTTTCGGCTCAGGGCGCACGCTGGTACTCGTAAACGGTCGCCGGCTCGGACCTGGTGATCCCGAGGGCGGTAGTCAATCAGATCTCAACCAGATCCCAGTTGAGCTCATCAACAGCGTTGAAATCCTTACGGGCGGTGCCTCATCTGTGTATGGAGCAGACGCGGTGGCCGGGGTCGTGAACTTCAAATTGATTGACCACTTCGAAGGTCTCAAAGTCACGGCGAATTACGGCTTTTATAATCACACCAACGACAATACTGAAGGCGTGAATGATGCAATTGTCGGCGAAAATTTTACCCTTGCGCCGACGCATGTCGACACCGGTTTCACTAAGGACTTGAGTCTCCTCGCCGGCCTCGACACACCCGACGGCAAAGGCAATGGCATGTTCTACGCGACCTACCGCGACATTGCCGCGGTGCTGCAGTCCCAGTATTCCTACAGCGCGTGCAACTTGACCTCGGGCTATCTTGTTGGCCAGAGTGCGAATGGTGGCCAGTTTCAGTGTATTGGCTCTCCTACGTCTTATCCCGGCCTCTTCAAGACGATCGATCTGGACAGCGGCGCCACCGGTCCGGCGCAAACCATTGGGCCTCATGGCAATCTGATTCCGTATTCGACTGCCGATAGCTATAACAGTACTCCGACCAACTATTTTCAGCGTCCCGACAAGCGCTATACCGGGGGCGCGCTTCTTCATTACACGTTTAATGAACACGCCACCGCGTATTCAGAAATCCAGTACATGAACGATCGCACGATTGCACAAATCGCACCGTCGGGCGCGTTCTTCGGTACCAGTATCGACACGGTCAACTGCAACGACCCCGAACTATCGCCCAGCATGATAAGCAACTGGTGCGGCGGCAGCACGGCAGGCAGCGCCTCTCTCTTAATCGGGCGCCGCAACATAGAAGGGGGCCCGCGCATAGACGATATAGAACATACGTCGTGGCGAGTCGTCATCGGGACACGGGGGACAATCGACGATGCCTGGCAGTACGACGCGAGCGGGCAATACAGTAATGTGCATCGCGTAGAGGCAATCTACAACGACATGTCAATCATGAAAGTTGTCAATGCGCTCAGCGTCGTCGGCTACAACTCGGCCACCGGCATTGTCGGAGGCGCGGGCGCGGTTCCTACCTGCACCTCGGCGCTACCTGGATCGTTCAACGGCATATATCCGAATGCCGGCAGCGACGTCAGTTGCGTCCCCTGGAATATCTTTCAAACCGGCGGCGTCAACGCCAAAGCCCTGAACTATATTGCAGCTTCAGTTTCCGATCGCGGCGAGGTCGGCCAGCAAATCCTTAGTACCAATTTCACCGGCGACCTAGGTAAGTACGGTGCGCGACTTCCAACCGCCGCCGAAGGCGTAAAGGTCAATTTGGGCGCGGAATGGCGCGAGGTGAAATCCTCATTCAACCCTGATCTCGAGTTTCAGAACGGTGACGTGGAGGCCCAAAATGGAGCTGTACTACCTGTGTCGGGCGCGATCATTGCCCGCGAGGTCTTCGCGGAATTACATGTACCTATCATTTCGGACCAGCCGCTAGCCAAGTCGCTCAACTTCGACACCGGGTACCGATTCTCCAGTTACGGAGCCGGATTCAACACCAACACATACAAGTTTGGCCTCGAGTGGACTCCTGCGAGTGATTTCAGGCTGCGCGGTAGCTGGTCGCGTGCCGTCCGTGCACCGAACATTGCAGAGCGCTTCGCATCGCAGTCGGTCGCTGCTGACGGTGCAACCGATCCTTGTGCGGGGGCAACGCCGGCGTTTTCGCAGGCCCAGTGCGCTCGCACCGGTGTGACTGCCACGCAATACGGCAACATCGCGCCGAGTGCGACTCAAGTGTACAACGGCCTCACCGGCGGCAATCCGCAGTTGCAATCGGAAACCGCGACTACGGCGTCGTTCGGAATCGGCTGGAATCCATCCTCGCTAAAGGGGTTTCGCGTCCAGACGGACTACTACGATATCCGTATAGAGGGCGTCATCCAGCAGATTGGCGCGGACACTATCTTGCAAGAGTGCGTTGCCAACGATCTCTTCTGCAACCTGGTCCACCGTGATCATTTCGGATCGCTCTGGTTGACGCCGCAAGGCTATACCATCGATATACTCACCAACGAAGGCGAGCTTGAACAAAGAGGAATAGATGCCGACTTAGGTTACGACTTCGCAGTTGGAAGACTCGGGGAGGTCATGTTGAGCTCGGTGGGTACATATATGATTAGCGACGTCACCGAGCCGATCCAGGGGATCGCGACGACTAGCTACGATTGCGCGGGGTATTATGGCGCAATTTGCGGACCGCCCAGGCCTAGATGGCGCCAAACGGCTCGCCTTACCTGGCAAATCCCATGGCGAAGCGTCGAAGTGGCGTTGGCTTGGCGTTACTTCGGACCCGTTAGGCTCGACTCGACAAGCTCCAACCCTAATCTAGCGGAATCAGCTGCCATCAACGGCGGTATCTCGAACACCGACGCACGGCTCAGTTCACGAAGCTACATCGATCTAAGCGCGGCCTTGCAGCTGACAAAGATCATATCCTTGAGGGCCGGCATAAACAATCTGCTCGACAAAGATCCACCCATAATTGGGGGCGATGATGCCCCCGCCAATGGCAACACCTTTCCGCAGATTTACGACTCGCTAGGCCGGTATATCTTCGGAACCGTAATCGCTCGCTTCTAGCGGCGAGCCGCTTGATCCGAGCGCCTGGGTCACAACCAGGGCCTTAGCTGACTACGGGAGATCGGGTTCAAGTCTGGGAGCGATTGAGTCCTGATCGCGCTAGCCGCGCCGCATGTCCGTACTTCGGCTGCTGTCAATCACATCAAGGGCCGCCAATCTTCACCCAGCCGCTGCACCACCCGGCGAACGCTACGCTCTTTCCCGCGAAGAGCGCGCAGGAACCCATCGAATCTCCCGTCTTCTTATAGAGCGAACAATTCCCGCAATATGCGTCGGACTTTGCTGACTTTGTAACGTAATCGCGCCCTCTAGCGGCCGGATCACTTGGATCCAGTGCCGGCAAATCGGCATGAGCAGCGCTATTGATAAACAGGCCTGCAACCGGAACGAGCGCGCCCGCAATCAGGCCGCGCTTCACCAGTACACGCCGTGTAATCACTCTATCCATGTTCATGGCCCTCTTGGCAAAAACGTTCCAGACCCGGCTGCCGGGCGAATGTGGACTAGTCTACTGCGAATTCCGAGATGGCCGTTACCGCGTTTCCGCAATTACCCCACTCGCGCGCGCGAATGACAAATAGCGGTCAATGCGGCCAGAACCACGGTCTGTCGCCTCGAGGGCCGAACGCGCCGTCGAGCGGCCGCTAGAGCACGTAATGTTGTTTAGGGAATCAGTCATTCACGCCGGGCGGGGCGGTAGTCAGGTGCCGGAATGCGAAACTGAATGACCGCGTATACTGGCCGCCAGTGCACAATGGGCGTCGTCAGGAATCGTGGAGGTCAGCGACATGCTATATGCCCGACACTCTCTGATCCTTGCTCTCCTGCTCGCCAGCGCAGGCGCCACCGGCGCGGAGACCTCGAAACTGTCGCCTGAAGTTCAGGCGTTTGTCCGCGTGCAGGCGCCCACTGTGGTACTGGCGCATGTGAGAGTCATTGACGGCACTGGGAAGCCGGCGGTCGACGACCAGAACGTAGTTATCGAACACGGACAGATCTCCAGGATCGAATCAGGTCACACCACAGCGTCAGGGCCCGATACGACTGTCCTTGAGATGCAAGGCTACACAGTGATGCCTGGAATCGTAGGGATGCACAATCACTTGTACTACATTGCGCGTCCGAACCTCGAGGCCGGCAAAGTTCCAAGCTTCGATGCGCCACTATTGGCGCCCCAGATGATGTTTTCGTCGCCGCGGCTGTATTTGGCGGCCGGCGTCACGACGATGCGGACAACGGGGAGCGTCGAACCGTATGCCGATCTAAACCTGCGGGACCAGATCGAGGCAGGCACGCTTCCCGGCCCGCATATCGACGTGACCGCCCCGTACCTCGAAGGAAAAGGTTCGTATTTCATTCAAATGCACCAGCTTTCGAGCGCGGCGGAGGCCAAGCGATTCGTGGATTATTGGGCAAGCGTGGGCGCTACCTCATTCAAAGCCTACATGAACATTACTCGCGCCGAGTTGAAAGCTGCCATCGATGCTGCGCACGCTCACGGACTCAAAATTACAGGACATCTGTGCTCGGTTACCTATGCCGAAGCGGCTGAACTGGGGATAGACGATCTTGAGCACGGATTCGCTGTCAATACCCAGCTCGACCCCGGCAAGAAGCCTGATGAGTGCACGGAATCGGACGGCCAAGATACGCTGAAGGCCATGGACCCGGATGGGCCGGAGGCCAGCAAACTGATTAGCCTGCTGGTATCCCACCACGTCGCGGTCACTTCGACGCTACCGGTTTTCGAGCCCATGAAGGCTGGACGGCCGCCGCTTCAGACTCGGATGCTCGATGCCATGAGCGCGCCGGCGCGTGAGGCATATCTATATGCTCGCAACCGTCGATTTGAAAACCCCTCAGCCGACGCGGATCTCGCGTGGTCGCACCTGCTCAAGATGGAACGCAACTTTGTCGCTGCCGGGGGCCTTCTGTTGGCGGGCCCGGATCCCACAGGCAATGGTGCCGTGTTGCCGGGTTTCGGCGATCAGCGGGAAATCGAATTGCTCGTCGAGGCGGGATTCACGCCAGTGCAGGCCATTCGCATTGCGACGCTAAATGGCGCGATATTTGAAGGCAAGCAAGCCAGCATTGGCTCAGTTGAGGCTGGTAAGCATGCGGATTTGGTAGTCGTCAAGGGCGATCCCTCCCAGCGAATCGCCGACATCGAGAATACGGAGATCGTATTCAAGGATGGAATTGGATACGACTCGGATAAATTGCTTCGCTCGGTTGCCGGCAGGTACGGTCAGTACTAGTCGCCGACCGTCGGGCGCACGTCTCGCGGCATAAAAGCAGACCTTCGATAAGACGGCCATAGTTAAAGAACGAAGTGCCTGCGCATGCCTGAGCAAGAAAAACCCGAAATATATCAGCAACACAGCGATAGCCTGAAGGCAGCCGTGCCCCAATATGCGGAAACACCGACCGCCTCGGAGAAATCAGTGCCTATTCTCGAAGTCCACGCACCAAACGAAGCGTTGCACACGTGGAAGGGCTTCTTGCTCCATATCGCAACGATCGTCATCGGGCTCTTTATCGCTGTAGGTCTCGAACAGACCGTCGAGTTTTTTCACCACCGACACCTGAGGGGACAATTGGAAGCGCAAATGCAGGAAGTCTTCGCCGGAGATCTTCGATCCGATGCCAATAGCTTGAAGAAACTGGGCGACTTGCGTGCATATTTGCTCCAGGTACGAATAGCAATCATTGCGCGCCTAGAGGGCAAACAGGACCCACAGCCGCCGCCAGCGAACGATCCACGCATGGCCTCATTTACGATCTTTCCGAATTTAGCACCCTACGAAGCAGCGAAAGAAAACGGCACTGTGGCTTACCTTCCAACTGCACGGATCCGGATCTATAACCGAGTTGCATTTCAACGCGAACTCACTGCTACCGTGCGGGAGCATTGGTTCGATGGACTCGCGGCGCTAGCCGCATTCAACGAACGCTACACGGATTCGGCCGGAAACCTCGAAATGGGTGGGGTGTCCACTGCGCCTGACCTCGCGAAGCTGTCACGCGCTGAGCTTGTCGAATACTTGAGCGTTGTCGCTGCACTCATCAAGAAAACCGATCTAATGGTCAACCGATATCGGCTCTTCGACATCGAGTGTCAGGCGATTCTAGATGGAGTTGGAGACGAGGACGCGTTACTTCGAGTGATTGCGGGGGGAGGGACGAAGGATTCGACCTCGGTGCCTTCGATTCCGCAATGATGAATATAAGCGCCCGGTCGAGCCGCTGCTTCCCAACCAGGCCCCCTCCGGGCAGAGGGATCGCTCAAAAGCGGCGCGCCGCGAAAGTCAGCCGCTCATCCAAACACACCATTTTCAGCGAGCTGTCAGAAAGCAAACACTCACGGAAACTATCGCGCTCGCTCACGGTGAATCACCGAACCTGATCGTGATTACAGATCGGCCAAGACCGACATCATGACATTGCGTCGGGGCAGAACGTTTACTAGGTTCGGGCCGGTGATCGACGGCCCAGCGTTGTCGGTGATTGCGTTCGAATTCCACAGATTGTTGACCGCAAGCTCAACGCGCGCATTAACGCTGTTAATGAAACCGGTGAAGGTACGTGTCACGGTTCCGTTAGTGTATGAGTAAGCATTTACGCGATACGTGCCGCCATCGGCGCTGCCATTTTTCCCCTGGTATTCGGTGCCGACAACCTTGGTAAGGAGGCTCGCGCTCCAGGGCCCCATCCCATATACAAGGCCCGCGAGCCCCGTGTAACTTGGTGAAAACGGGATCGTATCGCCTGCAGCTTCAATGTTCGAGGTGATGCCCGACTGCTGAAACGTCGCGTGAAGCAAGCTGGCATTAGCCACAAGCGTCAGGCCGTAGCCAATGCTGAGGTGCCCCTCCCCTTCGATGCCGCGATACAGCACCTTGCCGGAATTGACATACAGCGTGTCGCCGCCCTGCACGATGGTCGAGACGTAGTTGTTAAAGTCGACGTTGTAGGCGTCGAACCCTACGCCAAGGCGGCCGGCCTGTCGTACGATCCCGAGCTGCTCGGTCCACGCTTCTTCCGCGCCAGCCTGATTGCCCTTGGCCGGATTCGCCGTATAGAAGAATGCCTGACTCGGTACCAGAGAACCCTTGGCGACCTGAGCGTAGACATTGGTGGCATCATTGAGCCGATAGGTCGTGTCGAAGTTCGGAAGCGTACTTGGAACGGACTTGCTAATCGTGCCATCGGTGCCCGGGTGGAAATTCTGAACTACGGAAGCATCGAAATCTCTCACCACGTCCCGGTAGCGCGCCCCCGTTTGCACAAGCCACGCATCCGTGACTTTCCAGCTGTACTGCGCGTAAGGCTGTACGGTATCGAGATGTGCATCGAAATCGAAATACACGGGCGAGCCATCCGACTTGTTAGCGTCGTAGAGCTGTCCGGTAGTGAGATCCTCGGCGACGCGCGCCTCGGTCTGCCAACTATGCTCAAGCCACACGCCGAGCAGCAGTGTCCCATACGGATCAGCGTGCGTTACGCGCACGTCATTTCCGACGGTGCGGTAATCCTCATTAGTCGAGCGGCCCGCGATGTCGGTCGGCGCAAAGCCGGCGAAGCTGTCGCCTATCGGGGATGACGTCTGGTCGCCTTTCAAGCTCAAGCCTGTATTGCGGTAGGAATAGGTGTAGAGCTTGTCTTCCAGGTGCCAGCTGCCGAACGCGTTCTCCAGCTTCAGATATCCGAAATCGGCTTCCCGCTCGGTGTCGGCATAGCGGTAGTAGTTAGGGCTTGTCGGATCGTTGTTATAGCCGGATAAGAGTTCAGGGATCCCAATATCCGTCGTGGTAACGGAGCCCGCGTTATAGAAATGGTAATGGTCGTACGTATAGAATGCCGTAATCCTGGCGTCGCCTACCAACGTCACGGCCTTAACCGCGACATCACCCTTGTAACCTGCCGAATAGGCCATCGCGCCGTCCGACTGCATATACTGTGCCGTCGCCATGACACCGCTCTGACCGGAAGTTTGCGGGCTCGCAGTGCTTAGCGTCGCACCGGTCAGACTCGTGGCAAAGGAGCCATAGCTTGCGTACGCGCGCGCGTCAGCATTCTGCGGGAGCGGAGCAGTATAGAGATTCATCGAGCCACCGAATGACGCATACCCCAGATCGGCCGCAGTGCCAGGACTGCGATCCATCACGAGTCGATCGAGAATCGAGGTCGGGAAGTAGGATGTGGAGTGATGCTGAAAGTTGTCCGGGTCAGCGAATGGAATGCCATCGAGCGTAACGTTGAACTGCCCGTCGACAAAACCGCGCAGCGTCTGGTTTTTGGCCGCATCGAACCCGGGCCCATTCGGAGCGGTGCTCACATAGCTCGGCGTTAAATTAGCCACGGTGCCGAAATCGCCGACCGGGGATGCAATCTCATGAATCACTTCGCTGCTGACGGCGGACTGCGGTGATCCAGCCCCCGGTACCGGATCGCTCGGCGGCAGCGCCTGCTGTTCTCCCAAAATGTTGACTTGCGGCAGCGGCGCCGACGAATCACCCGCAAATGCCGCGTGCATCACGAGAAGCAACGGCAATAGCCAGAATATTCGATCGCTCATATATATCGTCTCATTCCTGGCAGGCGGTGGGAAATGGGGCGTTGATTTTAGAATCCTGGGCATTTTCTAACATCAGTCGATTTGCGTGCAAATCGGTGCGTGGGCAAGACATCGACAAAGCGGTTGGCAGATGCCCAGCCCCCAACGGCGCTGCTAGAGCTTTTCGCGAGGCTTAGCTTTTTTCGGTAGCCCACTAATGATAGGAGCCGCGGATGTCAATGCGCGCCTGAGCGCGACATACGTGTTTCTTTGTCAACGTCAGGAAACCGCGTCCCGACGAGGGACTCGAACGATTATCGAGATTCGGCCGCCAACCGACAGCACCCGGCCCAAAAGCGGAAATCCACGTTGCTCCAAACGGATCCAAAGCGGTCGCTGGCTATGCGAGAATATCTAGTCAGTGAACTGCCAGCGATCCTGGGAGACGACCTGTGCATCGTTCCTCGTTAGTTTGTCGCCTGGCAGCAGTCGTATTGGCGGGTGCTCTGGTTACTGGACCCGTCGTTGGAGCGGCCTTCGATGTCCCATTCGATTTCTCACACGGGGCGATTGGCATAGATGTAACGGTTCATGGAATGCCGTTATTTGTCCTCCTGGACACTGGTGTCGATCCGTCCATGATAGCCGCGGCTCGCGCTGACTCTCTTGGACTAAAAGTGGATCGTGCATCTGGTGGCGAAGCTTCAGGCTATGGCGAGTCCAAGTCCGCGACTGTCTATCCCACGACTATCGATGGACTGACGATTCGTGGACGATCCTTTGCCCCGATAGACGCCCTGACGGCCGACACTACAGCAGTTTCACGTGGCTATGGTCGGGCCATTGATGGAGTGTTGGGTTACAGCTTTTTGAAGGACAAGATCGTCCTGATCAACTATGCTGCGCAAAGAGTATGGCTTCTGGATCGGGCAGCCGATGCTGGCCCAGTCGTAGGACTTTGTCGTATACGTTGGAGTACGCCAATGCAGTTCCTTGATCACGACAACACACCAATTATTCCTAATTTTCGCTTCGGATCGTCCACCGGCCCGATCACCTTGGACACGGGGTCAAACGGTGGAATTAGTCTATTCGACCGCGCGCTTGAAACGCCCAATGTAAAGGCGGCCTTGGTTGAACGAGGCGAGATTGAGCACGCCGGCGCCAGGGGCGCCGCTAAGTCAAAGACCTACTTATTTGGGGCACCGGTCGGATTTGGCCCGTTCTCGCTACCTGCCGGCCAGGGTGTGGATCGACTTAAGGCTGAGAGTCCTGACGACAAACGCTTCGCCAATATTGGCAATCGCTTGTTCGCGGATTTGAAACTGACAATTCTTCTGAACTACCGTGCCAAGAATGTGTCGTTTTACGGGGGCTGTCCTGCCTCATAGCAATTGCTTTCGCTCTTATCGTAAACCAAAGCTGGATAAGCGGTCGTTGGCCGATGGCAGGAATGGGCCCAAATGGAGCCAGAGTGAATCGACCGAGTTAAGCGCCTGGTTTTGGCGGATCGAACGGAAGTCGCCATGGGGCTTATAATTCCGATCTGCTATTCACTAAACTTATTCACGCCATTCAACACCAAGGAAAGGGCCATGCAATCGATACCGATCGGGGCCACGGGTTCGTTCAGTCTTGTAGTCATGCCCGATCATCTCGCCAGCCGATTCAAGGACGTGACATTGCCTCCGGTCCTGGCGACGCCCGTCATGATCATGGTAATGGAGAACGCGGCGCTGAACGCGATCAAGCCTTATTTCGACGCTGGCGAAAGCGCGCTTGGCACGCGCGTGGACGTGCGCCATTTGGCGGCGACGCCACTTGGTCGCCGCGTCACTGGCGAGGCGACTGTGACCAATGTTGATGGGCGACGCATCGAATTTTCGATTCGTGCGACCGAAGGAGACAAGGAGATTGGAACGGGTACACACGAGCGCGTAGTAGTGCAACTGTCCAAGTTAGCCGAACGGATGAAGGCCAAATTCGGCTAGCGCCACAATTTGGCTACCTGTTAGCTGCCGCTCACCGAGGTCCGGAGCGGATCGAAAGGGTCGGTACGCTAGCCTTCCGAGTCCCATCGAGCAACCGCCGCCGACGGAATCATCGCCTGGTCATGCGGTCGCGGAGGATTCATCAAGGTAGCCGGATTGCTTCGCCACAGTGCCGGATATCAATGGGTGCCAAGCCTTGGCTCGGAACATGTATTGTTACGCACGGCAACGCGAATCGACCGAGCTAAGCACCTAGTATCGCTTTTCCGAGAAACTGGTTCACGACCAGGGGCTTGGTTGACGATGGAGAAATCCCTGGGTGCAAATCGCGGGGGCGATTGTGGACTTATTTGCTGCGAACTCCGAGATAGCTGTTATCCCACTCCGCAGTTTCCCTCCCTACTCGCGAATGGCACATCGCGATTAATACGGCCAGAACGCCCGCCGGTCGCCTTGGAGGGCCGATCCCGGCCACGAACGGCCATTCGTCTTAAGAGCTGATTCGCTCAAAACCGGACAGTGTTTCCCTTCCATGTTAGTGTCCTGAAACCATGACCGATCGAGTAAGTGACTACCGGCCTGCTCGGCGAACGTTCCTCAAGGTCGCCCTTGCAGCGGGAGTATCGGCCCTCGGTGGCAGCGCCATTGCTGGGACGAGGTCCGAACAAATCAAGTATTGGGATAACCATGCGGGCTTCGCCTACGCGGGACCGCGTGACGTAGACCTGCTCGATCGATGGCGATCGGCCGGAGTGAACTACCTATCGATCAATGTCGGTTATGACCCTGTGCCGTGGAGCACGACCATCCGTGCGATAGCTGATTATGCGAGGGGAATCGAAGTACGTTCGGACATGGTGCTTTGTTCAACGCTTTCGCAAGTTATCGCGGCGTGGCATGCCGGACAAATGGCATTGACGTTCGACATCGAGGGGATGGGATCGCTGAACGGCGATGTGTCGATGGTCGAATTGTATTATCGGCTCGGCGTTCGGCAAATGCTGATCGCCTACAACCTGAACAACGACGCGGGCGGCGGTTGTCACGATCAGGACACAGGCCTTACGGATTTCGGGAGGGCCGTCGTGCGCGAAATGAACCGTGTCGGCATGGTCGTGGATTGCGCCCATAGCGGGATCAAGTCTGGCCTTGAGGCGATGAAACTTTCGACCAAACCCTGCATTTTCAGTCACGCCAATGCGCGCGCCCTGCATGAGCATGAGCGGAACATCACTGACGAGCAGATCAAGGCCGTGGCGGCAACCGGCGGGGTAGTGGGCGTAAATGGGTTGAGTATATTTCTTGGGGATGGTGCGCCCAAGGTCGCGTCTTTGGTCGCCCATATCGACTACATGGCAAAGCTAGTTGGCACAGATCATGTAGGAATAGGGCTCGATTACGATCCATCTACCGGCGGTCCAGAGCTGGACGCGGCAGCGAGCGCGAAATACTGGCCTGCTCGCCAATACCCTTCCTCGATCAAGGATGACTTTCTGCCTCCGAGCATATTGCCGCAAGTGGGCGAGGAGTTGCGCTCGCTGGGATACAAGGAATCGAGCATTCGAGCCATTATGAGCGAAAATTTTATGCGTGTGGCTTCCCAGGTCTGGGCGAGGTGATGCGTCTTCAGCACTGTTGGCTGTGAAACGACTAGAGTTGAGCGAGTGGCCGCTTTCTAAATCACAAATGACTGCTTGCTGATCCGACAATCGGCAGCTCAGGGTCAAAAGCGGTAATACAGACTAATCCGTCAGCAGCCGGCCAACTACGGCCACTTGACCAGATCCCGCATTTTTCTACATAGAGGACATTGGAACGATCTTCGAGGGACCGAAGGAATTACGTCGGAACCTCACCGCTTAATCGGGGAACCTCAACTCCCGCAGAATCGCCTGGAAGCGCGGCTCCTTGCGCAAGGGGTCCATCAAGGGATCGGATTTAATCGACAAAAGGTCGGTATCGCGCATTCGAAAAGCAGTATCCAGCCATTTAAGTGCCTCAGCGATATCTCCCCACTGGGCATACACGTACGTATATCCATAGGCTCCCTCCTCGGCAAATCTGGACCGTACTTTCGCGAGCATGGCTTCCGCGTCGCTGTGCCGACCAAGTTTTTGGTAAACGATCGCGAGACACATCTGGGCTTGCCAGGAGTCACGCTTCGGTTCGCACACCGAGCGGGCGCTCTCGAAGTTGCCGAGCGCGTAATCTTCGAATCCAATGCCCAGAGAAGCATCCAGCCTGCCAGGTTCGAGAGTGAGTGCCTCACGGTAGGCTGCAATGGCCTCATCATGGTGCCGGATCGTGTTGAAAGCCGAGGCTAGAGAAAGGTATGAATGGACATTCAAAGGGTCAAGCACCACAGCGCGCCGAATCGCCGCGATGGCCTCATCTCCGTGTCCCAGGATTGACACAAAATTACCGTAGATTCGCAACGTCTCCCCGTTGCCTGGTGCCAAGGCAGCCGCGCGGCTGATCTCGTCATGTGCGTGTGCAATGTCGAGTGTCGAGATAAAAAACGTACCCAGCGCCATATGGCCATCGGCGAGGTCGGGCGCCAAGACGATAGCCTGGCGTGCGTCGCGCTGCGCTCTTTCAATGAGGTCTCCGACCGCTACCTCCTCGGCCTCGCGGAGCAGTGCTCTCGAACGCCCCGCGAACGCGCGCGCGTAGCCGTCATCCAGTTTGATCGCCTCCGTGTAAGCCGCGATGGCCTCCTGAAATCCCTTCTCCTCACTGGCACTCGAAAGAGCTTTTGACGCACGCAGGTACGCATCGAACGCCGCTGGGTTGCGCGTCCCGCCCAATTCGATCTTGGCCGCCGCGTCCCCAAGGAGGCTCATTTTGAGCGCGTTCGCGACGGCACCGGCAATGTCGGTCTCGAGCTTCAATACATCGCCGACGTCGCGGTCGTAGGTGTGCGACCAGAGATGAAAGCCCGTCACTGCATTGATCAATTGTGCGGTGACTCGCACAGTGTTTCCTGAACGTCGCACGCTGCCTTCCAACACCGCGCCGACGTTGAGCTTGCGAGCGATGGTGACGATGTCGGTGTCCTTGCCCTTGAAGGAAAACACTGAGGTGCGTGCCGCAACTTGGAGCTCATTGATCTCAGCGAGGGAATTGAGCAGCTCTTCGGTTAGCCCGTCTGAGAAGTACTCCTGCTCCTTATCGCCGCTCAT